>Ga0187784_10004208_pt1 | contig 11630 bp, 11 predicted proteins | sample 1015_SJ02_MP15_2_FD_132964 | JGI IMG/M metagenome (GOLD analysis project Ga0187784, IMG submission 132964) | Tropical peat soil microbial communities from peatlands in Department of Meta, Colombia - 1015_SJ02_MP15_20_MG | ecosystem: Environmental > Terrestrial > Soil > Wetlands > Peat | place... | reverse complement strand
GGATTGCTGGGACGTGATTTGGGATTGCCCCCGTTGGTCGGCATTGTTTCCGGGACACTGTTGGCGGGCGTGTTCGGCCTGGTGATCGGTTTTTTGTGCCTGCGGCTTCGCCGTGCTTATCTGGCGCTGTTCACCATTGCGTTCTCCGAGATTCTTCGCCTGATCCTGCTCACCGAGTTCCAGTTCACCGGAGGGGCAAATGGATTGCGACTTGCTCCTCTATATCAGGGGATGACCTCCACTGCTGCCTATTACATTAACCTAGCTCTTTTGCTCGCCTCACTGGCGGTGATGTACTGGCTGGCCGGCTCGCGATTCGGCCTTTTCCTGCGTGCAATGCGCGAAGATCAGGAAGCGGCGGCTGCCATGGGGGTGAACGTGGTCCGCTACAAGATAATGATTTTCGTGATCACCAGCATGATAGTCGCGCTGGCCGGCGCTGTCTTCTACCACCAGGTGGGCATCGTCACTCCCAACACCATGGAGATTCTGCAAATGTCGCTGGTAATAGCCATGGCTGTTATCGGAGGTATCGAAAGCCTTCTGGGGGCAGCCCTGGGGGCGCTGGTTATCCGCCTCGCACTGGAACTGCTGCGCGAGATCGACATATTCGGCGTGCACATCGAATTGGGCGCCTGGCGATTTGCCGCTTTCGGCCTGCTGCTGCTGTTCACGCTGCGTTTTGCTCAAAACGGGTTGCTCTACCCGATCATAAACCGCCTCTCGACCCGGCCGGCGCTAAGAGCGACCAGGGGCGGGGCCGTCCGGGCCGAAACCGGGGAGGAAGATCCGTTGTGATCGAGCTCGAAGTGCGTAATATTCGTAAGAATTTCGGTGGAAGGCAGGCACTTGACGGCGTCACTTTCGACGTGACGGGCAATGAACTCATCGGCTTGATCGGCCCCAACGGGGCTGGAAAAACTACCCTCACCAACGTTCTTGACGGTGTCTACAAGCCATCGGGCGGACAAGTGTGGTTCAACGGCCGCCGGATTGACGGCCTCCCGCCGTACGAGATAGCCCGCAGAGGTATCGGACGCACGTTTCAAATCACACGCCCTTTCGGACGTATCAGCGTGCTGGAAAATCTCCTCGTTCCGGCTATGGCCCTCCACCCATCTGCGCGGGCCGGCGATCTGCGGGCACGTGCCGTGGATGTGCTCGAATTGCTCACCATTGAACATCTTGCCCACGATTACGCGCGCAGCCTATCGGGCGGACAGCAAAAATTGCTTGAATTGGGCCGCCTGCTCATGCTCGACGCAAAGCTGATAGTTCTCGATGAACCGTTCGCCGGAGTTCATCCCCGGTTGAGGGAAACTATAGTGCGGTTTATCACCTCCGTTAACGAACAGGGAAAAGCATTCATCATTATCAGCCACGAGATGGATACCATTTTTTCCTTCAGCCGCCGCCTGCTGGTGCTTAACTGGGGGCAGCTCATCGCCGACGGTACGCCTGATGAGGTAAAAAAAGATCCTGCGGTGATCGAGGCATACCTGGGCCACGAGGATGGGGAGAGGCGAGAAAAAGGGGAGGTCGACAATGCTTGAGACGCGTAATCTCTATGTAGGGTATTACAAAGACTTGAGCATTCTGCAGGGCGTGTCCATCGTGGCTCACGCCGGAAAGATAACAACGATCCTGGGCGCCAACGGTATCGGTAAGTCCACGCTGCTCAAGGCTATATTCGGCTTTCTTCAGCCGACCTCGGGAGAAGTGACCCTGGAGGGCAGGAACCTTGCCGGTATTCCGACCTACGAGCGAATCAATTTGGGAATCGCCTACATCCCGCAGCAGCCCGGCATCTTCCGGTGGATGACGGTTGAAGAAAACCTTGAACTGGGAGCGTGGACCTTCAGGCGTGAGAGGACGCGTATAAAACGCAAGCTCGAGGAAAACTATGAGCGGTTCCCGCCGCTCAAGGACCGGCGCAGGTCGGAAGCCGGGGTGCTCTCGGGCGGCATGCAGCGGATGGTGGAAATAGGACGCACACTGATGACCGACCCGAAACTGATCCTGGTGGATGAACCTACTGCGGGTCTGGCTACCCTTTTGGCCGACGAGGTCTATCGCATGTTGACCGATCTGCGGGACAAAGAGAGGATTACTATTCTGCTGGTTGACCAGGAAATCCGGCGTGCCCTTAAGGTTTCTGACTACGTCTATGTCTTGGAGTTGGGTTGCAACAAGTTCGAAGGGCCGGCCGAAGAGTTCACCGACCTGCAAAAGGCGTTCTGGGTCTAAAGACCAATCATCGAATTGCCAATGAAGGGATTGAGGACAAACTCGTGAATTCCTCCATCCCCAAATCCGTAATTGCTGCTATAGCATGTCTAGTATTCTGTCCTTGTACGCGGGGTTCAGTGAGAGAATCGCTCTTGCCTCTTCGGGAGTGCCGATTTCCCTTCCGATTTCCCTGGCGATTCTGACCACCTTCTCTACCAGCAGGGGATTTGAAGCGGGACATCCATCGGGCATGTAAATATTGTCCTCCAGACCTACCCGTACATGCCCGCCAAGTACGATCGCCGCTGCGGAAAGAGGGATCTCTCCTTTATCGATGCCTGCAACCGTCCACGTGGACCCGGGGGGGATGGTTTCGGAAAGAAAAAGAAGATTCTTTACGCTTGCAGGCATCGCGCCTGGAGCTCCGAGGACGAAATCGAAGTGCAGAGGATGATGAAGCAGACCTTTCTTCTGGAGAAAAAGGGCGTTATTGATCATCCCGGTCTCGAACACCTCTATTTCCGGTTTTACGCCCGTCTGCTCGAAAACACGGGCCAGATGCTCTATAAACTGAGGCGAGTTCTCATAGACAATGCCGGGCAAGTTGTTGGAGCCCGTAGTGAATGACCCCATTTCGGGCAGCAGCCGGACTGGAGCTGTCCTCGCCTCCCAGTCTTTTCCGGCGCGAGCCCCCGTTGACAACTGAATTATGACGTCCGGGGCGGTCTCTTTGATCTTGCGGACATTTTGCTTATAGACCGACAGCTCAAGCGTTGGCAGGGATTCGCTGTCACGGGCATGAACATGAAAAACTGCCGCGCCCGCATCGGCGCACCGCCTCACGTCGGCCGATATTTCCTCGGCGCTCACGGGCAGATGGGGGTTCATTTTCTTGGTGATTACATTGCCGGTCAATGCCACGGTGATGATGAGTTTTTCCATGATCATCCGTCCAGTTCGAACTCGGGTCTGCTAGACAACGGCCTCTGTGCGGCGGGAGCCGCTCCGGTGGCCGCTTGCCGTGGAACAACATTGATTTTGCAGCGAATACTGCTGCAAAATCAATTTATGCAAGTTTTATTGTTGCAACTGGCCCGTGTCAAGAATAAACTTCAAAACCTGTCTGGTGTTCAATCCGAACCTCCAGATGGAATCCGTCTTTTTGCTGAGAGGATCGCCAGTATGAGACAAGACCATGTCTTTTATCGAAATCCCCGCAAGGCATATCCGGTTGTCGATCGGGCACAGGGGATATTTATCTGGGATATCGACGGCAGGCGCTATATCGATGGGTCTGCAGGGGCCGCTGTGGTCAGTATCGGACACGGCGTCCCCGAAATCCGTGAAGCCATGCTGGCCCAGGCCGACAGGTTGGCCTTCTCCCACGGCAGCCATTTCACAAGCCGGGCGGCCGTGGAATGCGCGGAAAGACTCTCCAGGATGGCTTCCGATAAGCGGTTGAACAGGGTGCACTTCCTGTCCGGCGGCTCCGAGGCGGTAGAAACGGCAGTTAAACTCGTCCGGCAGTATTGGCGAGAGGTGGGAAAACCGGACAAGTACAAGATCATATCCCGCTGGACGAGCTTTCATGGCAACACCACCGGGGCGCTTGCCCTGGGTGGCCATACGGGAAGAAGGCGCCACTACCAGCCGCTTTTCCTCCACACGCCCCATATCGAACCGTCCTACTGTTACCGCTGTCCCTTTGGGAGCACCCCGGAAAGATGTGACCTTGAGTGTGCCGGCCAGTTGGAACGCACCATCAGGTACGAGGGACCGGATGCCGTCGCCGCTTTCATCGCCGAACCGGTTATCGGCGCGACCGCTGGCGCTGTGGTGCCAGGGCAGGGCTACTGGGAAAAAATAAGGGCCATCTGCGACACCTATGACATCAAGTTGATTGCTGACGAGGTAATGACCGGATGCGGGCGGTGCGGCCGCAATTTCGCCCTCGACCACTGGGGGGTGACACCGGATGTTATAGTTGTGGCCAAGGGCTTGAGTTCGGGCTACACGCCGCTTGGGGCCGTAATCGCAAAGGAGGAGATCCACGAAGCCATTCGGGAAGGTTCCGGAAACTTCGTTCACGGCCACACCTATTCCCAGAACCCTCTGTCGGCATCGATCGGGGCCGCGGTCCTCCGTTACCTCGAACAGCACCGCTTGGTGGAACGCTCGATGCTGATGGGTGACTACCTGCTCGATAAACTGAAAGATCTGCTGAATTTGGATATAGTAGGTGATGTCAGGGGGTTGGGACTTTTTGCGGGGGTTGAACTGGTCAAGGACAAAAACACCAAAGAGCCTTTCGATCCCGGGTTAAGAGTGAATGCCCTGGTGGCCGGTGAGGCTTTCGCAAGGGGCCTTGTAACCTATCCTGGATCGGGTGGTGCGGACGGAATAAGCGGCGACCACATTCTTCTCGCTCCCCCCTTCATCATTACGGAAACCCAGATAGACGAGTTGGTCCGGATTCTTGGAGACTCTATCGAAGTTGTCCAAATGGGCCTGGTGAAAATGTAAGTTTGTTTTTCTATTTTGCCGGCTAAAAGGTTATTATTTGGCCCTACCTGTTGGCAAAGCGAGGTGGAGAAGCACCGGCACACATAAGGCGGCTTGCCTCGAAGGTGTTTCCGCCTAACACCATTACGGCCAGGAGCAGACCATGCAAGAAAACCGGGAAGAAATCAGCGGAGTCGCGGCGTTTAAGATCGGCACTCAGGTCAAGGAGCTTCGGGAGAAAAATCGTTATACTCTCCAGGACCTCGCTGCGAAGACTGGTTTGGACAGGGAAATGCTCTCACGAATAGAAAGCCACGAGTTAATTCCGCCTATCGCCACCCTTCTGAAGTTGGCCAACGCACTCAACGTGAGCATGGCCCATTTCTTTCAGGACAAAGCGGGGAGCGAAAAGATCGCTGTCACCCGCCGCGACGAGAGGGCCCGGATCAGGCGGCGTCCCCATCACCTGGAGGGCGAAGTAGACTACATCTACGAGGCCCTTGATATAAAGAAGACCGATAAGCACATGGAACCCTTCATGGTGGAATTCCCCGTTCTGGATACGAGCGAGATGGTTTTCGTCAGCCACCAGGGAGAAGAGTTTCTCTATATTCTGGAAGGGATCCTGGAGTTTCGCACCGCCGATCACGTCGAGGTCCTCAATCCCGGCGACAGCATCTACTTCGAATCGGACGTCAGCCACAGCCTTCGTTGTTTGACTGGAGCCCCGGCCAAGGCGATCGCGGTGGTTTGGAACAGGACCTGATATTTTCCGGTACCCAGACGAGGAAGCCATGCTGGAGATTCGCTTTCATGGACGAGGGGGACAGGGAACGGTGGTTGCCACCACGCTTCTGGCCAAGGCGTTTTTTAGCGCTGGATTCTACGTTCAGAGTTTTCCTCTGTTTGGAGTCGAAAGACGGGGAGCCCCGGTGGAATCTTATTTGCGGCTGGATTCCAGGCAGATAGTGGTCAGGACCAATGTCTATCAACCAGACCATGTAGTGGTTATGGACCGGACGCTTTTGCATGCGGTCGATGTTACTCAGGGGCTCAGAGCAGGGGGATGGGTTTTGATCAATGCCCCGGAGGTTCCGCCCGGCGTGGAACGCTTTGCAGGGTTCCACCTGGCTTTAGTGGATGCCACCCGTATCGCGATGAGGCATGAACTGGGAACGCGCACTCATCCAATCGTGAACACGGCGATGATGGGCGCCTTTGCAAACATGCTGGGAATGCCTCCGATGGAGGCGATCTCAACGGCGATCGAAGAGGAGATTCCCGATAAGTCCGAAAAGAATATCCTGGCGGCAAGGGAAGCTTATGAGGCAGCGAACCTGATAGGACTCATAGGTGGAGATTCAAATCCGAAATCGCAATCAGGTCTCCCGTTGCAGGCATAACGCACACGGTAGACCGGGAATTGTTTATAGGTCTCTTTTATTAGGATAGAAGCGAAGATGTCCAGTCAAGAACCAAAGCCCGTTCCTTTGCTGATCGCAAGGTCCTCGCAGACAACCGAGGCCAACAAGACTGGAGCCTGGCGTTTCCTCAAGCCTCGTTATAACGAGAAGACTGCTCCCTGCGGCGTGGCATGTCCGGCGGGAGAAGATATCGGCAGGATACAAATGCTGACCTCCCAGGGGCTCTTCAAGGAAGCGTGGGAAACGGTGCTTTTAGAGAACCCGTTTCCCGGGGTGTGTGGCAGGATTTGTTATCATCCCTGCGAGACAGTCTGCAATCGGGGCCATTTCGATGAGGCTGTGGGGATCCACACCGTTGAGCGATTCCTCGCTCATACTGCTTCCCGCTATGAGTTAAAACCCCACTTGGAGCGGCTCCCTTCCAGGAAACAAAAAATTGCGATAGGAGGAGCCGGCCCCAGTGGCCTTGCGGCGGCTTATTTCCTGGCTCGCCTCGGTTACCCATGCGATTTGTACGAAGCTATGCCCGAGCCGGGAGGGCTGCTTCGCTGGGGGGTGCCTTCGTATCGCCTGGCCGTCGATGCTTTGAGAAATGAGATTGAGCGCATACAACAATTGGGTGTGCGCGTGTTTTGTTCGAAGCCTTTCGGCGACGAATTTATCGAGCGGGCGGAAGGCTCCTATGACGCGGTGTTCCTGGGCAGCGGGGCAAAACGGAGTCGCAGCTTGATGGTTCCGGGCGAAGATCTGCCCGGCGTTGAAGATGGGAACGAGTTGCTTCAAAAGATTGCGGAGGGTCGTGCCCCTGCCCTGAAAGGAACTATAGCCGTCATCGGGAGTGGATACGCAGCCATCGACGCGGCCCGCTGCGTTGTGCGCCTGGGGGCATCGGCGCTGCTCATCTACCGTCGGCGCCGGGAGGACAGGCCTGCTTTCAGGGATGAGATCAAGATGGCTCTGGAAGAAGGCGTGGAAATCAAATATCTGGAAACCCCTTTGCGCATCGAAGCCGACGGGGAACAGTATTTGCTCACTCTTCAAACCATGGAGGGAGCCGACATTGCCGGAGATAGTGGTGCCGGTCCCCAACCGGGGAAGGTCGAGACCATCCGTGTGAGCGGGATATTCAAGGCTGCCGGATTTGAAGCCGCCGAGCCGTGGATCGATTCCCCCGGGAACGGTGAGGAGTTGATTCGCCTCAACAGCACCGTCCTTCTGCGGACAGATCGGGGATTGCCGGTAGTGTTTGGAGGAGATCTGGTAAGCCCTTTTAAAGGCGTGGTTCAGGCCATTGCCTCCGGCAAGGAAGCGGCCATCGTTCTGGACGTGCTTTTTCGGGATGGACCGGAGGCCGTCCGTCAGGAACTTGATCGTTGCAAAGTGGGCGGAGGCCGGCCGCTTTCGATGGAGGTCTATATGAAAGGGCCCCGCTTGGAGCGCAGTCCCGCCGTCGTTCGCTATAACGAGATCAACACCGACTATTTCCATTTCTCCCCCAAAATAGTCCTGCCTCGCCTGCTGAAGGGAGAACGAATCAAATCTTTTGCGGAAATCGATCTCAACATTTCGGCAAATCTGGCCATCCGCGAAGCCGAACGCTGCTTTAACTGCGGCCTGTGCAATCAGTGCGACAACTGCCGCCTGTTCTGTCCGGACCTGGCCGTAATCCGCGATCAAACGCCGATGGGTCGATCTATCGATTACGACTACTGTAAGGGCTGCGGGATATGTGTGGTGGAATGTCCGCGTAATGCCATGAGCCTCGGAGAGGAACAGGAATCCTCGGGGTCCTGAGTTTTTTGGTTTTGATTTTTCAGTTGCGTTTCCTTTGCGTTCTTCGTGACCCTGCATGACGCTCTGACCGGTTTGGGAGAGCGCAGCCGGGTATTTTAAGAATGGAAAACTGTATGAAAAAGGTCCTGGAGGGGAGCCGTGCGGTTGCTGAGGCGGTGAGGCTGGCAGGTGTCCGGGTGATCTCCGCCTACCCGATTACTCCTCAGACTCACATTGTAGAGAGCCTCGCCGAGTTTTGCGCGGATGGAAGCATGAACGCGCGTTTTATGCGCGCGGAAAGCGAGCATTCCGCCATGGCCGCCTTGATCGGTGCCTCCAGCATGGGAGTGCGCACCTTTACCGCGACGTCGTCCCAAGGTTTGGCCCTCATGCATGAGCTGCTGCACTGGGCATCAGGGGCCAGGCTCCCCATAGTGATGGCCGACGTGAATCGAGCCTTGGCGCCCGGCTGGAACATTTGGAGCGACCAGTCCGACAGCCTCTCCCAACGGGATACGGGCTGGATCCAGCTTTACTGTGAATCCGGCCAGGAGACTCTTGATTCAACTCTTCTGGCATTTAGGCTGGGCGAACAGGTCAATTTGCCGGTGATGGTGATCTTGGACGCCTTTTTGCTCTCCCACACCTGTGAGCCTGTGGACATCCCGGATCAGGAGGTTGTCGATGCCTTTCTGCCGCCCTTTCTGCCCAGGATTGAAGTGAATACCGACCAACCGTTTGCCCTCAGCCAGTTGACCCCGCCAAACGTCTATATGGAGATGCGCTATAATATCCAGGAGGCCATGCAGGAGGCGCTCGCCCGCTTCGATGATATCGAGGGGTCTTTTGAGCGGTGTTTTGGCCGCCGGTACGGGGCGGTTGAATCCGTCTGCTGCCGGGATGCGGATATCGTGCTGGTGACATCCGGTACGATTACCGGCACCGCGCGCCAGGTTATAGAAGAGCTGCGCGCGGGGGGAGAAAGCGTGGGTCTGCTCAAAATGAAGCTGTTTCGCCCTTTTCCGGTTGATCTGGTACGCCGGATTCTCGGGCCGGTGCAAAAGATCGCCGTAATAGATCGAAACTTCTCCTTCGGGGCAAGCGGAATATTTGCGCAGGAAATCAGGGCTGCCTTATGCGGCCTGCCGCAGCGGCCGGCGGTTTTCGGCTACATCGCCGGTCTTGGGGGACGGGATGTGACCGGGGAACTGATCGGGGAAATATACCGTCACGCTAGAGACCATGCCGTTCCGGAAAGCGATAGTGTCTGGATGGGACTTCGCGGGGTGACCAATGGAGCTTGACGTACTAGATCGCGAATACATGTATTCCGGACATCTGGGCTGCCCCGGTTGCGGTGCGGCCATCGCCATGCGATTCGTCCTGAAGGCCCTGGGAGAAAAGACCGTAATGGTGCTTCCAGCCTGCTGCTGGTCTATTATCGCCGGCCCCTATCCTCAGTCCACGCTGCAAATACCGCTCATCCACACCGCTTTTGAAACCGGTGCCGCGGCGGCGAGTGGAGTCAGAGCGGCGCTGGACGTTAAGGGCGATACCGAAACCACGGTCCTTGCCTGGGCTGGTGACGGAGGCACATTCGACATTGGTTTTCAGGCTTTGAGCGGTGCCGTCGAGCGTAATGAAGATTTCCTCTACGTTTGCTATGACAACGAAGCATATATGAATACCGGCGTGCAACGGAGTTCGTCGACGCCTTACGGAGCGTGGACTACCACCACCCCCAATCGGGAGTGGAAAAAAATGCGCAAGAAAAATATCGTGGAGGCCCTGGTGGCTCATCGCATCCCGTATGCGGCCACCGCGAGCATTGCCTATCCCGAGGATCTGGTTTCCAAGGTCAAGAAAGCCAAGGAGGTGAAGGGCTCCAAATTCATACACATCTTTTCCAGCTGCCCAACCGGGTGGCGGATTCCATCCGAGATGTCGATAAAGATCGCTCGAATGGCGGTCCAGACAAACATATTCCCTCTATATGAAGTGGAAGGGGGCGTGCGCTATACGATAAACCTTACCCCCAAAGGATACCTGGTTAAAGAATACTTCCGGCTCCAGGGCCGATTTCGGCACCTTACCGAGGCCGATCTGGACCAGATCCAGGGGATGGTAAACGAAGACTGGGACCTCCTGCTCCGCAAAGCGGGCATCATGTCCATCTGAAAGCAAATTTTGCTTAACCTCAATTAATACCGGACATCGAGTCACGTTGGTTTTGCAGGTGCCGACGGACGAGATGAAACGGCTCTGAAAGTCAAATTGGGCAACGTTCTTGGCTGCATAAAACCCTAATCCGCTGTCTCTTCTGCCCCGAAGGGGCCCATCCTCCGGGATCGTACCTTGTAGCCGAAACGCCTTGAAATCAGAAGTAAGGTCGACCGGTGTGATAATCAGGACAAGAAGCGGAAAATCTTTCGATACCGACAGAGACCTCACTGCTGAAGAGCGGCATATCCTGCAAAAGCTCATCATATGGGAATCGTTCGCCTCGAGCGTGGATCAGTTCAGGGAGAAGGAAAACGAGGCCATGCTCAGAGGGTGGAATAATTCAGGTCCGGTTAAAGTGAGTACAGCGATGAAGGCGATTCTGGCCGACCTGGAAGAGAAGGTCGCACTTCGACTCAGCGGAAACATGAAATAATACTTGCTGCTCTGCAATCCAAACCGGGGATCCCGCACGCGGAATATCCGTGCACAGGACCGTTCGTCACCTCCGGGCACAACCCGATATCTCACCTATCCTGGCTTTTGCGCCATTGAGGAAATCAAGCGGGATGATATAATGGAGTCTCGTAAGACGTCCTGCTTTCGGTTTCGATAACTTCCAGGAGAGCGAAATGAGTTCCTTTGAATATAGGGTTACCCTTCATCCGGCCGAAACATTCAGGGAAATTATTTTATTCTGTTCCCGTGAAGGGAGCTGCAATGCGGAAACCGTCCCTTCCGGACAGATAAAGAAAATGGAAAGTTTGCTCAACGAAGGAGGGCTCCAGGGCTGGGAACTGGTTCAGGCAAGTTTCGGTAAAGAGGGAGTGCTTGTTTTCTGGAAAAGACAAATCCCTTGATCCCGGCGCTCGGCGCAATGCTCCGTTAGATGTTCTCTCTATCGGAGATGCGTACTCATTCGCGCGCGCGGTTAACACAGTGGAAAGCCAACACGAAAAGAACAGCGCCAAGCAAGGCGAGTAGCAGGTAGGATGAAAAATCGGGCGGCTCGCCGAAGGCCGCCGCACGAATCGCCTTGGACGCATGGGTCAGCGGCAGACAGTGCAGGATGTATTGCACCCATTCGGGCATTTTGTCCACTGGGAAGAAAGTCCCGCCCAGAAAAGCCATTGGCGTGATGAAGAAATTGGTGAGAAGGGCCTGGTCGGAATGCGATTTTACGAGCATCGCCAGCCCTACGGCCAGTGACGCAAAAACGAAGCTGTTGAGCGCCGCCGCCAACCAGAAATAAAAGTTATAAGAGAGCACCACGCCGGACAGGGCCGCGATCAGCAAAATGAGCACGACGGACAAAAGTGCCCTCGTAATCCCCGCCAGCACTTCTCCGGTGACATAAGATATGTTTCCGATCGGCGCAGCCTGAAATTCCTCGAATATGTGCCAATAAAACCGCGCAATGTTTATTTCACTTGCTATGGCGAAAGCCTGGATCATGCTGCTCATTGCCACAAGCCCCGGGAT
>Ga0187784_10004207_pt1 | contig 11632 bp, 11 predicted proteins | sample 1015_SJ02_MP15_2_FD_132964 | JGI IMG/M metagenome (GOLD analysis project Ga0187784, IMG submission 132964) | Tropical peat soil microbial communities from peatlands in Department of Meta, Colombia - 1015_SJ02_MP15_20_MG | ecosystem: Environmental > Terrestrial > Soil > Wetlands > Peat | place... | reverse complement strand
GGTATAGTAGCCGCTCTCAAGCTTTGCGACTCTCGGTTCTGTATGATATCTCGTCATATTGTTGTTTCACCTCCTGTGCTGTTATTCACTGTTGAAGAATCAGTGACTGTGATTTCGGTAGTATCAGCAGATACGGGCAGCTCTTGCATATCCCACCAGTTCTTCCCCATTTTTGCTTCTACAGTAAGCCTGACTTCGTGAAGGTAATAACTCCCAGCAGCTTCCATGCAAGCACTAGCAAAGGCAGCAACGTCAGCAACTTTGTCTTCCTGAACTTCGAGCAGCACCTCGTCGTGAATGCAGCCTATGAGCTTTGCTGCGCTGTTATCATCAACAGCTGCGCTCTTACCATCACCAGCAGCAGCCAACTCCGGAAGCCCATGCCATATCAAAACAAGCGCACGCTTCATGATATCAGCAGCAGTCCCCTGGACAGGCGTGTTGAACTTCTCCCGCCTAGTTAAGCCGGTATCTTCGCCGTTGTCGTTTACGTGCTCCCCTTTGATTGCCATACGCCGCCTGCCGCCCAGTGTGCGGGTCTCCCATACAGCCTGCTGCCGCTCGTGCCAGTCGCGCAGTTCAGGATAGGTATCGAAAAATGCATCACGCCATATCTCAGCTTCTTCTAGGCTCAGCCTAATGCCAAACTGCCGCCATGCGTGGTCGACCAGTCCTTGAGCGCTCATACCATAAATGAGCCCGAAATTGACCGCCTTTGCCTTTGCCCGCACTTCCCAGACAGCTTCAGGTGTTATTCTAGATTCAGCACCTTGAAGTTCCAGAAATGAGCGGGCGGTTGTAGCATGGATATCCCCACCCTCGCGGAATGCTTTCAGCATGCTCTCGCAGCCCGCTATCTCTGCGACAATGCGCAGTTCTATCTGGCTATAGTCAATGCTAAGCAGTAGCCATCCCTGCCGGGCAGCGACGACAGTCCTGAACGCATTATGCGGCAGGTTCTGCAGGTTCGGTTCCTTGCTCGCAAACCGACCGGTAACAGTGCCAAGCTGCAGGAACCGGCCGTACAGTCTGCCATCACGAACCTGTCGAATAAGGTTCTCACCGTATGTGCTAACGTCCTTAGACAGTGAAGAACGTTCAACTAAAGCTAGCAGCGCAGGAGCATCTTCAGGCTTAGGTGCTAGCTGCTTCAGTGTCGAGACCTTCGTATCAGGCACGTCGTAGCCGCGCTGCAGCAGTTTAGTCTTTAACTGCCTATCTGAACTGACATTGAACTTACCCCAAGCTTTGATTATTATAGTATCCAACTGTTGCAAACGCGCTTTGTCGGCTGCAATACGTTCCCGCCACGCCACAACGTCAACTGGCATACCCGCCTGCTCCATAGCGAAAGTAACTGGCAGCAGTTGCATTTCAAGTTCAGCGGTTGATAGCAGGTCGTTCCGCTCAAGTGCTGCCAACTGAGCCTGCATTAGTGGAAAAAGAATACGGGTATCATTAGCTGAATACAGCCAGTCGTCAGCCGGGAGCTGCAACGCTCGCCTATCTGCAAGCTGACGCGCCTTATCCAGCTTCACGTTTAGATAGTCGTGCACAAGCCTGCCCAGTTCACACGGCTTGAAATAGTGCTTCCTGCCGTCCGGGCCTACTTCATAAAACAAGTTCTTCTTCTCAAAATGGGCATCAGCAATGTTCGAATGGACACGGCCGGCAAACCACGTATCGAAGTAAGCAGCCTTCCTGATATCAAAACCTTCCTTATGCAGGTAGTCAAGCTCAAAGGACAGGTTCTGCCCTAATAGTAGGCCGGCACTCTTGATAACCGGAATGAACTTCGACAGCGGGATGAGATACAGGTCAAAGACCGCGGTTCGCTCTGGTGTTGATAGAGAGAGCAGTCGCGGCTGGACTTCGTACTGCTGCTTCTTGCTCTTCTTACTAGGCAACTTCCTATCAGTCTCGAAGTCGATAGCGAGCACGTCGGCATCTTTGAAGTATTCAATTGCTATAGCCAGCTCAGCAGAACGTGCGTCTAAGACTTGAACTTCAGAAGGTGACCAGACGACAGCTCCACTATCTGTCGATAGGTCTGGGTGCCGAAAAAGAAGCCCGTCACTGCCCCAGGTCAGACATGTCAGACATGTTTTGACCAACTCTTTATAATATTCTGTACTATTCTCTATTTTATTTTTAAAATTCTCTTCTAAGTTAGTAAAAGATGTCTGACATGTCTGACCTAAGCCCGTTACGGGCTCCTTTTCAGTAGGTTCTTCTTCTTCACTATCGGGTTTAGGCGGCTTGCTGTTAACTTCAACTGCACCATTTAATGAGCCTTTGCCACTAGAATAACAACGACGCGGCACGTCTGCTATAGAGATATCCTTCCATGCTTCTCTTCTCTTTCCAGCGCTAGCAGGCCTAAACTTTGACGTAGTGATAAGCTCCGGCAGTCGCACGGTTATATTCCGGGTTGTTTCAATCGCTGCTACATTCTCTTCCTTACAGAACTTCCGATATTCAGCTTCAAAAACGTCCTTAAAGACGAACGCCCCGTCGTCTCGGTCTACACACGTAGCAACGAACCAGGCAAGGCTGTCTGCTTTCTTCATCCAGCGGTTTTTAACATCTTGACCTGCGGCTGTTTCAGTGAACACAAACTTCTGTGCTTCCAGCCGATCTGCCCCTACTAAAGCCCACTTTAATATACCGCTTAGGCTCTCAGACGTCTGCAGTTCAGCTTCTAAAGCGGGGTTCTTCGTTCGTTCGTTTGTGTCAGGGCGGGGGCTATCAACAAAGACAAATGGGTATTCGAGCAACTTGATACGATTGAAGAAGGCAAAGGTTACGTCTTCTGTTTTAGACAGTTTATTGCAGGCGTGATGCTGCTTAGCAGTCGCATAATAATAGGTCTTTTTTCTGTATTTGTCTTCCAGCGGGACCCTACTGCGTCCGGTAAGCTTCTTCATATTTGCCGTCTCCCGCAAAGGGTTGGAGCCCATATCGGCATTGATATTAGCCGCTTTGCCGAATGTGCTTGCTGTGGCAAACTTGTCATTTTCATAGCTGTACCAGCTTTCATTAGAGACACTTTCTGCTCCGAGAAATCTGGTCATTGTGTTGAGCATAACGTCTTTTCCATTGAATCCTATACCGTGATGCATGACCCAATAGTCAGGACTGTGTGGTATGAGCAGGTCGCCCCAGAATTCCTGCACGAAGCGCTCTTCGCCTGGTACTGTGGTCTGTAGATAGTTTTCCCACTCGGGGCACGTCGCGGCAGGGTCGTACACCACGTCTAAACGATACAGATAAACAGTCTCTCTGGAATAGGGGACTGTCTCATAACTGTCGTCCGGCTTCTTTCTGCTTCTGTCGATAATGCAGTTTTTAACCGGGATGTGGTTCTTTAGAGCTGCGCTAAGCGCTTCTCTGGTAATGTACCGTCGTCGACGGATTATTCCCAGGACTTCGGCAATACGCTGATTCGTAACCTTATCGCCAAGCCGAACCTGCGCTTCGTGCTCAACGACAGCTTCACCGCCTTCTCGGTAAAGGTCAGTCTCTTCGAGCTGAACCATGACCTGTCCGGTATCGGGGAAGGTGAAAAACCCATATTCGGCCCACAGCTCATCAGCCAGGCGCAGGGCAACGAACTTGCCATTACTGAAGTACTTGTCAATGCCGTCTTCAGCTCTCGGCGCACTGGTTTTAACTTTGTCAGTAAGTTCTTTTTCAGTGAAGGTAAACCCACAGCCGCCAAGTGCCTTCTTAAGCTGCTGTATTGCACCCTTCGCCTTCAGTTCTGGCATAAGGCTAATGTGCTTGCTTATTTTGTCGAAGAGCTTCTGCTGTGTTCCAGTGTCAGCCCTAGCACCTTCCAGCTTTTTAAGCAGATAGGTGGTGCTTTCGACAGCCTGCGCTTGCAGCCCCTTGAAGATACTAACAAACTTGCTTTTGCTAACTTCCTGCCAAAGGTCGTTCATGTCTTTGGCTTCACGATTCCATTGCGGAATAAAGGCGTTAGGCAATAGAAGAGCATACTTTTCAGTTGCCTGCTTACCAGCTTCGTCATTATCGAAAAATAAGTAGACCTTCTCAAATGACCGAAGGAAAACGATATCGTCGTTCTGTATCTCTACACCGCCGGCACACAGGCACGGAATGCCTGCAGCCCGCAGTGTCCATTCGTCCTGCGGGCCTTCGACTATAGTGACTTCATGCTTGTCGGTAACAGTTCCCCAAAGCTGCTGCAAATGTTCTGTTTGCTTGACATACTTCGCGTCTCCTAGTCTGGGAATATGAGCATAGTTCCACGCCTGGACACCGATAAGCAGCCCACTTCGATATTGCGGGAATATGATACAGCCATCGAAGTTAACTACTTTCAGCAGTTCCAGATTTCGCTGATGGCTGTTGACTGCGAGACCTAACCCGGCAATGATATCGTCAGGGCAACCGCGTGCTTTCAAAGCTTTGATAGCTTCCGGACACGTCTGCAGGTCTGCCTCAGCGGTCTCAACATAAACAGTGAGAGCTTGCTGATACCGCTCTTGCTGGTCAAGTTCCTGTTCTGATATATCCAGGGTATATCGCTTGCTCAGGCTCTTCTTGGCGTCTTTCGCAAGGCAGCCGGCGGCAAGCATCATTGCAGAAATATGATTTAAGTGCAGCCCACAGCCGAAGCAGTGAGCATGGTCTTCGTAGACGTGCATACTTGGCGTGCTGTCTTCGTGGTCAGAAGACACACAGGGTATTGTCGTGCCTTCAACACCAAACAGGAAGGCGAGCAGTTCAGGGAAGGGCTCTGCGCTTTGGCAGTCCTTGAGAAAGGTAGAATCGCCGTAGGACGTCATACCCTCACCCGCTGAGCGAAAGAGCGTAATGCTTCCCGCATTGTCGTATCTTCATCACGGCAGGTTCGGTATAACTGCGCTACATCTGCCGCTGAGACATTGACCCTGTTGTCATTCTCATCCAGATAGAAGTAACCGGCTCCGGACTTGTCGAAGACCTGATACAATGTCCAGTTGACAATCTCGTGCGTCGCTGACACTGTGCCGTCAGGCTGCGGCGTGGTTAAAACGGGCTTGCTGGTAGTCCATAAAAACGATTCATCAGCATCGTTGATATATGAATACCCATCTGCGCGTGATACTGTTGTATCGGTGTTAAAAACGAGCCTTATAGGGGCTGAAAATGAAGAATAGCTTATATATGACTTCGAATATAGAGACATATACTAAAACCATCCTTTTCGGCAGCAGTCCCCACTGCTACCACTTTTTTAATTTGCGTAGCAAAAGCTACGACTTTTTGTTTGTTTTTCAGTTCATATTCATTCATCCAAGTCTCCTTCCACCTCACATTTACTAGATTCCACAGCTTTCGCAGCAGCCCTTGCCGCTCTTACGCTGTGCTGCTCTGTTGCGTAATACCACCAGCGCGAGTACTCCCGCATCTGTGCCTTTCGGACTTCGCGGTTGCGACTATAGTAAGCAGCACTGGCTCTCCTTTTTGCTTCGACGGTTGACATAGGTTTAAGTCTATCTTATATTCTCATATAGGTGGGGTATATAGAATAAGGAGATTTAAAATATCTATATAGATTTCAGCTAGTCTATATAGTAGCTAGTAGCAGCCGGCAACTGGTAGCTATCAGCAGCTTCCGGCCGGTCTGCCATTATGCTAAGTTGCCGATCGGCAATTATGCCATATGGCTGATCAAGCTCTTTGGCATATAGGCTATACAGCTCTTATGCCGCCAGCTTACTATTCACCACGCCCCCGCCAGATATTCCGCACACAGGTATGTTCTTGGGAAGTACGTCCTGTGCAGCCTGCACGCTACTGACAGCCCCCAGTCGGCAAAGCCCAGGATATCTGCTTCGCTATCGTGCCTAGCGCAGTTGTCGCACTTGCACGGCGACCACGGGCGCACCTTCGACAGGCGCACGTCTTTGGGGTTTAGTCGCACATATTCCACCGCTGTAGGCTCGTGCTCGACCTCCGACACGACTGCTTCCATTTCTGCTACTGTCGCCACTTAGACCACCTTGAACGAGATTCCCTTCCAAGCTAGCTTCCTGTCTTCATTGCCGATAGTCGGTCGGCTGTCGTCAATCTTCGGGAATATCTGCTTGAGCTGACGTTTTATCTGCTTCAAGTCCTTCATGGGAATCCAGTCGTCTTCTTCGCAGAACGTTAGATATGCTTCTCGAAGCTCTTCTTTGATGATGAATCCCTTCGGGTTACGCACCAGCTTTTCCTTGGCGAAGATAAGGAAGCTGTTGACATTCCCTTGCCATTCTGCTTTTGCTTTGTCCATGTTTAGCGATGAACTAAACTGACCGTTCTGCCGCAGTCTGGCAAGTCCCGCAAGCATGTAGTTTAGCCAAGCACTTTTCATAGCCGGCGATTCTACCATAGCGTCTTCAATGCTGTAGTCCTTGTACTGTTCGTCTTCCTTTAGCACGACAGCCTTACCGTTTCGGTCGATTCGGTCAACGAATATGTGCGGCATCTTCGCCACGAGCCACCTGTCCCAATGGGCGTCCGTGTTGTCGTTGATTTGCGGGAAGTAATTGGAAGCGAAGAACAGCTTGGCGTAACTGATAAAGTAAAAGGGGTCTTTGAATTTCTTCTCGTGTTTAGTTCTGCCGTTGCCGGTCAGCTCTTTGAACTTCCCCGAATCGCTGAGCTTCAGGTTAGGCAGGTCATCGCACATGCTGGCGTACGCATGGTAGAATTCAGCCGTGTCAAACCGCCCAAGCTTCAGCCCTTGGGTAGTAGTGCTCTCATTGCCCATGACCCGTCGAACGATGTTTAGGAAGTAGGTCTTGCCATTATCGCCCGGCCCTACGAGCAACATTGACTTTTTCCGCGCCATACTGCGCTCAAGACACCAGCCGACGAATTCCTGAATAGCTGGGATGTCTTCTGCCGTGAACAGGTTTCGCATGTATTCTTCTATAGGCGCTGTACTGGCGTCGGGGTCATACTCCGCAGTCCACTTGCTCAGGAATACGTGCTCTGGCCCGTAAGTCTGCAACTCGCGGGTAACTGTGTTCAGTATGCCGTTGCCGACTGGAATCAGCTCGATATTCAGGCTGTCGACAGTATTCTGGTCGACGAACGTCTGCCGCTGAATCTGCTTTACAACTTCGCTGACGTGTGACGACTTAAGTTCTGGTCCTATCATTATCTGTGTGGCTGCTTCTATCCAAAATCGCCCGCCTGTGCGATATAGACCAAATGAACGGCTGTTCTGGTCTGAATCATACACCCTGATTTGCGCTTTGCTGGGGTCGCCGTCTTCAGTCTGAATAGTTACGAAGTGCTTGCGAGACAGGATATACTGCGCTATCTTCCCCGGAGATATTGCCGCATTGCCGCTTGCCGTCACCTCGCAGCACAGCCAGAAAACCTCCATATCAAAGAAGACAGGTGTTTGGTCATCCCAGCGAAGAATGCTGCTGCTAGTCGTGTGGGGCAGTACTGGTGGCTCAACTAGTGGTTCTGGTTTTTTGGTCATGATGCTTCAGCGTCCCCTTTGCTCACCAACAAGGCTATGGCTCTGCTTACCACCGAGTCCATACTTTCGGTCATTCGTGCTTTACTTCTGTCGCACCATCTGAGCGACAAGATATCGTCGTACGTCTCTTGCCGCAACATGCCGGGCTTGTATCTTTGGGTTTTGTTCATGGTTTATAATGATATAATAATGTTATATACGATTTTGGACGCGGAAATAATGCCGCCATTATTTGTTCAGTACTTTACAGTATGTCGGTAGGTTTACATTATTGCAGAACCTTCAAGTCATTATGTCTAGACAGGTGTGCATCACAATGCAAGAATCCGATTTTTTACTTTTAGAAAAAATGAGTTCAGATAAGCATGAGCGTCGCAGTGTTCTTGCAGCTCAGTTGCTTCATCAGGCCATGCATAATCCAGTACCATATAATGCGAAAGAAGAACTGGTGAAACTTACTGTTCAAAATGAAGAACAAGTAAAGCAAATTGAGTTACTGAATGAACAGTTAAACTTCATGAGATTATCATTTAGTGAGTTGACTAACATTACAAAGCTACTGGAACCACCGAAGACTTTAACACAGAAGCCTAGCTTCTTTAGTAGGTTGACCAAGCGAAGCTGATAATGTCTATTGTCATATGACACGCTTGACTTGCGTGACTAGGAATTGCATCGATTTCAGCACATAGCTGCTCATTTGTTATTGCTTACCGCAGCGTCATCGAAAAGCAATAATTGTAGTTTTTCTGAAGCAGACCAAGTGCAAAACTGTAGGCCTTAAATTTGAAAGCGCACTTCACCCCAATACTTCATATACACATCATACACCGAATCAGGAAGAGGGTGCTTGTAATGGCTCCAGTCTACTCCAGAAACTCCGTGCGTGAGAATATACGCGCGATTTGAGTGCTCCCACTGAATGACGTCTCCGTGCTGCTCAGCGAATTTTCGCAAATCTCCTAGCACAAAATGCCCCTTGAAATGCAGCATAGGGATTTTCTGTCGCTTTATCCACATTATGAAGCTGTTATAGCGAAACGCGGTTTCCTCGTTCTTGCAGTCGCCTAACACTGGTTGCATAGCTTCGGCAATCTGTGGGTGAAGAGGGACGTAGTGCTGCATTCGAATTTTGTCTTGGTCAGAGTTGACGGTGAGCACGGGTTTTTTAGACTTCAACGCTTCCCGAAACTGCCCGACTGTCAACTTCGCTATTGTCGCATCGGGCCGTTGGCCTGTGAATGCACCGAAGATGACAAATGCCGCATACTTGGCCGCCTTTTCTGCGCTTTTGCCTCCACGTTCTTCGGCTTGCTTGATGTGACGGAGAACGTTTTCGATATCATCTTTGGCAACGATTCGCTCAGTTACGTTCTTGCGTACTTTCACCGTTTTTGGACGTTCTAAATAGGGCGACAGATTCTGGTATCGTGGTTCAGAACGTGTAATGGCGAGAAACTTAAGGAAAGACGTCGCGAAGCTGAGTACTTTGGAATGTGAGTCCACAGACTCGTACTTGTTAAGCACGTTTAGTCTGAACTCGGTCATGCTTCGTGACGAAACCTCACCTTCTGTGGATTCCCACAGCTCTGTGGATGCCCGTTGAATCCAATACTGCGATTTTGCAGCGAGTTTCTCTTTTCTTTGAGCTGTATATCCATCAAGGTCAGATTTTGAAAAATAAAGTCTGGTTTCATCAGTTGCAGCCGGTAGGCTAGTTTTTTGCGTTTCGGCGGCGTTGTGAATAGGTTTTTCGTACGACTCTAGAACGTCCTTTACAGCTTCTATCGTTTCGACGTCTACTGACTTTATGGTTTCAGCTTTCCGCCAAGCTCTGAGTACATCTTCGTCTAATTGGGTATAGCCCCCATTTTCGTCCGGTATCAGCTCTACGGTGCTAAATTCACGGCCCTCATCGAGCGTTCCGTCAGGGAGCCTATGATGGACGACTATGGAGCCACCAAAATCCTCGACAACGGTTTCGGGCTTTTCTTTTCCGTTTTCATCGCCGTTGTCGGAAGTTGGCAACTCTTCAGAAGTTGGCAACTTTTCTTCATCATCTTCCGCCACTATTTTAGCCTCAGTTTCGGAAAAAACAGATGGGCTCGAGGCGATTCGAACGCCCGACCTTCGCCGTGTAAAGGCGATGTCATAACCAGCTAGACCACGAGCCCGCAGGTTACCCTATCACACATTCGTATATTAAAGTTATCAAACGCCACGGGTGCAGTTCAGCACAGCGTGGCTGCCATTGGCTAAAAAAGCCCCGAATAGAATCTTTTTCACCTGTTGACGTGCCGCTTCCCCATCACGCCGGCGTCGCGGCGGTAATTTCCTCCCCCCATCCCATCATCATCTCGTATGTCTCCATCGCCTTCAGAAGCACGGCCTCCGTATAGTCGCCGACTTTGTACACCCACCAGTACGGCTCCCCTCGGCGCTCGATCTCAAACTTGACAGCACTGTCCTTTGCGAGAGAGAAATCCTTGGACTCATCTACAACGATCTCGCCACTTCCTTTGAGCCGTTCGACAAGCGGTTCCATCTTTGTGGACAGGAGCACCCTTATCCCCCTGTCTGAACCAATTTCGAGCAGAAGATTGCTCTGGGTTCCGACAGAGAACAATCGAAATCGTATGCCCTCCGCCTCCTTTTGCGCACCGCCCCGGTCGATGAAGTTATGTTGTGCCAGTATCTCTTCAGCTTGTGTAGTGGTCAATTCAGCCATTATATCACTCCAACAGTGGTACCCCCTATTGTGCCGACCGTAAATAAAGGGCTGTCGCTTTATTTGCGCCGATCCGCCTGTCATGACTCGTCCGTGCTGCGTCGAGTCTCTCCGAATGTGGCAGGTCCGAACACTCCTTGGCCTCGTGCTTCAGGGGCACCCCTGAAAAATCAGCAAGGGAGCCCAGGGAGTGCTTCGACATTAGTCGCGTTTTTGGAAAACGCGCACATATGATGTTAACGAGTGACATTCTCAAGGCGCCATCCGGCACGCTGTCCAGGCTTAGATCGTTCCTAGTAAACAAGGGCCACAATCAACGGGAAGATCCCAGAGAGCTCCTGACGCGCTTCATCGAAGAATTCCCGTGATGATGAGACGCTAAAACGGGCATCGTCGCCACCCGCAGTGTGCCCCACCCGAGCAAGGCCCTCCTCTATCGACCCTCTTACGGACTGGAACTACCGGAACCATGCTCCTTCTTTTTCAAGTCCTCAGGCATAGGCTCCAAGTAGACGATGTCGCCCCCCACGTCTTTTGCGATTTGTTCAAGTTCGGTCTTCCTTAGATGGCCCGCGTACAGGTGTAGCTCCTCGCCCATTACGGCGACAACCTGAAACCGGGGCTGTTCCTCGCCCTTTTCTACCTTCCGCCGCTCCCTCACGTATATTTTCATATGTGTCCTCCGGCGATCCAAACGGTTGACGTATCAGCTACTGGGGAGAGAATTCTGCAGGACTCGTAGTTCTCGGCGCTCTCCCCACACATCTTTCGCAATAATGTTTCCACAGAGAATAACCGCTGTGGTGCGCTCATCCCTTCTTGAGAAATCCTTCAGCGGCGAGCATCTCGGCGTTGAGTATTGAAGCTCCTGCGGCCCCCCTGACGGTGTTATGTCCCATAAGCGTATACTTGGTGCCCTTGACAACGTCGCGTCTCACCCTGCCAACGGAGACGCTCATTCCCGCGTTGATATCACGGTCAAGCCGAGGCTGCGGCCGATCGTCCTCCTCTCTGACGATTATGGGTCGTTCGGGGGCAGACGGCAACCCTTTCAGGGGCTGGAGCGAGGCCATAGCCTGTTTTACCTCCTTTGGGGACGCGTCGACGTCCACCCACACCGACTCTGTGTGTCCGTCGATCACGGGGACGCGATTGCAGATCGCGCTGACGGTGACGCTCGCATTGACGACCTTCACGCCGTTGAGTGCCCCCAAAATCTTCGGTGTCTCGGCCTGCATCTTCTCCTCCTCTCCGCCAATGTACGGGACGACGTTATCGAGGATGGCCATCGACGAGACGCCAGTGTATCCCGCGCCGGAAACCGCCTGCAAGGTGGCGACCTTAACGTCGGTGAGCCCCAGCGGCATGAGCGGTTTGAGTGTCATGGCAAGCATAATGGTCGAGCAGTTTGG
>Ga0187784_10004205_pt1 | contig 11632 bp, 10 predicted proteins | sample 1015_SJ02_MP15_2_FD_132964 | JGI IMG/M metagenome (GOLD analysis project Ga0187784, IMG submission 132964) | Tropical peat soil microbial communities from peatlands in Department of Meta, Colombia - 1015_SJ02_MP15_20_MG | ecosystem: Environmental > Terrestrial > Soil > Wetlands > Peat | place... | reverse complement strand
TGTACTAGCCGGATCATTTTACGCTCCTCGGGTGTTGGTTACCAACAACCAGAAGCTACGCTCCTGCTTAGGTAAAAGCACCTGTATGAAGGCACAGGCGCCGGGCGATCTGGCGAATTTTCCCTTTCCATCTGAGGGGCAGCGATCAGGCCCAGGTTCAAATCCGCGCACGCCGCGTGGGTTGTGTTCGTGGCGCCGGGCTTTGCGGTCGACTCGGCTCGATCGATCGTCGGCAAGCCGCGGAGCCAGGCGCGCCGCCGGCGGATTGAGCTTCTTGCGGAGCGAAATGAGAAAGCGCTGCCCCTCCGGCGGCAGCGCCTTGAGCATGTCCCCAGCCGCACTCTCGGGACAGTAGGCGAGCGCCCTTGCGGATTAGGCCGCAAGAGCGTAGGCCGTGGTCTTCTTCTCCAGCACCGACCCCTCGATGCCGCTGGCGGCCCTCAGCGCTCTTTCGGTGGCTTCCCCGATCTCGAAGAACACGGCGTAGGTCAGAACCTTGCCGATGCGCACCGGCTCGCCGATCGGCTCGCCCGCGCAGCCGGCGCGCGCCAGCACGCGGTGCATCAGCGCGTCATAGACTGTCACGATATGTGTCAGGCCGATCCGCTCGCCGATCTCGTTCATGGCGAGGCCGAGCTCCGCGGTGGCGCGACCGATGCCCTTCGGGCCGATGGCCACGTCGGCTTGGTGGTCCACGGAAAATCGGCTCGATTCCCAGATGCGCGGGTTCTCGATACGCTTGCCCTCGGGCAGCAGCACAGAAAAGGTGTCATTCAGCATGTTGAAGCCGGTGGTGGGCAATAAGCGCAGTCCGCCGACAACACGCTCGTTTTCGTTTAGGCTTACCACGTATAAAGGGTCAAGCGCATCGTATCCGTCAATCTCCCATCTGTTGATACAGGTAACATCCCAGCGCATTCTTTCAAAGAACACGCGCCTGCGGATCGCGTACATTTCATCGACTTCCCTGGGAAATTGATGGCGATGCCGACCTTGTATTAACCTGATCATTCTACGCTCCTCGGGTGTTGGTTGTCAACAACCGGAAGCTACGCCTCCGCATAGGCAAAAACACCTGTACGAAGGCACAGGCGCCGGGCGATCAGGCTGATTTTTCCTTGTCATCTAGGGGATAGCGATCAGGCCCAGGCTCAACGCCTTGGCTACCGCGTGGGTCGTGTTCATGGTGCCGAGCTTGTGCCGGGCGTTCTCCAGGTGGAATTTGACTGTACGCTCTGAAATCGAGAGCAGTTGCGACACGTCCCAGTCGGATTTGCCAAGCGCACGCCAACGTAGGCAATCCTTCTCGCGCATGGTCAGGCAGCTCAAATAATCATTGCGATCGACTCCTTCAACCTTCAGCGCCCAGTCATGGAAGTAATAAGCGAGCAAGAACAAGTTCTTCCCGATGGCGTGCTTAGCCTTTTCCCATTCTGTTCTGTTCATGAACGTCGTCGCGCTGAACAGCGCGAATTCGCCATGCCGGCCGCGGACTGGGATCGACACGCCGTTGAGGCCAATCTTGAATTCCTTCGCCTCGCCGAAGAACCTTCTCACGACGGGATCGTCGTGGTCGACCTCGGCCCAATCGACCGGCAGCACGCCGCCGAGCCCGGCGCGCACCACGGGGTCGATGTTCACGTAGCCCTGCTGGATGTAATGCTTTTGCCATTCGGCGGCGTAGGTGACCGCGACGAGCGGTCGCTCGCGCCGCTCAGTCGGCAAATTGATCGCGCCATAAGCGATATGCGCGAGGCCATAATCCCCGATCGCTTTCTGCAAAATCTCCTGCGCTTGCGTGATCTTGGTGGCGCTCGCGATCTTGTCCAGCAGATCGTTCAGGTCCGTCAAGTCTGTCTCGCTCGACATTAGGCCTCTCCGCCAAAAAAACGCCCATGACGGCGGCGACATTGCGCGGCCCGCGCCGCGTCGCCGCATGGAGCCTGCATTTTTGGGCTCAACTCATCTGGAGCCTAGGAGACCCTTCTTTTTGCGCTATTCCCCCGCTGCATCAAACCGCGGGAATCTCCCTTGGGAGTGGCGGCGCGGGCATTATCGCCGTCCCTCACGTTATTCCGAAATGGCGCCGCAGCGCAACGACCTGCTCAGACAAAGTCTCAATTTTAAAGCGAAATTCGGTTTGGAGGCCGGAGATTTCCGCCGCAAGCGTCGTGACAAGCCAAGCGATTTCGCTCCCGGCGCATTTCACCTCGCTTCGGCGAGCAGCGACAGCTGCGCCCTCGTCTCTCCTGCGAGATCCGTCAGGCGCGTTGGATAGTCGCCGGTGAAGCAGTGGTCGGTGAACTGCGGCTGCCGGGCGTTGCGGCCGTTCTCGCCCATCGCGCGGTAGATGCCGTCGACGGAAAGAAAGCCGAGCGAATCGCAGCCGATGATCGCGCGCATCTCCTCGAGGCTGTGCGTAGCGGCGAGCAGCTTCTCCTTCACCGGCGTGTCGATCCCGTAATAGTCGGGATGAGTGATCGGCGGCGAGGAAATCAGGAAGTGGACTTCCGTCGCGCCGGCGTCGCGCATCATCTGCACGATCTTGACCGAGGTCGTCCCGCGCACGATCGAATCGTCGATGAGCACGACGCGCCGGCCTTCGACGACGGCGCGATTGGCGCTGTGCTTCATGCGCACCCCGACCTCGCGCACCGACTGCGTGGGCTGGATGAAGGTGCGCCCGACGTAATGATTGCGGATGATGCCGAGCTCGAACGGCAGGCCCGCCTCGCGCGCGAAACCGAGCGCCGCCGGCACCCCGGAATCGGGCACGGGCACGACGACGTCGGCTTCAATCTTGTGCTCGCGCGCGAGCTCTTGGCCCATCGCCTTGCGGACCTCGTAGACCGAGCGTCCGTGCACGATGGAGTCGGGCCGCGCGAAATAGATGTATTCGAAGATGCAAGGCCGCGCGGGGCGGCGCGGAAACGGCTTGATGCTCTCGAGCCCCTCCTCGGAGATCGAGACGATCTCGCCGTTCTCGACCTCGCGCACGAAGCGCGCGCCCAGTATGTCGAGCGCGCAGGTTTCGGAAGCGAGAATATATTTGCCCTCGAGCTCGCCGATGACGAGCGGACGAATGCCGAGGGGATCGCGCGCGCCAATGAGCTTGCGGTTCGTGAGCGCGACGAGCGCATAGGCGCCTTCGATCTGGTGCAAGGCCTCGATGAAGCGGTCGACGAGCTTCGGCTTGCGGCTGCGGGCGACGAGATGGAGGATGACCTCGGTGTCCGAGGTGGACTGGAAGATTGCGCCCTGCTCGATGAGCTCGCGGCGCAGCGTCAGCGCATTCGTCAGGTTGCCGTTGTGGCCTACCGCGAAGCCGCCGGTGTTGAGCTCGGCGAACAGCGGCTGCACGTTGCGCAGGATGGTTTCGCCGGTGGTGGCGTAGCGGACGTGGCCGATGGCTGAAGCGCCGGGCAGACGTTTGATTGTGCGCTCGTTCGAGAAATGGTCGCCGACGAGGCCGAGGCGCCGCTCGCCGTGGAACCGCGCGCCGTCGAAGGAGACGATGCCCGCGGCCTCCTGACCGCGGTGTTGCAAGGCGTGGAGCCCGAGCGCGGCGCAGGCGGCGGCGTCTTGATGCCCATAGATCCCGAACACGCCGCAATATTCGCGCAGCCGGTCTTCGTCCGACTCCGCGGCGGCGAGAAGTTGCTCGGGAAGAGACGCTGGGTGTTCCCCGTCCATGTATGCTCAAAGCCCCGGTCTGGTCGGTCTTCCATCGCGGAAGAGGATTGGCGCGAGGCGCGCGGCTTTCTCGATCCGCGCAACCGGACGTCCAGGCCGCCCCATTTCCGCATCAGAGGGGGAAGCTTCATCGCGCGCGAGAATTCTGAAAGCTTCACAGATATGGGCGCTTCTGGCGCCCATGACAGCGCAGCGGTTCACGATTTCTTGTCCGGCGCCTTCGCCGCGTCGGTGTCCGTCTCGGGAGGCGGCTCGTCGTTGCTCGGCGCGTTCTTCTTTTTCTTGAGGCCTGAAACGACGGACTCGATCTGCTGTTCGACATCCTGCGGGATAAGGTCGCCCAAGCGCTCTCCGCCCGCTTCGAGGAACGGTTTCATGCGCGCGTTCTTGACCCATTCCGGCTGGTTCCCGTCATGCGCCAGCCAGCTGTAAAAGAAAAAAGCGACGATGGCGAGCAGCATGCCGCGCGCCGCCCCGAAGATGAAGCCGAGCGTGCGGTCGAGCGCGCCGATCTTCGAGTCGAGGATCAGGTCGGAGACCTTGACGGTGACGATCGAGATGACGACAAGCGCCAGCAGGAACGCGATGCCGACGGCGACATAGGGCGCGAACTTGTCGTTGGGCACGAAACGCTTGACGTGTTCCAGCAACAGGGGATGCTTGTACTCGCCATAGGCGACCGCGCCGGCGGCCACCCAGGAGAGGATCGCCAGCACCTCGCGCGTAAAACCCCGCAGCAAGGCCAGAAACGCGGAAATCAGCACGATGGCCAGCACGGCCAGATCGAGATAAGACGGCATTCCTCGTCTCCTTCATAGCCTTGCGCGACTCGCCTGTCGCGCCGGCGGCTCCTGTCCGAAAAGGACCCGGGAGCAAACGCAAATGCCGCGGAACGGCGGGAGCTCCCTCCCGCTCGGCGGCGGTTCGCTCGGCGCATGACGCCTAGCGCGTTTCCTTGCAGGACGGAACGGCTAACGCCAAACCGTCCGCGGCGCAATCCCCGAAATCCTGAACCTGGCGCTTTGACGCGCCAGACGGCTTCGCCACGACGGCGAGGCGGCGCGAATCATGGCCGATATTTTTCGGCAGGATTCGCGCCTCAAAACCGTGTCGCCCCAGCAGCGCCGAGATCTCTGCGGCGGAGTAGCGCGAAAACCCGACGTCGCGGCGCAGGCGGCGGTAGGGCGAAAAGTAAAGCCGCGCAAGGCTCAGGAGCGCTGCGACGAAGAAGCGGCTGCGCAATCCAAAGACGAGCAGCGACAAGGCGTCGGCGACGGCTGTGGACTGCGGCGCAGGGATGTCGGCGATGAGCAGCGCCCCATCGGCTTTGAGCTTGGCGCGCCAGAGGTCGAGCAGGGCGCGAAGCTCGGCTTGCGAAAGATATTGGATCAGCGAGGCGGCGACGACGAGATCGAGCGACGCGTCCTCGATCCCGCACAGCGCCCCATCGTGCAGCACGAAGATGCGGTCTGTGTCCGAAAAGAGCGCAACGAGCTTGCTGCGAACATAGGGCGAGGCGTCGAACAAGAACAACGCGCCGCATCCGCGCGCCAGCGTCGCGGCGCTCAGCGCCTCCCCGCAGCCGTGATCGAGAACGCGCGCGATCTTGCTGGGCGCATGCTCAGCGATGCCGCGTGCGAGCGCGGCGTAATGCAGCTCCTTATGCCTCGCATTGGCGTAGATGGCGGTATCGGCGCTCCAGAACTCCAGCCAGCTCGCGACGGCGGCTTGCGAATGGGCGGTCATCGAGGCCCTTTCGCGAAATCCAAATACAGGTTCACCGAGGTTCCCGTGGGCGTCGCGGGAAACGGCGCCGCGCGCCGGATCGCCGAAACGACGGACTGATCGAAGGACGCGTCTCCCGACGATTGCAGGATAGCGCAGTGGGTCAGGCGCCCCTCCTGATCGAGGTAGATGCCGAAAGCCGGAGGCATGAACGGCTTGGCGTGCCCCGGCGGCGCGAGTCTCCGCATGATGAGGCCAAGCACCACGGATTTGTATTCAGACTCCGCGGTGCCGCCCGTGATCGGCGCGCCGTGCGACCTTCCCGCTGACTTGAACTCGGGCGTGGGCGTGAGAGAGGCGACGATCTGCGAGATGGACTTCTGCTCCTCGCCCTGCACGGCCCTGACGCGGGGCTTGGTCCCTTTCTTGTCGTTGGCTTCACCCAATTTCGGCGCCGCCTGCTGGATGACCTCCGCGTCTCTCTGGTCGCTCTTGTTCTCCAGCTTCGGCGCGGTCGCCTGCTCTTCCGGGGAGGCCTCGGGCGCCTGCTCCGCTTGTGCTTTTTGGCGCTGCTGTTGCTCCGGCTCGACCGCGGATCGTTCTTGCGTGGGCTGCTCGACGCGCTGCGATTTCGTTTCGTCGTCGGGCGCATCGCGCTTTAAGGGATTTTCTTTCTCGGCGCGCGGCGCGTCGGTTGCGATCTTGTCGTCGAGCTTCAGCTTTTGCTGAGACGTGTCCGCCTCTTCATGGCGGTGAATCGTTCGCTCGAAGCGCTCGAACAGCGGCATCGGCGGCTGCTGCGCCTGCGCCTGGGGCGGCGGGGGAGGCGGCTCCTCGGGTTTGGGAACCTCGGGCACGACCTCGACGGCGACCTCCTGTTCCGGCGGCGCGAGCTCCGCGTTCGTCCACTGCTCAATAAGAAGGCCGGCGAGGAGAGCGGCATGCAGCACGAACGCCATCGCGAGAAGCGCGAGAAACGGGCCGCGCGCGGCCTTCTCCAGACGCAAAAACCGCTCCTGCGGCCTCGCCCGCAGCGGCCCGACCTTCGCTCGAGATTCGTCGGCCATGAACCGCGCCTCGTCCACGCTCAGTTCTCTGTCCTCCGTTTCGCGTCCATGCTAGCAAGGCGCCATGGACAAAGCCGCCAAGCCCCCGCCTGCCAAAGCCTTAGACGGCGCAACGCCTATGATCGCCCAATATATCGAGATCAAGGCGGCCAATCCAGATTGTCTACTTTTCTACCGGATGGGCGATTTCTACGAGCTGTTTTTCGAGGACTCCGTTGTCGCCTCGCGCGCGCTCGGCATCATGCTCACCAAGCGCGGCCGCCACCGGGGCGAGGAAATTCCCATGTGCGGCGTGCCGGTCGAGCGCGCCAACGACTATCTGCAAAAGCTCATCGCGCTCGGACACAGGGTCGCGGTTTGCGAGCAGCTCGAGGACCCAGCCGAGGCCAAGAAGCGCGGGGCGAAATCCGTCGTGCGCCGCGACGTGGTCCGGCTCGTCACGCCCGGCACGATCACCGAGGAGGCCCTGCTCGACCCCGCCCGCGCCAACGCTTTCGCCGCGTTGGCGCGAATCAGGGGGGAGCAAGGCTCCTGGCGCTACGGCCTGGCCGGCGTCGACATCTCCACCGGCGCCTTCACGGTTGTCGAGCGCGGCGAAGACGAGCTTACGGGCGAGCTTGCGCGCCTCGAGCCTTCCGAGATCGTCGCGCCCGAGGCTCTGGCGCGCGACGCTCGCATCGCCGCAATCTTTGCGGGGCAGAGCGCGCCGGTGACTCCGCTCGGACGCGTCGATTTCGACGGCGACGGGGCGGCGCGGGCGCTGCGGGACTTTTACGGCGTCGCGACGCTCGACGGCTTCGGCGCGCTGTCTCCGGCCGAGCTTGCGGCGAGCGCCGCCGCGATCCATTTCGTGGAGCGCACGCAGAAGGCGCAGCGCCCGGCGCTCGCGCGCCCGATGAGCCAGCGCGAAAGCAGGACGTTGGAAATCGACGCCTCGACGCGCGCCAACCTAGAAATCTCGCGCACGCTTTCGGGCGCCCGCGAAGGATCGCTGATCGCCTGCATCGATCTGACGATCACGCCCGGCGGCGCGCGCCTCTTCGCGGAACGCGTCGCGGTGCCCTCGACCGATGTGGATGAGATCGCGCGGCGGCTCGACGCGGTCTCGTTTTTCCTCGACACCGCTGGCTTGCGCGACGGCTTGCGCAAAAGGCTCGCGCGCGCGCCGGATCTCGCAAGAGCGCTATCGCGACTTTCCTTGCAGCGCGGCGGCCCGCGCGATCTCGCCTCGGTGGCGGCTATGCTCGCCGCCGCGCGCGACATTGCAGCCTTTCTGAGCGCCGCCGACGCGCCGGCTCTCGTCGCGCAGGACATTGCCGAGCTTGCCGCCGCCAATGGCGCGCTCGAGCGCAAGATCGCGCAAAGCCTGGTCGCCGAGCCGCCCGCTGACAAGCGCGCCGGCGGCTTCATCGCGCGCGGCCTCGACGCCGAGCTCGACGAGGCGAGGAGCCTGCGCGACGAGAGCCGCAGCGTGGTCGCGTTCTTGCAGGCGAAATACGCCGAGCAGACCGGGATCAGGCAGCTCAAGGTCAAGCACAACAACTTTCTCGGCTACTTCCTGGAAACGCCGCAGGCGCAGGGCGAGAAGCTCCTGCGTCCGCCCTTCGACGCCGAGTTCACGCATCGGCAGACGATGGCCGACGCCATGCGCTTCTCGACGCGCGAGCTCGTCGAGATCGAGGCCAAGATCGCCTCGGCCGGCGAACGCGCCGAAGCGCGCGAGCAGGCCCTGTTCGACGCGCTCTGCGCCGAGATCCTGCAAGAGGCGCTGGCGCTGCGAAAGCTTTGCGACGCCGCCGCGCGGCTCGACGTGGCGAGCGCACTGGCCGAGCTTGCGGCGCGGTGCGACTGGACCCGGCCCAAGGTCGACTCTTCACGCGATTTCGCGATCGTCGAGGGGCGTCATCCGGTGGTCGAGGCGGCGCTGAAGGCGCAGGGCAAGCTCTTCTCGCCGAACGGCTGTGAGCTTTCGGATGGCGCCATCGCTGTGGTCACCGGGCCCAACATGGCCGGCAAATCGACCTTCCTGCGCCAGAACGCGCTGATCGTCGTGCTCGCGCAGGCGGGCTCCTTCGTTCCGGCGAAGTCGGCGCATATCGGCGTGGTCGACCGGCTGTTCTCGCGTGTCGGCGCTTCCGACGACCTTGCGCGCGGCCGCTCGACCTTCATGGTCGAGATGGTCGAGACGGCGGCGATTCTGAACTGCGCGGGGCCGCGATCGCTTGTGATCTTGGACGAGATCGGTCGCGGCACGGCGACCTTCGACGGACTCTCGATCGCCTGGGCCAGCCTCGAGCATCTGCACGAGGTCAATCGCGCGCGGGCGCTGTTCGCCACGCATTTCCATGAGCTGACGCAGCTCAAGAAGCGCCTGCCCCGGCTCGTGAACCTCACGATGAAGGTCACGGATCACGCGGGCGAGATCGTGTTTCTGCACGAGGTGATCAAAGGCGCCGCCGACCGTTCTTACGGCGTGCATGTCGCCGAGCTCGCCGGCCTGCCGCCGAGCGTGGTCGCGCGTGCGCACAAGATTCTGGCGGAGCTGGAGGCGACCGAGCGGCGCTCGCCGGTCGAGAAGACGATCGACGACCTGCCGCTGTTCTCCCGCGCCGCCGCGGCGCCCGCGCGGGCGGCCGATCCGTTGCGCGAGGCCTTGAAGGCGGTCGATCCCGACGGCATGGCGCCGCGAGAGGCGCTCGCGGCGCTTTATGCGCTGAAGGAAAAGCTCTAGCCCGCTCGGTCAGCAGACGCGGCGCCAATGCGGGTAGCCGTAATAATCGACCCACCGGCGCAGGCAGGAGCGGGGGTAATAGGGACCCGGCCCATAATAGGCCGGCGCCGCGTAATAGCCGTTGTAGTAATAAGGCGAGGACGCCGCGGCCGCCGCGCCGATCGCCGTGCCGGCGACAAGGCCGCCCACGACCGCCGCGGGACCCCAGCCCCAGCCGCAGCCGCCCCAGCCGCACCAGACCTTTTCGACCTGGGGTCCGGCCTGCGGCGCGGCGGGCGCGGCGAGCGTCATGGCCGAGGAGGGGCTTGCGGCGGCGGCGAGCGCCGCGGCGCAGGCGAGCGCCGCGATCGAACGGCGAAGAAGCTTTTCGGCTGGCATGTTTGCCTCCTGATTCATCTCGATGCCTTGCCGTGAGCGGCGCCGCCGACCTCTCATGACGGGGCGCCCACACACGCAAGCCTCAGCATAGACTGGCCGCCTGAACGGCGCCTGAACGAGTGGAATAAAAGACAGGGTTTCCTCCAGACCTCGTCCGGAAACCATTGCCGCATTTCCTGCGGCGGCCCCAAGTTTCGATTTGACGAGTTCTATCGGCGCGTTCTTTGTGTCCTTCGTGTCTTTGTGGTGGCTTTTTACCAGAAAGACACGAAGGACACGAAGAATTGCCGCTTCATATGCGCCGGATGGCGCGCCCAAAGCTTCTTCTGCAGCAAACCTTGATCGGTTCAGTTATTTCGTGACATTGCCTTAGTAGACGCTATTCCTCGGCTTTGACCAAATTAATTCTCTCTGCTTCCTCGCGCAGCGGTGCGAAGGCCGTCGCTTGGAGTATCGGCGCGGCGCCGTTGATCAGCCGGATGGGCGGCGCGGCGGGAACAGGCCCCGCGACCACCTCCGCCTCGAAATTCGGGCGGCGAGGGGGCAGCGGCGCTACGAAGGCCGCGAGCCGCGTCTCCACAACCTTGGGCGGCAGCGGCGAGCGGTCGGGCGCGGCGACGAGCTGCGTCGGCGCGCCTTCGGGCTGCGCGAGCGCTTTCGTCACTGCGACACGAATATTTTGCGCAATCTCGCGCAGAGAATCGGCCCCCGGCGAAGCGGCGGCGGCGGCGACGGCGGTTGGCGGCCCCGCGACGGGCTGGCGTCTCTTGGCGATGAGCGTCTTGTCGTCGTTGAGGCAATTGCGCATCCCGAGCGAGATCAGCTCGACGCCGGAAAGCACCTTATACTGCCGGGTGAGCGTGCCGAGCCGCGCGCGCACCGGGGCGGGATAGCTGTCGAAGAGCTTCGCCGAGACGCTGAAATCGGTCTCGCGCGTGATCTCGTTGTAGGCCTGGTGGAATTTGACCTGGGCGTCGGGATAGACGCAGACGTTGGGCAGGCTCAGCGCCAGCGTGCAGGCGGAGCGGCACTCGTGCAGCCGCACCTCGCGGTTCTCGCGGCGGTAGGCTTCGGTCATGGCCTCATAGTCGCTGACGAGCCCCCCGACGTCCTTATAGACGACGACCGGCTGCGGCGACGGCGGCGGCGAGAGATAACCCAAGCTCGTGACCCTTTACGCGACGCGTTTGATTAAAATTCACCACGATAGGGTGAACCGTTCCTTAAGGGCGCGGCGGCGTCGAACGGGGGCTGCGCCCACCTGTCTTTGAAACGCCCAACTGCGACGAAATTAGGCCGTAAATCAGGTATTTGCGGAACGCTCGGCGCGCTCCTCACTTGCCGTAGTCATAATCCTTGAACAGCTTGGATATCCGCAACGGCGCCTCGACGCCGGATTTCGTGTCGACGTCGTCGAGCTTCCACTCGCCGTCCTCGCGCACGAAATAATAGATATTTCTGCAAGCCTTCCTCATATTCGTGAACGACACCGCAACTGTCGCCTTGTCGCCAGCGACGACGGCGGGGGCGACCTTGACCTTCGATAGCCTCCACTCCTGGCCGTCGATGATGAAATCCCAATCGAGCGCGCAAACGCCCTCCTCCTTCGCGGAGCAATCCTCGTCCTTCTTCAACGCCGCCCCGAAGGATTTGGAGGCCCGCGCCGCGACGAGCTTCGTGCCCAGCTGATCCGAGGCCGTGTCCGCGTTCTCCATGCGGTGGTAATACCCGTAGACTTGGCGCAGCCACGCGGCGGGATCGGGCTCGCGCGCATTCACCTGCGCTCCCGCCGGGGCCACGCTTGCCGAGAGCGCGACCGCGAGCCCGGTCGCCAGCGCGAAAATCCTTTTATTCGTCATTGCGTCTCCTCCTCTCGCGTCTGGCCAGCGCCGTCGTCTTTCACTCGAAACCCTTACGGTTCTCGCAGCTCGGAACCTGTCGAAAAGCGCGTCGCGCGGCCCCAGAATTAAGACACCTTCTCTTCGCGTCGCTTCAGCCAGGCGAGCGCCTCGCCGCGCAGCCCCGCCGTGTCGAAGCC
>Ga0187784_10004204_pt1 | contig 11634 bp, 8 predicted proteins | sample 1015_SJ02_MP15_2_FD_132964 | JGI IMG/M metagenome (GOLD analysis project Ga0187784, IMG submission 132964) | Tropical peat soil microbial communities from peatlands in Department of Meta, Colombia - 1015_SJ02_MP15_20_MG | ecosystem: Environmental > Terrestrial > Soil > Wetlands > Peat | place... | reverse complement strand
TGCCAATCCGTGTCCGCTGTAGCCAATCCAGAGAGAACCCTCGCGGTCTCGAGCCACTGTGTAGACTTCCGCCTTCTGCAAACCGCTCTCTGCCCCATAGTTGGTGCAGCGGTCGCCGTCGCAGATCATCAACCCGCCGGCGTGCGGAATCATCACCCCTCGCGAACCATCGGCCACCAGCGCGAAGCCGCGCGTCGAGTCCAGCTTGCGGGCTGCCCGGACCTCATGGAAGGCTGACCCTTCCGCTTCGCGCATCAGCACCCTGTCGGCAGAGCGAATCCAGAGACGCTTGCTCCCGTCTTCCAGGATGCCTCTCCACGGGCCGGTGCTAATGCCGTTGTCTTTCCCCCACTCCCGTTCATAGCCGTTTCGGATTGAACATAGGAGCGCTCCGCAATTGAACCAAAGCGTTCCGTCCGAAGCTACAACCAACACAGACGAGGGTTTCGTCGACAACACCCGTACTTCCCCTTCCCCCTTCAGGGGCAGTGTGCGAACCCCTTGTGACCCTGCCACATACAGATTCGTCGCGTCGCCGCCGATCGCCCCCCGGTCTCTAAACTCCGTATGCTCAAATCCGGGAACAGGCGAAAAACCGTCTCCATCCCATCGGAACAATCCCGCAGTCGACCCCGCCCACAACCCGCCATCCGCAGAATTATAGAAGCAGAAGATGTTGCCCTTCTTCGTTTCAAGCTCCGCCTGGAAGGGTCGAAAGCGGTCGCCGTCGTACCGAAACACCCCTCCCTCGGTACTCACCCAGATGAAACCCTGACGATCCTGCTCCACCGCCAGGACGTTGGAATTCGTCAGGCCCTGCTCGGGGCCATACATTTGAAAGCCCCAATGCTGTGCGCACACCGGCCCGGCACACACCAAGCACAACAGGCCTGCTACAGGGGTTAGACGTCGAGAGTTCATCACATCATTTATCGGCCTCGACGTAGGGGGCCTTTAGCTTTAAGAGATGGGGTAGACCCTGCGCACCTCTGGCTCGGTCGAGAGACTCGACCACACACGGGTCGAATTGGCGGCCCGCCTCGCGGGTGACCTCATCCCAGGCGAGAGAAAATGAACGCGCGTTAGCGTGGGGATCCCTTGACAGCATAGCATCCAGGCTGTCGGCAATGGAGAGGATGCGCGCCTCCAAGGGAATGTTTGCGCCGTGAAGGCCCTCCGGATAACCTTGACCGTCATAGCGTTCATGGTGGGAGAGTACAATTCCAGCCAGATCCTCTGTGCAAAGGAATGCTCCCAAGAGCTCTCGACTAATGATGGGATGTACTTGCATGACAGCACGCTCCTCCCTCGTGAGAGCCCCAGACTTGCGGAGGATCGAGCCCGATACAGCGATTTTTCCCACGTCATGGAGGTATGCAGCCCGACAAACTCTTTGGCATTGCTCCTTCGATAGCCTCAGAGAATGCGCCATCGTCAGGCCGAAGACCATAACGCGTCTGGAATGTCCTACGTGGCCCGGAACGAAAGCATGCGGCCTAAGTTTGAGATCCCGCCACAGCCTTTCGGATGAGCGGGCTAAGCGGCACAACTCCTCAAGCATTGGTGGAAATGGGGTTGTACCGTCCGGCGGATTGCTGCCCTGCATCATGCGCCTTGCAATCCAGGTGGCCCTGAAAAACTCTGGTCGACGGTGGTGGAAACGATCGCGTGCCCGGATGTGCGCCATGAAAGTCGCTACCTCCTCAGTGGAATTTGCCAGATCTCAACTGGAACCCTGACAAAGGTTATTATCGGCAACTCGGCGCTAACACTTAAGCAGAATCTAATCATGCTCCCTTCTACCGCTTGTGCGCGGATAACCCTAGTGTGGTGTCCCACTTAATTCTTGACAACCCCGCACATTGCAAGGGTGGCGCAGACATTGAAGTCAGTGTCTGCGCCACCCCCGGGTCCATCGGAAAGTCCTAAGTGGGACAGGACACTAGCTGTGGTTGAAATACCCAATCGGCGGGAATCCCTCATCGCCGTGCAACCGACCCCTCACCAGTCTGCGGGCCGCGGCGGGGTGTGGGCCCTGAGTGTCCATGGCCCTTCGGCGAGCGAAGGCCCGTCCCGCTCCGGCTGGTGAATGCGTCGGACGCGGGCTACCCTCCCCCCAAGGGCTGATCATTACCCACATCTCTGGCTCGACGCTGGGGGTCCGAAGTGACTGAATAGCCCTCTCCTCAAGGGAGAGGGCTGCTCGCTCACGTGACAGGGCCGTTCTTTCACCTTCGGCCCGCGGTGTCCAGCCAAAGATGTGGGACACGGCCAGCCCCAAGAAAGAGGGAAGCTTCTCCGATATAAGGGCTTCTGATGCCCACCGAGTTCCTGGCTAGCGCCCACTGCCCGCTGCCGATTGTCGACTGCCGACCGCCTACTGCCGACTTCCTTCTGCCGACCGCCGGCTGCCGACTGCCTTCTGCCGACCGCCGGCTGCCGACCGCCCACTGCCGACTGCCCTCTGCCCTCTGCCGACTGCCTACTGCCGACTGCCGACTGCCCTCTGCCCTCTGCCGACCGCCCACTGCCGACTGCCGACTGCCCTCTGCCCTCTGCCGACCGCCTACTGCCGACTGCCCGTCGCGAGGGCTGCCCGCGTCGAGCCCATGGTCATCTCCAGGGATTCTTTGGGAATGCTGGTGACGAAGGGCATGATGAGCCAGCTAAGGCCCGTGGGGATGTCGCGGGTGAGGGAAATTGATTCGCACTCGATGTACATGCCGCCGTCTTTCTCCTCGAACTTCCAGTAAGAATTGATGCGCCAGAGGAATCCTGCGTCGTGGCCGATGGGCTTCTCGTGCTCATTGGGTGTGTCGGCGTCGGCCACTTCGGCGATTCGGGTCGAGTAAGAGCGGCTGTACCAATGCGTCGAATCGACAGGAAAATAATGGACGTCGTGATTGGTGTTGAGGGTGACGGTGATGACTTTCTTTTTCCGCAAACGGTAATAGATTGTGAAGTCGTTCCCTTGGTGAGTGAGCAGACGTGAGCGCACCACCTCCGGCTTATAAATATCCTGGTGGCGATTGTAATCTTGCACGAGGGCGATGGTCTGTGGAAGATTAGCGCCCGGAACGAAAACTGCTCCCAGCCAATGATGGATGATGGCTTCGGGCGCCTCGATCTTGTGGTCCGAAGCATCCAGCGTTTGAATCTGCTCCATGAATATCTCGCCGCGTTTGAGTGCGGCAAGGACCGGGGATCGGCGTGCAGGAGGCAGTCCATCTACGTACAAGAGCTTCCCTGTTTGTGACACCTCCCCATTGATACGCGCCTCAGTCAACTTAACGTATTTGTCGTAGGCCTCAACTGTCTTCGGCCGCAACTCGGCCCCCGTCACCTCGGGCGTATGCGCCGATAGAATCTCCATCGCCAGGAGAATCGTGAGCCACTTGGTTGGCATCGATAGCGACATTACCCCTAACGATATCACATAGGGCAACAAAACAGACAAACCGCGCTATTCCTTGGCGGTCTCCAAGGCCTCGATGGCCATTTGACGAGTGACGGTGGGGAATTGCTCTAGGAATTGGTCAAGCGTGTCACCCGCTTCAAGGTGGTCCAGGAGGTTTTGAAAAGGGACACGCGTGCCGCGAATGCAAGAGGGGCTATGGCCTACTCGTGTCGCAGGGCTACCAGCGGATCCAGGCGCATCGCGCGGCGTGCCGGGAGGTAGCAAGCTACCAGCAGCTACGTCACAGTTCCGATCCATCAAACCCCGGGAGACTTCCACGCATCCCAGTAGAATAGCTGCACCAGCTTCAGGTGGTTCATGTCTGCATACGTGCACTCCTCGTATCTACGAGCCCTGTTTGCATCCGTACTTATTGCGGCAACGTCGTTCACCGTTCCCTTGGCAGGCCCAGCATCCCCATCTCAATCTGCCTCGCCCGCGCAGAAGGCGCGGCTTGTCGAAAACTATGGAAACCTCCCGCTAAGTTTTGAGGCCAATACCGGGCAGGTGGACACGAGCGTGAGATTCCTTTCGCGCGGCATTGGGTACACGCTGTTTCTGACCTGCGATGAAGCCGTGCTGGCGCCCAGAAAATCGAATGTTGAAATTCGAAACTCGAAATTCGAAACTCGAAGATCGAAATTGCGCATGAGACTCTTGGGTGCGAACCCTGCCGCCAAGGTGACGGGGGAAAACGAACTGCCGGGCAAGGCCAACTACTTCATCGGTAATGATCCCAAGAATTGGCGCACCAACGTTCCCACTTACGCCAGCGTGCGCTACACAGGCATTTACCCCGGCATCGACCTCGTCTACCACAGCAATCCGTCGGCTGAAGGACAACTCGAATTCGACTTCGCGGTCGCCCCCGGCGCCGATGCGCGGCCCATCCGGCTACGTTTTGGCGAGCTGAACCGCCTGCGTATGGCGGCGGATGGAGACTTGGTGGTGACCACTGCGCACGGAGCGCTGGCCTTCCGCAAGCCGTTGGTTTACCAAATGGTGGACGGGCGTCGCCGCGCGGTGGCGGGAGGCTTCGCGCTGCTGGGGAAGCATACGGTGGGATTCCGGCTGGGGAGTTACGACCGCGCCAACACGCTCGTGATCGATCCGGCACTGGCCTATTCGACCTTTCTGGGCGGCAGCGGCGGCACCTACGGCGCTGCCGACCTGGCCTCTGGGCTGGCCGTGGACAGCTCCGGCAACGCGTATGTGGCTGGCTCGACGTGCTCTACCGACTTTCCGGTGACGCCAGGGGCGTTCCAGACAACGAACCACGCCGCGGCAAACAATGGCTGCAACGCCTTCGTCACCAAACTGAACCCTAACGGCACGGCGCTGATTTACTCCACCTACCTGGGCGGCAGCGGCAGTGATATAGGCAGCGCGATTGCCCTCGATACCCCCGGCAACGTGTATGTGGCTGGCCAGACGTCCTCCACCGACTTTCCGGTGACGCCAGGGGCCTTTCAGACATCGAATCGCGCCGCGGCAAACGATAGCACCAACGCGTTTGTCACGAAGCTGAATCCAAGCGGCACAGCACTGCTCTACTCCACCTATCTGGGTGGGAGCGGCTTCCAAGCCGGTTACCCCGGCGATGTAGCCAATGCGATCGCTGTGGATGCCGCCGGCGATGCGTATGTGGCTGGCCGAACGTTCTCTGTGGACTTTCCGGTGACCCAAGGAGCCTTCCAGGTCGCCAACAACGGCGCGGCGAACGAATGCGCCAACGCTTTCATCACCAAGCTGGATCCGGCTGGCACGGCGCTGGTCTATTCCACCTACCTGGGTGGCAGCGGGGGCAACCGAATCGGCTTCATGGGCGATGTAGGCGATGCGATCGCCGTAGACGCCGTTGGCAATGCCTACGTGGCGGGCCAAGCGGGCTCTGCCAACTTTCCGATAACGCAGGGGGCCTTCCAGACAACAAACCAAGCCGTGGCGAACGAAAGCACCAACGCGTTCATCACCAAGCTGAATCCAACCGGCACGGCGCTAGTCTATTCAACCTACCTGGGCGGCAGCGGAGGTGATGTAGGCAGTGCGATTGCTGTCGATACCCCCGGCAACGTGTATGTGGCTGGCCAGACGTCCTCCAGCGACTTTCCAGTGACGCAAGGAGCTTTCCAGACGACAACCCACGGAGCGCCGGTCGCGGCGATCCATAGCGCCAACGCCTTTGTCACCAAGCTTAACCCGACTGGCACGGCGCTGGTCTACTCCACCTACCTGGGCGGGAGCGGAGGCGCCGTCAACTTGACACCCACCCTCGCCTTGATGGGGGGAGATCAGGCGAGCGGGCTGGCTATCGACAGTTCCGGCAATGCCTATGTCGCTGGGAGCACCGCCTCCACGAATTTTCCGGTGACCCAAGGAGCTTACCAGGCGTCGAATCACGATCAACCAGGTTGTGTGGGCGGCTGTATCGGCGGCTACAACGCATTCATTACTGAGGTGAACTCCACGGGTAGTGCGCTGGTCTACTCCACCTACTTGGGCGGAAACGGTGTCAACCCCATGGACTTTGTCGGAGTCTTGGAATTCGGAGAAGGCGACCAGGCGAACGCGTTGGCTCTGGACGAGTCCGGCAACGTGTATGTGGCGGGATCTGCCGTATCGTACGATTTTCCGGTGACCCCCGGGGCTTTCCAGACAACGGTCAAGTCCCGGTCCGGAAACGCGTTTGTCGCCAAGCTGGATATGAGTACGACCTCCCCTTCATTGACGCCGACAGTGACGGTGACACCCTCTTCCACGACCATCACCTCGGCGCGCTCGCTGACGGTGACGGTTTCCGTCAGCGGGGGAAGCGGCAATCCGGAGCCAACCGGCACGGTGACGCTGGCTAGCGGCAATTACGCCTCGGCGACAACAACTCTCAGCGACGGCGGCGTGACGATCGATATTCCCGCTGGATCGTTGCTTGCCGAGCCCGCCGGCTATCTCTCACCCGATGTGCTGGTAGCCGACTATGTACCGGATGCGGCAAGCTCCTCCACGTACGGCTTTGCGTCGGGGCTGGGATCGGTGACCGTGGTCGCCCCCTACATATCGGTAACGCCGTCCTCGACGACCCTCACCTGGGCACAAGCTCAGTCGCAGACTCTTGCAGTGGCGATGGTCGCGACCGGCGGAACCGGCAATCCCGTGCCGACCGGCACGGTGACGCTCACCACCGGCAGCTACACCTCCGCGGCGACCGCGCTCGCGAGCGGTAGCGCAAGCATCACCATTCCCCCAGCAACGCTGACCGCTGGTTTCAACATCCTCGACGTCAGCTACTCCGGGGACAGCAACTACGCTCCGGTCGGCGTCGCCGGCAGTGCCCTGGTCACTGTGGGTTCTTCTGCCGGCTACACAGTCAGCGGCACAGCGGTTACGCTCACCGCCGGCGCAACCACCGGGAACACCTCCACGATTACCCTGACACCGTTTGGCGGTTTCACCGGCAGCGTAGCGCTAACGGCCGGTGTCGCTTCCAGCCCGAGCGGCGCGCAGGACTTGCCCACTCTAAGCTTCGGTGGGAACACCCCGGTGGGCATTTCCGGTACCACTGCGGTTAACGTCCCCCTTACCATCTCCACCACGGCGGCGGTCGTCTGCACCCAGGCCCCTCAAATTCAACCCGGAGTCTTCTGGTACACGGGTTGCGGCGCGGCTCTCGCCTGCTTACTGCTTTTCGGCATCCCGGCGAAGCGGCGCAGATGGCGGCTCGCGCTTGCCATGCTGGCGCTCCTCGTCACTCTCATGGGCGGCTTGTTGGCGTGCGGCGGTGGCGGCAGCCCGCCCTGCACCGGCACACCCGGCACTACAGCGGGGAGCTATACCCTCACCGTGACCGCCACCTCAGGCAATACCAGAGCCACGGGCACGGTCGCCCTTACCGTTCAATAGCCACGCCCATCCGGACTGCCGTGTCCTTCACCGAGTGCCGCAGGCTCATCTTTCATCCGCCATTTGACTTTGAAAATGAAGACGATCAATCGCACCTTATTCTACGGTGCCGGCACGCTTCTCGAGGGCGACAACACGACAGGCTTGCATTCGCCTGTTGAAACCGACGCGGCGACACGCTAGAATAGGGCTATACTGAACATTGACGGGGCTTTCGTTCACGTACGTTCCAGGCGGCCGTAGCCCACGCGGGCTGTCTCTGACGTCGCGGAAGCGCCAAGCTGAAAGGGAGGTGCATGATGTCTCGAGTAAAATGGATCCTGATAGGCGCAATGAGTCTGGCGGTCTCGGCAGCCGCGCAAACCGAAACCTGGCAGCTTGACCCGGCCCACTCTGCCGCCCAGTTCGCCGTGCGCCATATGGGAATTTCTACCGTTCGAGGTACCTTTACTAAACTGAGCGGTACAGTTCAATACGACCCGGCGGACCCCGCCAAGTCCTCCATCGACGCCACTATTGATGCCGCGTCAGTGGACAGCCGCGTCGAAATGCGCGATAACGATCTACGCAGTGCCAGGTTTTTCGACGTGGCGAAATACCCCACGATTACCTTCAAATCCAAACGCGTCGAACCTGAGGGAAAGAGTAAGCTGAAGGTCACGGGCGACCTCACGATCCATGGTGTGACGAAGGAGGTCGTGCTCGACGTCGACGGCCCCTCTGAGCCGTTCAAGGATCCGCGGGGCAACTCGCATATGGGCGCCTCGGCGACTACAACAATCAACCGCCGCGATTTTGGAGTCGGCGCCATTCCTTCTGCCATGGTCGGCGATGATGTGGCCGTCACCATCGATATGGAACTGGTGAAACCCAGCGCGGCCAAATAGATCGTTTCATTCCCTTCGCCTCAATTAGAAGGAGGCTTATTTCAGGGCATTCACTCTACCCGCCTAAAATGCCCCACCGTATAAACGTCGAAGTCTTTGCTGGGAGGCGCCAGTGAGAACGTTTCTTCCATCTCATCCGCAGATAGAAACTTCCCGTTTAGCTCAAACCGATATTCGCGGGAACTGAATTGCTTTCCTGGCTTGCCCGTGATGGGGCCTTCCCATTTTCCTTCGAAGATGCGGATAGAGGCCCACGGGTCTTCTTGGGCCGCCGCGCCGATGACAACGATTCCAACAATCCACAGCATCAGAAGGCGCTTCATTGTGCTCCCCTTCGCGCAGGGCCAGGCGTCCCCATCCTCTGCGTCAGGAAGCCGATAATCGCACCCACGACAAAACCCGGTAGCATGATCTCAAGAAAATGGGGTTTGCCTTTCGCTGCGTCCATCAGAGCTACAAGAAATGCGAACAGCAGCCCGAGGGCAGAGCCCACGACGACTCCCCAGCCCGTCGATTGCACTTTGCGCGCAAACCAGCCACTGAACACCCCCACAATCATGCCCTTGACGGACGAACCCACCATGATGTTCGCCATCATCGAGTGCGCTTCCGGGTAGAACCAGGCGGTTGCGCCGTCCAAGGCTCCGAGCACTAAGCCAAGGAGTAAGCCGACCAACACTTTGTTCATCGCTGTTCCCTCCCATCTATAGAATTCCGCATCGGGGGAAAATCCTTTAGGGATTTGGCAGGAAAAAAATCAGGAACTTAATAACGGTGTACGCTGCGAGCAACCAAAGCAAAACGGCGTTGCGCGAGCCGAAGCGGCGCAGTCGATGCCACAGGGGTTCGGACCAGGCATCCACCGGCAGCCCTTGCTCAAAACGGTCGATATCGGCCAGGAGCGCCGGCGCATCAGGATACCGGAGGCCAGGGTCTGCGCTCTGGGCCTTGGCGGCAACGGCGCGCAGAGCGGCGGGGGCGGGCGCGGGGAGCAGGAACTCGAGCAGGGCTCCCAAGGCGTAGATGTCCGAAAGCTGGTCCAGGCGGGCTTCGGGAGCACGAAACCTGGGCGTGCCGGCTACCGCTTCCACACCCCAATCCATCACATAGACCTCGCCAAACTGGCCTACCATGACATTCTGAGGCTTCAGGTCACGATGGATTATGCCGCGCGAGTGCGCGAAGGCGAGCGCCTCCCCCAGTCGCCGGATCACCCGAAGGCGGTCGGCAAGGGCGGGATTCCCGGCGGCATAGCGGTCGAGACGAGCGCCGCTTACCAGTTTCATGGCGTAAAAGGGACGGCCGTCGGGGAGCGTTCCGGCTTCATACACGGGCACAATAGCGGGGTGCTCGAGCCGCGCGATAAGCTGGGCTTCGCCGGCCAGGGCAACGTTGAGGACTTTGAGGGCCACGCGGCGGTCGAGTTCGCGGTCGCGCGCGGCATAGACCACGCCCATGCCGCCGCGGCCGATCTCGGACTCCAATTCGTAGCGAGTGCCGCTCAGATCGGGCAGGGCGGCGACGTGGCGCAAATGTTCGAGGACGGAGTCGCTTAGGTCCATATACGGCGCATCTCCTCGTGCAATTCGCGCGCCCCCGAGGTAGTGCCGCGCAGCCGTTCGTTGACGAAGCCGCGGAGCATGCGTCGAGCCCAGGCGATGTGGTTGGTGACGGAGGGCTCAGAGATGCCGTGGCGCGCGGCCAGATCGGCATAGGAGAGGCGTTCGTCCTGGACGAGATCGTATTCCTGAAAGATGCGAAATTGGAGTTGCTTCCCGGAGGCGTCGCAGTGCGCGCGCAGATCGTCGATGGCCAGGGCGAACAGCTGGCGCTGCCACTCGCGTTCGAATGCCTGCTCCGGCGACTCGCACGCAATCGCCTGATTTGCGACGGGTTCAAACCCGATTTGGCCGCCGCGCTTTTGCCGTGTCGCGGCGGCGTGCTGATTGGCGGCAAAGCGTTCCACTGCCATCCGGAGATAGGTTCGAAAAGATGCCTTGGCGGGGTCGAAGCGCGCAAAGAAATCACGCTCGAGCGCGCTCGCGAAGAACCCCTGGGTAAGATCCTTGGCGTCCTCGTTGTCCTTGCGAAACTTGAGGCGGATGAAGCGATAGACGGGTTTCCAATAGAGCGCGATCACCTGCTCGAGCGCTTCGTTCCCTAGCCCCGCGGCCGTAGCCTCAAGGAGCGAGAGGTGAGTGGTAGGAAAGCGATCGCGAGGCCCGCCAATGGCAGTATCCGAATCCAAGTTTGAACCCTTCCCTCCAATTGTCAAAAGGGTATCACTGTGGTCTCCCTTTTGACTTCCAAGACAAAATGATCGTACACCGGCCCTCCCTATCGCGCAACTTAGTCTCCTGTCCCGCCCAATTCTTGACACTGCCCCTGACCTCCTTTTCCCTCTCCCCCTTGGGGGAGAGGGTGGACCGCCCCGGCGTTTTCTTCAGCCGGGGCGGTCCGGGTGAGGGGGTTCCTACCGGGTTGCCCGTTGTCAAGAACTACGCGGGGTAGGGGACCAGCGCGAAGACCTTCAATATCGGCCTCGGAGACGGTGGCCTTGGTCCTTGTTCTCGACGAAGTTGGGCTCCAGGACGACAACCTGTCTCTTGACATACCACCCAAGGCGCTGTAGGCTATCAGAGTGTGATTACAGCGAGGCAATGGAGCTCCCGCCAATGCGGGCAGACCGACCTGTCTCGCCGTGTTTTGCCGGGCATAGACTTCGCCACAAGAATTGTTTTTTGTACGAACGAGCCAGGAATGTCACTGAAAACAAAGGGTCGCTGTGGGAAACTACGGGATGAAGCCGGAATGTGTAAGAAAACAAAGGTACTTAGCCGCAGGACACGGGAATCTTATTGAAAAGAAAGGAATTAACTTCCTGGCGGAATTTGGCAACTGGGGAAGGTTAAGGCGCTACCACGTGAGCCCTTCATTGGCAAGCCCCAATCCGTCGATAAGAATGGGCGGGGTTGGTAGGGGCGGTCGCTGTGGCGACCCATGGCCTCTACGCCCCATCCGGTTTCACCCAGAGGGTAGTGCCTTTAGGGGCGAGGCGGCCCTTCGACAAGCTCACGGTTCGGCGTTGCTCACCGTCCCTGAGCGGAGCCGAAGGGAGGGCGGCCCTTCGACAAGCTCAGGGCAGTGAGCGAAGTCGAACCGGTCCTCACCCCTGCTTCTTCGTTGCCACCCGCACGGTAGCGACGGATTAGGGGCAAGCAGCAGGCTTTGACAACTCTGGGCAACCCGCGTAAGATTCTTGATTTGAATCAATTCAGTAATTATGCAGAGGTTCTGTCAAAAGTTCTATGAAAGAGCTATGAGAAGCGAGCGGGGCAGAGGCGGAAGGGTTTTGGGGAGTGCTTGGATCGAGGGTCGTGATGACAGGGTTTG
>Ga0187784_10004203_pt1 | contig 11634 bp, 12 predicted proteins | sample 1015_SJ02_MP15_2_FD_132964 | JGI IMG/M metagenome (GOLD analysis project Ga0187784, IMG submission 132964) | Tropical peat soil microbial communities from peatlands in Department of Meta, Colombia - 1015_SJ02_MP15_20_MG | ecosystem: Environmental > Terrestrial > Soil > Wetlands > Peat | place... | reverse complement strand
TGCAGTATCTCGGGGAAGATCAGCGCCGGTGAAGAGCCCGTGCTGGCGGCGCGGGCAGCCGGTTCGCCCTCGTCGAGGTTCCAGAACACAACGAGAAGGTGATCACATTGGAGAGCCAGACGGCGGCGCCGCTGGCCACGGTGATCAAGCCGATGAGCACGCTGGTCATGTTGTGCAGTCACGGCCGGTCACGGTCGATGCGGCCCGGGTCCCCGATGGCCAGCGCGGCCATCGGCCAGCGCGGCTCGCCGAGGCGTGCACCCTCGCTGCTGCGCCGGGTCAGTGGTCCGGGTGCCACGAGAACCATCATCGCCCGGCCTGCAGCCCACGGCGGGGACGCTGCGGTCCGCCGGGGGCGGTCGAATTCCCCGCGCGCCTGACGTGGGTTGGCGACGGCGCCGGCCGGTTGCATGCACCAGGCCGGCGCCGTCGCGGCGCGTCACTGCTTCAGATGGTCAGCGGTGTCAGAAGGCCACGATGCCCTCGCCGCCGGCCGCCCCGGGAACTAGCACGGACCCGATGGGCGTCAGGGCGCCACCCGAACCGACCTGGAACTCGTCGACGTTCCCGTTGACCCCGGCTTGCACGTAGAGGTACTGGCCGCCGGCCGACGACGAAGCGTCGACCGGTCCGGGGTCGGTGCCCGTGGCGCCGAGGAGCGAGAGCGACCCCGACGGGGAACTGGTGAACCCGCTCACCGAGTTGCTGCCGGCGTTCACGGCGTAGAAGAAGCCCTGCGCGGTGGTCAGCCAGCACGTGGCGACGGCCCCCGTCCCCAGCGTGTCGATGGGCGTCACCGTGCCGCCGGGCGACAGCGTGTAGGTCGTCAGCGAGTCCGTCCCCGCGTTGGCGACGACCAGATGACCGGTCGAATCGAAGGTGACGGCGAAGGGAACCGCTCCGGGCTCGGAGTTCACAACGGGTGGTGACAGCCAGCCCCACGGCCCGACGTGGAACACGTCGATGGAGTTGCCACTGGCCTTTGTCGTGACGATGAGCTGCGAGCCGTCGGGTGAGAACGCGACCTCCCCCGGCGTGTGCGTGTACTGCGTCGTGTCGGTGGGGATGGTCAGGCCCAGGTTCCGGTTGGTGGCCGGCAGGGGCAAGAGCTTGCCCCAGAAGGACACGAAGCCCTGGACGCTCCCTCCCCCCTGCGCGTTGAGCACGTAGACGAGGTTCCCGTGCACGGCCACGCTTACCGGGAAGATGCCGCCCGACCCGACGACCTGGCGCAGCGACAGGGCGTCACCCTGGACGGAGAACACCGAGACGGTGTTGCTGCCGGCGTTCACTGCGTAGAGGAGTCCTTGGGCGGGATCGTAGGCCAAGGAACCCTGGGAGCCCAGGTGGTCGGCCACCGAGCCGTTGAGCTGGCCACCGAGGCCTTCGGTGGCGTAGGTGCCGGCCTGTGTGAGCGTGCCGTCAGCGGCCCGGTCATAGGCCACGATTTGGTTCCCAGCCACGTTGTCCGTCTGGACGAACACGACGTTGTGGCCACCCGGTATGCCGTAGCCCCACCCTGGCTGCGCGGCGCCGGCGCCGGGCGCCGCCAGGCCGGCGAGCCCGAGGGCAGTACCGGCTCCCAGGGCCAGCTTCACGAGTTTGCGCATGGTTCCTCCTCTGTGTCGGTGTGCGGTCTTCGAAAGAACAGTCACGCAAGGCTCGAACGCGTTACACGGACTCGGAGATCTCCCCCGCCCGGGCGCGTACCTGGTCCCGCCTGCCGGCTCCTACGATCGGCCGCGTGGAGACGGACGTCGAACTGCTGACCCGGCTGCGCGGCGGTGACGAACACGCATTCGTCGCGCTCATCGAGCGCTACCAGCCATCGATGGTGCGCCTCGCCCGTTCCATGGTCCCGAGCCACGCCGTGGCCGAGGAGGTGGTGCAGGAGACCTGGATGGGAGTCGTGCGCGGTCTGGAGCGCTTCGAGGGACGCTCCTCATTCAAGACGTGGTTGTTTCGTATCTTGGCTAACCGTGCCCGCAGCGCGGGCTGGCACGAACGGCGACAGGCGTCCGGCCGCCAGGAGCCTGCCGCCGACCCGTCACAGTTCGCGCCGAGCGGGGCGTGGGCCGAACCGGTCGAGCGATGGGTGGAGGAGAGCGACGACCGGATGGCGGCGGCCGAGTGGGCGCCCGTGCTCCGATCAGCGCTCGAGGAGCTGCCCCAACGTCAACGTCAGGTCGTGCTCCTGCGAGACTTGGAGGGACTTTCGGGGAGTGAGGTGTGTGCCGTGCTCGAGATCAGTGCCGGGAACCAGCGCATCCTGCTCCATCGCGGGCGGACCTATCTGCGCGAGCGCGTCGACGCGGCGATGGGGAAGGGCTGAGCCGTGTTCTTGGTGCGCCGGAAGGATTTGGCCTGTCAGAAGGCCGTGGAACTCGTGACCGACTACCTCGAGGGCGCGCTGTCGAAGCGCGAACGCCGGCGGTTCGAGGCCCATCTGGCCGCGTGCCCCAACTGCGCCGCCTACTTCGAGCAGATCCGGACGACCGTCCGGCTCACCGGGTCGATCGCACCCGACGACCTCACGCCGGAGGCTCGGGAGGAGCTCACCGAGCTGTACCGCCGGTGGCGGGCAGAGTGAGCGCGCGGTAGAGTTCTATAACGAAACTGACTATGCTGGTGGCATGGAGCGCAAGAGCTTCGCCGGCATGCACTGCTCGGTGGCCCAGTGCCTCGAGGTCGTGGGCGAGTGGTGGACCCTGCTCATCGTGCGTGACGCGTTTCTGGGCGTCACCCGCTTCGACGAGTTCCAGGAGCGCCTCGGGATCTCGCGCAACGTGCTGACCCAGCGCCTCGACCACCTGGTGGCGGCCGGGATCCTGGAGCGGACGGCCTACAGCGAGCACCCACCCCGCTACGACTACCGGCTGACCGAGCGAGGCCGTGACCTGTGGCCGGTGCTGAACGCCATGCGGCAGTGGGGAGACAAGTACGCGGCACCGTCCGGGCCGCCGCTGCAGATCGTGCACGAGGGGTGCGGCCACGTGTTCGACGCGCACCAGACCTGCTCGGAGTGCGGGGGCACCGTCGGGCCGCGGGACGTGCGGGCCGTTCCCGGCCCCGGCGCCGTGGAGGCGTTGCTGCGCCGGCCGGCATCGGAGTCCGGGTCCGATCCCGCCGCGGCGCCTGCGACGGCGCGGCGACCGGGCCGGCAACGGGCAGCCGGGAGGTCGCGTTGAGCGAGGTGCTCGAGGTGCGGCGGCGTGCGTTCTCCGAGGTGACCGCTCTCGTTGCCCGGGAGCCCGGCACGTTCGACGCGGTGGTGGACGAGGAGTGGACCATCGGGGGGAAGCCCAACGGCGGCTACCTGCTCGCCATCCTCGGCCGGGCCGCGGCGGCGGTCACCGACCACCCTGACGTGATCGCGGCGAACGCCCTGTACGTCCAGTCGCCCGATCCCGGGCCGGTGGTGATCGAGACCGAGCTCCTGCGGGCCGGCCGCTCAGCAAGCCAGGTCCGAGCTCGCATGCAGCAGAGCGGGAAGGTCTGCGTCGAGTCGCTCGTCACGCTCTCCCGCCTCGATCCCGATGAGGTGCCGTACTGGGACGCCGGAGTGCCGCCGATGAGCGACCTGCCCTACGAGGCCTGTGTCGCGCTCAGCGGTCCGGGACCGGGCGGCACGCACGTGGCCATCTTCGGGCAGGTGGAGCTGCGCCTCGAGCCCGAGGTGCTGGGCTTCGGGGCGGGGAGGCCGAGCGGTCGGGGTGAGCTTCGGGGATGGTTGTCCCTGCCCGAGGACCGCACCTTCGACCCGGCATCGTTGCTCTTCGCCGTGGACTCCTTCCCACCGGCCACCTTCGACATCGAGCTCGCCGGGTGGGTGCCGACCTTCGTCATGAGCGCGTACGTGCGGGCGCTCCCTTGTCCCGGACCGGTGCGCGTGATGCAGCGGGCTCACCTGATCGACGCCCAGCGGGTCGACGAGACCTGCTTCGTCTGGGATTCCGCGGGGCGCCTGGTCGCGCAGGGGACGCAGCTGGCCGGCATCCGTCTCGGCTAGGGCCTGAGAGCGGGTCCCGTTAAGTTCGCGGGACGTGAACCCCCAATTGCCGCCGGGACCGGGCTGGCCGAGCGGGCTCCAGGCGCTCGCCACGTTCCAGCTGCCGCGGTTCATGGAGCACTGCCAGCGCCGTTACGGGGAACGCTTCACCGTGCGCATGGGCAGCATGGGGACGTACGTGTATCTGGCCGACCCCGACGACGTCCGGGCCGTCTTGCGCGGGAGTAGCGACGTCTTCCATGCCGGCGAGGCGAACGCCCGTTTCCTCGAGCGCGTCCTCGGACCCTCATCGGTGTTGTGCACCGACGGAGCGCTGCACACACGACAGCGGCGTCACCTCTCGGGGCCTTTCCACGGCAGGTCGGTCGCGCGTTTGGCGCCGTTGATGGCCGAGGTGGCGGCCCAGGAGGTGCGGTCCTGGCCTGTCGGGCGGACTTTCGCCGTGCTGCCGCACATGCGCAGGATCACGCTGGATGTGATCCTGCGCGCGGTGATCGGCGTCTCCGCCGAGGAGACGCAACGGGTGACCGAGTTGCGCCGCACACTGGCCGCGTTGGTCGACGTCGACCTGCTCAACATGGCCCCGTTCCTCTTCCCGGCGTTGACGAAGGTGTGGCCATGGTCGCGCTACGAGGTCGTGCAGGAGCGAGCGGAGCGCCTGGTGCGCGCCGAGATCGAGCGCTGCCGGAACGATTCGGATCTCGACGAACGGCCCGACGTGTTGGCCATGCTCGTACGCGAGAGCGCGACGAGCGGCATGACCACCGATGAGATGCGCGATCAACTCGTCACGCTGCTGTTGGCCGGACACGAGACGACGGCTTCTGGTCTGGCCTGGACATTCGAGCGCCTGGTGCGCCATCCCGAGGTGCTCGAGCGGGCGCAACAGGCAGCGCGCAGGGACGACATCGAGTACCTCGACGCGTTGGTCACCGAGAGCCTGCGGGTCCGACCGGTGGTGCCCGACATCACCCGGCGCCTGGTGGAGGACGTCACGCTCGGAGAGGGCGACCGGGCGCTACACCTGCCGGCGGGCACCAACGTGGACCCCGCTCTCTACCTGGTCATGCGCTCGCCGCGGTCATACCCGGCCCCGCTGGTGTTTCGCCCCGAGCGGTTCGTGGGCAAGCGGCCCGATCCGGTCGTGTGGCTCCCTTTCGGCGGCGGGGACCGCCGCTGCCTCGGCGCCGCCTTCGCGCTCACCGAGATGCGGACGGTGTTGGCCACGATCCTGACCAGGGTGGACCTGGCCACTACCCGCGCCAAAGGGGAGCGGGCCCGGGTCCGCACGGTGACGCTGGTGCCGCACCGGGGAGCGCGTATCGCGATCCGGCGCCGTCTCGCGCCAGGGGCCTCGCCGCCCGCTTCTGCTTCGTCGGCCTCCAGCACGCCTCTTTCGTGAGCGGTGGGCGGTGGCCTACGGTGGACGCCGCAGGCGACGCGACTTGACGACAAGCGACAGAACACCTGACAAGGAGCCACCGTGGCAGTTGACACCCTCTTCGTGTACGCCGGCATCTACGGTGGCGTCGACGACGCCATCACTGACTACGACCTGATCAAGGAGCTGCACACCGAGGCGGGACTGATCGACGCCTACGACGCTGCGGTGGTGGAGCGCAACGACAAGGGCAAGGTCAAGATCGTCAAGAAGCACGAGACCCCGACGCGGGTGGGCGGCGTCCTCGGGGGTGGCATCGGGCTGGCGACCGGCCTCGTCATCGCCCTGTTCCCGGCCGCGGCCATCGGCGGCGGGCTCCTCCTCGGCACCACCGGCGCCGGCGCCCTGCTCGGGTCGGTCGCCGGCCACGCCGCCGCCGGCATGAGCCGCAACGACCTCAAGGAGCTCGGTGAGTCGCTCGACGACGGGCAGGCCGGGCTGGTCGTCGTTGCGGTCGCCGACATGGAGGCCAAGGTGCGTGCCGCCATGAAGCACGCGCAAAAGGTGGAGGAGAAGCAGCTCAAGGCGGACCAGGAGGCGCTCGAGGCCGAGGCCAAGGCGGCGCAGGAGTCCTAGCGGCCCGGCGGCTCAGCCCTGGTCGAGGAGCCAGCCGCATACCTCGTCGAGGCCCGCGCCCGTCTTGGCGCTGACCAGGATGGTCCGCACCCCGGGGTTGACCGCGTCCAGGTTGGCCAGGAACATTTCAAGGTCGAAGTCGAGGTGCTCGAGCAGGTCGATTTTGTTCACGATCACGAGCTCGACAGTGCGGAACATCACGGGGTACTTGCGCGGCTTCTCCTCGCCCTCGGTGACTGCGTAGACCATGGCCTTGGCCGTCTCGCCGACGGCGAACTCGGCCGGGCAGACCAGGTTCCCCACGTTCTCGATGACGAGGAGGTCGAGCGCGTCGAGGTCGAGTTGACCCAGCCCGGCGCGCACCATGGTGGCGTCGAGGTGACACTCCCCTCCGAATCCGTGCCCGGTGTTCACCAGCGCCACCTGCGCGCCGAAACCGCCCAACCGGTCTGCGTCGAGGCTCGTCTCGATGTCGCCCTCGACGATGCCCACCCGACCGGCCGCCGCGCCGATGCGGCCGAGGACAGCCGCCAGCAAGGTGGTTTTGCCCGCGCCCGGTGACGACATCAGGTTGACCACCCGCACGCCAGCCCGGGCGAAGTCGGCCGCGTTGGCCTCGGCGGTGCGGTCGTTCTCCGCCAGGATGGACTCGAGCACCTCCACCCGCAGCGGCCCGGTCTCGTAGCCCGAGTGATCCCCGTGAGCCAGATCCCCGTGAGCCAGATCCCCGTGAGCGTGATCCGCACCCGCGTGGGCGGTGCCGTCGGCATGGCGGTGGAAGCGGCCCACCTAGGCCTCCGCCAGTTCGAGGGACGCGACGAGGAGCTCCTCGCCTTGGACGATCGTCACCTCGGCCGAGCCGCAGCGCGCGCAACGCGGGAAGGGCTCGGCCAACTCGGTGCGGGCACCGCAGCCGCGGCACTCCACCACGGCCGGGACCGCTTCGACGAGCAGTGCCGCGCCTTGAAGGGGCGTGGTGGCGGTGGCGATCTCCCAGCAGCGCACCAGGGTGCTGGGCACCACTTGCCGGAGGGCGCCCACCTTGACCGCCACGGCGCCGACCGGACGGCCCTCGGCGTAGCGCAAGGCCACCTGGGCCACGGAGCGGCAAATGGAGAGCTCGTGCACGCTCAGCAGATCCTCGGCAGCTGCTCGGCCAGCGGGAGGTCGATGACGCGCGAACCGCCGAGGCCGGTGCGCGCCACGACCACGCCGGGGTGCGTTGCGGTCACCGAACCGATGCGCGCCGCACCTGCTCCGAGCGGGTCGGCGGCGAGCACTTCGAGCGCCGCCTCGGCGTCCTCGGGACCGACGACGGCGACCAGGCGGCCCTCGTTGGCCACCTCGAGCGGGTCGAGCCCGAGCAGCTCGCACGCCGTCGCGACCGCCTCTGGCACGGGCACGGCCGACTCCACGAGCTCGATCCCGGCCCCGGCCTCCACAGCGATCTCGTTACACGTGGCCGCCACCCCGCCCCGAGTCGGGTCACGCAGCATGCGCACGTCGACCCTGGCGCGCAGCAGGCCGGCCACCAGACCGTGGAGCGGGGCAGTGTCGGACTCGACGTCGGCCCCGAACTCGAACCCGTCGCGCACCGAGAGGACGGCGATGCCGTGGAGTCCGATCGGCCCCGAGACGAGGACGGCGTCCCCCACGCGGACCCGGTGCGGCCCCAGGTCGACGCCTTGGGGAACCAAGCCCACGCCGGCGGTGGTGACGTAGACGCCGTCGCCGTGACCCCGGTCGACCACCTTGGTGTCCCCGGTGACGATGGGCACACCCGCCCGCCGGGCCGCCGCCCCCATGGAGGAGACCAGGGCGCCCAGCTCGGCCAGGGGCAGTCCTTCCTCGAGCACGAAGGCGGCCGAGAGCGCGAGCGGGGTGGCCCCCACCATGGCGACGTCGTTGATGGTCCCGTTGACCGCCAGGTCGCCCAGGTTGCCGCCTGGGAACGACCGCGGTTGGACGACGAAGGAATCGGTCGAGAAGGCCAGCCGTGGCCCGCCCGTGCCGCCGCCTGCCTGGGTCCGCTCGAGGTCGACCAGCGCGGCGTCGCCCAGGTCGGTCACCGCGCCGTCGGCGGCGGCGAACGCCGGCCGGAAGAGGTGGTCGATCAGCTCCGCGCCGAGCTTGCCCCCCGAGCCGTGCCCCAGCACGACCGTTTCGTGGTGGCGGAGGGGGACCGGGCAGGACCAGTTCGACGGGTCGGCGACCATCAGGCGTCCAGCATCAGAGGGCCACGGGCCAACCCGCCGTCAGCGGATCACCGGCGCCTCGAGCCGGCGGTACTGGTAGTAGGCGGCGCAGGCACCCTCGCTCGACACCATCGGCGCGCCGAGCGGGGTGCGCGGCGTGCAGGCGGTGCCGAACGCCGGGCACTCAGTCGGCGTGCAGAGGCCCTGGAGCACCTCGCCGGCTCGGCATGCTGCGGGCTCGACGGCTGTGATCCCCCCGACGTCGAAGCGCCGCTCGGCATCGAAGGCCGCCCACTCCTCGCGCAGACGCCATCCCGAGGCCGGGATCGCTCCGATGCCGCGCCAAGTGCGATCGCAGGTCTCGAACACCTCGTCGAGCACCCTGCGGGCCACCGGGTTGCCCGCAGGGCGCACGGCGCGGGCGTACGCGTTCTGGAGCTCCGCGCCGCCCTCCTCGAGCTGCGTCACGACGCGGCGGATGCCCTCGAGCAGGTCGAGCGGCTCGAAGCCGGTCACCACGATGGGCACGTGGTGCCGGGCCGCCAGCGACTCGTACTGCCCCGTGCCCATCACCGTGCAGACGTGGCCGGCTGCGAGGAACCCCTGCACCCGGCAGTCGGGCGCTGAGAGGATCGCCTCGATGGCCGGCGGGACCAACACGTGGGAGACGAGGAGCGAGAAATTGGTCAGGGCCTTGTCCCGCGCCAGGGTGGCCGCCATGGCGTTGGCCGGTGCCGTGGTCTCGAAGCCGATGGCGAAGAACACGACCTGGCGCGCCGGGTCCTCCTCGGCCAGGTGCAAGGCGTCGAGGGGCGAGTAGACGAGCCGGACGTCGCCGCCGCCCGCCTTGACGCTGAGCAGGTCGGTGTGGGAGCCCGGCACCCGGGCCATGTCGCCGAACGTGCAGAAGGTGACCTCGGGTCGTGCGGCGATGGCGAGGGCGCGGTCGATGGTCTCGAGCGGCGTCACGCACACCGGGCAGCCCGGGCCGTGGACCAGGGTCAATTGTTCGGGAAGCAGCTGGTCGATGCCGTGGCGGATGATGCCGTGCGTCTGGCCGCCGCAGACCTCCATGACCGCCCAGGGCCTGGTCGTCCTCCGGGCGATGTCGTCGAGCAGGGACCGGGCGAGCGCCGGGTCGTTGAACTCGTCGAGGTACCTCACGGGGTGTGCGGCTCCTCCTCGAGCCGGCCCAGCTGCCCGAACAGCTCCAGGCTCTCGAGCGCCGAGGCCTCGTCGAGCTTGGTCAGCGCGAAGCCCACGTGGACGATCGTGTAGTCGCCCACCTCGACCTCGGGCACGTAGGCCAGGCAGACTTCCTTGCGGACGCCGCCGAAGTCGACTCGCGCCATCCTGGTCCCGCCGGCCTCCCAGACCTCGTCGACCCTCCCGGGCACTCCGAGGCACATGTCCTCATCCACCTCCTCGCGCCGCCGCCACGGCGACCTGTCCGAGGGCGAGGCCCCCGTCATTGGGCGGCACCACCTGGTGCTCGAGCACCTCGAACCCGCGGTGGACCAGCCTCGCAGAGCACAGCGACGACAGCAATGCGTTCTGGAACACCCCGCCGCTGAGGCCGACCGCCTTCACGCCGGTCCGCTCGTGCACCGCTGTTGCCGCCTCGGCCACGGCCTCGGCCAGCGCCTCGTGGAACCCGCGGGCCAGCACGGCCGGAGCAGCCCCGGCGGCCAGCGCGCCCACCGTGGCGACGAGCAGAGGGGCCGGGTCGAGGAGCAGCCTGCCGGCGTGGTCGTGGAGGCGCAGGCCGAGGGGGGGCCCACCTCCGGCCGGGGCTGACGCGGCCAACGCCTCGAGCTCCACCGCCGCCTGCCCCTCGTAGGTGACGTCCTGGCAGACCCCGAGGATGCTCGAGACGGCGTCGAAGAGCCGACCCACGCTCGTCGTGGGCGTGCAGCCGGTGCCGGTGGCCATCATGCGCGCCACCACCGAGCGCTCGAGTTCGTCGGTGGCCGCCATGACCGCCGGGGCTTCGGTGGCGGCCACGCCTGCCGCGGCCAGGTGGGCCAGGGCGGTGCGCGCCGGGTGCGCGATGGCGGCATCGCCGCCCGGGAGCAGCACCGGGTCGAGGTGGCCCACCCGCTCGACGGCGTCGTAGGAGCCGAGCAGCAGCTCGCCTCCCCAGATCGTCCCGTCGAGCCCGTACCCGGTCCCGTCGAAGACGACACCGAGCACGGGGGACCCCGGTGGCAGCGCGTGCTCGGCCAGCAGTGCGGCCAGATGCGCGTGGTGGTGCTGCACCTCGACGAGCTGCGTGCCGTTCCGGGCCGCCCAGCGGGCCGCCAGCCCCCGGGAGCGGTAGCCAGGGTGGCCGTCGGCCACCACGACCTCGGGGTGCACGCCGACCAATTCCAGGAGCAGCGCCGCGGTGCGCTCGAGGTGCTCGAGCGTCTCGAGGTTCTCCGCATCGCCGATGTGCTGGCTGAGCACGGCGCGCCGGTCGGACGCTGCGCAGCACGTGGCCTTGAGCTCGCCGCCGAGCGCCAGCGCGGGGGGTGAGCGGAGCGGGAGCGGCACCGGGAGCGGGGCCTCGCCGCGGCTGCGCCGGACGGGCTGGGCGCGTCCGGCCACCTGACGGACGACCGAGTCGTCGACGGACTGATGGATGCGCCGGTCGTGGTCCACGAAGAGGTCGCACAACGCGCCGAGACGAGTCGTCGCCTCGCCGGCGTCCGTGCAGATGGGCTCTCCCGAGAGGTTGCCCGAGGTCATGACCAGAGCCAGCTGGTCGCCCCGGGCGGCCAGCGGCTCGGTGGCGACCAGGAGGTGCTGGAGCGGGGTCGACGGGAGCAGGACGCCGAGCGTGCCCGTGCCCGGCGCCGCCGCGGTGGCGATCCGGCGGACCCCGGCGCCGTCTCGCACCGGGGCGATCACGACCGGCGCCACCGGCCCCGCCAGAGCGGTCGTCCCCGCCTCGTCGAGGTGGACGAGGCTGCGGGCGGCGGCCAGCGACGGGACGAGGACGGCGAACGGCTTGGCCGAGCGGCGCTTGCGCGCCCGTAGCCTGCCCACGGCGTCAGGGTCGCCGGCGTCAACGGCGAGGTGGTAGCCGCCCAGTCCTTTGAGCGCCACCACCGCCCCGGCGGCGAGGGCCTCCGCGGCGGCGCGCAGGGCCTCCTCACCCGTGCCGACTGCGGTGCCGTCGGTCCGTCGCGCCACGAGTGCCGGTCCGCAGGCGGGGCAGCAAGTGGGCTGTGCATGGAAGCGGCGGTCGGCCGGGTCTTCGTACTCGGTTGCGCACGCCGCGCACAGCGCGAAGTCGGCCATCGTCGTGGTGGCGCGGTCGTAGGGCACGCCCGTGGCGAAGCTGTAGCGGGGCCCACAGCGGGAGCAGGCGATGAAGGCGTAGCGATAGCGGCGATCCGAGGGGTTGAACAGCTCCGCGACGCAGGCCC
>Ga0187784_10004202_pt1 | contig 11634 bp, 15 predicted proteins | sample 1015_SJ02_MP15_2_FD_132964 | JGI IMG/M metagenome (GOLD analysis project Ga0187784, IMG submission 132964) | Tropical peat soil microbial communities from peatlands in Department of Meta, Colombia - 1015_SJ02_MP15_20_MG | ecosystem: Environmental > Terrestrial > Soil > Wetlands > Peat | place... | reverse complement strand
GCGCACGTACATCAGCTTTGGCTTCATTGCTTTGATTGTCATCATGACGGAAGTGGTGATGAAGTTAAGTGCCAATGAGATCCTTTATCGTATGATGAGATCTTTCCAGAAGGACTTTCTCATCTTTGGGAATGTCTTGAACGGCTGGTTCATTACAGCCTTTATCATGAACAGCCTCCATATCCACATCCCCTTTTTTATTACCCTCGTGGCCGGAGACATTGTCTCAAACGAGGCCACTTCGGGGACCGTGAGGCTTCTGTTGATTCGACCCCCTTCGCGAAGCAAGATCATTACAGCCAAATATCTGACCACTCTTTTTTACACGACGGGGCTGGTCATCTTTCTCGGGCTGATATGCATCACTCTCGGTCTTCTTCTGTTTGGCAACGGCGATTTGATCATGAACTATACAACCAAGTTCCGCCTCGTCTTTATTCCCGAGACGGAAGTCCCTTTACGAATGCTCCTTGCTTTTACGGCGGCGGTCTGGGCCATGGCGGTCGTGGCTTCTCTCGCCTTTCTTTTTTCGACGCTGGCAGAGAACTCGATCGGCCCGATCATTGGCACGATGGCTGTGGTCATTGTCTTCCTCGTCCTCGGAAACTTTCCCTTTGATTTCTTCCGGTTATTGAGTCCGTATCTCTTTACGACCTATATGGTCTTCTGGCAGCGGTTTTTTGATCAGCCGATACCCTGGCAGGATATCGTCAGATCAGCCGCGATCCTCGGTCTTCACAGTATCGGCTTGTTTTTGATCGCTTTCATCGCCTTCAACAGAAAGGACATCAAGAGTTGAAGAAAGTCATACTACTGGTGGGGGTTCTCCTTCTGCTCTCGACTGAGCAGATTCAAGCCCAGGAAGACGCTTCCCGCTATCTCGATCCGATAGAAAAGAAGTACGCCGGGTTGAAGGATTACATCGTCGATGTGAACGTGCATTTCGACATCGAGGCGCTTAAGGCACCCGACCTGCAAGCTAACCTTTACTACAAGGCTCCCGACAAGATGAAAGTGGAGTCCAAGAGAATCTTCTTCTTTCCTCAGGAGGGCGGATATTTCAACCCCTCTCTGTTCAAGAAAAAAGATTTCGACATCAGACTGGTAAAGCGTTTGATCTATGACGGTAGAAAGGCAGTCAAGCTGAAACTCACTCCGATGGATACGACCACCTTCAACAAGGGCTTCGTATTGACGATTGACACGGACCGCAGCCTGATCAGAGAGATAAAAATCCCTCCTTCCGAAGGCAGGGAAATCAAAGCCACGCTCGACTACGGACGATTCGGCAATTTCGAGCTTCCGTCTCGTATTGACCTGGATCTTGACATACCCTCAGAAGAACCAACTGGGATAAAAGAATTTACTCAATTCGGGCAGAAGACCAAGAGGGTCACCGGCAAGGTCGAAATCAACTATTCGAATTATCGGATCAATGTGGGACTCGGTGATGACATCTTTAAGGAGAAAGGAAACAAGAAGCCGGAGTAGAAAACTTGACAGACTGTTTACGATTTTGTTAAAAGGAACTATATAAACGGTGATGTCCAGGTAAAGGGAACCCCGTGACTCCACTCCGAGGAGAAATCGGGGACGGACCCGCCGCTGTAGTCCCGACCCCATACTTTTGGGGTAAGTGCCTTAACAAAAAAGCCACTGTCCTGAGTGCGTCGAAGGATGGGAAGGCGAGTTAAGGTCGGGAGAGTCAGAAAACCTGCCTGGATGTTCTTCACGTAAAGGTCTTCGAGGATAAGACTGTGAAGGGTGCATGCGGGTTAAATCCCCAGTCTTCAATGCGAAGGCTGGGGATTTTTTTTGGACCCTTCTCCCCCGCCCTAAACCCGATGCTGGTTTAGGGCCTGTCCTGAACCTAACATGGTCCGGGGTCAACAAATTATTTTAGACCCATTTGATGAGGGAAGGAGGTTTTTATGAAACATTTCGTTTCCATCTTTTCTTCTTTATCTCTATTCGTGTTATTACCGTTTCTTTCTTTTGCCCAGGAAAAGGAGGTGACGCTTGACGAAGTCGTCGTCACTGCCACCCGGGACGAAGAAGAAATTAGAAAGATCCCTGCTTCTGTGACCGTTATTACCAAAGAGGAGATCGAACAATCCAATGCTCAAACTACCGTTGACCTGATGAGGGATAAAGCTGGGGTCGTCGTCAGTGACTATATCGGAAATGGAAAGACCGCAACCGTCGACATCAGGGGCTTTGGCGAAACGGGTCCCCTCAATACGCTTGTGTTGATCGATGGAAGACGGGTAAACGAAATCGATCTGAGCGGAGTAGACTGGACCCAGATCCCAGTCGATCAAATCGAAAGAATTGAGATCGTCCGGGGTTCAGGGAGTGTCCTCTATGGAGATAATGCCGCCGAGGGGTGATCAATATCATCACGAAGAAGCCTGAAAAACCTTTTTCTGCGGATGCAGAAGTGGTGGGAGGAAGTTACAACTACAACAAGGAGAGCGCATCTGTTAGTGGAAAGTGGGGACCTCTTTCTGCCATTCTCAACGCGAGTCATAATGCTACGGACGGATATCGTGAGAATGGATTCTTAAGAGCAGAAGATATTGGAGGAAAGGTGATCTATGATCTGAATAAGGATATTAGTTTCAATTTCAGTGGGGGATTCCATGTGGATGACACAGGGCTGCCTGGAGCTCTCCCGGAGAACATTTATAGATTTCATCCGCGGGCTACCCTTGCTCCCGACGATCACGCTAAAACCGATGATGGATATGGTGTTCTGGGAATGAAGGCCAAACTATGGGATTTTGGCCGAATCGAGGCGGACGTCTCCTACCGACACCGGGAGGTGGACGATTTCTTCGTATCCGAATCTTATAAAGCCCAAAACTATATAAGTACCTGGGGATTTACCCCAAAATACATTCTCGAAAAGAATTTATGGAACTTTCGGAATAAACTCACCCTTGGATTAGATTTCTATAATTCGGATTCTACGGTCGATTCGCAATCGGTTTCTTTCGGAGAGGCTTTTTTGAATCGGGTGAAAGTCACAAAACAGTCAATAGGCACGTATGTCTTAGACGAGTTTTCGGTTCTCGACAATCTGATTCTTTCAATGGGTTACCGCCACGAATGGGCAACTTACGACCTCTTTCAGGAAACGCCAAGAGCGGAAGATAAAGCAAGACTTGATGAGCCCGCGTACAACTTTTCTCTTGACTATCTATTTGGGAAAAAATCTTCCGCTTTTCTTAGCTTTAAACGAAGCTTCCGGTTTCCTGTTTCTGACGAATTGATTCAATACTTCCCTACGTTTCAAGTGAACCCATTAATAAAACCCCAGATCGGATATCACTACGAGGCGGGGATTCGTCATGCCTTTACGGATCAGATCGAAGCCAACCTGACCCTCTTTTGGGTCGATATGAGGGATGAGATCTTCTATAACCCCTACACATTTAGCAATACAAACTATCCTAAGACGCGGCGTGAGGGAATTGAAGTGGGAGCAAAGGCGAAACCTCTCCAATGGCTCACTTTTTGGGGAAATTATACTTATACTAAGGCTACCCTGCAAGCGGAACCCTATTCAGGAAATGACATCCCTGGGGTACCAAGGAATAAAGGTTCCCTTGGGGCAGATGTGCGAATAGGGCGTCTCTTGATCGAAGGATTGGATCTAAGGGGTGATCTGGGCAGAATATGCGACGGTTTACTCTTCACTCCCAGCGCCAATCTTGTAGGGTCCCGATACTTTATCAGTGATTGGGCTAACCAGGCAGATAAATTGGGTGGGTATTATTCCATCAACGCAAAGCTCTCCTACACCTGGAAGGGATTGAAGGCCTTCGTCGGTGTCAATAACCTAACTAATCAAAAATATGCAGAATTCGGTGTTTTTGAAGGGGGAGAAAAATACTTTTACCCCTCGCCTAAGCGGAATTTCATTGGAGGGGTTTCTTACATCTTTTAGGATCAAGAAGGCCCAATATGTCGTACGCTCCTCTTCCAAAGAGCTACAAAAAGATGTTTCCATTTAAATTGTCCACGACCTCTTTCATCTATCCAGATCATATCCTTCCGAATGTGGCGATGCTCGCCCCTTCTTTGGATGAAATAGAATTAGTCCTTTTTGAAAGTGAAAGTCAGGATAATTATCCTGACGATGCTCAGATCAAAGATCTGATGAGTTTCTGTCTTCGTCAGGACATCGCTTTTAATATCCACCTTCCGATGGATATATTCCTCGGGGACGAAAATGAAGAAGTAAGAGCCCAAGGGATTTCCGTCGTGGAGACAGTGATGGAAAGAACTCTTCGGCTAAACCCTTCCGTTTATGTTCTCCATTTCGACCTGAGGAATCGCGATGGACGAGAGGAAACTGATATTGAAGCCTGGCGGATGCGTCTCCTCCGAAGTGTTGAAGAGATGGCTCAAAATGGGATCGACCTGAATCGCATAGCCGTCGAGACCCTCGGATATCCCTTCGAATGGATTGGGGATATTGTGGAACAATCTGGCTTCTCGATCTGCCTTGATATCGGTCATATCCTGATCTCCGGGCAGGATCTCAAATTCTATTCAGACAAATACCTCCCCAAAGCCTCGATCATCCACCTTCATGGCTTTCAAAACGGGATCGATCATCTCGCAATAGACCGACTACCCAAGCCTGCCTTAAAATTAATTTTTTCGCACCTTCGAAATTATCATGGTATTGTTTCTCTAGAGGTCTTTTCGATTGAGGATCTCAAAAAATCCCTCATCACCTTGGAGGAAGAATGGGGAAGAAGACGATCTTGATCACCGGAGGATGTCGAAGTGGAAAAAGTCGCTTCGCTTTGGACTATGCGAATCAACATTTTTCAAAAAAACTATATCTGGCGACCAGTGAAGCCCTTGACGAAGAGATGGCTCAGCGCATAGTGCATCATAAAAAAATGAGAAGTCCAGAGTGGCAGACGATTGAAGAACCCATAGAGATTGTCGACAAAATCAGGCAATATGGCGATGAGGCGGATGTCATTCTGTTGGACTGCATCACGCTTTGGCTCTCTAACCTTTTGACAAAGTGGGACGATGATTTGAGGATCATCAAAGAAACAGAAAAATTGATTGACACGATGAGGCAGAGCCAACCTTCGTTCCTGATCGTATCCAATGAGGTTGGGCTGGGAATTGTCCCGGCCGATCCGCTAAGCCGTCGTTTCAGAGATCTATCAGGAACGGCCAATCAGAAGATTGCGGAAGCAGCGGATACGGCGATCCTGATGGTTTCAGGAATTCCGATATTTCTAAAGGGGAAAGTGTGAGAGATTTCCTTAGAGCCCTCTCATTTCTTACCATTCTTCCGGTCGGACAAAACCGGCTTCCAGGCGAAAAAGAATTAGCCCGCTCGATGGCTTTCTTTCCTCTCGTCGGCATCGTGATCGGTCTCATTCTCTCTACGGGTTATTATCTCTTTTCCCTTTTCCTTCCCAGGTCCATCATCCTCTGGTCGATAGTGGGACTTCTTGCTTTCCTGACAAGAGGTCTTCATCTGGATGGATTTGCCGATACCATGGATGGTCTGGCTTCCGGTGGTTCAAAGGAGAGGATTCTCGAAGTGATGAGGGATAGTCGAATTGGCGCCTTTGGAGTGATCAACCTCATCTTCCTTATCGGTGGCAAATATCTGGCGCTGGATCAAATTTCGAATGTATCTCTTCCTTACTCGCTCATCTTGATGGCTGCGATGGGAAGAAATTCTATGGTTTTGGTCTGTTTCCGATCGCCTTATGCAAGACCCGGTGAGGGGTTGGCTAAACCATTCGCCGAATACCTCGGATACCGTGAAACGGCTTTATCTTTGGCCATGGCTTTTGGGATCGCTTTGCTGGCCATGGGTGTTAAAGGCATCCTGGTTTTCTTGGCGATTGGCCTCTTCAGCCTTGGGTATCGATATTTTTTTATCAAAAAGTTGGCGGGAGTCACAGGCGATGTTTTGGGGGGGGCAAATGAATTATCAGAGCTTCTTTGCCTCATCCTTTTGGTCATTCTTGAACCAATCCAGTTATAGAATTGAGAGGAGGAAGGATGGATAAAATTAGCCAAACAATTGCTGGCATTAAACCTTTGGACAAAAAGGCCATGGAACAGGCGAGAATCAGGCAGGACAGCCTGACGAAGCCCCGGGGCTCATTCGGCCAACTTGAGACCCTTTCCATCCAGGTAGCGGGGATAAAGGGAAATTCAAGGCCCCGAATCGTCCATAAAGTAATATTCACACTGGCCGGTGATCACGGGGTTACGAAGGAAGGGGTAAGCGCTTATCCCTCTGAGGTAACGCCCCAGATGGTCTACAACTTCCTTCGGGGAGGAGCCGGCATCAATGTCTTGGCGAAACAAATAGGAGGGAGGGTTGTCGTCGCCGACCTGGGAGTTGCTTCAGCGTTGGAGCCACATCCTGATCTGAAAATCAAAAAAGTGGCCATGGGCACTCGGAATATGACTGAAGGGCCTGCCATGAGTAAGGAGGATACCATTCGCTCTATTGAAGCAGGGATTGATTTGGTGGAAGAGGACTTAACCAAAGGGATTGATATTTTGGGAACGGGAGATATGGGCATAGGAAACACGACTGCTTCCAGCGCTATCACCGCTGCCATAACGGGTGCCGATGTCGTTAGAGTGACAGGGAGGGGCACCGGTCTCGACGATGACGGATGGGAGCGGAAGGTGGAGATGATTGAAAAAGCCCTTGCCATCAATCGACCGGATCCAAAGGATGCGATCGATGTCCTATCGAAGGTTGGAGGATTTGAGATCGGAGGGATTGCGGGAGTGATCTTGGCCGGAGCCAGATACCGAATCCCAGTGGTCATTGATGGCTTCATCTCCGGCGCAGCAGCCTTGATCGCCACCACCCTTTCGCCTGAAGTCAAGCCCTACCTCATCGCCTCCCATCAGTCGGCTGAGCAAGGGCATCGAGTCCTATTAGAATATCTCGGCCTGAAGCCCTTGCTGAACTTGGATCTGAGGTTGGGTGAAGGAACCGGCGCCGCCTTGGGGATATTTTTGGTTGAGGCCAGTCTGAAGATCCTCGACGAAATGGCGACATTTGCAGAAGCCGGCGTATCGGAAAAAATATGATCAGAAAATCGATTCTCTTGACCTTTGTATTTTCCCTCCTTGTCCAACTCCCTGCGCAGGGGCAGGAAGGCCTATTCACGGATGAGATTGGAAGAAAAGTGAGAATTCCTCATTCTCCGAAAAGAATTGTATCGATGGCTCCGAGCATCACCGAGATCCTATTCACTTTGGGGCTTCGTGAAGAAATCGTAGGGGTGACAGATTTCTGCGATTATCCTGAGGCCACCTTGACCAAACAGAGGATCGGAGGTTTTGTAAATCCCAGTATTGAAAAGATTGTGTCGTTAAGACCAGATTTGATCCTTGGGATTAGAGACGGCAATCGGATGGACACGATACGCGGGCTGAACGACCTTGGATTCTCTGTCTATGTCGTTGACCCAACGGGTTTTGACGGAGTCGTTAAAACAATCGGGAACATAGGAGAAGTTGTCCGAAGGCGGGAAAAATCAACAGAAATCATGCGTAAGATGACGAAGAAGAAGGAGGTGGTCGTCAAACTCACCCAGTCTCTCCATAAGCCAAAGGTCTTCTTCCAGGTCGGCTCTTCTCCTATTGTCACTGTGGGGAGAGGAACGCTCGGAGATGATCTCATCCGCCTGGCAGGCGGAAGGAGTATCTCAGACAATGAGTCAGGGAGCTACCCTCTCTATGGCGTCGAGACGATCCTATCAAAGGCACCGGAGGTCATCATCCTGAGTTCCATGGACACCAAGAGGGATTATTTCAATCTGATGAAAATGTGGCGATCTTGGAGAGAACTCCCCGCTGTAAGAATGAACGCAATCTATGTGATCGATTCGAACTTAGTCGATCGCCCGACCCCCAGAGTAGTCGAAGGATTGGAAGCAATGGCCGGGATGATCCATCCGGAGATCTCCTTGCCTTTTTCAAAATAAAACTAACTCTTGACACATCGAAGGAGGTTGTAATATAAGTTTTCTAAATACACACGATGCCGGGTTAGCTCAGTCGGTAGAGCAGAGGACTGAAAATCCTCGTGTCCGTGGTTCGATTCCGCGACCCGGCACTTTTAAAATCAAGGGGTTAGCCAAACAGGGTTAACCCCTTTTTTATTGAGTGTGACTGAATTGTGACTGAATTTTCTGTCCTTCATGGTTATCAAAGCTCTCGCCTATTCATTTCCTGCTTGTCGAAATCGGATGACATCCCTCTGTCTGGGAGTTATGGTTCCGACCGCAGCGCTCTTCCTATCCTGGTAATCCTGAAGTTTTAAAGCGGCCTCTCTCAGGTCTTGGTCGTTAACGATGTTATACCGCTCGAAGACATTTCTCGATTTGTGACCTGAGATGGTCATGGCAACTTTCTCTGAAACCCCTGATCTCACCATATCTCTTACGGCTGTTCTCCTGAAGTCATGGAAGATTCTACCCTTTAAGGAGTCGGAGTTACAGCGTTTCCTCTATTATTCCTGAACAGCTTTGCCCAATTCATATGGAGGAAATTATAGTTGATGGGAGGGCAAAGGGACAAAGAACAATTCTGAACCAGGATCAATTGAAGGAAATGTCAGAGTGTGGCTTGCATTGCCCAGCTTGCGAGGACGGAGCGCTCGAAAAAGACTCTATCGAGGCGTACTCCTGGACCTGTAGACGATGCAGAACATCAGTCATTATTGAACAGTTGGTCACCAATGACGGAAGGATAGAGATAAAATACTGTTCCTTTAGAAGGGACCTAGGCAAAAGAAAGTCTATGCCGCTATTTGCAGCTCCACTCAGCCTCGAATTCGGAACATTCAAGCTCAAAAAAATGTGAACGAAGTAATTAAGCGCCTCCTCTACCCGATACGAATGGGACCATCCAAAACTTCTCGTATTTCCAAGAGGAGGCACTTTCTTCGACTGTTGACTTCGATTTTATGAAGAATGAAGGGAGGACACCAAAATGATGAACGGATACTTTAATGGGACAGCATATGATACCCATAGGCTACTTACAGAACTCGATTTAAACAAAGACGAGAGGAAGAAGACTATAAAGGAAATAACGCTGAGGTTTAGTGACAGGCAATATCAGATGCTGAAGTCCTTTGATACACTTGAGCTCAAAGAAAAGTTAAATATCATGTGTGGTGTGATTGATTTCATAGTAAAGCAGGTTAAGAATGGGGTCGAGATTTAAAAGTGAGTCTTGTGACCTCCTGAATCTTTGGCAAGATTCGTTGGGGTGGTGTGATTAATATGTCAACTCATAAAATTCGCCATAGTAACGATAAAGGAAAGAAATTTTTGGAATGATTACTGGATTCTGAGCATCACCTGGATGAGCCAAGGAGTGGCAGTCTTCAGGAGGATTTATGCAGAGAATAACACAATTCTCAACAGTCCCCTGTCCTTCCATTTGAACAGGTATGCGATGATGTGCATGCCAGGCACCACGGAAACCATGATCTCTGTTCTCGAAAATTAAACCCTTCCCACAATGACCACAGCGCCCATTCTGAATCATCCAAGTAGCATGGATTGTGGTGTCGAGAAACTCTACAGATTTTGTCAACTGCTCCGCCTCCATCTGAAGAATTTCATTGGATTCCTGATATCGACCGCAAGAATTGGATGGGAGAGAGAGGACGGGAAGAAGATAATCATCCACGACAAACCTGTGCTCCGGAAAAAAAGGGAGTCAGCGTTTAACTGGTTTGAAGAATTTCCAATGGAATGGAGCGAGACTTTCATTTCCAAAAAATAGCACTAAATAGATTAAAGTGCCCTTACCAAAAGATCTCCAATTGAAATCTACCCTTTGCCAGCAGGCTTGGAATCCTTCTTTGCCAAATCTATGAACTCAAGAACTCCCTCTTTAAAAGATTCCAAGATTTCCTTCTTTGGGAAGGCCTCATCTAAAGGCATCCTTGGGCCAGATCCTTCTCCTCTTAAAACATCATCCTGGTTCCAATTTTTGTTAGGGATTGTTTTCGACAAAATATCATTATAGATCTTGCAATATTTGTCGCCGATCCTTCGCCTTATGTTAGTGAAACGGAATTGAATAGATCCATCTGAATAGACTGTAAATACTGATACAAGCCCAGATTTGGATCGAGGGTCTTTGAACTTAAAAGTGATTGATCCGGTTTCCTTTCCGGTTCCGAATTCAGGTAAATCCGCCTTCTTCTCGGTAAAATCGAGAATGTCACACAATAATTTATAGGCATACTGGTTTTGAATTCGGTCTTTTGAATCCTTGATAAAGGAATCAGGGTCCCAGTCCTTCTGGGGTCGTTTCCTTTTAGTTGCTTCAGCTTTAGCAGTAAGTCCGATGACCCTTGGGACCACGGCTCTTTGGTTCTTACCTACATATTGTGGTATCTCCACTGCCAAAACTTCCGCAGGGTCCATCTGACCATTAAGAAATTCTACTATTCTTCTCATCTCTGGTTGTATCTGATCCGCTACAAATACAAGTCGGATCTTCTCAGCCTGAAGATTGGTTTTTGTTTTTTCCCAAAAGTCTTCGATTGACTGTGAGTCTCCTGCACCGAGAAGTTCTCGAAGTCGTTCGATTGGATCTATCCCTTGTTCATCACAGCTTGCCTCAAAACAAGCCTTTATCCTATCGATAGGCCAATAAACCACTGCATTTGCCGCATAATCCAGCATTTGAGCGACAACTTCTCGTCTGCTACGGGTGTCGCTACTTCTCTTGACCTCTACAAAAGTGGGTACCCCATCTTGATCCAAAAATAGGTGATCCAACGACCATGTGTCTGATCCGCCTTCTTCCTTGGGGATACCTACTTCTCTTGAGATAAAAAGCCATCGCTTGGGTTTAGCTTCATCCATTTGGTTGCCAGCAAGAAGATTCGGGTAATCGGCCAAATACTTTTGAAGGATATCTTCCTTGTCATAAGGCCGTTGGGACATTTCCTCTAACTTGCCATCCTTGCCTATCAGGTAGATGGTCCCATCCATAAAGTCCCTCCGTTGGATAAGAACTCCATTTTAGGTAAGTTGAATATTATAAGAAAGGGAGTTGCATGTCAAACAAAGAAAATTGCAGGATATAGAGGAAAGGTTTAGTGCAGTGTTCCTGATAACGATTGCCAAATGAAACGTTAAATAGCGCTCAAAGTCTGTCGGTTAACGAGTAAGAGGAAGTAATCCACCCTCCTGCTTCCAAAATATTTTTCATTCCCCACCATTTTGGCCTTAACACCTTAACACCTCGAAAGCACTCAATCCTTTTTGGAATATCATCAAGGAGTTCCATTGTAGGGAGGTGTTAAGAGAGAGGGTAAACAGGTCATTAACACCCCTAAACACCTGATCCCTGGTCAGCAGAATAAGTTCTTGCCTCACCACTTTTAGGATCCTGCTCTCCGGCCTAATCCAATTTACCATTTCTCTCCCACAGGGTGTTTACCCCTGTTAAGGAGGTGTTAACCCCCCACCTAAACACCTCTCAGGATAAAAAACCGGTTAATAATATTCGGAATTTGGATAATGAAGAACAAGGTGTTAAGGTGTTAACCCCATTTGAGGAGGGGGATAAAAATATTTC
>Ga0187784_10004201_pt1 | contig 11636 bp, 7 predicted proteins | sample 1015_SJ02_MP15_2_FD_132964 | JGI IMG/M metagenome (GOLD analysis project Ga0187784, IMG submission 132964) | Tropical peat soil microbial communities from peatlands in Department of Meta, Colombia - 1015_SJ02_MP15_20_MG | ecosystem: Environmental > Terrestrial > Soil > Wetlands > Peat | place... | reverse complement strand
GAACTGGACCGTTCGACGCTGGCGGATTGGGTTGGCCGCGCGGCCTTCGTGCTGCGGCCGATCCACGAGCGCCTGCTGGCGGCGCTGAAGGGTTCGGCCAAACTGTTCGCCGATGAGACGAAGGCGCCAGTGCTGGATCCTGGCCGCGGCCGCACTAAGCTCGGCCAGCTTTGGGCCTATGCGCGTGATGATCGGCCGTGGGGTGGCACCGACCCGCCTGGTGTCGCCTACGTCTATGCGCCCGATCGCAAGGCCGAGCGTCCAATCACCCATCTCGCCGGCTTCAAGGGCATCCTGCAGGTCGACGGCTATGGCGGCTATCGGGTGCTAGCCGACCGTGGGGCGAGGTGCAGCTTGCCTTCTGCTGGTCCCATGTCCGCCGCCGCTTCTACGAACTCGCCACCGCGGGCCCGGCGCCGATCGCCAGCGAAGCGCTCGAGCGCATCGCAGGGCTTTACGCCATCGAGAAGGAAATCCGTGGCCGCAGCGCCGAGGAGCGGCGCACCGTGCGCCAAGACAGGAGCCGGCCCATCCTTGACGAACTGGAACCCTGGCTGCGTGCCAAGCTCGGCCTGATCAGCCAGAAGACCAAGCTCGCCGAGGCAATCCGCTATGCGCTCTCACGCTGGGATGGTCTCACCCGCTTCCTCGATGATGGCCGCATCGAGATCGATTCCAATGTGGTGGAACGCAGTATCCGACCCATCGCGCTGAACCGGAAGAATGCGCTCTTCGCCGGCTCCGACGGCGGCGGCGAGCATTGGGCGGTCGTGGCATCGCTGATCGAGACCTGCAAACTCACCGGCGTCGATCCGCACGCCTATCTCGCTGACGTGATCACCAGGATCGTCAACGGCCATCCCAATAGCCGCATCGACGATCTCCTGCCCTGGGCTTATCCCGCTGCGTCAACACTCAGGAACGTGGCCTGAGAACAGCGCTTACTGATCCTCCACTAACCGAGTCGGTTTTTGAGCATGGCGAGATGGCAAGCGCGGCTTGAATGAAAACACCATCGGCCTCATCCGCGACTTTTTCCCGAAGGGTACGGACTTCTCTACGATCGCCAACGTCGAGGTCGCTAAGGTCGAGCGTTTGCTTAGCGCAAGACCGCAAATCCGTCGGCTTCCGTTAACCGCAAGAGGTTTTCGACTGCCTCGCTCACTCTTAAGGTTCTATGCGCTGGCAACCTGAATCCGCGATTCTTTAGCGTTTGTATTGTATCGTCCGACTCTCTTATCGGGGCCGGACTCCAAAATACCCTAGAGGAAAAACTCAGTGGCTGGTTACACAAGAGTTTGTCGAAACTCGTCTCAGCGCACTCTCACGATCCCACCTGCGCAGCATCAAAATTGAAGAAGTAGATCGGCATCACTCGCCCACTCGCTCGCCTGCCCGCCGATAGACGGCCATCAATCGTTCGGGATAGTCCGCGATATTGTATTTTTCTAGGAAGGTTTGTCGTGCGCCGGCGCCGAGACGGCGACGCAACATGGGATCGACAATACATCTCGCCAACGCGTCGGCGAGCCCTTGCACGTCTCCCGGAGTCACGAGGATGGCGGAGACGCCGTCCTCGACGACCTCGGCCTGCGCTCCCACTGTGGTGCAGACGACGCAAAGGCCGAATGCTATCCCTTCCAGCACCGACATCGCCATTTCTTCGGCATAAGACGGTAGCACCAGAATATCCGCGGTTTTAAGAAGCGCTGCGATTGCGCTCTGATCGAGCCAGCCCGGAAAATCAATGCGGTTCCCGATGCCTGCCTGCGCCGCCTGTTCCTCGAATACGCGCTGATCGGGCCCCCCGCCTGCTATTGTGGCGTGCCAGGAGAGCCCCCGGAGCTCCTCCCGGGCAAGTGCATCAATCAGGTCGTGGACCCCCTTCCGACGCAGGAGGCGGCCGAGAAAAATGATTCGAGTCTCGGCCGACGCCTCGAACGCCGTCGCCCGCTCGAGCTTTGCCGGCCCCGGCACGGCATTTGGAAGGATGTCGATGCGATCGCGCGGCACCCCAATCAGCATATTCACCATTGCTGCTGCCGGTTTTCCCAGCACGATCACCCGCTCGGCCCCGATGAACATCGAGCGGACCAAGGATCGTGCCCAGTGCGGCAACGAATTGTAAAAGTCCGGATAGAGCGGGTCGTGGAGATGAATGACGAAATCTAGCCTGAGCAGACGGCTGAGATTGGCGAGGATTAGCTTTCTCAGGGTGCTGGAATTCGCCGCCAAATGGATGTGAACGAGCGGGCGCTGTAGTGAACGTCCGATGATCTGAAAGATGCTTTTGATAAAGAAAAACGGCCAAAGGAGTATCCGGTCCGGGCCACGCGGATCGACCACTGTGATGGGCGGGTAAATTTCTCGGTTCCATACTTTCGTTACATAGAAGACTAGGCGCCCGATGCCGCCGCCATGCTCCAACCCGCCACCAACAAGCATCAATATCGGCCGGTGGCGCATCGTCGATTTCCGGGAGCTCATTCTTACCCTAAGCCCAGGCCTACTGGGCAAACAGCCGTTGGCGTCGGAAGTGCTGCGATGAATGTCATTATCGCAGCTGCTCGGACTATCACTCAATGGACAAGCGTGCATGTCACCTTCGCCTCGTCCGGCGTCTGTTGGTCCTAATCCTGATTGCGCTGCTCGTCTAGCTTGCTCGGCCGGCCAGCGGCTGATCACGGCGGCAAAACCGACTTTTACATACTAGAGCATCTTTATGCTGACCGTCGATATCCTGCGTCGACGAGATAGTTTTGCGCATTCGGATGGGAAGAATTCGGCGAGCTGCCGCTGATAGCATTCCAGAGCGCGTCGACGGTGCGTGCGGCAACACCTCTCGGACTTGACCCAAAGCAGGGCCTAATGTCAGGACCAATCTGCGTAAGTAGTGCTAGCTTACAATGGAGCTGTAATACCCAGATCCGGTCAACTCAAACCAAGCCAGCCGAACCCTTCGCGTTCCAAAGTTGCCGTAAAATTAGTAGTGCAAAACGCGGATTGGTCTTTAGGTAGCGCCACCACAGCTTTTTTGGGTTCAACACAACGCGATAAAGCCACTGCATACCGATTTTCTGCATCCATCCGGGCGCCGCTTTAGAGCGGCCGGCCAGGACATCGAAGGCCCACCCAACACCAAGCATCGTCGCCGGTACGCGACCTCGATGCTGATTCATCCAACGCTCCTGCTTCGGGCAACCTAAGCCCACAAATAGAATGCGAACACCCGACCGTTTGATATCGTTAACGATAGCGTCATCTTCTTCGGGAGTGAGAGGTCTAAACGGAGGTGAAAAAACGTACGCCACATTTAGCGTCGCAAAACGACGTTTCACATTTTCTACCACTTCTTGAATAACTTCAGGCGTGCTGCCGTAAAAACCTACCGGAATCTGCTCTTGAGCGGCCATTTCGCAAAGCCTGGTCGTCACCTCCCAAGCAAACACGCAAGTCTGCCTATCCAAACCAAGCCATCGAGATACCCACACTATCGGGGCACCGTCCGTTCCTACCAAATCAGCACTGTTTACAACCGCTTGAAACGTCGGATCGTCATAGCTTTCCATGACCATGTGCACTGTCGAACTGCAAAAATAGCGGGACGCCGATTCGTTAGCCCAGTGCCGAACCTGTTTGACGATCAAATCGTAGTCGACTTCATCCACGCGCATACCCAAAATTGAGCAACTGCGCGTCGGCGCAAGATTCAATGGCAAGCGCGAGGCCATAATTTTAGAGTTTAGCATCGTTTCTATCAAGCTCACGTATTGATCTCGGTCAATCGCTTTTTCCGAAAAAATCAATCTTAACCTTTAGGCACAAACCATAATATATAAATGTCTATCATACCAAGTTCCATTAATCAAAACTCGTGCGCCCATTGGCGCAGACCGCGAGACACGATCCGCCACGGCAGATCAACCAGCTGCTTCCAGGCCGCGAGTGATCGACGAGATCATCGTGGGAATTGAAGATGCGGTTCGACAGGCAGGCGTCGCGCATGAACTGCGCAGATCAAAGACCTGCTCGAAGATCGTCTGCAGGCGATTGACCAGGGCCTGCTGACACACCCGGTCGTAAACCGATGGTATGCCCCAGTGGCCTTGTCTGTAAATTTTGGTTGAAAATCATACTTCGCTGCGCCGCCGTCGAAGCCTATTGCAGGCATGTGGTCCGTTCTACATATTTGCAGGGGTAACTGCTTTGCGCCACGCTCAGCTATCGAAAACGAAGGATCGTGGTGAGGCGATGCAGTGCCGGAACGGCCGTATCCGGATGTCCTGCGGCGCACTATCGGGGGTGACCGTCCCGCCCGGCGGTTACGAATCCGCTAATCGGCGCGGGACCGCCTTCGATTTTCCCGCTGGTCATGCAACACTGCAGGTTGCTGGAAGGGAATCCTAAGCTCAAGCTTGGTGAACTTTACATGAACTCTGCAAAGGTACCGAATAATGAACTACTACCTGACGGCAACAGCACTGAAAGCGCTCTCTTCGCATTCTTTATTGCGGAAAGCCTACAGAGCGGCCGGCAATCTTAAGAAATCGCATCCCGTTTGGATACCGAAACCTCGCTGGATTTGGGAGCAAGTGGTGGAGGAGGGTGTGAATGGCGAAGGCCACGTCCTTCTTGAGCTCGGGACGGGATGGGTTCACGCTGGTAGCTTGTATTCAGCTCTGCTGATCGACGCGCAAATTTGGGCCTTCGATGTTTGGGACTGCCGCTCGCTATACGCTACCAAGAATGAAATCTCTCGTATCGAAGCCGCGATTCAGACGGCGGAGAACCATTCGCCGAGCGACAAGAAGCGAGCAGGAGAGCGGACAGCAATGGCTCTCCAAGCCCAAACATTTGACGAATTATATAAGATACTAAATATCACCTACATTCTCGACGAGGAAGGCAATCTAAAGCTCCCGGACCATTCGGTAGACATGATTTATTCCCAGGACGTGCTTGAACATGTAACCCGTGAGAGCTTCGATGCCTCGATACAGGAATGGCGCCGAGTCTTGAAGCCTCGAGGACGGTTTCTGGCGTGGGTCGGGCTAGACGATCATCTTGCCCATTACGACAAAACAAAGTCTATGAAGGAATATCTATATCACTCGAACCAGCTCTGGGAACATCTGCTTTCTAATAGATTGCAATACATAAACAGGCTTACTGCGACCGAGATTGTCAGGGCCTTCCAACAGAACGGCTTTGAAGTGGAGAAATGGGACACCGAACGTTGCAGCGTCGACGCTGCGGCAGTACACCCATATTACAAGTGGCAAACACAGATCGACTTGGAAGCGATTTGTCTTCGCCTCTATGCTAGGGCCCTTCCGTAGGTTGCGGCTCGATTGGGACCGCTCCATCTGGCTTGCAAACACACCAATGCGAAGCCCTCGCGCCCAACGACGTAGGTTTGCTTCACCCTCAACGCCTACGATTAGCCGCCTCGCCGGCCTAAACAAACCATTAAATCAAAGGCCTCAGTCAGCTGGAGGGATGGACGGATGGAATCAGAAATGCTGCCGATCGACCAGATTTTTAAAACCCTACAGCTTCTCACGAGAGTGCTGCGAAGTGGACTATGGACACACTGCGAGAGTACTTGAGCATGCCCCGACGTCAACTGATTGCGCGGGCAAGTAAGGTTCAGTGACACCGTATCCAATGGCTGGACTGCCCGGCTCTAGAGCAAAGTTTGTACCTGCTGGCTGGTTCGTTTCTGTGCCAGACGATGTGTTCCCAACGTCCTCCCACATAGGATTAGTAGTTTCTTTGTTGGCGGTTGGACTATAGGAATCACCATTACCGGCGTGGACTTCGCGACTACATCCCGGTGCATAGGGACCAAAAATATACGATAGATTTTTGAACCAGATGTTTTTCCCGTTCGACCCGGGGCCAGACGGCGGTGGATAGGTCGAGATGGCTGAATTCCACATTGTATAGGGTGCATCATAAACGCATGGGCTATCTTTACTCGGAATCGCCGTTGCAATGTTATTTAGATAAGTCCCAGCATAGCTAAAAATGGCATCAATGCAGCCACGCGCAGAACCACGGTTGTAGGGATCGAGATAATTGTTAAAGCAGCTATTATTCGCGACCGTCACGTATTCTGAGGAGAAGATGTGAATGCCGCCGCCGCCATTGTTGTAGGTGACGTTGAAAGCGACGAGTGTCTGGTTCACATACTCAATAGAATTGCCGTTGTACGTGCCAAAGGTGTCCATGATAATACCATTACCGTCGGTGTCATAGGGATTGCTGGCCGTACCGCATTGAGTGAGCGCATTATTGTAGGTAATATTCCATTCAACAACATTGTGGAAGAAAGTTGAGCCAGCACCAGCTGGGGCAGAGACAGCATTAACAAACGAACCAATCAGTGGATTTGGATTGACCTGGTCATCTGCGGTCGGCGTGTAATTTGGAACCACACGAGGAGTGACATAGGCGATGCCGGAACCTTGGGCATCACAAGTTGATCCCGCATTTTGGTAGATCGTATTGTGAATGGTGTAGAAATATTCAGATGTTAACATCGAAACGCCGGCTTCACTGAAATTATAGATGATATTGTTCAGCGCCCAAACGTGATGGGATGAAACGTAATTGCGACCGCCGTTCCAAGTATTGATGCCCCATCCGTATGGGCCGCCAGCACTTCCTGGACCAACGATAACAAATCCATCAATCATGACATAATTTGCAACCGCCGACGCCCCATAACTCAGGGAAAAGCCGTCATTGTGATTTGGAGAGGCATTGCCCTTGATCGTGCAACCATCGAGCGTCTGACAGCGATACACGACGTAACCGGTCGAGGTGGCGGCGTTGCCGCCTCGGCTAATATTCATTCCGCTGTAAGAACCTGGAGCCACATTGATGCAATCCCCGGCAGCGCGCGGAACAGAGTCCGCATGCTGCAAGGTACGCCAGGGTGAATCTGACGAGCCATCGTTGGAATCATTTCCGTAAGTTGAAACGTAGTAATTCTTGACGCAGGTGTAATAGGGGTTAGCAAACAGATCGGCACTAGGCCCGGGCCTCTGCACCAATGACGCAGTTTTCACAGGGGCTGAACACTGGGCTGTCGTGCCGCCATCGCTGCCGACGCAACTCCAACGCCACGGCCCGCTGCCGCTGACGGCCGAGGCTGTGCCAGTGCTGCAAAGATTGGTAGTCGGCGCACTGCTCACCGGCAAGTCGTTCGATGAACCGCACAAATCGTTGACGGGCGGAGGCTGTGGAGGTGACGATGTCGCTGAGCCTGCCGGAGACGGCCGGGAGGCGACGGAAACTTCGACTTCGATCGTTGAACTTCCAGGAACCTTACCAGTCGCGCCGAATACCATAAGCGAGAAAACGTCGCGTCCCTGAAAATCGCTCGCAGCCTTGTATGAAAAGCCCGTCCCTTGCAACATGACGCGACCGGTTTGAGGTGCGGAAACAACCAGCAATTTATCGACCACCACATTGTTGAAACGGACTCCACGAAGGCAAGTCTCGCCTCCGCTAAGCTCTAATGACCAGTGGACGGTGTCGGATGCGAGTTGATAGCGTGGACCGTTCAGCACGCATGCGTCGGCGAAAGTTGTCAGAATGCCAAGAAAAATGAGGCCCGTGAGCACGTTCGCCAAGCACCTTATGCTTCCGAGCTTTGGTTTCGCAATCACTGGTGGCCAACTCATAAAGCAGTTTCTTGAAGACGGACTGCGGGAATGGGCCAGGATGGCTATTGTGATTAACCACCAGATGACTGACAAGCAGGCAACGTCGCGCTGTTTGATTGCCATGTCCCTCGGCCTGGCAGATCAGGGCAGATCACCGGCATGCCGTGGGTTAGCGTCTCGAGGACAACGTGGGTTCATGGTGATCGCAAGCGTTTGGCTTTCGAAGGTGTCTCTCATCTTCTCGTAAGCCCTCTAAACCGATGAAGTTGGTTGCGCGTTCATAAAATGCCGCGACACGATTTGACAGGATAAACTCATGCGCGCGAGCGATGGCGCCCGCCGACAGTGTCGCCAGGCGCGCCGGTTCGGCAAAGAGTCGCGAGATTTCTTCCGCCATCGCCGCGGCAACTTGCGCGGTATTTCGGCCAGTGGTGCCGACGACGATGCCTGACTCCGGCGTTACGATATGCTTGGGTCCGCCGAGGTCGAGGCATACGACTGGCAGGCCCCTGGATAGGGCTTCGAGAACAGCGAAACCAGCGCTATCGTGGAGGCTCGGAAAAACAAAAAGATCGTGGCTCTCATAAAGATCAAACAGCAGCTGCTGCTCTGGAAGCCATGAAATGAAATCGATACGGTCCGCCACATCGTACCGAGCGGCCTCGGCTTTCAGTCGGTGTTCTTCCGGACCTCTGCCAACGATGGTAAATCGGGCTTTGGGACATTGACTTAATACCTGCGCAAAAGCGCGAATTGCGATGTGGATGCCCTTCCAATAAAGTAGCCGTGCCGCGCAAAGTAGCCGTGGCGGTCCTTGCCGGGCCATGCGGGGCACTAGCGAAGGGGGGTTGGTAATCCACAGTTGCGTGAAGACGAAGGTTTTGTTTTTCACAGATCGAGAGAACAGGTCCCGGGTATCGGGGGTGGATGCGAAAACGACGGCGGCCTCGATCAACTCGCGGCGTATCCAGGGATTGATCATCACCGTCGCGTTGGAGAAATCTCGTATCCTCTCTAAAATCCTGCCGCGCAGAGGAAGCCCATCGCGAAGTGAAGGGGGGGACGTTTCCCCGCCGCCGATTGGACCGAGGATCAATGGCGGCCCAAGGGATCCCAGGAAGGTCGGGACCCGAAACCCGGCCCAGGTCAGATGATGGATGGCGTCGAATTCGATCCTCCGATGCAGGGCGCGCGCCTTACGCAGAGCGGCCCGCTGCCACAAAAGGCAAAGGGTGCGCTCCCATTTGGGGATGGTGGCCGGTTTGGCCGGCCACCCGCGGACCTCCGGGAAGACCCAATGAATGCCTTCAAGATCGGGGTCGGCGCGACAGGCCTCTTCGATCCACTTTTGATAGATCGGTGATGCGAACGCCCAAACCTGATGCCCTAGCCGATGCGCTTCGGTCGTCCAGTTCCAGCCTGTGGCTTCTTCGGAACGACGGTTGGGAGCCTCGGGAGCGCATGCATAGGCAGAAATCAGCAGCTTCATTTCCGGCGCCCCGCTTTCTCGCGCAACCCTATCTTAGACACTCATCACAATTCAAAAAAAGTTGCGATGACATCTCCGATATCCAACGAATAGGATAAACTGCCCATTCCCGAAATGCAAAAACACTGGTGCGGGTTCCGACGATTGCGGACACGTGATCCGATTGAAGCCGGACAGTGTTCCGATCGATCGCGGACAGCGGCTCCCGTCGACGGCTTCATCGGGTCATGACGCCGGGTTTGCGTCAAGCCCTGATTGCGGCCAGTTTTCGCATGCTGTCTCCTTTGAGAATCAGGCGGTGGCGTTGTGGACCAGCCGATCGAGGATGGCGTCGGTTATAAAAGCTGAAGGAATAGAGTCAGTCGTGTTTATGAAGATAGATATCGAAGGACATGAGCTATTTGCTCTGCGCGGCGCACGAGACGCTCTTTTAACTGGCACGATTAGAGCCCTATCGTTTGAATTTGGCGGTAGAAATATTAATTCACGAACATTTTTTCGCGATTATTGGATCTCATTACAGAATATTGCTATGATGTTTACAGGGTGCGGCCGGGAGGAAAACTGTTGCGAATTCTGCGATACAACCAGGACTTAGAATATTTCCGTGGGGTTTCGAAATATATAGCGACGATGCCGAGCGCAGCCTATGAATCGACTGGCGTTTGCTTTCCAGGCTCTCGTGATATCGGCGATTGTGGTATTAGTGACCTGCCACTGAGTTTTTGCTCCATGCGCGCGACCCGTTCGTTAACGAATTCGACCTGCGCAACTACGCGGCTCGGTTGGGACAACTTCACGCCACTACTTCACGCTACCTAGTCGGTTATGGACGTGACGAGCCGGAACGGATGGGAGAAAAATTGATATCGTGAAGCACCGCACCGATCTGAGTCGAGCCGGCCAATCGCAAGCTCTTCTGAACTCGTTTCCCAGGGTGAATATCGCGGGATCTCACGTGCGCTCAGTAAGCCGTGGAATGCTTTATGCTGCTTCGGTGTTCTTTCTCCTGCAGTCGATGGGCGCCCTATCCATCATCGATAGGTCTATTTACGGGACCTGGTACGGAAAGACCGGAGATCATCTTACTCAAGCTCTGAATTTGCTTAGCATATTCGCTAGCCTTTACCTTTTTTGGTCGGGCACTCGAACTACAAGGATCGCTCGGATCAATCGAGTCCTCCCGCTGGCAGCAGCGAGCCTCCTCCTGATCTCTGTCTTGTGGTCTCTTGATCCGCGCGTGACCCTCACCCAAGGCACAGCATATTTCTTTGTCGTGCTTGGTGCGATTGGGTTGGCAGAAGCTTTGGACGGTGACACGCTGATGGAATCGGTGGCGTTGATCTGCGCTCTGTCTGCAGTCGCTTCGGTTGTGCAGTTTTTCGTCTTTCCTGAGCCCGGCGACTTCCGTGGGATATTTTTGCAAAAGAACGTGCTTGGCCAAGTAATGGCCGGGGGAGTGCTCGCCGCGCTCCATGCCACACGGAGCAAGGGCGGGCGACGGTTTCGATATATTTGCATCATTGCCTTATGTACCATCGTTGCCTTTATGAGCAAATCAGCAACGTCGTGTCTGACGATCGTGGTATTTTTTTCGCTCGACATTCTTGGAAGGCTCTATTTGAGAGGAGCCTCCGGCCGAATAATAAGTACCTGCTTGGCGATCATTTGCGTTCCAATGGCGATTTTTTTTGTGATGAACGCAGATTCGATTTTTGACCTCCTCGGAAAGGACCGGACCTTGAGTGGGCGAACTGTGATATGGCCCTACGTCATTGATAGCATAGGCGAGAAGCCGGTACTGGGTTGGGGATATGACGCGTTTTGGTCGCCCCTAAATCCCGTTTCTTACCAAATCGGCAACGCGCTTAGAGTGCTTGTTCCTAACTCTCACAATACTATACTGGAACTCTTGCTGGGGATTGGGTTTGTAGGAACCTCGTTCTTCATATTTCTTTGGATACGAAACTTCGTGTTAGCGGTGAAGTGCATGAATGGTCCAGGAAGACAGTTCGGACTTTCTTCAGTGCTTCTTCTCGTGGGGATTTTGTTAGTTGGGATAAACGAGGTAGTGCTTCTCGCGCCCGGACAAATTTGGACGAACCTATTCTTCATGACGGGATTCATCTGTGAAAAGAAGCTTTGGCTTGCGCGTGCGCTACGGACGCAGAGGAGGCCACGTCTTCGCCAGACGCTAGCCACTGCTGCGACATCAAGAGGTGCTATTCGCGATTAATACCAATTCGCGCAGACCTCGAACTCTTCCAGCTGGCACGTCAGCGCAATGGCTGGAACGAAATTATTCTGTACTCATGCCGTCACCTACTTTCGTTAATAGCTCCGGGCCTCTCCCGCACATCACCGCAATATGGCGATTGAAACTTTGGAGACAAGCGAACCGGCAGTGAGCGACGCTGGCTTGCAAGCAAGTCCGATTAGGGCCTGTAAGCGGAAGTCGATTGAAGCGTTTC
>Ga0187784_10004199_pt1 | contig 11639 bp, 9 predicted proteins | sample 1015_SJ02_MP15_2_FD_132964 | JGI IMG/M metagenome (GOLD analysis project Ga0187784, IMG submission 132964) | Tropical peat soil microbial communities from peatlands in Department of Meta, Colombia - 1015_SJ02_MP15_20_MG | ecosystem: Environmental > Terrestrial > Soil > Wetlands > Peat | place... | reverse complement strand
GCGCAGTCCATTGATCGTGCATGCAACGCGACACTTAATAGCGTGGCTTCGTATTCCGCGAGGCTTTCGATATCATCAATTGCCTGTCCGACCTTCTTCTTAAACTCTTCTTCTCTTTGAGGATTATACACAATCCAGTCGGTGCGCGTAATGTCGGATGGCGCTTCGGCCTGCTCTGACTTGACGATAATCAGCGGCTTCCCGCACATCAATGCGAATCCTACTTCCAACATGATGTTGGCGATCGCGGTCGGGCGAGTTTCGTGGGAAAAAATTGCCACGACATATCCTGTCGCGCGGATAAGACCGACGATTCGTTCAAGAAAATCCTTGCCGCCGGTTGAACCACCAGCATCAACGCTTGCAAACCCCCGACTCTTTAACACCTGGGTTACGAGGCGATACATCCGCGCATCAATTTCTGGAGGGCGTCCCAGCTGACGCATCAGAAACGCCTGTCTTGGAAGCAGGCGCTTGGGTGCCGATTCAAGGACAGCTTCAGTTATCGGCGAGAAAACGAGCGGCACTATTTTTTCTTCGTGATGTCGGTGATGCCTCTGTAAGGACCCGGGGTCTTTTTTTGATCTATGATCCGTCCCGTGGTGGTGTCAATTTTAACATAGCGATCCGTGACGGGGTTCCTAACTTGCGCCCGCTCCCTCACCGCACCTGTTCTGCTGGAGTGGCCCGTATTTTTGCCCATTTCACGACGCTCCGCGCCTCTTACATTGCCAAACATACCCCATGAGTGGGAAAGGTCCAAACGGCGCCGGTTGCGGCGCTGTCGCAAGTGGTCACGGGGCGCGCCCGAAGCGCAAGCGATAAGTTGACTCGCGTCATCCTAGCATCCCGACCCACCCGCCGAAGGGCGCTCGACGCCCAGGCGAAACTCTTGAGCCGAAATTCCAGCTCAGCTATTGGAACCGACGCCTCAGCGGCAAGCCGCCCGCTTCGCCTTCAGCCGCGCGAACGCCTCCCCCGCATGATGCGACGAACGGGTCAGCGGCGAGGCGGCGACCATGGAGAACCCCTTGGCGTAGGCGACCGTCTCATAGGCTTTGAAGGCCTCGGGCGTCACGAACTCCATCACCGCATGGTGCTTGCGCGTTGGCTGAAGATATTGGCCCAGCGTGATGAAATCGACATCCGCAGTCCGCAGGTCGTCCATTACTTGCACGATCTCCTGGCGCTTCTCGCCCAAGCCGACCATGAGGCCGGACTTGGTGAAGATGGAAGGATCGAGCTCCTTCACCCGCTGCAAAAGCCGCAGCGAGTGGAAGTAGCGCGCGCCGGGGCGGACGCTGGGGTAAAGCCCCGGGACGGTCTCCAGATTATGGTTGAACACGTCGGGCTTGGCCGCGACGACGGTTTCCAGCGCCCCCGGCTTGCGCAGGAAGTCCGGGGTCAGGATCTCGATCGTCGTCATAGGCGCCGCGGCGCGGATCGCCGCGACGGTTTTCGCGAAGTGGTCCGCCCCGCCGTCCGCGAGATCGTCGCGGTCGACCGAGGTCACGACCACATGGGAGAGCCCAAGGTCGCGCGTCGCCAGCGCCACGCGCTCTGGCTCGGTCGGATCGAGCGGCCCTGGCAGGCCCGTCGTGACGTTGCAGAAGGCGCAGGCGCGGGTGCACACCTCGCCCATGATCATGAAGGTCGCGTGCTTGATCTCCCAGCACTCGCCGATGTTCGGGCAGGCGGCCTCGCGGCAAACGGTGGTGAGCCGCCGTTCGGCGAGCAGCGCGTCGGTCTCGCGCCAGGGCGCCGAGCCTGGCGCCTTGACGCGGATCCACGGCGGCTTGCGGGCGACGGGTTGGTCCGGCCGATGCGCCTTCTCGGGGTGGCGCTCGGCGCGCTCTTTCAGCAGGTCCAGCGTCAGCGGCATGGGCGGCGCCTTTTGGGGAATCAACTCACCAAACATAAGCCAAGGACCGTCCATTACAAGCCGTTGAAAATATGACGTTTTCAAAAGCAGCAGCAGAATTATGGTTAATAAACCGCAGCATGGTTAATAAACCTCACCAGTGAAAATTTAAAAACACCGCGAAAGCGGACCGACCGAGAGTCGCGCGGGGTCGCGATGTGCGAAAACATCAGCGTGAATTTCAGGCGTCCATTTCGCCCCGAGCATTATAAGAATTTCTTATAAATCATTCTTTTCAATGGGTTAAGCAACGGCGTCAACGAAAGCTTTCTGCAACGCTATTTCGCTTCGGCGCGGCGCTTCAGCGCCTCGTTCATCGCTTCAAAACCGCCCTTGGTCGCTCGCAGCCCCGCCCCGCCCATGAGCAGTGGGGCGAGGAGGCCGGTAAATTTTTCGGACTGTTTGAATTTGGTCCGGCCTCCCGGCGCGTCTTCGAGCGCGAAGGCATGCTCGCCCGAAAACAAAAACGCCGCCCCGAGCGCGCCGCGCCACCGCAGCTCGCGCTCGGGCTGCACGGCCAGCAGAACGGGTTTGAACGTCACTCTCCAGCGCCCCGGCGGGCCGATCTGCGCGGCGATCCGCTCGCCTTCGACGAGCCTCCCCGCAATCGACACGATGAACGGGTTCCACAGCGGAAAGGCCGCGAAATCGGTCAGTATGCCCCAAACCCATGATGGCGGAGCGTCGATCTCGATTTCCGTCAGGATCTCGAGCATGGAAGAACCTCCCCGCAAAGGATCAGATATGCTCCACGGAGATGACGCCCGGGATCGCCCCCAGCCTCCCGGCGACCTCCGCGGACACGAGGTAGCCGCCCGGCAGCTTGATCTCGATCTCGTCCTGCGCCGCGTCGCGGGCGACCACGATCGCCACCTCCCCTTCTCCCCGCGCGGAAAGCCCCTCGCGCAGGCGCGGCACGGGCGCGGCGTCGCGCACCAGCACCCTCAGCCCCTTCAGATTCTTGGCCGCAACCACGGCCAGCGGCTCGGCGGCGACGATGCGGGCCCGCACGTCCTCGCCCTCCAGAGCGCCGGAAAGCGTTAATAACACTGCCGCGCCCTTTTCCAGGAGATCGCGATATTGCGTCAGCCCCTCCTGGAAAACGATCGCCTCATATTGCCCGCTGTCGTCGGAGAGCTGGAAAATCCCCATCTTCGAGCCGGACTTGGTGCGCCGTTCGTAACGGTCGAGCACGATCGCCGCGACGCGGCCCGCGCTCGCTCCGCGCTTCACCGCGGCGGAAAACTCTGCGAAGCGCTGCAGCCGCAGCCGCTTCGACACCGCGCGAAAGGCGTCGAGCGGATGGCCGGAGAGGAAGAAGCCCGCCGCGTCGAGCTCGCGCTGCAGCCGCTCGGCGCTGGTCCAGGGCGGGGCCTTCGGCAGCGCGAGGTCGTCCTCCTCCGCCTCGCCAAAGAGCGCGTTCTGGCCCAAGGCGCGCTCCTCGGCGCGGCGATTGGCGCTGGCGAGGATCGTCTCGACGCCGCAAAAGACCTTGGCGCGGTCGGGCTCGAGCTCGTCGAAGGCGCCGCAGCAGGCGAGCGTCTCCAGCACCTTCTTGTTGACCTCGCGCGGATTGAGCCTGCGGGCGAAGTCGCCTAGACTCTTGAACGGCGCCCCGCTCCGGGCGGCGACGATCGAGGCCGCCTGCCCTTCGCCCACGCCCTTGATCGCGGAAAGCGCATAGCGGATCGCAAGCTTAGCCCCCTCCCCCGGCGCCACGTCGAAATCGACCCCCGAACGCTGGACCGAAGGCGGCTCGACCGCAATCCTGAGGCGCTGCGCTTCCTGGCGGAACTCGGCGAGCTTGTCGGTGGCGCTCTTGTCGAAGGTCATGGTGGCGGCGAGGAATTCCGCCGGCCAGTGCGCCTTCAGATAAGCGGTCTGGTAGGTGATGAAGGCGTAGGGCGCCGAATGCGACTTGTTGAAGCCATATTCGGCAAATTTGGCGCAGGCGTCGAAAATGGAGTCCGCTGTCTCCTTGGCGACGCCGCGCTCGGTCGCGCCAGAGACGAAGCGCTCGCGCTGCGCGTCCATTTCGGACTTGATCTTCTTGCCCATGGCGCGCCGAAGCAGGTCGGCCTGGCCAAGACTGTAGCCGGCGAGGTCGCGCGCGATCTGCTGCACCTGCTCCTGATAGGTGATGACCCCGAAGGTTTCCTTCAGGATCGGCTCGAGCTTGGGATGATCGTATTCGATCGGCTCGTCGCCGAGCTTGCGCGCGCAATAGGTCGGGATGTTGGCCATGGGGCCGGGCCGATACAGCGCGACGAGCGCGATCAGATCCTCGAAGCGGTCTGGGCACATGTCCACGAGCGCTTTCTTCATGCCCGCGCTTTCCACCTGGAACAGGCCCACCGTGTCGCCACGGCGCAGCAGCGCGAAGGTCGCCTCGTCGTCGAACGGAATCCGGCCAGGATCGATCTTAATTCCGCGCTTTTCCAACAGGGCGACGCAAGCCGCGATGACCGTCAGCGTCTTGAGGCCGAGAAAATCGAATTTCACAAGCCCCGCCGGCTCAACCCACTTCATGTTGAACTGGGTGACGGGCATGTCCGACTTGGGGTCGAGATAGAGCGGCGTCACCTCGTCGAGCGGCTGCGGCGCGATGACGATGCCGGCGGCGTGGGTCGAGGCGTTGGAGTAGAGTCCCTCGAGCGTTCCGGCGATCTCGAAGAGGCGCGCGACGCGCGTGTCCTCGGCGATCGCGTCGCGCAGCTTCTGCTCGCTCGCCACCGCCTCCTTGAGCGTGATGGGCTTCGCCGGGTTCTGCGGCACGAGCTTGGCGAGCCTGTCGACATGGCCGAGCGGCATCTCCAGCACGCGGCCGACGCCGCGCAGCACGCCGCGCGCCAGAAACGAGCCGAAGGTGATGATCTGGGCGACGCGATCCTCGCCGTACCTGCGGCGGACATAGTCGATGACCTCGGAGCGCCGGCTCTGGCAAAAGTCGATGTCGAAATCCGGCATCGAGACGCGCTCGGGATTGAGGAAGCGTTCGAAGAACAGCCCGAAGCGCAGCGGGTCGAGGTCCGTGATCGTCAGCGCATAGGCGACGAGCGAGCCCGCTCCCGAGCCGCGGCCGGGGCCCACGGGTATCCCCTGAGCCTTGGCGTATTTGATGAAGTCCGAGACGATGAGGAAGTAGCCGGGAAAGCGCATCTTCTCGATCACCGAGAGCTCGAAGTCGAGACGCGCGGCGTAGTCCTCTTCGGCGAGGCCCGGCGCCGGGCCGGTCGCGGCAAGCCGGGCTTTCAACCCTTCCTCGGCCTGCCGGCGCAGCTCCTTGGCTTCGATCGCGTCGAGTTCCTCCGCGGTTTCGCCGGACTCCGCGCGCACGAAGCGCGGCATGATCGGCTTGCGCGTCCTCGGACGATAGGCGCACCGGCGCGCGATCTCGACGGTTGCCGCCAAGGCTTCGGGCAGGTCGGCGAACAGCGCCTGCATCTCGGCCCGCGTCCTGAAATAATGAGTGGGCGTGAGACGGCGCCGCTGCGGCGCGCTCGTCACCGTGCCTTCGGCGATGCAGAGCAGCGCGTCATGCGCCTCGAAGTCGGCCGCGCTCGGAAAGAACGGCTCGTTCGTGGCGACGATCGGCAGGCCCATGCCATAGGCGAAGTCGAGAAGGCGGCGCTCGATTTGCGGCTCGTGCGGCAGGCCGTGGCGCTGGAGCTCGACATAGAGGCGGTCGCCGAAAGCGCGCGCGAGAAGCTCGAGCCGCGCGCGCGCCGCCTCCGGCTCGCCCTTGAGGATCAACGGATCGATCGCGCCCTCAGGGCCGCCGGTCAGCGCGATGAGGTCGGTGCTGTTGCTGGTGAGCTCATCGATCGTTACGCTGGGCTCTTCGCCGGCGGCGCCGAGATAGGCGCTCGAGGCGACGCGCATGAGATTGCGATAGCCGGCTTCGCTTTTCGCGAGCAGCACGACGGCGGCGCGCGAGGATTTTCTCTTATCGCCGACGTCGCTTCCGCCGAAGTCGATCGAGAGCTGCGCGCCGGGTATGGCCTGAAGACCCGCCTCCGCGGCCTTTTCGGCGATTTCCAGCGCGCCGAAAAGGTTGTTGCTGTCGGCGACGGCGAAGGCCGGCTGGCCGTCGGTGCCGGCGAGGTGCAGGAGCTTCTTCAACGTCAGCGCGCCTTCGCGCAGCGAGAAGGCGGTATGAACGTGCAGGTGCACAAAGCCCGGATCGGCGGTCATGTCTTAAGCTTCTAGCCCATAAGCGCCGATGGCGCCAATGCGCCCGCGTCCGCGAGGCCGCGCCAAATCTTACAAATTCAATGCATTATGACATAGGCGCGCGTCGGGGCGAGCGTCAATTCACAGATTTTCGTCACGGCGCCGCTCTCGCCGCCCGTAGACGACGCGAGTGCCGCAGACCATGTCATGCAGAGCCTTGCGCTCCTTGCTCCAGAAGATCGTGAGGAAGCCGACCGGCGCCAGGATCATGAAGCAGAGATAGCGCAGCACGGCGATGGCGGCGTCGACCCGCGCGCCGTCAGCGCGGATCACGTAAACGCCCAATATCCGCTTTCCGGGGGTCGCCTGCCAAGGGCCCGCGAGAAAGTAGCCCTGATACAGCAGAACCGTGAGCAATCCCACGGCGTTCGCGACAGAGCTATGGTCCATCACATAATCCCGGCTCGCTTCGAAGCCCCAGATTGCGGCGGCGATCGTCAGCAGCAGATTGGCCACGACGAAAGTGGCGACGAGGCAAAAACCCTGGTCGATCGCGTAGGCGCCGAGCCTGATCCAAAAGCTCGCGAAAGCGTAGCGCGGTGCCGTGGGCGGCTCCGCCGGCGCCGCGGGAAACCGGCTCGCGAATGGTTCCACCGCAAGGATGGAAACCCAGCCCGGCGCGCCGACGAGATTGAGCCTGGCGTGCCGCGCGACGACGCCATTCTCGATGAGCTCGACGAGCTTGCCGCCGAGCACCGGACCAATGGCGCCGCCGCCGTCGTCATAAAAGTATTGGCGGGCGAGCGCGGGTTCGGCCAAGGCCGCGCCTCGCGAATCTGAAGCCTCATCTGACAAGGGCAGTCTCCTTGCGCGCCTCAAAGCGGGGTGGTTTATGGCGCGACGGTTCCGGTCTTTTAGCCCCTCAGGCGGCGTCGCGAAATAACCGAGCCGATCAAGCTTCGGCGCTGAAGAGGCTTGGGTGCGCCAGCTGGCGCATATGAAGCGTTCATTCTTCGCGTCCCGAGCGCCTTTATGGTAAAAAGTCGCCACAAGGCCGCTCAACGTGTGTCCGCACGAACGCGCCTTGTTAACGCACTTAATGTTATACCTTCATTATGATCAATGTGATGCGAGAATATGTTCAAGCTCTTGCCCAAGCGGGGCCTGTCGCGGCGAGCCTCGACGAGCATTCCGGCGGATCCAAGCTCACCTCAACAATAAACATGAACTATTTCAAATAGTTATGTGGCGCTATTAAAGTGGCGAGCGGGCTTTTTGCGGCGCCATTTTCGCCGCCGCAGCGCCGGCGCTTACACTTGACGCATCTTCTCTTGTCGCGCCTGAAGTCGGCCGGCATCCGCGACAAGCAAAAGCCCGGCGCCGTGGTTTTCGGGCCGGGCTCGAAACTCGCTTTTCGTCCACAACGCGCGCGGCGCGAGCAAACCGTCTTATTCGGCTGGGCTAGCGGCCTTCAGCGCCGTCTCGACCGGCTTGAACACATCCTTGGCGAGGGCCGTGTAGAGCTCGCCGAACTTCGTGGTTTCCGCCACGAAATCCTCGTAGGAGGACTTGGCGTATTCCGTCTGCAGCGCGATCGCCTCGTCGAGCTTCGTAACTCCGGCGAGCTTCTCGGCGAGCAGGCGGGTTTTCTCGAACGACTTCTTCGAGTAGTCGGTCGCCTCGGTGGCTATGCCCTGCCAGCCCTTGGTGAAGGCGGCGGCGGCGGCGGAGACGGCTTCGAACTGGTCCTTGCCGTACTGCTGCACGCTTTCGAAAGTCGCAACCATGGGGATGCCCTTGAATTGGCGCGCTTCACTCCGCCCCGTGGCGGAATGAACGACTCGCCGTTGTTGACCCCCTGTTTATATGCAATGCACAAAATTTGTCAACCCAAAATGTTGCGTCGCAAAATGCGCAGAGTGTTCGATCCGAGGGCTTAACCCCCGCGTAACCGAGTTCCTTTAACTTCGATATTCGAAAAATTCTGGCGGCCGCTGGGCTTTTGTCTCGCGCGCCCGCCGACGGCTGGTTCAATTGGGCGAGTGAGATGGCGAATCTCGAGTTGTGCGTGCGCGTCGGGCGTTGGCGATCCCTCATTTGCGCTTTGCTTGCCGCCGTTTTAGCCGTGCTGGCCGTGGCGCAGACCGCCGAGGCGCGCGTCCGCCGCCATAGCTACGGCCACCACGCATTTTGGGGCCACCGCCACCACCACGGATCGCACGCTTATCTGCGACGGGGCCATCACGGCAGGCGTCATCAGGACGCCGCCGATGAAACCGGCGGCGAGATGCTGTCGCCGCGCGGGCTCGCCGCCATCGTCGTCGATGGCCGCAGCGGGCGCATCATCTTTGGCCAAAACGAGCACGAGCGCCGGCATCCGGCCTCCGTGACCAAGGTCATGACGCTTTATCTGCTGTTCGAGCAGCTGGAGAAGGGAGCCCTGCGGCTCGACTCGCCGCTCATGATCTCGGAATGGGCCGCCTCTCAGGCGCCGACCAAGCTCGGCTTGCGCCCTGGCTCCTCGATCGCGGTCGAGGACGCAATCAAGGCTGTCGTGACCAAGTCGGCGAACGACATCGCCGTCGCCATCGCCGAGAACATCGGCGGCGACGAGGAAAGCTTCGCCCGCATGATGACGGCGAAGGCGCACGCGCTCGGCATGAACGACAGTCATTTCGCCAACGCCTCAGGGCTGCCGAACAGCGAGCAGATCACCACGGCCCATGACCTCGCCGTGCTCGGCCGCGCCATCCAGGAGCGCTTTCCCCGCTACTATCGGTACTTCTCGACCCACTCCTTCGCCTATCGCGGCGAGGTCATGCGCAACCACAATCATCTGCTCGGCCGGGTCGAAGGCATGGACGGCATCAAGACAGGCTACACCCGCGCCTCGGGGTACAACCTGCTCACCTCCGTGCGCCGCGGCCGCAGGCACATCGTCGCGGTCGTGTTGGGCGGACGAACCGCGGGCGCGCGCGACCGATACATGGAGTCCCTCATCGAGCGCCACATCGCGAGCGCCGGCGAAGCTCATATCGCGCGCGCCGAGGAGGACGAGCCCGCCGCCGAGCGCGGCGAGGCGAGGGAGAGCAAGGCGGCAGTCGACGCGCGCGAGGCTGAGGACGCCGCCGTGCAGGAGAAGCCCCTCGCCTACGATCGCGCCCCTGCGCCGCGCGCGGAGCCTTCGCCGGCGGAAGCCAAGGCGCGCCCGGCCTTCGTCTCCGGGATCAAATCCCGCGCCGAAGCGGAAAGCGCGCAGCGCAATGTGAAAGCCGCGGCCGCGGAGCGCGCCGCGGACGACGGCTCGACCTCGCGCGCCGCCGCCAAAAGCGGACGCCGGGATTTGGCCGCGACGACCCCGTCCGCGCTCAAGCGCGCCGAGGCCGAAGAGAAGACGCAGGTCATCAAGATCGAGGCTGCGCGCGGCGCGAAAGCCTCCTGGGCGATCCAGCTCGGCGCCGTCGACGACGTGGATAAGGCCAACGCGCTGCTCGCCCGCGCCCGCAGCCAGGACCGCCAGCTGCCGGCCTCGGCGAAGCCCTACACGGAAAAGGTTCAGAAAGGTCACGAGACGCTCTATCGCGCGCGTTTCGCCGGGCTCGAAGAGGACTCGGCCGCCGCCGCCTGCCGGTCGCTCAAAAGGTCCGGATTTTCCTGCTTCGCGACGAAGAACTGAAGAACTCGAGAACTGAAGAGCTCAGCCGTAAAAAAGTAAGGAGTGGCGTCATGTCCTTGGCCTCCGACCGCTTCGGCCCCGCCCGGTCGCGCGCGCGTTTCCGCGCCAAGAGCGCCCTGCCCTCCCATTACGGGCGGCTAGCCGTGATGGCGCCGCATAAGCACGTCCTTGGCCTCATTGACGCGGGCGGCGAGGTCCGTCGTCCCGCCATGGTCTGGATGCAGCTTCTTCATAAGCTCGCGATGGGCCCGCGCGATTTCTCCGGCTCCCGCGCCCTTCTTGAGCCCCAATATCTCATAAGCCTCATCCTCGGAGATCGACGCCGGGCGGCGGCGCGCCGAAGCGCTCCCGGCGCCGCCCCGCCGCGCGTCGTTCTGGCCCTGAGCTGCACCACGCCATCCGGCAAACCGGCGGTCGAAATATGCCTCTAGCAGGCGCGCGCCCTCGGGATCGTTCGTGACGCAACGGCGATAGAGCTTCAGCAGCTGCTCGCGGGACAATTGATCGAGCGTCTTGCCCTCCTCGGGTCCGGCGAGCACCACGCCGCGAATGGCGCCCGAGGCGCGGTCGAGCTCCATCTCGATCATGGCCGAACGCACGCGGGAGACCGCGCCGCGGCCAGAGCGCGCCAAGGGGCCGACCTTGACGCCGAGCAGCCAAAGCGCGAGGCCGCCCATCATCGCCGCCGGCACGACGAGCCCTCGCAGCAGCAAAAGCGCAGCGAGCGCCAGCAGCACGAAGGCCCCGCTCTTGCGGATTATTTTCGCAAGCAGCGTCGGCGGCGCGGAAACGAACCCCTTCAGCACGAGGTAGGTGAGAACGAGCGTCGCTATCCCGGCCAGTATCGGCATTCGTCCTGCTTCCCGTCCCGGCCTTTGAGCCGGCGTTTTAGAGCTGCGACAGCAGCAGTTGCGCCGCGGCCTCGCCCTCTCGCGCGCGCCGCTCCAGCTCCCTCACTCCGCCGACGGCGTAGGCCGCGACGGCGGCGAGGAGCTCTGCGAGCTTTTGCGGCGCGCTTCTGTCGAACGTGGCGTAGGCCCCGCCCGTCACGCGCGCGATCTCGCGGAAGGCGAGGCGCGCCACGAGGTCGAACCCTTCCTGAAACATAAACGCCTTCACGCCCAGAAGTCCAAGCTCGCCGGCAAGGCGCGAGAGCTCGATGGGAGATTCTTCGCAGGCGTCGCCGATGAACACCAGCGCGGCCACGCGCTGGGCGGCAGACTCCGTGCGGGCGTGGCGCAAGACCTTGGCGATCTGCGTGCGCCCTTCGCGGCAGTCGATCGCAGCCATCGCCGATTGCAGCCCGGCTCCGCCCGACATGAATCGCGAGGCCCGGCACTCGCCGGCGCCGCGGAAATAAACGAGCTGGACCTCGAGCCCGCCCTGGGCGCGGGTCGCGGCGAACATTTGCCCCTGGATCGACTGCGCCAGATCCCACGTCGGCTGCCGGCTCATCGTGGCGTCGAGCGCGAAGATCAACCGGCCGCGTCCCTCGCCGACCGGGGCGAGGCCGCGCACTTCCTTCAGAAAGGCGTCGACCTCGGCGCTTTTGCCGAATGAGAGCTCATGTCGGTCGGTCACGGCGGTTCGTCGCGCAGCGGGTCGTGGACGAATAGTAAAATGGGAACCTCCCCGCGCCGCGCAAGTGCGTGGGCGCGGCCAGACAGGATAGTCCGATTCCGAAAGCGGAGCGAGGAGAGAAATCTTGTCGGCAGTCGCGCCCCGATTGCCGACTGCCCATTGCCGACTGCCGATTCAGGGCTTCTTGCCGGTGGTCTTCTGGTCCGGCGCTTTCGTCGGCGCGGGCGGTTTTGCGCTTGTCGGCGCGGGCGGCGCCGCCGGGACGGACGAGCCGAGCGTGGTCGAAAT
>Ga0187784_10004198_pt1 | contig 11641 bp, 11 predicted proteins | sample 1015_SJ02_MP15_2_FD_132964 | JGI IMG/M metagenome (GOLD analysis project Ga0187784, IMG submission 132964) | Tropical peat soil microbial communities from peatlands in Department of Meta, Colombia - 1015_SJ02_MP15_20_MG | ecosystem: Environmental > Terrestrial > Soil > Wetlands > Peat | place... | reverse complement strand
CGGACATTTTGCGATTGACGCCGGCCAAAGTTGCCTTCTCTGCGGTTGCAGCTCCGGCCCGGAAAGCCCCCGAGGCGTCGATTGCTCAGTCAGGAAACGCAGAGGCCGACATCGCGGTTGCGAGCCTGCATCCAAGCCCGAACGCGGACGTTCGGCTGCCGAATGGCGCGCGTCCCGCAAGTTTTTCGAAAGCTCCCATGGAGGGTGCGGCTGCTAGTGATGACCCTGGCTCAACGGCGGCGGTCACGGTTCCCGATTTGACGGTACGACAGCCCAAACCGGAGCCCGATCCTCCTCCCTCGATACCCCGCCATGAGGTTCTCTATTCGGAAAGAGTCCGGAGTATTCCGATCTCAACTTTATCGGTTCCGCTGAGGCCCGCCAACCGGATGATCCCGCAGTCTGTCGATGCGCGCTTTCGGGGGCGCAACGTCTACACGATCGTAATCCCGATGGAGCACATGCCGGCCTATAGCGGGGACTGGATCATGTGGTTTGCCGACCGCGAATCGAAGCCGGGAGAAACTCCTGTCGTCCGGGCCCCGATCCCGTTTCAAAAACTTGAACCTGTCGATCAGACGGCAACCAATCGGACCGGAGCGAGAATCCAATTTGCCGCGATTCTACGCAAGGACGGCAAACTCGATGGCACCACCCTCGTGACGCAGGCGAATCCGGCGGTGACGCGCGCGGTCTTTGAAGACGTGACTGCCTGGGAATTCCGCCCGGCGAGCCGGGACGGCGTTCCGGTCGACGTGGATGTGGTCATCGAAATCCCTTTCAGACTGCCGGTTCAATAGCGAAAGAACTTCATAAAGCGCGGTTGGTGCTGCCGAAGAGGATCGATAACTGAGAGGCAGGAGAGACGGACCGGTGCGCATGGAAGTCATGAAAAATACGTGGCTTGCCGACACGAGCAGGCCTAATATTGGGTTTCGCTCTGCAACCGCGCGACGACGAGAAAAACTGTGGCCATGCCGGATCGAAAAGTGCGAATGGGATGTATACTGGACCGCACCGGGAAGCTCAGAATGGAAATCCCGGCTGAAACCTCGCGTCCGCTTCTGGAGGTTCCTCACGTGCTTCCCTCCCTTCGCTTGCTCGCGGCTGCTCTGTTCGTACCTTGCGCCTGGCCAGCCAGTTTGGCTGTTTCGACGTATTTCAAAGACGGATTCACTCCCACCGCCATCGCGGCGGACGCACAGGGCGACGTGTACATCGCCGGCCAAGCCGTCATCGATTCCAAAGCCGGGACCACCGGCGCGATGGTCGCCAAGCTGGACGGCAAGGCCAGCCAATATCTGTACGTCACCTACATCGACAGCGCTGCCTCTGATTCGATTGTGGGCATCACCGTCGACAGTTCGGGCAACGCGTACATCACCGGCTCGACCGAAAATCCCAATTTTCCGGCAACCGGCGGTTCGCTTGGCACTGCGCCCGCGACCACGTCCGACCAGCGCTCGTTCGTCGCCAAGGTTGATTCGAACGGGGCGATTCTTTTTGCGGTGCTGATCGGCGGCTCGGTGGCGTCCAGCGCACAGGGCATCGCCGTTACGCAGCAGGGGCAGATCCTGGTCAGCGGCATGACGAGCGCCAGCGGATTCCCGGTGACGCAGGGCGCTTACAGCGTCGCCGATTCCAACAACCACTGGTTCCTGATGGAGCTCGATCCCACCGCCAGCAAGATGATCTTTTCCGCGACCGGCATTGGCGGGAGTTCCATCGCGCTCGACGCGGCAGGCAACATTTATGTCGCGGGCAGCAGCACCGGCACCGATTATCCGACCACTGCGGGCGCATATCAGACGGCGTTCGTCCAGGGATACTATTGCTACTTTCCCTGCCAGATCGGATTCCCCGGCAATCTGCAGCACGTCACCAAGGTCGACCCGACCGCATCGAAGCTGATTTACTCGACCGGCCTGAATGACCCCACGGGCGGCGCCGGATCGACAACCAATACTGGCCTGACGGTCGACTCCGCCGGCAACGCATATCTCACCGGGACACTCGTCGAGGCTTCCTATCCGTTCACTTCCACTCCATCGGGAGCTTATTCCGGATTCTTGTCGAAGCTCGATCCGGCTGGCGCAAATCTGCTGTTCTCGATCCCGTTCGGCGGCGCGGGCGTGCAACTGGATGCTTCGGGCGCGGTGTATGCCGGCGGAACGATCACCTTCACCAGTCTTCCGCCGCTTTCCTTGCCCGGATCAGGCATTGCGCCTGCTATGCCATCGGTCTTCTCCTGGATTCCGCCCGCCTGCCTGGTCAACGGCGTCACAGCGACGAGCGCGGCCTACGAAATCGAAGTCGATCCCGGCACGGGAAATATTGTGGACGGGCAATGGACCGACGGGTCGAGCACTAGCGCCGTGGCCAGCGTGTTGGCGGGCGGAAAACTCTGGATCACCGGTACGGCTCTGGCTCCGGACGTGCCGATCACGCCCGGCGCACTCATGCCCTTTGAATCGCTCAGTCTTGGCCCGGGATTCCTGCAAGGAGCATGGCTATCGGCGGTGGATTTCTCCGCCGGACCCGCGACCGGGCCCATGATCGCTTGCGTGCTCGATTCTGGCAATTTCATGCACGTGGGCGCGGTCACCGGATTCCAGTTGATCTCGATTTTCGGAGCGAATCTCGGGCCGTCCGCGGGCGCGGTTGCACCGGACGGCATGGATACCACGATCGCGGGCGTGTCGGCGACGTTCGACAGCAACAATGCGGCGCAACTGCTCTATGTTTCCGCGACGCAGATCAATCTGGGAGTGCCTTTGCCGCTCCCTTCCCGCGCCGTGACTTCCTGGCCGACGCAGACCGCCATGCAGATCGAGGTCAACGGCGCGACGGTCGAGCGGCAGTTTCCCTACATTCTGAACAACCTGAGCGTGTTCGCGAATCTCCAGGTGAACTCCTGCTTGAATTCCGGTGGCGAGTATGAGCCGCTGGCCTTTAATGCCGATGGCTCAGCGAATTCTTGCACGAACCCCGCGAGTAGCGGATCCACGGTGTCGTTTTTTCTCCAAGGGATCGGCGCGCCCCAGCTCGGCTTCCCGCCGGTAAGCGAGACCGGGTGGCTGACGGCCACCGTGGGCGGGTGCTCCGCTCAGGTGACGAGTGCGGATTTACTCGACGCGTACGTCTACCAGGTAGAGGTCGCGATGCCTGCCTCGCTCGCGAGCTGCCCGTATGTAAATATCAACGGGCTCACCTCGGTTTACGAGATGCCTGTGGTGTTCAACTACAACGGAACGCCGGTCGGTCCGTTCCAATTCCCGACCGGCAATCTCCCGATCGATTTCGCTCCCGGCCAGCCGATGCAGTTGATGGTTTTCGTGGCGAGGTAGTGGCGACAATGAATCTATGATTCCGAAGGCTCCCGGAACCTAGGCGCTGATCGTCCGCCGCAAGCGGGCGCGGAGGGTTCGCGCCGGGCGGCTCGGAATCCTCCAGCTTCAACCGGGCTGGTACGTTTACGTAGACTCGGCGTTTGGCAGCGGCGGGCTGCGCGCCAGAATCGGCCATCACCAGCGCCGCGCCGAACGGCCGCGCTGGCATATCGATTATTTGCGATCCCATCAGGCGATCACATCAGGCACAAAACTTAGAGTCAGAGCTATAGTACTCCCCCTCGTAGTTTCTCATAAGGGATAATCCCGACTCCTGGTATCTCGTCGACTTGACGATTACGGTTCAGAGGCAGAAAGCGGTCGCCACATGCGCGGCTTGTAGGCCGACATGCAAGGGCGAGAGAGGCCTGAATGAACCGAGCAATACTTTGTATCTTATTTATTTCTCTAGCTCTTGTTCGAGCTGACGGACAAGTCTTGCTAGGCGTATCTTCGGGCTCCGCCAATGTAGGCAATACAATTACCTTGGACCTCAACCTGACCGATCCGGCCAGTGATCCTCCGGCTTCCGTTGAGTGGACTTTCAACTATTCGACCGTCGATTTCTCATCCGCCACGCTAGCGGCCGGTCCGGCTGCGACCGGGGCAAACAAGACGCTCTCCTGCAACGCCGGCGCCGGTTCCATGGTCTGCGTGCTGTCGGGCTCTAATGCGACGACCATTGCGACTGGTGTTGTCGCCACGATATCGCTCGCATTATCGAGCTCTACGACGGACACATCGTCATCGCTGACGCTCACAAATAGCGATTCTTCCGATGCAACAGGATCGTCGCTGCCGGTATCGGCTACCGGCGGAACGGTCACGATATTGCCGCTCAGCCTGAGCGGGTTCACGTGTAATTCGGTTTCCATCACTCCGCCTTCCACTGCTACGTGCAGCGTGTCCATAACCTCAGCCGCTCCAAGTGCAGGGATAACTGTCGCCCTTAGCTCGTCTCCGGCAGGCGCCAGTTTGCCGGCGAGTGTAACAATCCCGCAGGGCTCCAGCTCTGCCACGTTTACGGTAAGCGCCGGAACGGTGACGAGTCCAACATCGGTGACCTTAAAGGCATCATATTCCGGTGTGAGCGAGACGTTCGGCGTGACCATCAATCCGGCAGCGGCGTTGAGCAGCGTCTCCGTCAGCCCGAGCACGATCGCCAGCGGCGGTTCCGCGACGGGTACAGTGACGATGACGGCTGCCGCTCCCTCCGGCGGCGCGGTCGTGTCGCTTTCGAACTCGAACTCTACAGCCGCGAGCGTCCCGGCAAGCGTGACTGTCGCGCAGGGGGCGACCTCGGCGACGTTCACGGTCACGGCGGGGACGGTCAGCGCTGCGACTTCCGCCACGCTGACAGCCACCTATTCCGGTGTGAGCAGCACAGCGAGTGTAACCATCAATCCGCCGCCGGCGGCGGCGGCGATGACCAGCGTTGCCGTCAGCCCGAGCACGATCGCGAGCGGCGGTTCCACGACGGGTACAGTGACGATGACCGCAGCGGCTCCCTCCGGCGGCGCGGTCGTGTCGCTTTCCAGCTCGAACTCCACACTTGCGAGCGTCCCGTCGAGCGTGACGGTCGCGAAGGGTGCCACCTCAGCGACGTTCACTGTCAAGGCCGGCAAGGTCGTGTCTGCGACTTCGGTCACGCTGAAGGCCTCCTATTCCGGCGCAAGCAGCACGGCCAGCGTAACGATCGATCCGCCGGCGGCGACGCTAAACAGCGTGGGGGTGAACCCGTGGAGGATTGTAAACGGGGAATCAGCGACCGGCACAGTGCTGCTGACGGCAGCCGCTCCCTCCGGCGGCGCAGTCGTGTCGCTTTCCAGCTCGAACTCCACACTCGCGAGTGTCCCGGCGAGCGTGACCGTCGCACCGGGCGCGATGTTAGCGACGTTTACAGTAAAGACCGGGACGGTCAATTCTACGACTTCGGTCACGGTGACGGCCACCTATTCCGGCGCCAGCAGAACCGCGAGTGCAACCATCGCGCAGTGATCAGAAGAGCGGGCACCAAACGGCCGCGACCGAACAGAGCAAGGCGAGGAAATGCGCTAATCAAGGCGCTCGCGGCGATGATCATTCAAGGCGAGCGCTTCGAAAGCAGCCTTTTGCAAGCCCTCAAGATCTATGCCGATTCGTTGCGCGATAAGCGCCGGCCCTGGCCTGCCGGGGCGTAAATTCGGCAGCCGATAACGCGGTGACGGATCTCCACACTCTCCTCCCAAGGACGGCCACGGATCGAAGGCACGCCCCCTGGTTGTGTCAAAAATGGTATTCCGATATAGGATGGAGGGATTGTGAGGAAAATCAACCGTTCGCTATTCGCACTAGCAATCGTTGCTACGTTCGCAATCCAGGCGGCTTCCACGTCGCCTAAGAAGGGTTCCGAAATCCTTTGGGATAAGTTCGGCGTAGCCCACGTCTTCGCTAAATCAACTGCCGATCTATTTTACGGGTACGGTTGGGCGACGGCGCAGAGCCATGGCAATCTGTTGATGAAACTATATGGCGAGTCGCGCGGACGGGCTGCCGAGTACTTCGGTCCCTCGGGGCTTGCGAACGACAAGTGGGTTTGGACCAACAGCATTCCGCAGCGCTCCGCCAAGTGGTTGACGGAACAGACGCCCGAATTCCGGTCGTACATGGAAGCCTTCGCCAAGGGGATTAACGATTACGCGGCTAAGAATCCGAATGCGTGGAGCGAAGAAGCCAAGCGAGTGCTTCCCATCACCGCTCTCGATCCGATAGAACACTTCCATCGAATCCTTCAATACACCTATATGGCGCCTTCCAGACTCGCGGCCGGCGGAACGGAGGAGATGGCGGCGAATCTGATGGACACCCCGGAAGCGGTCGGTTCGAACGCGTGGGCGATTGCCCCCTCGCATACCGCTGCAGGTAAGACGCTGCTGCTCGGCAACCCTCACCTGGCTTGGAGCGACTGGCAGACCTACTATGAGATTCAACTGGTGGCGCCTGGAATCGACCTCTACGGCGCAAGCCAGGTGGGCTTCCCCGTGCTCCGCTTCCTGTACAACGGGTACCTCGGATTCAACCAGACGGTGAACAACATCGATGGAGCCGATCTTTACCGTATCAAAACGCAGGGTGACGGCTACCTATTCGACGGCAAGGTGAAACAGTTCCAACGCGACTCTCACGACATCAAGATTCGCCAGTCTGACGGATCGTTCCAAACGGAGAAGCTGGAGATCGTCAGCACGATTCACGGGCCAATTATCAAACAAGACCACGGCGACCCGATCGCGCTGAAGGTTGCCGGGCTTGACCGTCCCTACGCAGCGGAGGAGTACTGGCAGATGGCGCTGGCCCACAATTTTGCCGAATATCAGAAGGCAGTCAGCCGCCTCCAGGTTCCGACGTTCAACATCATTTACGCGGATCGTGACGGGCACATCGAATATCTGTGGAACGGTACGCTACCGAAGCGGTCGAAAGGCGACCTGGCATACTGGGCCGGCATTGTTCCAGGCGACACGTCTGAAACTCTGTGGACCGAATATCACACTTTCGAGGAACTTCCGAAAGTGATCGATCCGCCGAACGGCTACGTCCACAACACCAACGATCCACCCTGGAACGCCGGGTGGCCGACGCAACTGGATCCCAACAAGTATCCGCCTTACGTGGCACCTCGCAATATCTCGTTCCGCGCGGAGCGATCTCTGCGGATGCTGTTCGAAAATAACAAGGTCACTTATGACGAGTTCGTGCAGAATAAGCTCTCCACGCGTTCGGAAATGGCCGATCGCATCCTCGCAGACGTGATCGCAGCCGCACGCGAGTACGGCACGGACCTCGCCAAGCAGGCCGCCGATGTTCTGGAAAAATGGGATCGCCAAAATAATGCGGACAGCCGGGGAGCTGTTCTTTTTCTCAACTGGGCCACGCGTTTCATGGGCGGTCCAAACCTCGGTTCCCAAGCCGGGTTCGCCGTCCCTTACGACCTGAAAGACCCGCTCAACACTCCGCGCGGCCTCAAGGATCCGAAGAAAGTCGCGCAGCAACTCGACGAGGCGGCCGCGCAAACGATAAAAGAGTCCGGCTCGCTTGACGTAGAGTGGGGCAAAGTCATGCGCTACCAGCTCGACGACGTCGACATCGCCGCCAACGGCGGCTTCGGGAATCTCGGTGTTTTTCGAGTGATCACGTTTGGCCCCATGCACAATGGAACCCGGTCCCAGATTCACGGTGAGACATGGGTTTCTATGGTGGAATTCAGCAATCCGCCGAAATTCAAAGTGTTGATGTCCTACGGTAACTCTTCGCAACCCGGCTCACCGCATCACACCGACCAGCTGCCTTATCTGGCCCGCAAGGAGTTGCGCACCGCCTGGCGAACGCGAAGCGATATCGAAGCCAACCTGGAATCAAAAGTCACGTTTTAGCGCGACCGGGGATCGCCTTGCGGAGCAGATTGCCCGCTTCCACTCAAGCGGCATGGTTAGTTCTCCAGGAGGCGGCAGCGAAAAAATTCGGCGGCGCCCAGGTAATCTTCCGGATGATCGATGTTGTCCAGCTGCTCCGGTGTAAGCAGGGGCGCGAGCGCGGCGCGCAGAGTTTTTTCTTTTAAGGCTTCTTTGACGGCGGCGTTACCGACGAGCATCGCGGCTTTTTCGGCGAAAACCGCTCCATGGGTCGCTTCGATGTTGACGAGCATGCGGACGGGATCGACGGTGAGCCGGCCGATGGTGTCTGCAATCGCGGCCAGCGCGCTCCCGGTCGCCTGGATCGCGCCGGCTATGGTGGGCCACTCGGATTGCCATCCGCCGGCGGCGCGTTCGTGCTCCTGAGGCATGGCGGAGAGAAATGCCGCCACGAATGCGGGAACGTGCGCTGCGGCGGCGAGAGCCACGACGCATCCGGACGGGTTGCGCTTGTTGGGCATGGCCGAGGATTCGCCGCCGGGTTCGGAAAGTTCGCCAATCTCGTGCTGCATGAGCAGCGCGATGTCGCGCGCGATCTTGGCGAGCGCGCCGCTGTAGACTCCGCACTGGGCGACCAGGGATGCGAGGCGATCGCGATGAGCGTGCCACGGCGCGCGAGGGTCGGCGAGGTGCAATTCTTTGGAAATTTCCCGCGCGAGCTCGGGACCGCGACCGGCGTAGGAGGCGAGCGTTCCCGCGGCTCCGCCGAACTGAAGCTGAAGGGCTTCGTCGAACGCGTGCGACCATCGTTGCCAGCTTCGCTCGACGGCGCCGAACCAGCCTGCGACCTTGTAGCCGAAGGTCGTCGGCGGCGCGGGCTGGAGGAGCGTTCGCGCGAGCATGAGGCTGTGCGCATGCCGGTCCGAGAGTTCTCTGAGCTGGCGGCTGAGGCGTGCGTGATCCTCAGAAAGAATTTCCCGCGCATTGCGAAGCAGCAGGATCAGAGCCGTATCGAGAAGATCCTGGCTGGTGGCGCCCCAGTGAACGAAAGCCGCGGCGCCGGGATCGATTTCGCGCACGCGCTCCGCCAGAGCTTTCACGAAGGGCACGGCCAGAGTCGCCGATGCGCGAGCGTCTTCGGCGAGCGAACTCGCTTCGATGCTTTGAATTTTGCAGATCTGGGCCGCGGCGCTCTGCGGAATCATTTTGAGTCGAGCCTGTGCGGCCGCGAGCGCGACTTCGAAACGAAGCATGGCGCGCAGGATTTCGGCGTCAGAGAAAACTTCGGCGAGAGCAGCGGTGGTCGCGAAGCCGTCGATCAGTCGAATGGACATCAGATGTCGAAAAAGACCGTTTCTTCGCCGCCTTGTAAGCGGATTTCGAAGTTCCATTGCGCCGGATCGCCGGCGTCACGCGACGCGGTCAGAGTATGGCGGCGATCCTCGGGTACGAGAGCGAGCACCGGGTCTTCGGCGATCGCGGAATCGCCTTCGAAATACACGCGCGTCGAGAGGCGGCGGAGCAGGCCGCGCGCGAACACGGAGACATTGAGGTGGGAGGCTTGTCCATCGGCGCGGCCGGGATAGACGGTTTCGAAAATGCAGAAGCCGTCTTCATCGGTTGCCTGGCGGCCGAATCCGCAGAATGCCGGATCGGGCGCCAGCTCGCGCAGGTCCTCAGGGTGATCGTATTTGCCGGACGCGTCGGCTTGCCAGATTTCGAGCATTCCATCCGGAACGGGCGCGCCGTCGCCGTCGAGGAGACGAAAGCGGACGCGAATGTGCTCGCCTCGGGCGCCCGGCCGGGTCATGCAGCCGAGAGCCGGATTCAAGGTGAGGCTCAGGTGAAAAAAAGGGCCGACGGTTTGCGAGGGCGAGCAGCGACTCATGATTGTCCTTCGAAGGGCGTCGCGTCGCGGCCGCGCAGGACCAGATCGAAGCGATAGCCGATGGCCCATTCCGGTTCGGTGAGGTTCAGGTCGAGGCGGGACACCAGGCGCCGGCGGGCGCCCTCGTCAGGAATCGATTGCGAGATGGGATCGAAGGGCATCAACGGATCGTCTGGAAAATACATTTGCGTGATCAGGCGCGTGATGAAGCACGGCCCGAACAGGGAAAAGTGAATGTGAGCGGGACGCCAGGCGTTGGAGTGGTTGCGCCAGGGATAGGGGCCGGGTTTGATGGTGAGGAAACGGTAATTGCCGTTATCATCGGTGATGGTGCGCCCGGCTCCGGTGAAATTCGGGTCGAGCGGGGCGCGGTGATCGTCGGCGTGGTGACGATAACGTCCGGCGGCGTTCGACTGCCACAGTTCCACCAGCGTATTCGGGATGGCGCGGCCGTCCTCATCGACGACGCGGCCCGCGACGATGATTCGCTCGCCCAGGGGCTCGCCGGGATGCTGGCGGGTCAGATCATTGTCAGTTTCACCGATCGGGTTGTGACCGTAAAGCGGGCCGGTCAGCTCCGAGAGCGTGTGCGGCAACCGGATCAGCGGTTTTCGCGGCGCGCGGCGCAGGCTCGCGCAATAGGGCGGATGAAATAACGGGGGCTGCTCGCATGGCTCGGGGCGAGGGTAATGCTTCATATTTATTCCAGATACTTTTATTCCAATGCTAAGCCTACATAATTTTCGGCGAGCGTGGTCATGGCCGCACGGGAGCTGGTGAGATATTCAAGCTCGGCGATCTGGCGGCGGTAGTCGAACGGGCAGCCGCCGGGGAAGCGATGCAGCAGGGAGGTCATCCACCAGGCGAATCGCTGCGCTCGCCAGACCCGAGGGAGGCGCCGGCCGGAGTAGCCGTCGAGCAGATCGGTGCGGCGCTCGCGGTAATAGGCGACGAGGGCGTTCGAGAGCGCTTTCACGTCGGCGACGGCGAGGTTCAGTCCCTTGGCGCCGGTGGGCGGCACGATATGCGCCGCGTCGCCGGCCAGAAACAGTCGGCCGTAGCGCATGGGTTCGACGACCAGGCTGCGCATCCCGGTGACGCCTTTTTGCAAAATGTCGCCCCGATTGGGCCGCCAGCCGTCGGAGGTTTCGAGTCTTGCTTCGAGTTCGCTCCAGATCGCGTCGCCGGTCCAGCGGTCCGGATCTTCTTCGGGCGAACATTGGAGATAGAGCCGGGTGACTTCCGCGGATCGCATGCTGAACAGCGCGAATCCGCGCGGATGCAGCGCGTACACCAATTCGGCGGAACTGGGCGCGGCCCTGGCCAGAATCCCGAGCCAGCCGAGCGGATATTCCCGCGTAAAAATGGTCAGGCCAGCGGTCGGAATCGATGTCCGGCATACGCCGTGCGAACCGTCGCAGCCGGCGAGGAAATCGCATTCGACCTCATGCTCCTGTTCCGCTTGCCGAAAGCGGATGCGGGGCCGCGAAGTATCGAGAGCGGCGATCGAGACCTGTTCGACCTCATAATATAGAGGACGCTCGGAGGCGCCTCGCGCTGCGATCAGGTCTTTGATCAATTCATTCTGGCCGTAAATGGTAATCGCGCGGCCGCCCGTCAAGTCTTCAAAATCGATGCGATGGCGGCGGCCCAGAAACGCAAGATGCACGCCGCCGTGGCGAATGCCCTCACGGCGAACGCGTTCGCCGAGGCCGCTTTCGACCATCAGATCAACGGTCGCCTGTTCCAGGACGCCGGCGCGAACACGCTCGATGGCGTGTTGCTGAGTGGAGCGTTCGACAATCAAGGAATCGATGTTTTCGAGGTGCAGCAGATGAGCGAGAAACAGTCCTGCGGGACCGGCGCCCACGATTCCGACCTGGGTCCTGATTCGCATCACGGCGATTATACAGTCCGATGTTCGGTTTCAGGAGTCGAGCTGCAAGTCTCGATGCCCCACAAAGCCGGGGATG
>Ga0187784_10004196_pt1 | contig 11641 bp, 9 predicted proteins | sample 1015_SJ02_MP15_2_FD_132964 | JGI IMG/M metagenome (GOLD analysis project Ga0187784, IMG submission 132964) | Tropical peat soil microbial communities from peatlands in Department of Meta, Colombia - 1015_SJ02_MP15_20_MG | ecosystem: Environmental > Terrestrial > Soil > Wetlands > Peat | place... | reverse complement strand
CAGATCGAGGAGACCACCTCGGACTACGACCGCGAGAAGCTGCAGGAGCGGCTCGCCAAGCTCGCGGGCGGCGTCGCGGTGATCAAGGTCGGCGGCGCGACCGAGGTCGAGGTGAAGGAGAAGAAGGATCGCGTCGAGGACGCGCTCAACGCCACGCGCGCGGCGGTCGAGGAAGGCATCGTGCCGGGCGGCGGCGTCGCGCTGTTGCGCGCCAAGAAGGCGGTCGGCAGGCTCGCGAACGACAATGCCGACGTGCAGGCGGGCATCAACATCGTGCTCAAGGCGATCGAGGCGCCGGTGCGCCAGATCGCCGAGAACGCCGGCGTCGAGGGCTCGATCGTGGTCGGCAAGATCATCGAGAGCAAGTCCGAGACCTTCGGCTTCGACGCGCAGAGCGAGGAGTATGTCGACATGATCGACAAGGGCATCGTCGATCCCGCCAAGGTCGTGCGCACCGCGCTGCAGGATGCCGCCTCGGTCGCCGGCCTGCTCGTCACCACCGAGGCGATGGTCGCCGAGGTGCCGAAGGAGAAGCCGGCCGCGCCGCCGATGCCGGGCGGCGGCGGCATGGGCGGAATGGACTTTTAGTCGATCCGCCCAAGATTCTTGAACGATCGAAGTCGGCCAAGGCCGACGTCGATCGGCGGAATGGACTTCTGACCGCACTTCTTTGCGGACCAGCTGTGGCCCCTGGGGCGTCGCCCGGGGGCCTTCTTTTTGCTTTCCTTTGGTTGTACAACCGCAACGAACAGACCCGCTGTCAGCTTTTCGATGCAGGCACCAACCGGCCTTTCGCTACTGCAGACGGCAGGCAGAGCGATTCAGCTCGTCAGCCTGAGCGCGGCGGCTATTTGGCTGATGCTGCTGATCGCGGCTTCGGTCTCTGTTGCGGTGATCACCTTCAGCGCAACCCAGTTTCAGACCCGCTGGGCGAATCTGACGCTGAACGGCGGAGCACTTTCGGTATGGAAGGCCGAGCAGCTTCGAGAACAATGGGCTGCCTCGCTGAACTTGCTGGAGACCGCGAAAAAGGCCCTTGATGACAACCGCCAGTATCTGAGCAAAGCGATCGGCATGCGCAATGCGGCCGATCGCGAAAGAACTCTCGCCGGACAGCAATTGTCCGACAGTCAGGCTAGCTTCGCCGAAAAGATCGCCCGCGTCGACACCGACCTCGCGACGAAATTTCGTACTGCCGCCGTCGATCAGGCGCCTAGCTTGGTCTATGGCGCGCTTGACGGACTGAAGGACAAAGACCCATCGATCGAACAGGACCTTACCAATTTCGTCGCACTGCGTGAAAAATATTATACGGCCGACAACAAGCTCAACCAGGCGAAGTCCGAAGTAGAAAGCCTTTCCGGGTTAGTCGATCAAGGTCAGAAGGAGCTGCAAGCTGCTCAGAAAGGCGCGACTCTCTCGCTTGCAGGTCCTGACGGCGAGGAGCTGCCAGCGGATCAACGAACGCCGATTGAAAATGCGATCTACGAATTCAACGCGATGCACTCGTACCTTTGGGGGTTGGTATACAAGTTCGCGCTTGCGCCGTCCGACATCCTGGTTCTGATCCTCGTGATCAGCATGGGAGTACTCGGTAGCTCGCTCCAGCTCGGTTACGTCTACACGACGGAGTACGCTCGCAAGTCGGCGATCTTTTATATCTTCAGACCGTTTCTCGGCGTCATCACGGCACTGGTGGTCTTCATCGTCACCAAAGCGGGTCTCCCGCTCGTGACCGATGCCGGCAAGCTCGGCGGCAATGCGCCAATCAATCCTTATTTCATTTCATTCCTCGGGATCATTTCGGGGCTGCTTTCGGAGCGCGCGCTGGAAGCGGTACGCCAACTTGGCGCAAGCTATTTCCGCGGCGGCAACGAAGACGGGGATCCGCCGCGCTGGGCACGTGTCAACCTGGCGGCTGAATTCGCGACGGCTCATCGCGATGCGGAAGCGCTGAGAAGACAACTCACCGCCAAGGAATCGGAGTGGAGCGACTGGATACAGGGCAAGGAACCCCTTCCCGGCTCGGTGCAAAGGATGATCTCGATAGTCATCGACAAGCCGCGCCGGGACCTGTTTACCGACATCGCTCCTGACGACGCGGCCGAGCCGGGCGGCGGGCAGCCGGACACGACGACGGCGCACGCCGGAGCCTCCGGCGCTGGAGCGCAGGCCGCCGCGCCGGAACCATCCGCCGCCAGCCGGTTGCCGGCGTCCGATGAACAAAAGGCGCGCGAGCCGGACCAGAAGTGATCTGAGGCAAGGTCGCTGGCGAAGCCGGCCGCGCCGCCGATGCCGGGCGGCGGCGGCGGCATGGGCGGAATGGATTTCTAGTCCGTCCGCCCGCTCCCCGATTTAGGTGATCGAAGTCGGCCAAGGTCGACTTCGACCAGCGGGGTGAAACTTCTGGCTTCCTCTTCGGGAGCAAGAAGAAGCCGAAGGGGCCGCGCAAGCGGCCCTCTTTTTCATCCGCGCCTTGATCGATCGCAAGGGCGTGCACGCCGACCCGAGCGACGATTGCTTTCCTCGTTCGGGAGCGCGCGATGGCATCGCCATATGACGTTGTGGTGATTGGTGCCGGACTCGGCGGATTGACGGCGGCCGCGCTGCTGGCGCGCGCCGGACGCAAGACGCTGCTGATCGAGCGCAACCCTTCGGTCGGCGGGGCCGCCACCACCTACAAGGTCGGCGATCTTGTCGTCGAGGCCTCGCTGCACGAAACGGCCGATCCGCAAAATCCGCTCGAGCCCAAGCACCAGATCCTCGAGCGCATCGGCGTGCTGGACGCCGTCCAATGGGTGCCGACCGGCCCGCTCTACGAGGTGCGGGGTGGCCCGGTCGGCGAGCCGTTCGTGCTGCCGGATGATTTCGCTGCGGCGCGCGAGGCGCTCAGCGCGCGCTTTCCCCTCGCGGCAGCCGGCGTGAACCGCGTGCTCGGCGACATGGAACGCATCGCGACCGGGCTCGGTACGCTCTCGCAAGGTCGCGACGCTTTTCGCGATCCGCGCGAGGGGCTGGCCGCCTTGCTCAAGCTCGCGCCGGCGCTGCGCGACTGGCGGCTCTCATTGAGCGACGTCCTCGAGCGCGCGTTTGCCGGGAACGAGGCGGTGAAGTGCGCGCTTGCGGCCAATCTCGGCTACTGGCACGACGACCCGTGCACGATGTGGTGGCTGTTCTTCGCGGTCGCGCAGGGTGGCTATCTGGGCTGCGGTGGGCGCTATATTCATGGCGGCGCGCAGCGATTGAGCAACGCGATCGCGCGCGCTTTCAGGGCCGCCGGCGGTGAGCTCCTGCTCGGCCACGCCGCGGTCGAAATCCGGCTCGGCAAAGACGGCCGACCGGCCTCCGTTGTTTACGAGCACAAGGGCGAGCGCGCGGAGGCGCGCACCCGCGCGATCGCCTGCAATGCGGCGCCGGCGGTCCTCGCCACGCTGTTGCCCGAGCGGGAACGCGCCTTGTTCGACGCCGCCTATGGCAGGCGACCACAATCGATCTCGCTGTTCGCGCTCACGCTCGGGCTCTCCTGCCGGCCGAGCGAGTTGGGAATTCGCCATTACTCGAACTTCCTGTTGCCGGCGTGGGTGAAACGGCTCGCCGACTATCCGGCGAACGCCGCGATCCTGGCCGAGAATCCGAATGGAAGGGCGCCGATCATGGCGTTGGTCGACTATTCGGCGATCGATTCAGGTCTCGGCGGTTCGCCCTATCCGGTATCGATCGTCGGAACCGATCGGGTCGCAAATTGGGTCGGACTGAGCGAGCCCGCTTATCGGGAAAAGCGCCGGCGCTGGATGGATGCGATCATCGATGCGCTCGAGCACAGCTTTCCGGGGATCGGATCGCGCGTGGTCGCATGGGAGTTCAACACGGCGCGCTCGATGAGGAACTATCTCAACGCGCCGGAGGGGTCGATCTACGGCTTCGCTCCGACGCCGCCATCGCGGCCGATCTGGCGGGGTTTCGAGCGATCGCCGCAGACGCCGATTCCGGGGCTTTATCTTGCCTCGTGCTACGCGGGTAGCGGCGGCTTCACCGGGGCGATCCGCGGCGGCGCGAGTGCCGCCGATCGAATCCTGGCCACGCATTGAGCGTGACCCGAGCGAAGCCCGCCCGTTTCAATGCGACGCCGCGCGAAAGCGCAGCGTCGTTGCGGCACCAGTCAAGGTCACCACGTCGCCGCTGACGCTCCAGCCCGTGACCTGGCCGAGCGCCGCGATCATCTCCTCGTCGGCCTGCGCCCGCTCCGGCGTGCACGCCTCGTCGCGCATCGCGCCGACCAGGATCGTGATGCTGTCGCCGCCGATGACCGCCTCGCCCTGTCCGCGCTTGCACCACAGGTCGATCTGCGCGCGGCCGTTCGACTCGATCGCCAGGATCGGCACGCGCTTGCTGCCGCGCATCGGCCGCGCATCGAGCAGAAGATCGCGCTCGTAAGGGAACTCGGCCTGCGCCCTTGCCGTTTGCGCCGCGGCCACAAGCAGCGCACCGGCGAGGCCGAGGCGAACCGCTTCACGAAGTTTCGATCGAGACACGAGCGGGCTCCTCCGATTCGGCAAAAGCGGCGCGATTGCGGCACGAGAAAGTTTTCAATCGACGCGCGGCCCGGCCAAGGGCATCATTCCGCGCGAATATTCAAGAGGGATGACGCTGCGTGTCGGATTTTCAGCTTCCCTCCCGATCATGACAGGAGCTCTCCCGTGACTGGCTTTCGCTCCACGCTTGCCGCGATCTGGCGGCTCGCGATTCCGTATTTTCGCTCCGAGGATCGCGGACCCGGCCTCGTCCTGCTCGGCGCCATCGTGTCGATCGAGCTCGCGGTGGTCGCCGACACTGTCCTGATCAATCAATGGCGCGCGCGCTTCTACAACGCGCTGCAGGAGTACGATTGGGACTCCCTGGTGCGCGAGCTTTGGGTCTTCGCCGCGCTGGCCGGCGCCTTCATCGTGCTGCGCGTCTACCAGACCTACCTCAATCAATGGCTGCAGATCCGCTGGCGACGCTTCCTGACGACGCGCTATCTGCGGGATTGGCTCGGTGACGGCAATCACTACCGCATGCAGCTGCTCGGCGACGCCGCCGACAATCCGGACCAGCGCATCTCGGAGGACATCCGCCAGTTCATCGACGGCGGGACGAATGGCGTCGGCCTGTTGCCGATGAGCCTCGGGCTGCTCAACTCGATCGTGACGCTCGGCTCATTTCTCACGATCCTCTGGGGCCTGTCCGATGTGGCGCAACTCACGCTGCTCGGCTGGGAGGTGCCCGGCTATCTGGTCTGGATCGCGCTGATCTACGCGGTCTTCGGCACCCTGCTCACGCACCTGATCGGACGCAGGCTCACCGCTCTCATCTACGACCAGCAGCACTACGAAGCCAATTTTCGCTTTCATCTGGTGCGCACGCGCGAGAACTCCGAGCAGATCGCATTGATGCGCGGGGAGACGGCCGAGCGCGAGCGTCACATGGGCCGCTTCGCCGCGATTGCGGCCAATTGGATGCAGATCATGAAGCGCACGCGCGAGCTCTCATTCTTCACCAACCTTTACAGTCAGGTCTCGATCATCATTCCCTACGTGGTCCTCGCTTCGGCCTTCTTCGCCAAGCGCGTGCAGCTCGGCGGGTTGATGCAGACCGCCGACGCGTTCAGCAACGTGCAGGACGCGCTCTCGTTCTTCGTCACCGTGTACCGCGCGTTCGCCGAATGGCGCGCCGTGATCGAGCGTCTCTCGGGCTTCGAAGCCGCGATCCAGTCGGCGCAGCAGGTGTCGGCGACGCGGCCGACGATCGACGTCAGGGCCGGCAAGGGTGCCGAGCTGGCGTTGAGCGGTCTGGAGGTCGACCTCCCCGACGGCAAGCCGATCGTCGCAGCCGACGGAATAGCCTTTGTGCCGCGCGACCAGGCGCTGGTGACCGGCCCGTCAGGCTCGGGAAAGTCCACGCTGCTGCGCGCCATTGCTGGGATCTGGCCGTTCGGGCGCGGCGAGGTCGCGGTGCCGGCAGGCGCAAAAACCATGACCTTGCCGCAACGGCCGTATCTGCCGATCGATACGCTGGCCGCCGCCGTCAGCTATCCGGCAATCGGCGGGACGCTCGATGCCGACCGCATTCGCGAGCTCCTCGTGGCGGTGGGCTTGCCGGCACTCTCGACACGACTGGCCGACGAGGAGCACTGGAACCGGATGCTGTCGCTCGGCGAGCAGCAGCGGCTCGCGATCGCGCGCGCGATCCTGCATGCGCCGGACTATCTGCTGCTCGACGAGGCAACCGCCTCGCTCGACGAGCCGGCCGAGGCCGCGCTCTACCGGCTGCTGCACGAGCGGCTGCCCGGCACCGCGATCATCTCGATCGGCCACCGCTCGACGCTTGCGGCCTTCCACCGACGCCACCTGGCGCTCACGCCCGAGGGCGATCATTTCCGCGTGCTGGAAGCGGCCCCGGTGATGGCGCATTGACGGCTAGTCATCGAACACGGCGACCGCCCGGATCGGCGAGCCGGTCCCGCCGCGCCATTTCAGCGGCAGGCCGATGAACTGGAACGGCCCCTGCCCGAGCAGCGTCTCCAGATTGCACAGGCTCTCCATGTGCGTGATGTCGAGCTCGAGGCAGGCTTTGTGTACCAGCGCGTTGACGCGCCCCTCCGGGCCGGGCCGCATCGAGTCGATGCCGAAATGCACGATCCCCTGCGCCGCGAGCCATTCGGTCGCCGCGACGTTGACGCCCGGATTGTCGGTCGAATAGGCCGGGCTCGGAAACGTGCGCGCGTGATGGCCGGTGCACAGCAAAATCGTGCCGCCCTTCGGGACCGCGAGGCCGGTCTGCTTCACCGCGGCTGCGAGATCGGCGGGCGTGATCTCGGCGCGCGGCGCGATATGGCGCAGGTCGATGCAGATCCCCGCCACGATGCAATGCTCGAGCGGATACTCGTCGATCGGGATGCCGGTCTTGCCGAAATGACGCGGCGCGTCGATGTGGGTGCCGCCGTGGTCCGGCATCGAGAAATACATCACGCTGTTGCCCTGCACGTTGCCCGACTCGGCGAACGCCTCTTCGTGGCTCTTCCACACCCCGTGAATGATCGGCGGCTGCCCCGGGTAGCTGGGCGTGCGGTGATAGAGCTCGCGTGACAAATCGACGATGCGCATGGTTCCTGTCCCTGCCTCGCGCATATCCCGGAAAAGGCCTGTCCCGGACTTGATCCGGGATGGATACCGGTTTTCCGAGAAGGATATGCGCCACCGAAATGCACTCGACACTATCGCCTGCCGACGCCGCCCGACAACCGAGGTGTTGCCGGTCGGCTGCGAAAATCGCGGTTGGGTGGCGGCCGGGATGGCGCCGGCACGGCGCTTTCGCTAAGGCTGAATGGGCCGAGAGGATCAGCAGGAGCAAACATGGCGGGACTGAAAGCTCGTTTCCTGGTCGTGCTCGGCGCATGCATGGTTGCAGGGAGCGGCGCGGTGGCAGCGGACATTCAGGTGATGAGCGGCGGCGCGCCGAAGGAGGCGCTCGGCGTTCTGACGCCGCAATTCGAAAAACAGACCGGGCACAAGGTGCACTTCACCTACATCGTCATCAGCGCGTTGCAAGAGAAGCTCGCCGCCGGCGAGAGGCCCGACATGGTGCTGATGCCGGTGCCGGCGATCGAAGCGCGCGTAGAGCAAGGCCTGTTCCGCGGCGACAGCTGGGCTCGGCTCGGCACCGTCAGCGTCGGCATGGTGGTGCGCGCAGGCGCTTCGCGGCCCGATATCGCGACGCTCAACGCATTCAGGCAGACGATGCTCGACGCGAAAACCGTGGTGCAGGCCAATCCGGCCGCGACGCCGAGCGGCGCGCATCTCGCCAAGGTGTGGGAGCAGCTCGGCATTGCGGACGCGATGAAGCCGAAGATCAAGTTCGCCAACGCGCTCGACGGCGGCGTCGCGGCGATCGCCAAGGGCGAGGCCGAGATCGGGCTCTATCCCTTGAGCGAGGTGATCGCCGAGAAGGGCGTGACGATCATCGGGCTCATTCCGCAGGCGGTGCAGCTCAACACCGTCTACGGTGCCGCCGTGCTCAGCGCCAACGTCGCGCCCGAGCCCGCGGCGGCGTTCATCAAGTTCCTCGCCGATCCTTCCAACGCCAAGCACTGGAAGGACGCAGGCTTCGAGCCGGCAAGGTAGGGCGGATTAGGCGCGCAGCGCCGTAACCCGCTGCCGCAACCGGAGCTGGTGACAAGGCGACGGCGCTCACGTAGCCTGCGGCCGCATGATGCCTTCCTTCATTCGCCGGGCTCTTGCGATTGCCGCGACGGCGGCGGGCGAGCGACCGGCGGAGATTGATCGGTCACCGCGCTACGCCTTCCTCGGCGACCATACCGGGATGGTGCGGCTCGCAAGCGGCGATAAGCTTTTCGTTGACACGCGCGACCGCAGCCTCACGCCGCATCTGATCAATAGCGGGCGCTGGGAAGACCATGTCTCGGCGATCATCCGCGATCTGTTGCGGCCGGGAATGATCGCGATCGACGTTGGCGCCAATGTCGGTTACCACGCGCTCACCGCGAGCCGCTGCGTCGGTGCGAATGGCCGCGTGATCGCATTCGAGCCGAACCCGCGGTTGTTCGCGCTGCTGCGCGATGCCCTGCCGGTCAACGAGATCGCCAACGTCACGCTGTTGCCTTACGCGGCGTCCGATCGTGAGTGTGAGATCGAGCTGATCGTGTCGCCGGACAATATGGGCGGCGGCGCCGTCGCGTTGCCGGACTTCGACAGGGACCCAAATCTGCGTGGGTATGAACGCCACAAGGCGATCACCAAACGCCTCGACGACGTGGTCGCGCCAAGCGACGCGGTAGGCCTCATTCGTTCGGATGCGGAAGGGTGTGACCTCGCCGTGCTGATGGGCGCGCGGCGCATGCTCGAAACCTCGCCGAACGTCGCCGCGATCGTCGAATGGGGGGCGTTCCATATGCCGTCCTATTACGACGTGCGCGAGGGCGTCGCGCGGCTGTCGGCGCTCGGCTTCTCATTCTGGCGGATCGAGAAGGACGCGCGACTCGGCCCGATCAGTGCCACCCAACTGCCGACACAAGGGCTTTGCGATCTTCTCATCATGCGCCCCGGCGCAATGCCAGCCGCGATCCAGGCGCGTAGGGCAGGCTAGTTAGGCGCGCTCTTCGGCGCGCCGCAACCCGTCGGCCGGACTCTCCAAATATATCGCGGCAGACTACGGCGCTTCGCGCCCAATTAGGCGCCATAGCGCGTCGAAGACGCGCATAAACGCGCTTATGGCGCCGTAACCCGCCGATCCACACGCGAAGTCGGCGGATTACGCTCGCGAAGACGCTCGCTAATCCGCCCTACGGCCCCACACACCCTACGCCGCGGCGGCCTTCCTGCGGTTTGCCTCGAGCCGGCGGTCGACCAGCGCGACCTGCGCGTCGATCGCCGGATGGCTCAACCCCTTCTGCCGGGCGATCAGCTGCACCAGCTTGTCGGCGCGCTCGATGTAGGGCGCGCCGTTCTGCAACGCGCGCGCCGCCGAGGCTGGCCGCGTCAGCGACTGCGCGGCGGCGGCATATTTCTCGAACGGCACCAGATCGCTCGGCGACGCGCCGAGCTTCACGCACAGATCGAATACGAAATTGTAGACCGAGCGCGAGGTCGCGAGGTCGGAATGCACTGCCTCCTGCGCGGTGCGCATGCCGTCCTCGGTCACGCAGCGATAGTTGCCGGCGAGCAGCATCGCCCACTTGGCGAGCGGCACGAACAGCGAGTCGTGCACGCGCAGCTTCACCGGCAGCTCGATCTTGCTGCCGTCGCCCGGATCGAAGCGGATCGCGTCGATCTCCCGCTCGAGCTCACGCAGGATGGCGTTGCCCTTCTCGTTGTCGAATTTCGCGACCTTGAAGTTGGTCGGCAGCGTCACCAGCAGGAAGTTGACCTTCTCCTCCGGCGGACGGATCGCCTGCGGATCGGGGCTGCACAGCGTGAGCGCGGCCGGATCGAAATTGTCCCACACGCTCGGGTCCGTATAGGCCGGCTTGAGCGCGTCGTAATCGAGCCCGGGGATGCGCTTCACGTAGGGCAGCGGCGGCATGTTCATGATCGACATCGTCGGCACGCGCGATTTCGCGACCGCGTCGAGCAACTCGCGCACGCCGGGGGAACGATATTGCGGCTCCTGCATCGCCAGCCCGATCAGATCGAAATCCTTCGGATTGATCTCCTTCGGACCCGAGGCCGCGACCTTGCCGGGCAGCTTGCGGGTGTCGAGCAGCACCGGCTCCTTGCGGCCCTTCACCGGCAGCTTGACGCGAAAGCCTTCCGAATTGATCAGATCCGCCTCGGCCGGCAGGCAGACATGGTGCACGTAGTGCCCGCCGAACAGGATCTTCGAGCCAAGCAGCGAGCCATAGGCCGCGCCGAGGATGAGAATGTTGTACGCCATATCGGCTGCTCCGCTTGAGACGGGTTATGGCGGGCCGGAGACTGACCGTCCCCTCCCAGATTGATGGCGCAATGCTATTGGGGTGGCGGGGCCGTGGCAATCGCCCCGCGCAAGCGAATTTCAAAGCCGTTTCAGGTAGATGCGATAGGGAACGCCGAAAATGGGCGGCGTCTCGCGCAACAGCACGAAGCCGAGGCGCAAATACATCGCAAGCGCAACCTGCATGATCGGGCTGGTGTGGAGCGCGATCGCGGCGGCACCATCGCGGCGCGCGCGCCGAATGCATTCCTCGGTAAGCAGGCGGCCGAGCCCGCGGCCGCGCTCGGCCGGATCGACCACCAGCATGCGGATGACCGGCCAGCCCGGATCGAACGGCGTCGGCTTTGCGGCGGTAGGCCCGAAATAGGCAACGGCGCCGGCGATACGCCCCTCGCTCAGCGCGACGATGATCTCGCCGCCATCGGCAAGGCTCGCCATTGCGCCGACGCGGCTGGCGAATTCCGGCCAGTCGGAATACTCGCCGCGATACTGCTCGAAGGCGGCGAGCGCTATTGCGTTGACCGCCGCGGCGTCCGGTGCGGCGAAGTCGCGGATCTCGTACTGCAGCGGCGGAGCGGCGTTGGGCGCCGGCGCTGTCCGCTTCGACGCGCGCGAGCGCGCCTTCACGCGGGCCCGCGCCGGCCCGCGCATCCTCTCGGCCTTCGGCCGCCGAAGAGATGTCAGGAGCGGCCGCCGCCCGGCGATCGGACGCCGCAGCGCAGCCTTGCGCCGCAATGCCTTCGACCTCGATTTCCCGCCGGGACGACTTCCGGTTTTGGCGCGGCGCGCGGGCTTGGGCCCGCGCACCGGAGGCTTGGCCAAGGACTCGATCAAGGGCTCAACCGCGACCTTGGTCGTCCTCCTGGACTTCCCGGAAGCCGTCCTGGCGCGCTGCCTGGCCCCCCGCTTCCCGGGCCTGCGCGACTTCCTACGACGCGTTGCCGCCATCCGAGTGGCCGCCGCCTGAATGTCCGTGACCTCCTGGCGGAGTGAACGGCTGATAGGTGCTCGCGGCCGGCGGCTCGTGATGCGCGGGCGGCTCGTGGTGCACCGGCGGAGGCGGCGGGGGTGGCGGCGCAGCGTGCACCGGCGCGGGCTTCGGCGCGGCCTTCTTCGGTGCTGCGGCCTTCTTCGGTGCCGCCTTTTTCACGGCCGTCTTCTTCGCGGCCGTCTT
>Ga0187784_10004195_pt1 | contig 11643 bp, 8 predicted proteins | sample 1015_SJ02_MP15_2_FD_132964 | JGI IMG/M metagenome (GOLD analysis project Ga0187784, IMG submission 132964) | Tropical peat soil microbial communities from peatlands in Department of Meta, Colombia - 1015_SJ02_MP15_20_MG | ecosystem: Environmental > Terrestrial > Soil > Wetlands > Peat | place... | reverse complement strand
TATAGTTAAAGCTATAAAAAAATATGGTATAACTAATTTCATTATATCTATACTTGAATATACAAATAATTCTCGTTTGGAATTGATTAAACGAGAACAATATTATATAGATAATTTAAACCCGGAATATAATATTTTAAGAAAGGCAGGAAATTCTTTAGGATATAAACATTCTCTTGAAACTAAATTAAAAATAAGTTTAATTAATAAAGGAAGAAAATTAAATTTAGAAGCTAAAAAAAGAATTTCCTTTGGCTTAAAAATGTCAAGCTTAGTAGGTCATAAACATAGATTAGCTACTAAATTAAAATTAAGTAAGATAGCAAAGGAAAGAAATTTTCATCCTAAAGAAGGTTTGGAAATAATCGTAAAAGATATGACAACTGGTTTTATTAAGGAATATAAGTCTATTAGAGAGGCAGCCAGAGACTTAAAAGCAGATACTAGGAGTATTAGATCTAGAATACCCAATAAAAAAGGAAAATATATTAAGCCAAGAAATCCTATTAAAAATATACTATTTAGAAATAAATATTTAATATGTTTAACAGATAAGAAATAAAAAAATTAATTTATTAATAAATAATTTGCTATTCTGTTTAATGATTGCCTTTTTACTATTATATGCAGCTTAATTTCTTATGGTTGAAATAATTAGAAAAGATTTAATTTTTAATTTTATATTATAAAAAATATAAATATATATTAAAAGGGTGCCGAAAAGGGCTGGGTTGGAAGAATAAGAAAAATTCACTCTCTTGTTTATTTTTATCAAAATGTATGTAAATTGATAATTTTTCTTTTAGGGTGGGTAAAAATAAAAAAGTTCTAATTTTTTATAATTAATTAAATAAGCAAGTTTATTTATGTTATATTTATAATACAAAAAAAATTTTTTTTTCGGTGTTATGATGATATTATTTTAATTATTAAATAAAGTAAATAATATATGAATATAATTAAATTGTTTAAACAATATTAGTTATAAATTTATTTATATGTAAAATTACTAGGAAATAGATGTACAAATTAATGCATATCTAGATTATAGTTATTCGTGGTGGGGCTTATCGAGTTAATAAAAATAAAATATAAATAATAAAAGAATATGCTTACAATTATGTTAAACGAATTAATAGAATTTTGAAATGTGTCAACTTTCATTACATATTTTGTATTATGATTATTCCTTTGTACTTTATTATTTGTATGTGGGGCAATGAATATTGCACATCTTTATATTAGGGTCGAAAATTATTTTAATAATAATAAATCGATTAATCAAAAAAATATAAAAAGTAAAGAAAGAGTTTCAGTTTTTATTAAACGTGTTTATTACTTCTTGGCTGTATTTTATATATTAAGTTTAAAATACAGAACGTTTGTATTAATACATAATATTACTAATGTTCTCATGATTAATCAATTCAATATATGATTGGTTAATTCATATATATTAATAGTTACTTTGATAATATCTTGTATAATAAGTTTCATAGTTATAAAGAGTAAAAAGGAAAGCACAGGGCAGTGAAATAAGATTTCCATTCTAGTTTTTATTTATTTATTATTAACATTACTAATATTTATAATGGTCCGTGTATTTGATATAAAGGAGTGAAAATATGAATCAATAAATAATGTAATAAATATAGGAATATATATTGAATATATATCATTTTTATCTTTGAAATACAATCCGCATTTTTATAAATATATTAATAATATTATAAACAAAAAATTATTTGGTATATATATATGTAATGTAATAGAAGGAGGTAATTTGGAAGCAAAATCCTATAACGTTAAAGAAAATGCTGAAATTAAAGATATAAAATTAAATCCTAATACAAAGGATGTTCCTTCTATATATAATTTTTTAGATTTGTCATATAAAGATAAAATATATCCTTTTCCTTTACCACCAAATAGTTATACAGATATTACACCAGAAATTGATAGTATTAAAAATTGTGATTTTCCTTTAGTAGTGAAAAATAATGACGTGGATCTTTATTTTTATAATGATCCTCTCCGTGGATGAAGACGAAAGTTTATTCCTAGTTCTCATTTTATCTTATGAAAATATAAATTTCCGAAAATAATATTAATTAACCCAGAAATTATTACTAGCGAAAATTTACAAGAAAGAGTAAATGCTATTCATAACAGAGTAAAAAAAATTATAGAAGATATGAATAGTTCTCAAGAAAGAATGAATGAAACAAGAAAATACATAAAAAAGGTTGAAGAAGGTATAAAAAGATTAGAGAGAAAAATAAATTATGTTCAGATAAATATGGGAGTTAGAACAGATATATGAAATTCTGGTGAAAATTTAAGAAAGAGTAAAATAGATCTTGTTCAAAAAAAAAGTATAGATGATTTAGAAAGAGATTTACATAAAGGAATCACTTTCGTTGTTTCTGATGAACAATGGAATCTTATTAAAAAAGATTGAAATAGTGGAAATATTACTAATCAAGATAACTTAAAAAAAGAAACGGAGTCCCCAAATACAAAGATAAAGAAAGTAATGTTTTCAAATGTGAAACTTATACATTCTTATGAGAATAAGGAAGCTTTTTATAATGACGAAGTTTCTACAATAAATAAATAGTAAAAGATTGAAAACTAAAATTACTTGTTTCTAAGATATAATATTATTCGAGTAATTTTTAGGAGTAGAAAATTTAATATATCAGTAAAAGTATGTTTTTGTTTATATTTACATTTTCTAGGTATAGTATTTATTGTTTTTGCGTAACCAAGAATATATTTATATTTCAAACGGTTATAAATATATAAAACATAGAATAATTTTATGCGGGCTGGATTCGCGGGTAAATAAAATTATTCTATTAATGTTTACAAATCTTAAAATTAATATTATTTTAATAAGTATGAAAACTTATAATAATAAATTTAAAAATTATTAAGTTAGGGAGATAAAAATCATTTTTAGTTATATGGATTTAGCTTTAATATTATTTGGATTAGGTGTAATAGGTTTTATATTTAATAGAAATAACTTAATATTAATGATTATATCCATCGAAATAATTTTGTTGGCTGTATCCATTATGACTTTATTTTTTTCGTGACAATTTAATGATATTTTAGCGGAAATATTTGGACTATATATTATAGCGGTAGCAGGAGCAGAATCTGCTATAGGTTTAGCTATAATGATAGCCTATTTTAAACTAAGAAAAGTTTAATAATAAAAATCTTATGAAAAATATTTATTTTTATTATTTATACATATATAAATAATCTAGATTTAATATATATTATATTAAATCTAGATTATAGTTATTCGTGGTGGGGCTTATCGAGTTAATAGAAAAAAGTTGAGAATGAAATAAATTATGTATATAAGTATAGTATTTTTACCTTTTCTGGCTGCAATGCTGAGTGGATTTTTTGGAAGAGCATTAGGTGTTAAAGGTGTACATATTGTAAATATAACTTGTTTATTTATAACTACCTTGTTATCTTTTATTGCATTTTACGAAGTTATATTATGCAATTCACCAGTAAGTGTTGAATTATTCTCATGAATTAACCTGGAACATTTAAAGATATCTTGATCTTTTTATTTTGATGAATTAACAGTTAGTATGTTGATTCCTGTATTAATAGTTTCTTTATTAGTACATTTCTATTCTGTTGGGTATATGGGAGAAGATCCACATCAACAGAGATTTTTCTCATATATTTCATTATTCACGGGATTAATGTTAGTTTTAGTAACAGGTAATAATTTTTTGGTTATGTTTTTAGGTTGAGAAGGTATAGTTAAATGCCTTAAATTATATAATAATTTTATTTTCTATTTAATAATTTTCTTATTTCCATACAAATATAAAAAGTTATTAATTTTTTTACTCAAAGTCATAATTCATATGGAAATAAGAAAAAAAGGAATTTATGAAAGAATAAGTCTTCATAATATTGATGCTATTTCTATTATCGTAGGATCTACATTAGAGAATTTATAATTGGAAAAAAGAAAAAGGAGAAGAAGAACTAGAGTTATATTTAAACAATATAATAAAAATGTAGAATATTTAACTCCTTTGGCTATTTGCTTTACGGATGATGGTTCTAAATGTGGATTATCCGTAAAAATAGCTATAAATTGTTTTACAGAAAAAGAAATATTATTTTTATGTAAAATATTAAAGAATAAATACAATATTTTATCTTCAAAAATAAAAGAGGGTAAAAATAAAGAATATTCTATATATATGAGAGTTCTCTACTTCGTTCGTTTTTCGAACAATTATAAATTAAATGGTTATTAAGTATTATTATATAATAGTAAAATAAAAAATAATATTTTTATTTTGCGATGCTATTGTAAACGATCAAATAAATTGGCTTAATTTAGAGATCGTCGGATTCATTTTATTAGGTGAAGTCGCGATCGACTAGTTCAATAGTGGGTACATCTTATGGGATGTGCTTAATGCACAGTCAGAATTTACATTTAAATTAAATTTAAATGTCCAAGGATTTACGAAAATTCTTAATTTAGAATACTTGTAAATTACAGGAAATAGAGAATAAGCCATTTGTATTCCATAAATTTCTTTATTTTAAAATTGGGTTGGAGTTTGTTCATACTTATTAGTACATTTCTGATATACTAGAATAGCGGCAGTAAAATCAGCTATGAATGCAATGTTTACTAATAGAGTCGGAGATTATTTCTTAACTATCGGGTTTTTTACTTTATTTTTTACTTTTGGAACATTGGATTATGCCACTATTTTTTCTTTAGTTCCTTATATCAATAGTAATGTTTTAACATTTATAGCTATTTTAATACTGCTAGGTGCGGCAGCTAAATCTGCTCAGATCGGTCTTCATATTTGACTGCCTTATGCTATGGAGGGACCTACACCAGTAAGTGCGTTAATACATGCTAAAGCGGCCAAATATAATATTAATTATATTTGCAATTATATAATATGCATAAATATTTCAAATATCATATAAAGTGAAGATTTTAAAGTTTATATGGAAAGAAATGATATGCAGGATTTTTTTTTAATCCTCAGAGACTTAAAATATAATATATTTATGATAAATATAAAGACAAAGTCCTAACATTATTATAATATAATAATAATACAAACGGATCTTTTTAATTCATCAAATCAGGAAATTATTTTAAAGAAAAATAATATTAATTATTTATGCGAGAACTGGCTTGTTAGTAATATTGAACTAAAAGAAAAATATATGTTACAAAAATTATATGCAAGTTCAGAAAGATTAAACCCTAATTGAATAACAGGATTTACGGATAGTGAAGGTTCATTCATATTAAACGTTGAATCCAATAAAAGTAAAAAGGGTGTTAGTTTCCGTCCTATATTTGCTATTACTGTGCACAGTTCAGATAAATATATCTTGTATAAAATAAAGAAATTTTTTAATAATATAGGATCTGTAAGAAAAATAAGGTCCTATTATTGTTATAAAGTAGAAAGCACTAAAGAAATGAAAGAAGTAATAATTCCTCATTTCGAACAATATCCTTTATTATCAAAGAATAAATTTAAAAGTTTTTTTCTTTTAAAAAGTTGCGTTGAAATTTTATCTCAAAATAAAATTTTAAGCGAAACTACAATATTAGAACTTCTTAAATATAAAGCTTCTTTTAAAAAAGGTCTTAATGCTAAAATTTTTAAAAAATATAAGAATATTATTGAATATGATATTAATAAAATTATTAATACTACCAGAAATATAGAAGATATAAATCCTTTTTGATTAGCAGGATTTGTAGCAGGGGACGGATCATTTGGTGTTTATGGTAGGGGCAAACCTAGTTTTAGAATAAGTCAAGATAAAATTGATGAGTTATTACTGATTAATATTTCTTCATTTTTTAATTCTGGTAAAATTACTAAGAGTAAAACTGGTATGCGGGATTTAAATATTAGAAGTATATTAGATCTTAATAATATTATTATACCTTTTTTTAAGAAATATAAATTGTGCACAAGTAAGGAAATTGATTTTTATTATTTTTGCGAAATAATGAAAATTATTAATAAAAAAGGGTACAATAAAAAATGAATGGAAAAAGATTTAGAAAAAGTTAAACTTTTAACTTTGAAAATGAATAATCATAGAAGAAAAACTTAGTATATTATAATAATGTTATATAAAAGGCTACTATGGTAAATTTTTGCCGTAAATCGACATTTGTCAATTTATTATATTGCTGTATGCTGGGAAAACCTTACATTAAGTTTATACATATTTTAATTAATTTAAATAAGATGTATAAAAAAATCTTATGCCTCATTAATTTATTTATGAGAAGGGTTAATCAGCAGGAAACTTTCTTTATATTTATTAATAACATACATATATATATATATATATATATATATCCAGTTCAGCTTAGTTCAACTAAGCTGAACTGGATGATATTGTCTGTCGAAATATAGAGAAAGGCTCTTCAGAGGCTATATGCGATATAACTTATAATTTTTATGATTATATGAGTTCTAAGCCTGGACATAAGAAAAAAAATAAATACTCAATTTCTTGAATGATTTATAGGTTTTACAGAAGGGGATGGTTCTTTTGTAATATTCAAAAATAAAGTATATTTTGATGTAACTCAATCTTTAAATGATGTACAAGTTCTTTACTATATAAAAAAAGAATTAGGTTTTGGTAAAGTATTAATTAGAAGTGAGAAACAAAGAAATGTAGGAGTGTTTTACGTTACTTCAGAAGAAAACTTTTTAAGATTAATAAATATTTTTAATGGAAATCTTTCTACTAATTATAAGAAAGAACAGTTTAAAAATGGACTAAATGTGTTTAATAATCAATATAAAAAGAATATTCTTTTTATAAATAGATTAATTTTACCTTCATTAAATACTGGTTGATTATCGGGATTCGCAGATGCATAAGGTTGTTTTACTGGTAGAGTAAAAAAATGTAGAAGTTATAAATTAAGACAAGGTCCGCATTTAACTTTTTCAATTAGTCAAAAAGAACTTTATATATTAAAAGAATTAAGAAAAATATTAATAAATGAAGATGAAGGATTAAGAAATATTAATTATAATAAATCTTGAAAAAGTTGAGTATTACATATATCATCCTTTACTAAACTAAAAATCGTTAGAAATTATTTTTCTATGTATAAATTAAAAACTAAGAAAAATTTAGCATATCAGAGATGATGTCTTATTCATGATATAGTTTTAAATAAAAATCATTTAACATTAGAAGGTTTAGATAAAATCGATTTTTTATCAAAAATAATCAATGATTATAATTATAAGTTAAATATATAGTCCGATCCATTATGAGAATAATGGTGTGTATATTTCTTTCATTATATATGAATATGTTTATATTAAGAGATATATCAACAGAAATGGACAGCGGGTGTATATTTATTAATAAGATGTTCTCCCTTAATAGAACAATCGGAATTAGCTTTAATCATTATATTAATAACAGGTGCTGTTACTACTTTTTTTGCGGCCTCTGTAGGTCTGTTTCAAAACGATATTAAAAAAGTTATTGCCTATTCAACAATGAGTTAATTGGCTCAATAATATAATAAGTTCATTATATTCAGTATCGAACTATATGCGTAGAGCTTATTGTTAAAAAATAAGTAATTCGCAGATAACCAAGGCTTATAATTATAATAGTAATAATTTTTTTTTTTCATTTTCCGCTATACGGTTTTCCTTGTATTAAAATAAGATATAAGGTTGTATCATAAAAATTATTATTATATGCAAGTTAGTAGGAATCTCAGAGGTCATACGTTTGATATTAATCTAATCTTTTTTTTTTCAAAAAAATAGAAAAGTTTATTTATATATAAATAATAATGTTAAATTTCGTTATAATACAGGTATTGAATCTATTTTAAATAATCATTTATTTATTAAGGACAATATTATTATGTTTAATAATAAATCAGATCCTTTTTTTGAATAATTAGTAGGTGTAATCAATGGAGATAGGTATTTTAATTTATCTAAAGAAGGTACTGCTTGTTTAACTATAACTATGCATTTAAGAGATAAAAATCATTATATGAAATTAAACATAAATTAAAGAAAAGTCATTTATAGTATTGCAAATGCTAATGCTTTAGGATATTAATTAAGTCATAAAAAGAGTTTAATTATTTTATCAAAGGGTATGAATGGTTTAAGAAGGAAGGAATCCAGCTCAAATATTACAAGTGAATAATTATGCGTAAAATACGGAATAATACTTTTATACCTTAATTTTTTAATGTAGAATAACGGAGGATTAAGTGGTTTTATTGATAACGACAGTTTTAATGAATAAAGAGGGCAAATATTTATAAGTATAATTCAAAAAAGTAAATATTTGTTAGAATCCTTAGTTCGTTTATATAATGGAAGACTTGATTTATGTAGTCATAAAATAGAATCATTTAAATATTTTGTGTATAGAAAGAACGAATTATAGAATTTGAACTAAAAAATCTTCTGGTTTCCATTAAATAAAATTATTTTATTCAGTACGTATTAGTAAATATAATCAAGATATAAATAAATAAAATTCATTCATTTTATTTAAAAATAAGCGGAAAAAATATAATGATTAATAAAGAAATGGTCCAAATTATATTTTTTTATATAATTAGCAATTAGGTATGATGGTAATAGCTGTAGGTCTTAGTCAATATAACGTAGCTCTAATGCATTTAGTTTTACATGCAATGTATAAAGCGGGATTATTTTTAGCAGCAGGATCTGTTTTACATTCAATGGGAGATCAACAAGATTTCAGACGTTTTGGTGGTCTAGTAAAATTATTACCTTTGACTTATACTGTTATATTAATAGCTTCTTTAAGTTTAGCTGCTTTTCCCTGATTAAGTGGTTATTTTTCCAAAGATTTAATTATTGAATTAGCATATGGATCTTATTCATTTATAGGATATTTAGTTTATGTATTGGCGGTAATAGCTGCTTGCTTTACCATGTTATATTCAATAAAATTGATTTATTTGACTTTTTTATCTTATGCTAATGCACCTAAAGAGAACTATGTAAAGGCGCACGAATCTCCTTTAATTATGTCAATTCCTTTAATTATATTAGGATTATTAAGTGTTTATTTAGGTAATATTATGAAGGATTTTTTCGTGGGACTAGGAAGTCAAGGGTTAGGTAGTGGTATATTTATTCATCCTAATCATATTATAATAGGTGATACAGAATTTGGTATTCCTGTTATAAATAAATTATTACCTTTATTATTAAGTATATTATTTGCAATATTGGCTTTATATTTATTAGAGAAAAAACCTTTATTATTATTAAATTTTAATATATCTAATTGAGGTAAAAATGTTTATAGATTCTTTAATCAAAGGTATTGATTTGAATTAATTTATAATAGATCTATAGTAAAAGGTACTTTGTATATGGGATATATTACTAATACTATATTAGATAGAGGTGTTTTTGAATTAATAGGACCTAGAGGAGCTGTAGCCAGTATATATAAAATTAGCAATTATTTTGCTTCTTTTGATTCAGGATCAATAGCGCGATATGGTTTTGTTATGTTTTCCGGTTTGCTATTCTTTTTATTAATATGAATAACTTTTTCTAATCCAGAATCCGTATTCTAGATTATTTATCTTAGTGAATTATTTAAAATCTTAAAATTATTTATTATATAGTTTTTTTTAATTTATAATTTTTAATTTGGTTTTTATTTAGAATAAATATTCTATTAATAGAAATTTCCTATTTATTTATCGAAATTATAATAGTTATTTTGTTTTCATAAGATAATATTACTATCTAATTATTATCAATATTTATTTTATTATTTGTTATTAAAAGGAATTTACAAAAAAGATATATTATGAAAAAGGGTAATAATAATTGAATAATTGCATAAGAGCATATTGTATCAATAATCTTTTCGAATACTTAAATTTATCGTATATTGACACTAATCTTTATTTATGAATTAAATAATAAATAAAGGATTAAAAATTAATTATAAAGATAGAGATTAAATTTTTATTTTTAATGAAAATAATATTAAAAAAATGAATAGGTTGTATTAGTTAATTAAAATTGTAAATATTCTTTACTTAATTTATTTAATTGTATATGTAAACACACATATACAAGAATTATTGTGTATAAATATACATACGTACTGCTAACGTTGCGTTTAATGAAATGATGAAAATATTAAAGTTTCTAAATTATGATAAGTTTGGTTATTTTTATAATAATGCCGATAACATTTATAGGAATAGTATTATTAATTTCCGGAAATATTACTCTTATTAAACGAACAGAAACTAATAGTTTAAAACATATAATATACCTCGAAGAAGATCAATATGTAATACCTTATCTAATAAGTAAATATTTTTCTTATGCAAAATCAAATAATATACTATCTTTATTAACAACATCTTTTTGACTCGAAAATTTGGAATGGCATAAAGTAAAAGAATCAAAAGAAAAATCAGAACTGACAGTCGTGACATTGAAAAAAGTAGGTTTATGTCTTTCTTTAATTTTATTTATTTTAATAGGTTTATTTTGATTTAAACATAAAAGAACAACAATAAATTATCAGATATTAAATAATAAAGATATAAACGAAGAAATATGAAACATGGATATGACATTAGCATTAGATGGTCTATCTTTACCATTTGTATTACTGGTAGGTTTTATTTTACCTATAGTTTATTTAAGTAATTGATCAACGATTGATTCCTTAGATATATATTATATATTAATAATAATATTATTAGAATTATTATTAATAGTGGTTTTTTTAGTAATAGATTTAATAATGTTTTATGTTTTTTTCGAAAGTATATTACCTCCTTTGTTTATTTTAATAGGTTTATATGGGGCGTCACAAAAATTTAGAGCTGGTTATTATTTATTTTTATATACATTATTTGGTTCAATGTTTATGTTGTTATCTTTTGTTAAAATTGCTGGAGATACGGCTTCTAGCTTTTTTGAAGGATATGGTTCGAATAATGTATTTGAAATGTTACAGGAAATAATTTGAATAGCATTATTTGTTTCTTTTTCCGTTAAAACACCTTTAGTACCTGTTCATATTTGGTTACCTTTAGCTCATTCTGATGCTAATGTATCAGGAAGTATAATATTAGCCAGTATAGTGTTAAAATTAGCTCTTTATGGGTTTTTAAGAATTCTAATCGGCGTTTTTGCACTCGCTACCACGAGTTTAACTCCTTTTTTTTTAGGTTTGTGTGCTATTAGTGTACTATATAGTAGTTGAACTACTATACGGCAATTTGACTTAAAAGTATTAGTAGCTTATTCTAGTATTGCTCACATGGCTTCTTCTCTATTAGGTACTTTTTCTGATACTCTTTACGGTATAGTAGGAAGTATTATTTTTGGTTTAGCTCATGGTTTTGTTAGTCCTGGTCTATTCATTATTGTTGGTGCCATTCTTTATGACAGATGCGGTTCTAGAATTATAAATTATTATAGAGGATTAACTAGTTTATTGCCTCTCTTTGCTTTATTCTTTTTATTATTAGTTTTTGGTAATATGGGTGTTCCTTTAACTGCCAAT
>Ga0187784_10004194_pt1 | contig 11645 bp, 7 predicted proteins | sample 1015_SJ02_MP15_2_FD_132964 | JGI IMG/M metagenome (GOLD analysis project Ga0187784, IMG submission 132964) | Tropical peat soil microbial communities from peatlands in Department of Meta, Colombia - 1015_SJ02_MP15_20_MG | ecosystem: Environmental > Terrestrial > Soil > Wetlands > Peat | place... | reverse complement strand
GCCAGATCTTCAATCCCATGGCGCGAACCTATGGGCTCGCACTTACTGGCGCGCTGCTGTCGACTTTCACAGTCACGCCGGTATTGGCGTCATTCCTGCTGCCGCAGCAAGTTGCGGAAACGGAAACCGTCATCGTCCGCATATTGCACTGGATTTACGCGCCGGTGCTGCATTGGTCGCTGGATCACCGCAAGACCATGCTGGCGATCGCGGCCGGTTTTCTTGCCGTCATCGCCCTGTTGGCGACGCGGCTGGGGAGCGAGTTCTTGCCGCATTTGGAAGAGGGTAATTTCTGGATTCGGGCGTCAATGCCGCCGACGATGGGGCTGGAGGCCGGCGAGCCGGCGACGGCAAGAATACGCGAGATCTTGCTCCGCCACCCGGAAGTGCTCCACGTCGTCTCCCAGCACGGCCGACCAGATAACGGCAGCGACGCTGCGCCCTTCTCCAATGTAGAGCTGTTCGTGCCGCTGAAACCCTATGATGAATGGCCTGCCGGCCTGACCAAGGACAAGCTGACACAAGAGTTGCAGCATGAGTTCGCCAACGAGCTGCCGGGTGTCGACTTCAACTTTTCTCAAGCCATTGAGGACAATGTCGATGAGGCACTCTCCGGCGTCAAAGGCGAAAACGCAGTAAAGATCATAGGCCGCGACTTGACGACGATCGAGCGAATTGCTTCCGAGGTGATGCACCAAATGGCGCAAGTGAAAGGCATCACTGACTTGGCGATTTTCCATGTGCTTGGACAACCGAACCTCAATATCAGGGTAGATCGCGAAAAGGCCGCCCGCTACGGTCTCAATACCGGCGACGTCAATACCGTGATCCAAGCGGCGATGGGCGGGGCGATAGCCACCACGCTGCTTGAGGCCGACCGTGCCTGGAACGTCCAGGTTCGGTTGCCGCTTCAGTATCGTGGAACGCTGGAAGCGGTCGGAAATATCAAAGTCGGTTATCAGACTCCGGCGGGCGTTAATGCCTACGTTCCGCTGAGCGAACTTGCCGACATCACGCTCGACACCGGCGCCTCCTACATCTATCACGAGGCAAGAGAGCGATATGTCCCCGTCAAATTCAGCGTCCGTGAACGCGATCTCGGCAGCGCCGTCGCCGAAGCGGAGCAGCTCATAGCCAAGAACGTGAAGCTGCCGGTCGGTTATCGCATCATCTGGGCCGGCGAATTCGCGGACCTGCAGAAGGCGCTGCAACGGCTCGAAATCATCGTTCCGATCAATCTCGTGCTGATCATGGCGCTGCTTTACGGCCTGTTCAATTCGCTGCGCGACAGTCTTTTGGTGCTTGCCGGCATTCCGTTCGCGGTCGGCGGCGGCGTGCTCGCGCTGTATATCTCGGGGCTTGATCTCAGCATCTCGTCGGCGATCGGCTTCGTGTCGCTGTTGGGCGTGTCGGTCATGGACGGCATCCTGATGATTACATACTACAATCAGGTCAGTGCAACGGGAGTGGCGCCAACCGAGGCGATGTTGCACGCCGCGACCCATCGGATGCGGCCGATGCTGATGACGGCGCTGTCCGGCTGCATCGGCCTGCTGCCGGCGGCGGTCTCGACCGGTATCGGCAGCCAGGTGCAGCGACCGCTGGCCACTGTTATCGTCGGCGGCATGCTGGTTGGTCCGATTATGTTGCTGGTGGTTGTGCCGGCGCTGCGCATGATGTTCTTGGAGCGGGAGCACGATACTCGAGCAGCAACACCTCAAGCGGATCAATTGCCGCTGGGCTGAGTAATGAACCGACTATATCGTCGGCGTCGCGCATGCGTGTCCGTTTGCCACCAACGGACATTCATTCGCGGCCCTGTCGCTGCGCAACAAGCACATCGAGGGCGACGATGGTCAGCCCTCCAATTCGCGCAGTTTGAAGCGTTGGATCTTGCCCGTCGCTGTGCGCGGCAGATCGGGGCGGCAGTCGATCCAGCGCGGATATTTCCACGGTCCGGCGCTCCGTTTTACGTGGCCGCGCAATGATTCGATCAACCGGTCGTCCATGGCATAGCCGTCGCGCAGAACGATGAACGCTTTCGGTTTGACGAGCCCGTCGGCGTCCTCTTTGCCGATGACAGCGGCTTCGAGCACGGCTTCATGCGTAGTGAGCGCCGCCTCGACTTCGAACGGCGACACCCACATGCCGCTGACCTTGAACATGTCGTCGGTGCGCCCGCAGTAATGATAATAGCCTTCGGCGTCGCGGAAAAATTTATCGCCCGTATAGGTCCACTCGCCGGCAAACGTGCGCCGGCTCTTGCCGCGCTGATTCCAATACCCCTCGCCGGCGGTCGGCCCGCGAACAATCAACTCGCCGACCTCGCCATCGGCGGCTATGCGTCCGTGCTCGTCGACGATTTTTAGATCATAGCCTGGAACGGCCTTTCCCGTCGTGCCGTAGCGGATGCTGGCCGGCTGATTGCTGAGAAAGGTTTGGAACATTTCCGTCGAGCCGATGCCGTCGAGCACATCGACGCCGGCGACTGCGCGCCAGTGTTCGCCGAGATGTGCGGGCAGCGCCTCGCCGGCGGAGATGGCAAGGCGCAGGCGGTCGGAACCGGCGCCGCGCGTCATATCCTTGTGCGCCAGCAGCGATGCATAGAGCGTGGGCACGCCATAGAAAATCGTCGGCCGATGCCGGCGGATCGTTTCGAACACGGTGTCCGGGGTGGGCCGCTGCGACAGCAGCACTGTGGTGGCGCCGACCGACATCGGAAATGCCATCGCGTTGCCCATGCCGTAGGAAAAGAACAGCTTCGCTGCAGAGAACACCACGTCATCTTCGCGAATGCCGATCACGTGTCGGCCCATCAGCCGGGCCGCGGCCATCAGCGTGGTCTGGACGTGCTTGACCCCTTTTGGATCTCCGGTCGAGCCGGATGTGTACATCCAGAACGCGACTTCGTCGGACACCGTCGGCGCGATGAACAAAGCCGACGGCCCTTGCGTCACGAGGTCGCTGAAATCGTGCACGTCGCGACCAGCAAAAACGACCCGCTCGTTGGGGCCAGCGTTGACAAGAATGACGGTGCGCAGCCGCGGTAAACGATCGAGAATTGGCACGAGCGTCTTGGCCAACGGCGCCGCTACCACAATGGCCGAGGCGCGGCTGTCGTTGAGAATGTAGGCGTATTGCTCCGGGGTGAGCAGCGTATTGAGCGGCAACGCCACAATGCCGGCGCGCACGCTGCCCCAGAACGCGACTGGAAAATCTACGGTGTCGTACAGGAGTAGCGCCAGCCGCTCTTCCTGACGCAGACCGAGCTGTTGCAGCGCTGTGGCAAATCGGCAGGTGCGCACCTGCAGCTCGCCATAGGTCAGTGTGCGTTCCGCGTCGACGAATGCGACCTTGTCGCCGAGGCCGCGTGCGACATTGGCATCAACGAAATCTGCAACCGCATTGTACGGTTGACGCTGCAATAGATCGCCCAGCACGGACGCCGATCTCCCCCGCCCCGTCTAGATTTTTGGCCATGATAAACGGTTGTTGTGCCGCGACAAAACAGCCATGTTCGCGGACCAACAAAAAGCGCCGCCTGTGCCGGTTTCGTGCTAGCGATCGTCGGCTTTATTCCAGAAACGCGCGGCTTGCGGAGCGTATAGGGCCGGAGTTATCGGCGCGTCGGGAATAGCGCGGCCGGAAAGTCCGCCGCATAACGCGGCGCTTTCTCGCGTGGCTGATAGTCCGGATGTGGCGCGGCATCAGCCTCTACCGCGCGACGATAAAGGTGCCAGGTCGCATGGCCGAGCACCGGCATCACGACCGTCAGGCCGAGAAAGAACGGCAACGATCCGAGCACCAACAGCGCTGCAACAATCAGTCCCCAGAGCGCCATGGTCAGCGGATTGGCGATAACGAGTCGGATCGATGTAAACAGCGCGACCGCGGCACCAACGTCGCGATCAAGCAACAGCGGAAACGACACGGCGCCGATCGTAAGCACCAATACGGCGAACAAAAAGCCGACGCCGGTGCCGACGACGATCAGCCTCCAGCCGGCCGGGGTCGTGAAGACGTCGCTGACGAATTGGCCAATCGAGGCCGGTGCGGAATAGCCGAAATTGGCGACGTAGATGGCCTCCGCCACCGCCAGCCAAACCAGGAAGATAGCCATGAGCAACAGGCCAAGCAGCAGGATGGCGCCGAACGAGGGTGAATGCAGCACATCGAAGGCGTGGCTCGAGGTTGTGTCGAGTCCGGCCTCGCGCCGTCGGCTTAGCTCGTACAAGCCAACCGCAGCGAACGGTCCGATGAGCGCGAAACCAGCCGCGAGCGGGAACGCCAGCGGCAGCATCTCGTAACCCGACGCTACTGAAATCAAGAACAGGCCAAGCAGAGGATAGATCACGCACAGGAATACGGCGTGACTTGGCATGGCGAGAAAATCATCAAGGCCGCGCGACAGCGCGTCGCGCAAATCCGCAGGGCCGATCCGGCGGATCGCCGGATGCACGGGATAGGGGCTCGCGCCGACGAGAAGATGGGAAAAGGCCATAGCAACCTCCCTCAGCTTTCTTCCTGTTTTCAGGCCGGGTCCGCGGGCGATGGTTGCGCGGCGACTCGTCAGCCTTTGCCATCATCGCAAGACCGCCGCCTTCGCGCCAGCGCGGGTGCGCCGTGCCGGCATTCACAATGCAGTGTCCTTGCTTGGATGGTTGCTGACTTGTGCACCGCGGCGAAACAGCAGGTAAAGGCAAGTGAAAGGAAAGGCCCTTTGGGCCTGTCCTTCCACTCGTAATTGCTTTGTGAGCGGTTCAGTAGTCGGGATAATAGTTCCGCTGATAGAAGTCGTAGCCCCAGCCCGGCGGGTAGGCGGGGTAATTATTGTAGTACCGCCCATCGTTGTGCCGTGGCCACGATTGCGGGAACCGCGCCTGTTTTTATTTTGACGTCAATCGGCGCAAAAAAATTTGCGCGAAAAATGCGGATGAAGAAAGGGCGCCGGAACGGTTCGGCGCCCTTTCTTGATCTTCAGACGATAAGGCTTCGTGACAGTTTCAGAAAATCGAGGAGAAGGCCCAGTAGAGAATGCCCGAAATCGCCATCGCCGACGGGAGCGTAAGGATCCAAGCGAGCGCGATGTTGCGTACAGTCGAGAGCTGCAATCCGGAACCATTTGCCGCCATGGTGCCGGCGATGCCCGATGACAGCACGTGGGTTGTCGAAACGGGCAGCCCGTACACGTCCGCGGCGGCAATGGTCGCAGCGGCCGTGATCTCGGCGCAGGCGCCTTGCGCATACGTCAGATGCGTCTTGCCGATTTTCTCGCCCACCGTGACGACGATCCGCTTCCACCCGATCATGGTCCCGAGGCCGAGCGCGATGGCGACCGCGACCTTGACCCAGGTCGGAATGAATTTGGTCGCCGCATCGAGCGACAGTTTATAGGCGTTCAGCGTCCTCACTTCCTCGGGTGATAGCGAGCTTTCGCTGTCTTTCATCAGAAAGCGTATGGCTTCCGAGGCGAGGTACATGTCGTTGCGAGTATTGCCGACCGCTTCGGCCGGCATCCTGGCAATCGAGCCATATTGCTTGATCTGGGTCGCAATGTCGCGGACCAGAACCGCTAACGAGGGATAGGTTCCTTCGTTGATGGTACGGCTTGCGACATAGGCCGTCACGGCCGGGCGCGGATTGCCCAGCACGTTGAAGCCTGCAGCCTTTTGCTCGATGACGGCGCTTGCCGCCAGCGACCTCGCTTCGAACGTCTGCAGTTCATTCGCCGGCAGCGCGCGATTGAGCGCGTAGGCGGTCGGCACCGTGCCGATCAGGATCAGCATGATCAGGCCCATGCCCTTCTGCCCGTCATTGGAGCCGTGGAAAAAGCTGACCAGCGTGCAGGTGAGGATGAGGATGCCGCGGATCCACCACGGCGGCGGGTGATCGCCCTTCGGCTCGGCATAGAGTGCCGGCACACGCACGATCGACTTCAGCAGAAGGAGTAACGCGGCCGCAAGCAAGAAGCCGAACAATGGCGACAACAGCAAGGCTTCGCCGACTTCTTTTGCCTTCGACCAATCAACGCCTGAAGTGCCGCTGCGGCCGTGAAGCAGCGCGTTGGTGATGCCGACGCCGATGATGGAGCCGACCAGGGTGTGAGAGCTCGATGCAGGCAAGCCGAACGCCCAAGTTCCGAGGTTCCAGATGATCGCTGCAATTAACAGCGCGAACACCATGGCGAAGCCGGCGCTGCTGCCGACCTGGAGGATCAGTTCGACAGGCAGGAGCGAAATGATGCCGAACGCGACGGCGCCCGAAGAGAGCAGCACGCCGGCGAGGTTGAACAGTCCCGACCAGACCACGGCGATATTTGCTGGCAGCGAGCGGGTGTAGATGACGGTCGCCACCGCGTTCGCCGTATCGTGAAAGCCGTTGACGAATTCGAAGCCCAAGGCGATCAGCAGCGCGACGAAAAGCAGAATGAAGGGCGCGTAGTTCGTGACACGCGTGCCGACGGCGTCGATGTCGGAATAGATGCTGTAGGCCACAAACAGCAGAACGGCCGCGATCACGCCCCCAAAGATGATGCCGGTCAATGGGTTAACGGCACCGGTAAGATCCGGTCCCTTGCGTGCTGCCGGTTCAATCGAGCCAGGTAAAACGACGTCACTCATGGGGGCCCTCGCTTGCAGGAGAGCCGGGAATGTGCGCGGCCTATGTGACAGTTATATGAAGGTCCTGCGCCACGCCGAAGTCAGCCCGGTCATCGCCCATTTGGAGGCGACGGTTGAGCAGCGAGAAGTAATAGTTCGCGTAGATTTTCGCCGATCCCCTCATCGATAGATGCTTGCACACGTATTGTCGCGGCTTGAGCTCCGGCATGCGCATGATGAAGCGCTCCAGAGCAGGTTCAAATGCTGCCCAATCGGCGAACCGTTCGCCGCACGCCGGAGAGAAAAACGGGACCGACGACGCTGGGATCATATTGGCGCTGTAACGCTTCCAGAGCGGGTCGAGCCAATAGCCGTTGTCCCAGGCAAGGATCGGCACATTCGAGGCCATGGCTTCCTGGTAGGCGAATCCTTGCGTTTCGTGTTCGCACAAAAAGACCATGGCACGCGAACGCTGAAGGAGCCGCCGGTATGTCGTGTGATCGTAAGATTTGTAGCGGACGATTTCGGTGCGAAATCCGCGCCCCTGCAACAATTGTTCGATCGGCGTGAGCAGCGTCGCTTCCAGCCGATCATGATCCCATCTGATCTTGTCGTAGATCAGAAAGTCGATGTCCTTGGCGCTGCCCGTCGAATCCGGCCATTGCGCAGGGTCGATGCCTGCGTACCATTTGGCGCAGGCGTCGCCGTAGAACGGGCGACACATGTCGTACATCCACTGGGAGTGGACGAGATAGAGGCGAAAGCGCGGGTCGTCCAGCAGACGGGGCGCCAGCATCGGATGATCGTAGAGTCCCGGGCCCAGGATCGCCGGATTGGGAAGCGACCATCCCGCCAGCAATACCGGGTAACCGACCAGACCGACCGGATAGTCGGGGTATCGACGCGCGCTCGCATAGTCGTTGAGCCGGACCAGCCAGCCCTCTTGCTCGAGCGCGCGCTTTAGCAGTTCCAAACAAACGCCAAAGCCGGTCTTTTTCTGGCGGCTGTGCAACGTGTTGTACAGCGGGCGGACGACGCGTTTCAAATACCGGTCGTATTTGATGAATTTGTCCCGCTCCCATTCCTTGTAAAACAGCAGAATGGCTTTGCGATCTAATATGTGCTGGGCGATCGAAGTCATAACGTTCGCGCCTGGCCGTTGATCTGGCTACGGTCACGCCAGCCCATGGCCGACGAGGCAAAATAAAGTCCGATGCAAGCAAGGACCCCGCATGCGGCAACGCCGGCGAGCGTGGTGCCGGTAATGGCGCCTGCTGCGAGTGCGACCGCGCCAACGGCCATCAAAGCGGCGTCCGGCCAACGGATCGTGCGGATGCCGAACATCCTCCGTACGCGCGCCGTGATGATGAGATTGAAGACCAACGTCGACAGGATCATCGCGGCCGGAATGGCGATCACGCCGATCGAGCGCGCCGCGGCGAACGGCAGCGTTATCAGAACGAGGAACGAAAGGCCGTTGAACAACAGCGTGACGGTGGCTTGGCCGGCTATCGTCAGAAGCCGGTCCGATGTGGCGTAGAAAGCTCCGACGTAAGCGGGAATCGCGAGCCAGTACAGGAGATGCAGCGCACCGCCGTAATTGCCGAACAGCGGCAGTACATAGGGCGCGATGACAAGAATTCCACAGACCGAAAGCGCCGCAAGCGCGATCATGAGCCGCCGGCAAAGTTCGACCTCTTGCCGCAGCAGGCCGGTTTCGCCGGTCTGGATGAGGCGGCCGGCGCGCGGTGCAAATCGCTTCAGAACGGCGAGCTGCAAGAACGTGAACAAGCCGGCGATGCGTGAGGCGACGGCGTAATCGGCGACGACGTCGGACGAGAATAAGGCGCCGCCAACCAGGATATCGACCGCACCGAGTTGGTTTGCGAACAGCATCGCGACGACCGACTTGGCGCAATAATTGTGATCCCAGACGCTCCAGGATCGCATCCCTGGGACGGAGCGATCGCGCAGGCGCTGGGCCGGCCAGAGCCACGGAATGATCACCGATAATGTGAGCACGTGCGCTACGTAAACGTCCGGCAAGTGCAGCCAGCTGACGAGCGGCAGGAGCGCGACCCGCACGAGGTTGGGCGCAACTTCGGACAGTGCGATCGATTCCGAGACGCGTGAGCGCCCTTCCAGCGCGCCGGTCGAAACGATGAGCAGCGTGTTGAAGACCGCAAACGGTGCAAGGTCGCGGAACCAGACCTCAAGGCCTGGCTTGCCCAATACCTCGGCGATTGTGCCCGCGGAAATAAACCCCGCCACCGCGACCAGCGCGGAGATGCCGGCGCCCAGGAGCGCCGCGTAGCGGTGCAATTTGATCTCGGCGTCTTTGTCGTCCGGGTGACGCGAAATGTGGAACAAGAGGACGAGCGAGCCACCGACACCGAGCGCAGCCGAGGCGAGGCGATAGAAGCCGAACGCCGTCATCAGGTCGCCGAAACTGCTTTTCGACAGGACGCGGCCGAGGATGAGCAGAACCAAAAATTGCGATGCCAATCCGATGACCCGGGCGCCGGACCCGATCAGCAGAATTTCGAGATAATCGTGAAAGCGGCTGCCGCCCAATCCCCATCGTGACAGCCCGGCCAGGGGCCGCGAGAATGCTGTTTGCGTCATGGCATCAGCCGCCGCAGGCGAACGCCGATGGGAATCCGCAGGAGCGCCGCCACCCGCGGCCTTCGCAATGCGATCCGCAACGAGTCAAGCCAATACCCGGCCTTCAGCGAATCGATCAGCTTCTGAAACAAGAGCGCAGTCTCGATAGATCGTCTTCGTGTCGCGAGTGCAACCGAAAGCCTTTGATCGCCGGAGACAACCTCGCTCTGAAATCGAAGATGGGCCGCTTTGATCGCTTCCAGCGCTTTGATCGCGTTTTTGCTCGGACGGCGGGATAGCGATGCTGCGTGCTTGCGATAAAAATACCAGGTGTCTGGATAGACTCGCAATTTCTTGCCGGCGTTGAGGAGCCGAGCAACCAAATCGTAATCTTCGCCGATTGTCAGCGTTTCGTCGTAGCGGAAGGGGCCGGTCAGGACCGAAGCGCGAAAAAAGGGTTTCAAGTAACCCAGGTTTGGCCCGCGCACGTAGAACAGGTTGAGCTCGATGTATTCGACGAGGTCGACCCAGCGCGGGCGCAACTCCCAACGGCCGACAAGCAGCGGCCGCGGCGGCGCCGAATTATCTTCGTAAAATTCCAGCAGATTATCCGCGATTAAATCTGCACCGTCCTGGCGGCCGGCTTCAACCAATCGCGTGAGCCGTTCCGGGTGCATGAGATCGTCGCTGTCCATGACGGCGATCCATTCCCCGCCAGCGAGGGCGAGAGCTTGGTTGCGGGCGGCGGCCGGGCCCCGATTATTCGCGCTGCGAACGAGACGAATGCGCGGATCTTCGTTCATCAGCCGGGTGAGGATTGCGACGCTGCCGTCGTCAGACCCATCGTCAGAGACGATGATTTCAAGATCGCGCAGCGTCTGCTGTTGCGCCGACCGGACAGCACTCGCCAGAAATGCAGCGCCGTTGTAATTGGCGATGATGACGCTGACGGTCGGCCGCCTGGGCGCCTGATCGGCAGAATCCGACATGATTATCGTCTGTCCGTTATCGCGTCATCTGGTTGTGAAATCACGGCAACCCGTGCGGCTGCTCGACGAGTCCGCTGTAGCATGGGCCGCACGATCGATTGGAACTTCCCGGCCGTTTACCCTAACGGCGTGCGGCACTTCGGCGCTCACGTCCCGATATAGCGGGCAAGTGTTGCCCACATGCGTTTGCGGTTGAAATTGACATCAAGGGGCAGCGGCCGGAGCGGCGCTCCGTCAGCGCGCTTGTAGTATTGCCGGAGCCAGGTGTAGCGGTCGCTCAGCCCCCATGTCGCGATCGATAGCGGCTTTGCAACCGAAAACACGATGTCGAGATATTCGCTTACGTGTGCTGCAATCGCGAGGTCGCGTTGGTTGTCGTCGCCGCGGAGCTTGGCGTCGTTGACGTCGAGTTCGGTGATCATCAGTCGATAGCCGAGCTTCACGACGCTGCCCAGGAAGGATGTCAACTCGCCGCGGTCGAATGTTTGCTGACAATCAAGATGCGATTGCAGCCCGAGGCAATCGATCGGCGCGTTCTGGTCTCGAAGCTTCTGCAGGAGTGCAAGCAACGCTTTTCGCTTTTGCCGCGCCGGCCCCGTCGCGTATTCGATGCCGTATTCGTTCAGGGATAGGGGTGCGGTTGGGTCGGCTGCGCGCGCCAGGCGAAACGACAAATCCATGTAGTCGCCGCCAAGACAACGGAGCCAAACCGAATTGCGGTAGTCGTTGTCGAGGCGATCGCCTGGCTCGATCGGCTCGTTGACGACGTCCCAAGCCCAGATCTTTCCACGATAGCGCGACACTTCGGTGCCGATGTGCCGTTCCAGCGCCGCTTCCGCATCCTTGGCCGTCGTCAACTGCGACACCCACGGCGGAATGGCCGCATACCAGACCAGCGTATGGCCGTGGACCAGCATATCGTTGCGCACCGCGAAGGCGGCGATGCTGTCGCCTTCGGCGAAGTTAAACTCCCCCGGCTGCGGTTCGGTTTGAACCCATTTCAGTGCGCCTTCCGGCACGAAGATATTCGCCTCAGTCGCGATTTTCTCAAGGAAGACGCGATCGGTCTGAACGCTGGGCGCGGCGCCGGCGCAGCCGAATTTGATGCCGGAGGTGCGCGCCTGACTGCGGAGGGGCGGCGCCAATTCGAGCTCAAAATCAGCTCGGCCTCGCCTCGGACAAGCCGCTGTGGCGACGGCGCCGAGAGCACCGCTCGCCAATCCCGCGATGATTGTGCGTCTGGTCACGCTGTTTGACGCCGAGCGCGTCACGGGCCCACTCGGTCCGTGATTGGCCGCCCGATTTGTTGCCGTAGTGCGCGAAAGAACAGGTAAACCAGGCGCGGCCGCAGCACGCTGTCGGGGTAGCGAAGCGCGCCAACCAGCAGGCACGCCCAAAACTCGACCATGCGGCCGTGGACGCAGGCATTGCGAGCGCCGGTCCAGAACGCGTC
>Ga0187784_10004192_pt1 | contig 11647 bp, 12 predicted proteins | sample 1015_SJ02_MP15_2_FD_132964 | JGI IMG/M metagenome (GOLD analysis project Ga0187784, IMG submission 132964) | Tropical peat soil microbial communities from peatlands in Department of Meta, Colombia - 1015_SJ02_MP15_20_MG | ecosystem: Environmental > Terrestrial > Soil > Wetlands > Peat | place... | reverse complement strand
GGCCGGAGATATCGGCGTCGGAGGACGAGAGATCGGATACCTCTTCGGACAATACAGGCGACTGAGGGACGAGTTCACGGGCGTATTAACGGGCAAAGGGCTCACTTGGGGAGGATCTCTGATTCGGCCTGAAGCCACCGGATATGGAGCCGTCTACTTCGCTGAAGAAATGCTCAAGACGAGAAACGAGAGTTTCAAAGGCAAAGTAGCCCTCGTCTCGGGAAGCGGAAACGTTGCCCAATACACCGTCGAGAAACTAAACCAACTTGGCGCGAAGGCAGTAACACTTTCCGACTCAAGTGGTTTCATCTACGACCCTGACGGAGTCAGCGCGGAAAAACTGGCATTCGTTATGGATCTCAAGGAAGTGAGGCGTGGCCGAATCAAGGAATATGCGGACAAGTTCAAATCAGCAAAGTACACGCCCGTTGATCCAAACCGCGACCACAATCCGCTTTGGGACATGAAAGCCCAGTGCGCTTTCCCAAGTGCTACCCAGAACGAGATTAACGCGAAGGACGCGGCAAACCTGGTCAAGAACGGCGTCTACGTGGTCTGCGAAGGCGCGAACATGCCCTCGACACTTGACGCGACCAAGCTATTCCTCGAAAAGAAGATTCTGTACGGACCAGCAAAAGCGGCGAACTTAGGCGGAGTCGCAGTGTCAGGTCTCGAAATGTCCCAGAACAGCCTACGATTAAGCTGGACACGCGAAGAGGTCGACGAAAGACTACACAAAATAATGATCAGCAGCCACAAGACCTGCTACGATACAGCCAAGGAATATGGTACGCCCGGCAATCTCGTAAACGGAGCCAACATTGGTGGCTTCCTGAAAGTTGCCGATGCGATGCTGAACCAAGGCCTCACCTAAACCAAGCATTTACCTAAACACGTTCGGGGCGAGTTTAGCGCCCCGACAACTTTTTCTTTTCAGTTAATCTAACCCTACGAAGAGCTCTAAACCTTGAAGATTCTGCACACATGCCTAAACGTGACTGACCTAAATCGATCGATTCAGTTCTATACCAAACGGATGGGGCTAAAATTCGTTAGCAGACGTGAAGTCAAACAGAACAACGCGGAGATAGCATTCCTAAGAGACGAGAATACCGGAGCTCTAGAACTCACACATTGGCGAAATAAGCAATCGCTCGCCGAGGGAGATAATTTTGACCATATCGCCTTCGAGACTGACGATATCGAATCGAGCGTTCGTGACCTTCGCGCCAATGGCGTGACGATCGCGATGGAGCCATTTTCGTTACAGGGATCTTCGGGCAAGATTGCTTTCGTCAAGGATCCTGATGGAAACTGGCTCGAACTCATAGAGCATCATGACTGAGATGACCGGAAGATTCTAGATTCTGCATGTTCACTCCGGCCTCCGACCGTAGCACTTTCTGGGCGAATGTCATGTAACCTGTATGGCCTACCATCATTGTTGCCGGCCTCGTCTTTCCAGTATCGGCTCTAATCTCACGGAGAAAACACTCCAATGTGTGGACGTTCACGAATCCCACCCTGCCAAGTGTTTCCGTCGTTCTCTCGACCTGGTTCATTGTCGGGCTGAAGGAGACTAGAGGAGCTCCGCCAAGCAAGGCTTTGTGAATGATAGGTATAATTGGCCAGGGATCGCCAACATCGATAATAGCCGCATCAAAGCCGTCCTGCTCGACCCCTGCAGCCGCATCGGCCCGATGCAAGGTTACATATTCCGATACCGCCGCACGTTTTAGGTTCTTCTCCGCCATTTCGGCGAACTCGGTCCGGACTTCATAAGTGTGAACGTGACCTTCGGGTTTTATCGCCTTAGCGGCGGCTACTGTCATTGCGCCGCTTCCGGTTCCGATCTCCAACACTTTCAGGCCTGAGGTCAGTGATAGCTTCAACAAGATCAACCCTATGTCCTTTGGGTACATGATTTGAGTGCGTCGGACGCTATGCATTATGAAATCGTGGGTCGTCGGCTTCAGGAGCCAAAACTTCTCCCCGAGCGAGCTTCTGACTTCACTCCCCAACGGTAGCCCGATAATTTCATCGGTTCTTATGAAGCCCTTATGCGTGTGAAACTCCCTTCCCTTCTCTACTCTTAACAACCACTGCCGACGAACATCAAAGTAAAGCAAAACCAACCCACCTTCGGTGACTGCTGGCACACGCATCAACTCCCAGCGTAGATCTCCCTGAACCTGCGGACCAGGCGCTTTGCACACCGGCCCGGCACGAGTCGGAGCACAATCGGCTCTCGCCTCGAGCGAACGATTACATTGACGAAGGTAAATCGTAGTAGCGCGGGGATGGCGCACGCTATGGCCATTATTAACGCTACCGAAGTGATGAGGGCCTCCCAACGGAAGAGGCCAACGACGAACCAAAGGAGATTGTACTTGGCAATGAGGAAGACAATGATCGCCAGAATCATCGAAGAGGTGAAGGGAACAACGCTCTTGCGCTGCACCACAATGGAGGACACGTCGCCGAATCGTATCTCGCGAGGCTGAACGGAGCCAAGCCCAATTCCAATAATTGTCAGCCCATCTTTAGATAGCCTAATGGAACCATTGATCCCGCGACAGCTTAGCGGCTCTTCTTTCATAGACATGGTTCCATCTTCCGTTGCGAACCGTGAGTGCGGGACCCGGCTTAGGGGCTCACGTAAGGTATTGAAGGATTGCCCCGAGATCCGTCTTAACAATATGGTGGGCAGCAACTCGAGCCACTTCATCTTTAGGCATGAAAGCTATTTTCAAACATTCATCGTTTCCTAGGTCGAAACCTCTGTCTCCCACCAGAGCGACCTCCTCTAACGGAACCTTAAACATCGAGGCAACCTCTCTAACTATCCGCTCTTTGTTGTCTACGGCGACCTTTACTTCAATTTCTCCAGTCAACCGACCATTTTTAGTTCGAAGCTCGTTCGCAATAGCGAGGTCGGCACCTAAATCATTCGCCGCCTTGTCCGCTAAAACTGACAAACCAGCACTGAGTATTACGGTCCTAACGCCGCGACACCTCAACTCGTCAAACAATTCCCTCGCTCCGTCCCGATATGAAATGCCATCTAGCACGCTCTCCATTTCCGCCATGGAGGTGCCGGCCCAATTCTGCGCGTCGGACTCAGCCCATTCCCTATACGAAATCTCGCCCTTTACGTATTTCTGAGCCGCAATTCGGCCTCGATCCCAAGTACCGAATGCCTCATGGAGGTAACGCCATAAACTATCAACTGGCGTCAGAGTTCCGTCTAAGTCAAAAACAACCATTCGGATCGATCTGTTCACCACTGACACCAACATTACTTTGCGGCATGTAGTATTCTGGAGATCTCCAAGATGGCGTGGGGGGACGTCCATATAGAAAACGATTTCGCGTGCTTTACCGCACCGGCTTTTCTCAGTTCTTCGGCGGCGCCGGTTCGAAGGTACCCTCTGACGAACGCTTCAACTAATTCCCTTAGCGCAGGAGGTGGAATCGGTCGAATGAAATAGTGTCCCGTGTAGAAGAGCAACTCGGCAATATCCCAAGCATAGTCCGCTCGCTTGCCTGCCTGCTCAAGATCGACTGTGAAGATTTCCTCTTCCTGGATTACAAAGTTCTCCGGCTTGGAGTCTCCCACAGAAACGCCTACACGGTGTATTCCCGCAAGTGTTTCTCCAAGCGATTCAAATAATCTGGACTGGGCCTCGGTTAGATTCTGTTGGTTCGCCACTTCCTTTACAGATTCGGTAAGAGAGATCCCGTTCAAATATCGTTCCACCAGAATACGCTGATCAACGCTCAGGTAGACTACGCTCGGTACTTTCACTCCTCTTTTTGCTAAGTACCTATTCATACCATACTCATTCGTCATTCTCGCCCTGCCTGACACCGCGAAGAGTTTGCTTCCCAGCGACACCAAGTTCAGAGTAAACCATTTGAAACCGTGCCAATCTGTAAATTTCTTGACAACAAGCTGTTCCTTTCCCGCGGTAACAAGTGACACTTCGTTGAGAACGCCCGCCAAAGGAGTGATCGTGACCGGTTCAGCAAGCTTCAGCGTTGAAATCACCTCATAAAGAGAGGCTTTCTCGGTGAGGGGAACCCGACCCTCTGATGTTCGTAGGAAGAGGAATTTCTTAGGATCCTCTGGCTTTCTTTGATCAAGGTCCTGATCAAGAGCGAGTTTCAGAGGGCTCACTAGCTCTCGGGCGAGCAGTTCAGGACTAAGGTAGAGCGCTCGTCCCTTTGTAAGATATGAGTAGAAGGCTCTCTGGCTCTGTCGGAAAACGTTCACGACCTGTTCCGACATTCGATCCTTCAGCCACCGATCCAGTGCAGCGTCGTTTAGAGCGACGTCATCTCCATCCATAACCATCACTTCACCGCCGGTTGCACATACTGCTGCCTTGAATGATCGTCGAAGAGAGGCTAGATTTGGCCCTCGAACTGGTTCTTCTAATAATCGCAGGTAGGACGCTAGGCTGGGGACGAATACGCGCGCTAGCTTTCGCATTCGTGAGAGCCCGAAGAACTCGGGTGTCGCTGTAAGTCCCCGACACATCTCGCCGAACTCTAGAACAAGATCACGCGCTTCCTCCTTCGCCACACGTACCCTGGCCTTCAAGGCGACTGCCTCTACGAAGTCAGGGTTTAGTAGAGCCTTGTGCGGGTAGAGGAATTGTTCCGTTAGATAATCGCCTAATGTTCCTTTCTCAACATCCGACTCAGCCAGCGCGCGATCAACGATGAGGTATCGGGTCTCATACCCATCAACCACCCTCAGATGCGCCCTCAGTCCGTTAGGATAACCCTCACACAATACGAGGAGGTCCTGCCCTCGTGAGACCCCTGATTTAGCGAATACCGATGGCCCATACGCGCAAACCGCGAAGGGCTTGTAGCGGGAGGTCAGTTCGCTGAGGCTCTGTAACGATGTTTCAGCGTTATCCGCTACGGTATCCAAGCACTCACACATCCCCCGGGGTATTGGTTAATCTTGCAGGGGTAATGGTTCGAGATAAGGTGGCGTGTAGATCGCCAAAGTAAACCCTGTAAAGTAAAGTGAGCAGACCTGTTCCATGGAGCTTCACATCGTTAAGCAGACGTTTCAATGGTGTCCTTTGGCCTTTCTTCTCCGCCCATTCGATTGGAATTTCTTTTACGCGAAACCCCATCTTCTTAGTCACTACTATCGCCTCCGTATCCCAAAACCATGAATCGCTCTTCGCTTCAACGGCAAGGCGATCTACCAAGGGATGGGAGAAAGACTTGAAACCGCATTGATGATCATGCACTCCGGTATGGAATAGGAAGCGGACTAACCAATTGTACGCAATCGACGCGCTTCTTCTGAGTCTGGGCCGATTCGTGACCGAGGCTGGGATATATCTCGACCCTGTTATCAAGTCGAATTGGTTCTGCAGGAGTAACAGGTTGCGATATGCGTCGAACTTCGCGAGATTGGTGGCGAGGTCAACGTCGACGTAAACATAGACGTCCCCCTCGACAAGTTTCCAAGCTTCTCTTAAGGCTCTGCCACGGCCTAATCGCTCGTCGTGCTGAATGTGGACTATGTTAGGATACTTCTGTTTTAGTTCATCCACTGTCGCGCTTGAATCTGACCCGTCTTCGGCTATTAGGAGGGTAAAGTTCCCCTCAATGCGTTTCGTTGTCTCCTCAATCGCAGCAGTCGTTGAACTAAGGAATTCCATGTCATTGTAGACGGGTAAGGTGACTACCACCTTCGACGGTTTGCTCTGGGTCAGTTTCATCGCCTATACGCTATTCGTGAGCATTTCCTTGGTTGCGAGCCGAACTGCCTCTTCACTGTTGAACTTGGGCCGCCATCCTAGCGCCTGGAGCTTTTCTATTGATAGTTGCATTGTTTTGACGTCTCCGAGCCAGCCTCTCCCTCCATCGACACCGCCAGTGAATTTCATCTTCACATTCTTCAGAGCTAATTCATCTGTCACTATCTCGGCTATGCGCTTCACGCATACCTGGTCGTTGGAACTCAGGTTGTAAACGTCCACTCTCCTATCCGATTCCATGAAAGCTTCAAGAGCTGTGAAGATACCCGTTAAGAAATCTGAAACATGAATGTATGACTTTGTTTGTGTTCCGTCGCCTAGGATTTGAAGTTCAGTTGGATCAGTCTTAAGTTTCTTGACGAAGTCAGCGATAACACCATGGTTCGACCTTCCTCCCACACAGTTTCCTAGCCGAAATATTAGTCCGCGTAGACCGTGAGTATACGCATAAGATGAGATGAGAGACTCGCAGCCAAGTTTTGACGCTCCATACGTCGAGATAGGAAGTATAGGTCCGTAATCTTCTCTCGTAGGCATCTGTGCCGCGTCCCCGTATACAGTGGAAGTCGATGCGAAGACAACCGTGATGTTACCGACCGCTTTCATCCTTACCGACTCCAAAAGATTGAAGGTTGCTAGAAGGTTATCCTGGAAATGAATTGCTGGATCCGTGCTACCAAGTCGGACTTCCGGGTTGGCGGCAAAGTGGAAAATACTTGCAACCCCGTCCACCACCTCGGTCAGCCCAGAAAGATCTTTTAAGTCGATTTTTCTGAATTTGAAGCCACTCCTTTCAGAGGCTTGACGCAGATTATCCATCCGGCCGCTAGTGAGGTTGTCCAAGACTGTGACATTTTCTTTACGTTCCAAGAGGGCATCCGCCAAGTGGCTTCCAAGGAAACCGGCCCCCCCGGTCACAATTATGCTAGTCAAGTCCTCCAACGCTCCTTTATGCTGAATGTGCAATTCACGGCGTGTAAATTATATTTGTAAAGGTCCACAGGCCTAATGACGCTTATGCAAGAAATTCGGACGGGGCTCGTATCGGTTGTGTTGTCGACCTATAACGAACGGGAGAACCTGTCCAGAATAGTCCCAATTATAGAGAACGTGTTTGACAAGAATGACCTTGAGGGAGAAATTGTTGTCGTAGACGATAATTCTCCAGACGGAACTTCCGAGGTGGCAAAGGAGTTGGGACGAAAGTACGGTAATGTACGACTGCTTTGGCGCCCACACAAAATGGGGCCCGGGTCGGCCCATGCTGATGGGTATAGATTTGCATCGGGAGAGATCATCGTTGGCATGGACACGGACTTCTCACACAGCCCTTATGACATCCCCAGATTTGTGGCTAAGATCAAGGAAGGATTCGACGTAGTCGTAGGTTGCCGCTATGTCCGGGGGGGCCAATATGAAGTCAAGTCTTTTCAGACCTTGAAGAAGAGCATAGCAAGTAGGCTGGGAAACGTCCTCATTCGCCTCTTGTCAGGGGTACCCGTGCACGACTTTACGACTGCCCTTCGGGGTATTCGGCGAGAGGTAATCGAGAACGTGCGGACGGATTCGAAAGGCAATTCTTTCTTCATGGAGTTCATCATCAAGGCTTACAGCGAAGGATACCACTTGACAGAACTCCCCATTGTGTTCCGGGACAGGGTTGCGGGCAAGTCAAAGCTAAGCCTGGGGAAGCAATCATTCAAAATGGTATTCGACCTGCTAAACCTTACGAGGACCAGATGAACCGGACCGTTTCAAACCGTCAGTTCTGCGGGATGCTGCCGGAGAGGCTGCTACTGAGATGAACCGCCTCCAAGAGGCGCTTAGGGCGTTTTGAAGTTTGGGATTGAAGCAGACAAAATAGGCGGAGAGGAAGATTAGCTGCCGGATTGAAGACTCGATATTCGTTAGACCGAAGGGCGTCAGTTGATCAGTTATGTAGCGTGGAAGCTCGGGGTGACTGCTTCCAATGAAATAGAACATTATGATGAAAGCGTTGAGTAGGTCCGCAAGGCGATAGAATATGAGGCTGAAGGCGGGCGTCAAGACCACAATGGGGAAAAGTTGAATCATCATCTGAGGATCAAACAGATATACCACTCCATACCACGCGTACCAAGTCATAAGGATCTTTTCCAACACCGTACGCTTCGTAGTCAAGGAGTAGATCATCAGAAAAAGGAAAACACCAATGCTGAGAATCTGCCCCGTCCTAGCTCCGGCGCCGATAATATCCCCCAAACCGGTGACCGAAATCACCATTGATATCCAAGTGTTCTGAAGCTGATGGTTCGGACCACTGTACCCCACAAAAAGCTGGGTCCAAGTATCGAAATTAGCAATGGCAAACGGTAAGTTTGCCGCACACCAAACGACTGCGGCTATGACAAGGAAGCGAACCCGCGCTCTCCATCCTCTTAAGCCAACGACCATAGGAAACACCATAATTCCCGGCGTGAACTTTGTGAGTGTGCCGAACGCTAGCGCGACGGCGGCCCAGTCGAACCTCTGGTCCAAGTACAGCCATATCGTGAGAGTCACGAAGTAGGCCACCATGAAATCCCAATTGTAAAAACCATAAACAATGAACGTCAAAGTTGTAATGATATACAGGTAGATTCTGGACTTGTTCAGTTTCAATTTACCGCATAGTACATATAGATTGAAAATTGTCCCAATCATAAACGGATATTCAAGAAGCCCTTCAATAGCGACGAATGTATTGTATGGATCGACCACGATTGGAAAGTACGTCGATACGGCTTGGCCGATGTAAATGAGTAGCCCTATCATTTGTGGGTATTCGAGCACGTACTGAACGTAGGGCACCTGAAGATCATGATGGCCCGTGTAGACATCTCGAATCCATAACCATCCAACATCGCTGTAATGGCTCGGTACAACCAATGGAACTTTTGTGAGCGCGCTGTAAATCCATAACGTCGACGCGACGAGAATCATTATTCTGAATTCTGTGTCATGCAAGAGCTCCCAAAATCCCATCAGGCCGTATCGGGACATCCACAACACTGGGCGCGAGTGGTTAACAGAAGCTTTAGAAACTTTCTATGAGCGGGTTGCTGGCTGAGTGACCAAGGTCAGATTTGAGCAACCTCACAAGATCGAACGGGTAGGGCACCGTTAGTTTTCGTGATTGAAAGTTATCAACCTAGCAAGTCCAGGTCGTGCCTGGGCTGGGTTCGAGGCACGTCTGGTCGATTGCTTCGAAGGTGCGTGGCGATTCTCATATTGTATCACGGCGAGTAGGTAGAGGAAAATCCAAGCGATGAAAAGGACCTCGCCAATGGAAGCGTGAAATGCCTCGAAATCAGAACTTATGTAGGTGATGTACAGAACAATCAACGTTATGCGGATCACGTTCACGAAGTATGTTCCCACGGCGCCGATTACGGCGTAGATTGCTTTCCGTTTTCTGGGAGCATCCAATTTGACCATTAGCACGACAATCACTAAGCTGTAGATGATCATACTCACTACTCCGGAGGACGGCCAGTAGATAGCTAAGCCAACATACCCCTTGTAACCCCAAAGGAAGAGTTGGTTGCCATGGAGTATGAGGCTGGGCAGGTGTAGATTGGCGGTGGACGGATCGACATGCGTGTGAAAGCCCATCAAACTCAAGAGGAAGACCACCACATTCCAAATCAGGTATACCCAGACTTGGAGAAACGCAAGTGAATCCTCAGGAAAGTAAGCATCCATTGTGTCCAAGATTCCGAGTCCGATCAGATAGATGACGGGTAAAGTCATAAGCCGAATCGACCGAACAGAGTACGTCAGAGCAGTCGCTGCGATGCAGTAAAAGGCGTAAAAGACAAAATCCATCGCCAACAGAAAACTCAAAGTGGATTCCTGCGAAACACCAAGTTGACTGGTCACATACACACGAACGTAAGTGGTGAAAGCGGTGTCCATTGGAGTCCCGGTCGACGGATCAATTGGTGGCCGTTGGAAGAAACCGTTGAAGACACGGAAATAATAGTAGACGAGCAACCCAACAAGCAATATAGCCAGCAGAACGCACCGCCTCTTATCGCGTGTCGCCGAGAAGAATTTTCTTGAGTCGTTGAAATCCCAAGCCACTAGAAAGAAAACGAAGACTAGTGCGCCCCTTCCGACTTGTTGACCTACAAACCATACAAGCGTGAAGGATACAGGGTCGATGATTATCAGATAGATAATGGGAAACACTATGAATAGCAGAGGGTAGGCGTCTCTTGTCTTGAAGAGGTTATAGATATCCGTGAAGAAACCTCTAATCCTGCTCGTGGTCGTAGTCAACCTTTGACTTACATCCTAGCTGGATTCCACCTGAGTGAAGAGTTACCTGCTGATCCCCAGTTTCTTTAAGAGGGCGTCTTCGTTCCGCCTTCTATCGATTCGATGAATGTAATCTATCAGAAAGAGTGACATGAAGAATATGGCTACGATTACTTTCGATGCGAACACCACGTTAATCGGCGTTGGGTTTACAGAGACTGGGTACGGATTTGAAACAACGTCAGGATTCGCAAGCCCTTGCACAGCTAATGCTGCCGACCACAATACCATTTGATATATGATCTCAAACCCGCTACCCATCGCAACCAGCCATGCGCCTATGTACATGGTTCTGAGCACGCTTGCCCTCGCGTTGGTCAGCCGGTCACGCGTCAAGGGGGAGTATAACCCAAAGGCGAAACACAGGAACATGCTAAACTGAAAGAATGTTATGGGTTTCATGTAAAACCCTGGAAGAACCTCGACCTCTATTACAACCAAGCTTTCTCCAATGATTTGGCCTGCCGGCGTCAGTGTGGCGCCAAGAAGCATTGAAATGGCTGCGATACCGAACGCTATTGAAAGGATCGAGAACATGTTTGCTTTCACATAGCTTAAGGCCGTAAGCGCGGGTTTTGTGGCCCGAACACGCGTACCCTTCCTAGTCGACGTTTACCCTCACCTTTTGGTCGATTCTTTATCCGGAATCTGCGTCCAACGAACGACTGAGACTCCCACTAAGAAGATCATCACGATCGCATCCGCAGAGAATACGGTCAAGGTTTGGGGTGTTGAGAGTTTCTGAAGCCGAATGGTGGGCACCGTCACGGATAGATTTGAAAAGTATCCTACCCAGTTTCCCAGATGAAGCCATGTGGTCCCAACTATGAAGGTGAATGAGATCGACACTGGCTTCTCCCACCCCACGAAAGCATACTGGCTCGAGATGTTTAATGTCCTCGTTGACCACACATTAAGTGGTGTCTGCGTCAATATGATGCGATGGTGTGGCAGCTGGACGGTCTGGCTTGGTTCGTCTGCAAAAAGATACCAGATCAGATTCGTGCCATCATTTATCTCAATGCCAAAGGCATTTTCCGGATTCTTCGTATTTGAATTGTACAAGTATTGGAAGGTTGGAAAGACGTCTATGCTTATGTTCGCGTAGAAGATCGCATCGAGTCCCCGTCCATGAACATCCTGTCGTACGTGAACCGTCGTCCAGATCTGTGAATTGTTGGCATTTGTTCGAATAACACGGAGACCGATTGAGTTTCTGCCGTCAATGACCGCTTGAAAGACAGACACGTTATCCGTTGGACCCTGAATCAAATCGACTGTCCAGAGGTAAGGGACAGTAATGTTCTTGGTTGGATCTGTGGTCCAGTATTGCATGTTTGCGTTAAGAATAGGTGGGGGCTGGAAGACCTGTCCGTAGTAGGCAAGGAACGCGAAACTTGCAGCAAGGAAGCTTAGCCAGATGACGGTGAGAGAAATGACAGCTCTAACTCTTCCCCGCATGGTGACCCCTCTTGTACAGCATCGCAATAGACATTACGAGTAGTGGAGTCCAG
>Ga0187784_10004191_pt1 | contig 11650 bp, 10 predicted proteins | sample 1015_SJ02_MP15_2_FD_132964 | JGI IMG/M metagenome (GOLD analysis project Ga0187784, IMG submission 132964) | Tropical peat soil microbial communities from peatlands in Department of Meta, Colombia - 1015_SJ02_MP15_20_MG | ecosystem: Environmental > Terrestrial > Soil > Wetlands > Peat | place... | reverse complement strand
TCCTTTATAAACCGGTCATGAAAATCGCCGCGCTGATTTTGATCTTCGTTGTGGCGTTTGTGCTGGTCAGTATCGCCTGGCGCATCGCTAGCCAACACTGGTCCCTGCCTTGCCCCACGATCCTGGCGTGGTCCCTCGAAAATCCGCTTGCTCAGAAGATCAACCGAACGGCAGTGACGTTGGACCGGATCGGCCTTAAGCCCGGTCAAAGGGTGCTGGAATTCGGGCCCGGACCGGGGCGTTTGCTGATTCCCGCTGCTCAACGAGTCTTGCCCGGTGGCGAAGCTGTCGGCGTCGAGTTGCAACCCGGCATGGTCGAGCGGCTCAAACGCAACGCCTCACGCAAGGGTGTGTCGAACCTCAACGTACTTCTAGGGGACGCGTGCGCTCCGCTTGTGGAGGAAGGCGTTTTCGACCTTGTGATCTTGTCGTGCGCGCTCGGCGAGATTCCTGATCGAGCCGGCGTCATTCGGCAGTCGTTTCGTGCGCTGCGCCCCGGCGGCCGCCTTTCCGTGAGCGAGATGTTCGGCGATCCGCACTACCAATCGAAATCGACGGTCGAGCGCTTGGCCCGCGAAGCTGGTTTTGAGCCCGAGGAAGTCCTCGGCGGCCGATTGATCTTCACGGCAAATTTTCGCAAACCTGTCCCGCCAGCTTGACGATTCACGGGCGGTCCCGCGCGTCACCCGCGCCCCAAAATCTGCCCGAACGTCGCGTAGACCATCTTTCGTGCCTCGCCGAGGGGATTGGGGCCCTCTTTCGGAGCGCCCGTGTTGAAGAACAGGGCCCAATCGATGCCCGTTTCGAGGTGCTCGAGCCACGCTTGCACACCCGGTTTGCCGCCGTTTTTTGAGAAACGGTAGGTGCCGTTCGGGAAGACTTCGGCCGTATCCCAGCCGAGCCCGACATGCGGCGCTCCCGGTTTGGCCTTGCCAGCTGCCCGCAGCGACGGCGGACACTCGAGCATGATCGCGGTCATCTTCGGACTCAAGAACGTGGGCCCTTCTCCGCTGCCGGCGACCGCCGAGGCGAATCGCACCAGTTCGCCGCTCGAGGCAAGCCAGTTGCCGGCGGCGCGCTGGGCCAGACGGCGTCCGCCTGGTTGATAGCGGTGCGTTTCGTCGGGCCCGTAGCCGCGCTCTGGCTCCAGATGCATGCCAGTGATGCCCATCGGTCGCACGATGTGCTGCCGGATGAAGGGCTCGTATTTCTCGCCCGACGCACGCTCGATCACCAGCCGCAGCACGACGAAACCGGCGTTCGAGTAGCGATGGTCGGTCCCGGGATCGAAGAGCAGCCGCTGCGTCATCAAATCGCGATAGCCTTCTTCTTCCAGTTGTTCACCGTTGCCGCCACCTTTGCTGTCGTGCGGCAGCCCGCCGCCGTGAAACAGCAGCTGATGCACGGTGATCTCGCGAAAGCGAGGATCGGCGATCCGCTCGCCGCGCGGCGGATGCAGGTCGCGGAGCACGTTGACAACCCGCGCGTTGAGATCGAGCTTCCCTTCTTCGACGAGCTTCAGCACGCCAACGCCAGTGAGCGACTTGGTGACGCTGGCGAGGCTGAACAGCGTCTTGGGCTCGACGGGCTGGCGGGTGGCCACGTCGGCAAAGCCGTATCCCCGATTGGAGACGATCCGCCCTTGATAAGCGATTGCCATCGACGCGCCGGCAATGTGATGCTCCTCGATGAACCGCTCCATCAGCGGCTCAACCGCTGAAAATTCGCCGCGATCTCGGCCCCGTTGGTTGGCGGTCGCGCGTCTGCAGAAGAATGACTGCCCCGCGAGACCAGCGAGCAACGTCGTCAGAACTTCGCGTCGGTTGTGCATTCGCTTAAGCTTCCTTGTCAACGGAGACGGAGAGTTTTGCAGCTTTCAAAGTGTTGGCAAGTAGCATCGCGATCGTCATCTTGCCGACGCCGCCGGGAACCGGGGTGATCGCCGACGCGACCTGCCTTACGGCCTCGAAATCGACGTCCCCCACGAGTCTGTCGCCGACCCGGTTGATGCCGACGTCGATCACGACAGCTCCCGGCTTGACCATCGCGGCTGTCACGAATTTGGGTGAACCAATCGCGGCGATCAGGATGTCGGCCCGTCGCGTCACCTCGGGCAAGTTCCGCGTTCGGCTGTGACAGACAGTGACCGTCGCGTCTGCTCCAGCCCCCTTTTGCATCAGCAACAGGGCCATCGGCTTGCCGACGATCTCGCTGCGACCCAGCACGACGACCTCGGCTCCGGCCGTCTCGATTTTCGACTCGGAGAGCAGCCGTAAAATGCCGTGCGGAGTGCACGGAAGAAAACGCGGCCGGCCCTGCACTATGCGGCCAACGTTCTCTGGATGGAAGGCGTCGACGTCCTTCAGCGGCGAGACCGCGTCCAGCACATGCTGGGTTCGAATCTGTTTGGGGAGCGGCAACTGGACCAGAATGCCGTGAACTTCCGGATCCGCGTTGCACTGCCGAACCAGGGTGAGCAGTTCTTGTTCGGTCGTGGCCGCTGGCAGCGTGTGGACGGTGCTCTTGAGGCCCGCTTTCTCGCAGGCCCGCTTCTTGCCGCGGACGTACGTGGCGCTTGCCAGATCGTCCCCAACAAGGATCGCCACCAAGTGCGGGATGACGCCGGTTCGCTCGCGCAGCTGAGCCGCCTCGGCAGCGACCTCGGCTTGTACCTCATCGGCAATGGCCTTGCCGTCGATGATTCGGGCAGTCACGGCGCGTTCTCTTTCATTCGGCTGGCACATTCCACGGCAGCGCGTGCCAGGCCTTGACCGTCAGCCACACGCCAATCGCGGCATAAATCGCCGCCACGACATCATCGATCATAATCCCCAGGCCGCCGGGCAGCCGCTCGAGACGCCGAACCGGCCACGGCTTGAAAATGTCAAAAATCCTGAACCAGACAAACCCGAGGATTGCCGTTGAGATGGTGAACCGTTCCAGCAAGAATACAAGAGGAACTGCCGCGATTTCGTCGAACACAACGCAACCGGGATCCTTCTTGCCGAATAGTCGGGCGGCCCGGTCGCACAGGGGAATTCCCGCTAAAAAGATGGCGGCGATGGCGGCCAGCTCGATCGGCAGCGGCCATCCGGTGCGATCGAGGGCCCACGCCAGCGGAAGTCCCAACAGCGTGCCGAATGTTCCCGGCATGACGGGCACCAGGCCAATGCCCAAGCCGGTCGCCAGAACCAGAGCCGTTCGATCCCAGAGACTGTGAGAACCCAACTGCAAATCTGTCGCCCGCCTCAGCCGTGACCTGCTATCGTCCAACGGCCCGCACAACTATACTCGGTCCCGCGCACGCCGGCCACAGCCCGCGCAGCGGTTGTCCGACGGAGTCCTTCATGTCCGAGTCTGTGAATCCCCCCCCGGAACCGAAGTTCACCAAGGAGGAATTCCTAAAGGAGGGAAGCCGTCAGCTCCGCGGCACCATCGCGCAAGAGCTGCGCGAGGATTCTGACAACTTCATTGAAGACAACGCCAAGCTGCTCAAGCATCACGGCACCTACCAGCAGGACGACAAGGACCACCGCAAAGACAAAAACGCCGACGGAAGCCGCAAGGGGAAGGCCTATATGTTCATGGTCCGCACCCGCATTCCCGGCGGGAAGGTGACCGCGGACCAGCTGTTGGCCGAGCTCGACCTGTGTGAACGCTACGGCAACGGAACGCTGCGAATCACCTCGCGGCAGGGGCTGCAGCTGCACGGCGTGCTAAAGGAGAACTTGCGGGAGACGATCCGCGGCATCAATCACACCATGCTCACCACGCTGGCAGCGTGCGGCGACGTCGAGCGCAACGTGATGTGCTGCCCCGCCCCGTACGCGAACAATCCCGTCCGTCGCGAAATGCAGGAGATGGCCGACCACGTCGCCGAGCATCTCAAGCCGCGGACGACCGCCTACTACGAGATCTGGCTTACGGACGAGAACGGCAACGAGACCGACGCGACCGAATTCAAACCAGTCGACGAGCCGATCTACGGCGCCCGCTACCTGCCCCGCAAATTTAAAACGGCCTTCGCACTCCCCGAAGACAACTGCGTCGAAATCTATTCGAACGACCTCGGCTTTTTGGCGATCGTCGAGAAGGGGCGGATCGTCGGCTACAACGTCGTGGTCGGCGGCGGCATGGGCGTCACGCCCAGTGCACATAAGACGTTTCCCGCTGTCGCCAAGCGGCTGGCGTTCGTGACGCCGGAGCAAGTCGTCGGCGTCGCCGAGGCGATTGTGAAAGTGCAGCGCGACTTCGGCAATCGCGAGGACCGCAAGGTCGCCCGCATGAAATACCTGATCGCCAATTGGGGCGTCCCCGCGTTCAAGGCGAAAGTCGAGGAGTATTTGGGCAAGAGCCTGCCCGATCCGCATCCGGCCGACGTTACCGACGTCGACGATCACATCGGCTGGCACGAGCAAGGAGACGGGTGGCTGTTTTTGGGCATCAACGTCGAGTGTGGCCGCCTGAAGGACGAGGGCGACTTGCGCATCAAGTCGGCCGTTCGATTGCTGCTGGAGAAATATCGGATCCGCTGCCGGCTGACGCCCATGCAGTCGCTCATCTTCTGCGATCTTGCGCCGAGCGAAAGATCCAACATCGAACGCATCCTGACCGATCACGGCGTGAAGCTCGCGCCGGAATTGTCGCCGTTGCGCCGGTTGTCGATCGCCTGCCCGGCCTTTCCGACGTGTGGGCTATCGATCACCGAATCGGAGCGCGTGATGCCACAGCTGCTGAACCTGCTCGAGGCGGAGCTGGGGCGCCTGGGGATGCCCAACGAGCGGATCGCCATGCACATGACCGGCTGCCCGAACGGCTGCGCCCGCCCTTACACGCCCGACATTGGCTTCGTAGGTAAAACACTTGGCAAGTACACCATCTTTGTCGGCGGGAACCTGACGGGGACGCGGCTGGCGTTCATCTATAAGGACCTGGTTCCGTTCGACGACCTGATCCCGTCTCTGGCCCCGCTGCTCACCCAGTTCAAGAACGACCGATACAACGGCGAGTCGTTCGGCGATTTTTGCCAGCGACTGGGCAAAGAGGCGGTCGTCGAGGTGGGCGATCGCGCTGCCGCTCAATCGAACGCATGAGTTCAAAAGTCTCCACGGCCAAACCAGCCTCGCCGCGGCAGAGTCGCACCTGGGACTCGCTGTTGGAGGCGCTTCGCCGCGACCGGGCCCAGATTGCTCAAGGGGGGGGCCCAAAAGCGATCGAACGCCAGCACGAAAAGGGCCGGCTGACTGCGCGCGAGCGGATTGCCCGCCTGATCGACGCCGACAGCACGTTCTTCGAGTTCGGCCGGTTCTCGGCCTGGGGCATGTACGGCGATTGGGGCCCGGCGCCCGCGGCCAGCGTGATTTGCGGTGTCGGCATCGTCGCTGGGCGGCGGTTTATGCTCGTCGTCAATGATGCGACGGTGAAGGCCGGCTCATTTTTCCCGATGACCGTCAAGAAGGTGCTGCGGGCGCAGCGGATCGCGCTCGTCAACCGGCTGCCGTTGATCTACCTCGTCGATTCGGCCGGCGTGATGCTGCCGCTGCAGGAAGACGTCTTCCCCGACGAGGACGATTTCGGCCGCATCTTCCGCAATAACGCCGTCCTGTCCGCCCTCGGGGTGCCGCAACTGTCCGCCATCATGGGCAACTGCGTGGCCGGCGGGGGCTACCTCCCCGTGCTGTGTGACAAGCTGATTATGACGGAGGGCTCGGGGCTTTATCTCGCCGGTCCGGCGCTCGTAAAAAGCGCGATTGGGCAGGATGTCGGACACGAAGAGCTGGGCGGCGCAAAAATGCACGCTGAGATCAGCGGCACCATCGACTTCCGCGAGCCTGACGACGATGCCGCCCTGGGTCGCGTGCGAGCGCTGGCCGCGATGCTGCCGACTGATCCGAAGGGCGCGCAGTTTCGCCGCGGTGCCGCCGTCCCACCCACCCGTTCTCCCGAGGACATCTATCAGATCGTGCCGGCCGAGCGGCAAGAACCGTACGAAGCGCGAGACATGCTTGCCTGCGTCGTGGACGCCGACAGTTTTCAGGAATACAAGGCCGACTACGGGCGGACGGTGATCTGCGGTTACGCGCGGATCGGTGGCTTCGACGTCGGCGTCCTTGTCAATCAGCATCACCCGGAAAAGACGCGCCGCGAGGGACTGCAATACGGCGGCGTGATCTATCACGACAGCGCGGACAAAATGGCCCGCTTCATCATGGATTGCAACCAGACCTGGGCACCCCTGGTCTTCCTGCAGGACGTCTCGGGTTTCATGGTGGGCCGCGATTCCGAGCAGTCGGGCATCATTCGTGCCGGGGCCAAAGTCGTCAACGCGATCTCCAACAGCCGCGTGCCAAAGCTCACCGTGATCTTGGGCGGCAGTTACGGCGCGGGCAACTACGCGATGTGCGGCAAGGCCTTCGATCCGCGGTTCATCTTCGCCTGGCCGACGGCCGAGTACGCCGTCATGGGATCATCCCAGGCCGCGTCGACGTTATTGGACGTGAACATTGCCGCGATGAAGCGACGGGGTCATGCCGTCGACGCCGCCGAACTGGCAGAGATCCGCAGCAAAGTCACCGAGGCCTACGACGCGTGCCTCGACCCGCGTTACTCAGCCGCCCGTGGCTGGGTCGACGAGATCATCGAGCCGGCGAAGACCCGCGACACGCTCATCGAAGCGCTCGAAGTCGCCACCCGCCACGCCGAGGATGAGCCGTTCCGCACGGGAGTGCTGCAGGTCTGATCGACCGCTACTCCTTCGCGACCGGGCGCTCCTTTTCGGTCTTGGCGTCGGCCCCGAAGGCCGCACGGAACGCGTCAACATTGGCCGTCACGGTCTTCTCCGGTCCTGTCAGGCGCAGGAAATAGGGGCCTTCTTTGGTGATCAGGACCACGCTGAGCGCTCGGGAGTTCGGAGACTCTTGCGTCTGCTGCCGAATCATTGGGCCGACCGGTTTCTTCCAGGTCCCGCTGAGATCGACGAAAACATACTCCCCTTGCGGCGACTTGCCCGAAGTGACCTTGACCTTGCGACCGGTGGGCAAGAAGGACCCGATCCAGCGCTCGACGTTCGCATCGACACCGCCTCCACCCCCTTCGAAGTAGTAAACGACGAAGTCGGTTTCGTCCTTGTCGCCAGGAACGTCGGGCACCTTCATTTGGGCCTTGCGAAACTGGCTGTGCACCGGCTGTTTTTCCCATGTTTCTGGAACCGTGAGATCCAGGTCGCCGGCTTTGATTTTCTTGGTCGCGGGAGCGTCGGCGGCACTCGCTTGCGAACCAGAAGCCGCCAGGAGCGCAGCGAGGCAAAATCCGGCGGCCAGCGAAAGTCGGGAAAGAATGGGCATCGATGTGCTCCTCGTCCGAGAGGTCAATCGGGGTCGGCGATCACGGAACGCATGCATTTTCAAACATCGAACCGCTGATTGCAAACGCGGCCGTATGCCTTGCTTACTTTCGCGCAAGCAGCTTTTTGAATTCCTTGAACGGCCGGGTGTTGGCGACGTCTTTCTTTTCCAGCCCCGCCCGGCGCGCCTGATAGACGCCGTATTGCAAGAGGTCGAGGCCCGTCACGCTGTGGCTGTCGGTGCTGATGACGATGGGTATGCCCAGATCGCGGGCCGCCGCCGCATGGACGTCGTCGAGATCGAGCCGGTTCGGGTGGGCGTTGATCTCCATCATCACACCGTGGTCGGCGGCGGCTTTCAGGATCTCGTCAAAGGCGACGTCGGCTCCGGCCCGCTTGCCGACCAGCCGCCCCGTTGGATGCCCGATGCAATCGACGTTCGGATTGGTGATGGCGGCCAGGAGCCGCTTGGTGATCTGCTCGCGCGGCTGCTTGAGACCATAGTGCAGCACGGCCAGCACCCAGTCGGCCTCACTGAGCACTTCGTCGTCGAGGTCGAGCGTCGCGTCTTCGAGGATGTCACATTCAATTCCGCAAAGCACCTCGATCCCCATGACCTTTGCGCGGATCTTGGCGATCTCCTTCCAGTGTGCGCGTAAGCGCGTGGCATCGAGGCCGTTGGCCATCGAGACGCGCTTCGAGTGATCCGTAATGGCGATGTATTCGCGGCCACGTTCTTTGGCGGCCTCGATCATTTCGAGAATCGACGCAGTGCCGTCTGTGACGGTCGTATGCATATGCAGGTCGCCGCGGATGTCTTTTACTTCGATCAGCTTCGGCATTGTGCCCGACAATGCCTTCTCAATCTCGCCCCGATTTTCCCGCAGCTCGGGCGGAATCCAGGGCAGATCGACCGCGCGATAGACCTCTTCTTCAGTTCGACCGGCGACCAGGTCGTCGCCACGAAACACTCCGTATTCGTTGATCTTCAGCCCGCGGTCCTGCCCCCGGCGGCGGATCACGATGTTGTGTTCCTTTGAACCGGTGAAATATTGCATGGCCGCCCCATAGGACTCGTCGGGCACCACGCGCAGATCCATCTCGATTCCCGACCGCAGACGCACGCGTTGCTTGGTGTCGCCACGGGCCAGGACTCGATCGACAAGAGGATGTGCGGCCAGTCGATCCATCGCCTCGCCTGAGTCTTTCGCCGTCGCGAGGACGTCCAAGTCGCCGACGGTTTCCTTGAGGCGTCGGCAACTGCCGGCCAGGGTCGCCTGCGTCACCGATTTAACCTTGAGCAAATCGGCGACAATCGTGTCGGCCTCGGGCTTGACCTCACCCAGAAGGAATCGCTTGCCCGTCTGGGCCGCCTGGTCGATGCCGGCGAGAATCGAATCCTGCGTCTTTTTGCCAAACCCTTTGAGCTTGGCGATATCCCCCTGCTGGGCCGCCGTTCGCAGGTCGTCGAGCGACTGGATCGAGAGCTCTTTAAACAGGGTGGCCACTTTCTTCGGGCCGAGGCCGCCGATTCGCAGCATCTCGACGACGCCGATAGGCACCTCCTTCCGGGCTTCCTCGAGTTGCGGAAACGTTCCAGTCTTGAGGATCACTTCAATCTTGCTCGCCAGATCCTTGCCGACGCCGGGCAAATCGTGGAGCTTCCGCTCGGGATCGGCAGCGATGTCAGCCAGCGATTCCGCGAGATCGCCCAGCGTGCGTGCCGCATTGCGATACGCGCGGACGCGAAAAGGATTGGCATCTTGGATCTCGAGGATGTCCGCATAGTCGTCGAACATTCGTGCAACTTCGGCGTTTTGCATGGTGCGGATCCTGCGAGCGGCGGGGGTAAGGCCGCCGGTTCCGAATCTGCGGCGGGTGCCATCAGTGTACCGAAGCACCCACCAGCTTATCCGCTGTGGCGGAGCGGCTCTCCGGGCGCAGCACTCGATTCGAGAACCGCGGCAAGGATGCGGTCTGGCGCAATCTCGTCGAGCCCCAGCGATCGCTTGAACTCCCGATATGCGGCCAGTGCGGCCTCGTCGGCTGGGCGCGTTTCGCGCCGCCGGACGGCGCGCAGCAGGAGGTTCTTCGCCGTGTGCTCGAGTTCGATGAATTCGAGCACTTGCGTCTTGTACCCACAGGCCTCGAGCGCCTGGGCCCGCAGGGCGTCGGTGGCGAGACTCGCAAACTGCTCGTGCAGGATTCCCTGGCGATGGAGCGGCTCCAGCTGCGGGGTATGAATCTTCTTCGCCAGCTCGTGCTGACAGCAGGGAACAGCCAGGATCACTGCCGCTTGCCAGACGACGGCCCGCGCAAGCGCGTCGTCGGTCGCCGTATCGCACGCGTGAAGCGAAACGGCCAAATCGATCGTGCCCCCGAGCGGCTCGTCGCCGATTTCGCCGACGCGGAATTCGAGCCCCGGGCAGTCGAGTTTTTCGGCAACCCGGCGGCAGTCAGCAACCACGTCGGCCAGTCGATCGAGCCCAAGAATGTGGACAGTTCGCTTGTGAATGCGCGTCAGCAGGTGATAGAGCGCGAACGTGAGGTAACTTTTCCCGCTGCCGAAGTCGACAACGCGCAGGTCGCCGCTTGCGGGCAAATTCGGGATGACGTCGTCGACAAGCTCCAAAAACCGATTGATCTGCCGGAACTTGGCCTGCTTCGACGCTTTGACTTTCCCGGCGGGAGTCATCACGCCGATCTCAACGAGGAACGGCGTCGGCTCGTTCTCCGGCAGAAGGTACGACTTCTTGCGATTGTGGTCGAGCGCGACCGGAGCCCGGCTCGGCCGGCCACGACGCACCCGCAGTCGTCCATCCGCGGTAATCGCCACGTCGAAATCGGCTTCGACCGTGAATACATGTGCTTGGCCATACGAATGGCCTAAAAACTGTCGGATCCGCTGGCTGGTCGCTTCACCGGAAAGATTTTCGTGCGTCTCGCGGCCGTTGTTCCGCGAAGCCCATTGAAAGACGCGGGCTCCTTTGACCATCGTCGGCCGCACTACGACTCGCTCGGGCGATTCGTTGTCGCGTCGCTGGCTCAGCGTTGTCCCCAGATACGAGCCGTCTGCGAGCGCCGCATCAAGCCGGTGCCAGAAGTCGGGCTCGCTGTCGCTCGTCATCGCAGGACCGTCTCGAGGACCTCGCTCGCTAGCGCGGTCATCTGCTCGTTGAACGCCGCACGATCGCCGAGCGGCTTGAGACGCAGCGTCAGGTTGTTCGGCCGCACGAGGGCCCAGCCGGAAAATGTCCGACGGACGGATTTGATCGACCGCCGCGCGAAGAAGAAGGCTCCGGGATCGTCCATCAACAATCGTGGAATCTGATCGCCGTCCCCGGGGCCCAACCGCGGCGACGGTTGAACGAATACTTCCACCCGCATGTGCGGGCGCTCGAAATTCCAGGCGCCGCGGAGCGTGCCCAGGCGCAAGATTCTCATGGGTATTCGCGTCAATGCCCGCACGAGCGACCCCGGCGAAAGAACAGTCGGAACGAGGCGAACCCGCTCGACCGACTCGGGGAGAAAGAACAGTCCGCCTGTCGTTGCGTACAGCACGCCTCGATACGGCAGGACCGTCCGCGAAATCCGCACGGGACCGATCACCGATGTCAGCGGTCCAATTGTCGCCGCGAGATCTTCCAGCGTCGGGTCGGCCGCGCGCAGATCGATCGGATAATCGCACTGCGGGCACTGCTCGGCGATTGGCTCGACCCAAGACAAGCATTGCTGGCACAAGACGAGCGCCATAGCATTGTCTCTTCTAACCGCCCTTCTTAAGCATGGCAACGCCGAGTTTTGCGGGGAGCAGCGTGGATAAAAAGCAGAAAAAACAGCTTGATGCCGCCAAGACGCGGATGCAGAAATTGCGCCAACTTCTGGCAGGAGCGAAAGATCAGCCCGACGACCCGCAGGAGATCACCCGTCTGAAGCGGGAAATTGCCGAAGTCGAGGCCCAGATTCACAAGCTGCACGAATCTTAAGCGCGTGCTCGGGAACCGGATCGGTGCCGGATCACTTTCCGCCGACGATTATCGTCATCCATCCCCGCGAAAAACGTTCGAAGTGCACGGTCGAGCCGCTCCGCGATCGAGAGGGGTTTGTCTTCTGGACTTTTCCCGATCGCGGTAAAGAATCTCTCGCCGGCTACGTGCGGCTGGGCATGGAGGGGCCCGTACTAACCGCCGCCGACGCGGACTGCGGCCTGCTCGTGCTCGACGGCACTTGGCGACTCGCGCGCCGCATGGACAAATTCTTTCACAACGTGCCGCCGCGAAGCTTGCCCCCGATTCAGACGGCCTATCC
>Ga0187784_10004190_pt1 | contig 11650 bp, 11 predicted proteins | sample 1015_SJ02_MP15_2_FD_132964 | JGI IMG/M metagenome (GOLD analysis project Ga0187784, IMG submission 132964) | Tropical peat soil microbial communities from peatlands in Department of Meta, Colombia - 1015_SJ02_MP15_20_MG | ecosystem: Environmental > Terrestrial > Soil > Wetlands > Peat | place... | reverse complement strand
GAAGCCGGGAATGCGTTCGCTCATCGGCCTTAACGATCCTCATGACGGGAGAAAACGCCCCCCGATTTACAGGACCGGCAGGGGCCGTCAAGGCGCGGACGCGTTGTTGCGTTAATTGCCGACCGCGCCGCCGTCGGGCGCGCCATAACGGCAGGCCGGCGTCGAGCCGCTAGCGGCAATTCGTCAGCGCGCGTGCACGAGCAGAAGGCGACACGGCTGCGAGATGCGCTGGCTGTTGGCAATGAGACAATCAGCGATGCGCTGGCGATCCGGGATGAACTGCGCGCATACGGTCAATGCGTCGGTCATGCAGGCTTTGCGCCCCTGCTCATCGTCGTCGGCGGCGTCGCCAACGACCGGCGCGACAACAAGGCAAGACAATGCGAGCGCGACCACAGTGCCAATTTTCATGATTTAGCTCCCGACCGTTTGCGACGCCGACGGCATCGTCTAAAGCCGAAGGCGGCGCAGATTGTCAGGGCAGGCGTGAAAAAGGCTCAAGGAAGTTCCAGCGCATTTTAAGTGACGAATATTTTTGCGCCGCCGCAATTTTCGATCGCTTCACGCATCGCCTTCGCGTCGGGCGCGCTCGGCGGCGCTCGCCGCCGCGGTTGTGCCGCCGGCGACACTGGCGCGATTGAGCGAGAGGCGTTGGATACCACCGGCGGTCGCCTTCTTCGAGCTGATGGTGCGGGTGTTGACGCCCATCCAGGCGATTTCCGACGATAAACGACCGTACTCGATCTTCGGGCAGCGGTTCATCACCACTTTCAGACCGTTCGCCTCGGCGAGCGCCGCCGCTTCGTCGTTGCGGATGCCGAGCTGCATCCAGATCACTTGCGGTCGCGGATTTAGCGTAAGCGCTTCCTGAACGAGCGGCAGCGCGTGGCGCGCGCTACGGAAAATATCAACCATGTCGATCGCTTCGGGGACGTCGCGCAGCTGTGCGTAGATGCGCCGGCCGAGCAGTTCTTCGCCGGCACGAAGCGGGTTCACCGGTATCATGTTATAGCCGCGTTCGAGCAGGTACTTGAAGGCGAAGTAGCTTGGGCGGTTTTCCTTTTCGGAAGCGCCGACCATCGCGATGGTCTTCACGGTATTGAGAATGCCGCGAATGTGACCGTCGGAATAGGACTCGTGGTTCATGCCGGCGCCACCAGCCAATCGATGCTTCGCGTCAGCGGTCTTCCCATTTTGGCTCGCGCTGCTCGATGAAGGCGCTGATGCCCTCCTCGGCGTCGCGCGCCAGCATGTTCTCGACCATCACTTCCGAGGTGTATTTGTAAGCTTCGGCGAGCGGCATTTCGAGCTGGCGGTAGAACGCCTCCTTGCCGATCTTGACGGTCAAGGCCGATTTCGTCGCTATTTTGCTCGCGATTTGCAATGCCTCCTCGCGCTCGCTGCCGGGCGCGACCACGAAATTGACGAGGCCGATGCGGGCGGCGTGCTCGGCCGAGATCAGATCGCCGCACAGCAGCATCTCCATCGCGTGCTTGCGCGAGAGGTTGCGCGAGAGCGCCACCATCGGCGTCGAGCAGAACAACCCGATATTGACGCCGGGCGTGGCGAATTTGGCGGCGCGCGAGGCGACCGCAAGGTCGCAAGTCGCCACCAGCTGGCAGCCCGCCGCGGAGGCCGCTCCCTGCACCGCGGCGATGACCGGCTGCGGCAGCGCGACGATCTGCTGCATCACGGTGCTGCACGTCGTCATCATGTGCTTGAAGAAAGCGCGGCCCCGATCGGCGTCGGCGCGGTGGCTGTTGAGCTCCTTAAGATCGTGGCCGGCGCAGAAGCCGGGTCCCTTTGCCGCCAGCACAACGGCGCGCACCGTCTTGTCGTGCGCGATCGCGGTGAGCGCGTCGCCCAGCGCCTCCAGCATCGCCTCGGAGAGACAGTTGCGCGTTTGCGGCCGGTTGAGCGTCAACACGGCGACGCCATCGATGTCTTCGCGCAACAGGATCAACGCCGAGACGGCGGCCGCAGCGGCAGTGGCGGAATGAGCGTTCATGGGTCCGTCCTTAAGCCAACCTCGAGAGTACGGATTGGCAACATTACACGGCGCGTTGTATCCGATCCGCGGGGCGGGGAGTAGGGTCATGAAGGGCATGGCAGCGCCGAAACTCACGGTCAAGGAGCTCGAGCGTCTGCTTGGCGCCGAATTTCCCCACCTGTTCAACGCGCAGGGCGGCTATGCCATCGATGCGGTCTGGCACGGCGGTTGCCGCGTGCGCAAATATTTCGATCCACAATCGCTGCGACCGGGCGGCACCATCGCGGGCACGACCCTGATGACGCTCGCTGACTTTGCGCCTTACGTGGCGATCCTTGCTACCATCGGCTGGGTGCCGTTGGCGGTGACCACCAATCGGTCCATCAATTTTCTCCGCAAGCCACAACAGCGCGATCTTTTTGCCGAGGCGCGGTTGATCAGCTCGGCAAACGCTTGGCGGTTGCCGAAATCGACATCCGCTCGCAAGGGGATGACGAACTCGTCGCCCATGCCACCTCCACCTATTCCATCCCGCTTCAAAGGTGAAATGATACCTCCATGTCAAATCATTGAGATACCGACAAAATATTTGCGTCCTGCTGTTGACCTTGGGCAGCGCCACGGATAAATACCATCGCCATGCCGGTTTCACTCCGGCACACCTCCACGCGGACGCAGATTCCACACGGACGCAGATAATGAAAACCTATTCGGCCAAGCCCGCCGAAGTCGACAAGAAGTGGGTAATGATCGATGCCGACGGACTGATCGTCGGCCGGCTTGCCTCCATTGTGGCAATGCGGCTGCGCGGCAAGCACAAGCCGACCTTCACGCCTCACGTCGATTGCGGCGACAACGTCATCGTCATCAACGCCGCCAAGGTCGTGTTGACCGGCCGCAAAGTCGAGCGGAAGGTCTATCATAAACACACCGGCTACATTGGCGGCATCAAGGAACGCACGGCAAAGTCGATCCTGACCAGCCGATTTCCCGAGCGCATCGTCGAAAAGGCCGTCGAGCGCATGCTGCCGCGGGGACCGCTCGGCCGGCGCCAGCTCGGCAATCTGCGGGTCTATCCGCACGCCGAGCATCCGCACGCAGCCCAACAGCCCGAGCCGCTCGACATTGGCGTCATGAACCGCAAGAACAAGAGGACAGCGTGATGGCCGAGACCGTTCAGACGCTGGAAGAGCTTTCCGTGCTCAAGCCCGCCGCGGCGGCGCAACCGCCGAAATACGTGCAAAAGCTCGACAAGCAGGGACGCGCCTATGCCACCGGCAAGCGCAAGGACGCCGTGGCGCGGGTGTGGATCAAGATGGGCGGCGGCCAGATCGTGATCAACGACAGGCCGGTGGAGACTTATTTTGCTCGTCCGGTGCTGCGCATGCTGATCCAGCAGCCGCTCGTCGCCGCCAACCGCCAGGGCCAATACGACGTCGTATGCACGGTATCCGGCGGCGGACTTTCGGGCCAGGCGGGCGCGGTACGTCATGGCCTGTCCAAGGCGCTGATGCGGCACGAGCCGGACCTGCGCGGCGTGCTCAAGCGTGGCGGCTTCCTGACCCGCGATTCGCGCGTGGTCGAGCGCAAGAAGTACGGCAAGGCCAAGGCGCGCCGCAGCTTCCAGTTCTCGAAGCGCTGAGCAAGAACGCGGCGTCGCAGCCGGCATTACGCAATCAGCCCGGCGGCACGAACGCCAGGCTTTCGCGCGTGTAGATCTCGTCGACTTCGGCAATCGGCTCGAGGTCGGGCGTATAAAGGAGCGCCCGATGCTCGAAGAGCTTCGCCGGAATCGCCAGTGTCTGCTCCGGATGATCGGCTGCTGGCGGCTCCCGCTCCCAGCCGTCGGCAAGCGGCTTCCAAAGCACTGCGACAGCGAATGTTTGGCGAAACGGCTTGAGCGCGGCGACCACCCGTCCGAACGGCATGTCGGTCGTTTCGAGCGCGTTGTTCATCTCGGCCGTCAGGCGTGCGGGCACGTACCAATTGTCGGCTTCGGACAGAATACGGTCGCCGCAGGCGAGTTCGACGTGGCGGAACTTGACCGGCTCGGTTTGATCGATCCGTAAGCGGCGGCGCTGCTCGTCCGCGATGGGTTTATCGATGCCGCGAACCAGGCGCGCGTGAATCTTTGCCTCCTCGGCGAGCTTGTGATCGGCGCACCAGCTCTCCAGCGTGGACGTGGCGCTGCGCGCTGCAAGCAAGGTGGCGTTAAGCGTCTCGATGAGCGCCAGTGCTTCCACCCGCGCGAGGAAGGTGTCGGGCCAGGCCGGCCTCGTCTGCGCGGTCGACAGTGTCGGAGCGGCGCAAAGCAAGACAAAGACGGCGGCCAGCCGGCTCGGATTTTTCATGGCGGGAATTCCCGTTCCTGTTGATCTTGTTGGCAATTTGTCAAACAGCGGCATTCATTTGCACGACAACAGCGGCGAATTTTCTGCGCATTTCTAAAAATATTTTGCAAAAACTGCTTCACGCGCGACACACCCGGCAAACGCTGACCAACAAACTTTCAGCGCGCGATGGGGATCGGTGATACGTATTTATCCGAATAGGTCGGATCGGAGCCTGCTCGAGGTGATGAACTTGCCCCAGGCATCGCTGGATTTCGGAACCCTGTTCGTCGTCGCTATCTGCGTCACTCTGCTGCTCGGATTGTTCCTGTTGTTCGCCGGAGCGCAGGAGCGAAATCGGGCGCTTGCCTGCTGGGGCGCGGCATATTTGATCGGCGGCGCCTCAGGCGCGCTTTGGCGATTCGGCGAATTGATCAACCTGCCGCTACCGTCTTGCCTTTCCACGGTTCTGTTGTTTCTGGCGGTCGGCCTCATCTGGAGCGCCGCCCGCCTGTTCCATGGCCGGCCGGTGCGCTGGTTCGCCATGCTGTTCGGCGCGGTTTTTTGGCTGATCGCGTGCTTCGTTCCCGCCTTCGCACTCTCGGCGGCCTCGCGCATCGTCGTAAGCTCGCTCATCGTCGCCGCTTACACGTTCCTCACCGCGGCCGAACTGCGGCGCGAACGGCGCAAACCGCTGATCCGGCACTGGCCCGCCGCGCTCGTTCCGATGCTGCATGGCGCCGTCTTTCTCTTTCCGGTGGCGCTGGCGACACTCTCGCCCGACGACGGCTTGCACAATCTCGCCCGCGGCTGGATTGCGGTGTTCGCAATCGAGATCGTGCTCTACGTCGTCGGCACCGCGTTCATCGCGCTGATCCTGGCGAAGGATCGCACCGTTCACGCCTACAGGGTGGCGGCAACGACAGATCCCCTGACCGGCGCCTTGAATCGCCGAGGATTTTTCGAAGCCACGGCAACACTCATGGAGCGCAACCGAAAAAGCATGGCGCCGATCAGCGTGCTTGCTTTCGATCTTGATCATTTCAAGTCGATCAACGACCGTTACGGTCATGCCGTCGGCGACGCCGTCTTGCAGCTGTTCGCCAAGGTCGCGCGCCAGACGCTGCGCGCAAGCGACGTCGTCGGTCGGCTCGGCGGCGAGGAGTTCGTGGCGCTGCTGCCGGCCACGCTGACGGATGCCGCCAACGCCGCCGAACGTGTGCGATCGGCCTTCGCCGCCGCCGACATCGTGCGCAACGGCCAGCGCGTCGCGGCGACGGTGAGCATCGGGGTGGCGTGCGGTTCGCCGCTGACCGCCATCGACTCGCTCATCGCCTGCGCCGACGCCGCGCTCTATCGCGCCAAAACAGGCGGCCGCGACCGCGTCGAGATGGCGACTGAAGCGCCCGACAACGCACCGCTAGAGCGGCCCGGCACGCGCCGTGCCGCGACCCGGCGCCACACCCGGACAAACGAAAAGAGCGCCGCAGAGAGCGGCGCCCTGGAAGGTTGCATCGCCTTGAGTGCAGTCGTTTCAGATTGAAGCGATGACGCTCCAGCGCGTCCGGCCGACGGCGCGACGATGCTCACGCCGAGTAATACATCTCGAATTCGACCGGATGCGGAGTGTGCTCGAAGCGGATGACTTCGCCTATCTTCAGCTCGATGTAGGCGTCGATGAAGTCGTCGTCGAACACGCCGCCGGCCTTGAGGAAGCCGCGGTCCTTGTCGAGCTCCTCGAGCGCCTGGCGCAGCGAACCGCAGACGGTCGGAATCTTCTTGAGCTCCTTCGGCGGTAGATCGTAGAGGTCCTTGTCGATGGCCTCGCCCGGATCGAGCTTGTTCTTGATGCCGTCAAGGCCGGCCATCAACATCGCCGCAAAGCCCAAATAGGGATTAGCGAGCGGATCGGGGAAGCGCACCTCGACGCGCTTGGCCTTCGGGTTCGTCGTATAGGGGATGCGGCACGACGCCGAACGGTTGCGCGCCGAATAGGCGAGCAGCACCGGCGCCTCGAAGCCCGGCACCAGCCGCTTATACGAGTTCGTCGTCGGATTGGTGAAGGCGTTGATCGCCTTGGCGTGCTTGATGACGCCGGCGATATATTGCAGGCAGGTCTCGGAGAGATCCGAGTACTTGTTGCCGGCAAAGACCGGCTTGCCGCCTTTCCAGATCGATTGATGGCAGTGCATGCCCGAGCCGTTGTCGCCGTAAACCGGCTTCGGCATGAAGCAGGCGGTCTTGCCGTAAACCTGCGCCACCTGCTGGATGCAATATTTATAAATCTGCATCTGATCCGCCATCACCGTCAGCGGCGAGAACTTCATGCCGAGCTCGTGCTGAGCGGAAGCGACCTCGTGGTGATGCTTCTCCACCTTCACGCCCATCCGCGCCATCGCAGCCAGCATCTCCGAGCGCATGTCCTGCACTGAATCCTGGGGCGGCACCGGGAAGTAGCCCTTCTTCGTCCAGATGCGGTGGCCGAGATTGCCGCCCTCATATTCGGTGTCGGAGTTGATGGGGAATTCGACGGAGTCGAGCTTAAAGCCGGTGTTGTATGGCTCCGCCTTGTACTTGACGTCGTCGAATACGAAGAATTCCGCTTCGGGCCCGAAATAGACCGTGTCGCCCACGCCCATGGACTTGACCATCGCCTCGGCGCGCTTGGCGATGCCGCGGGGGTCGCGCGAATAGGGCTCGCCCGTCGTCGGCTCGAGCACGTCACACACCAGAACCAGCGTCGTCTCGGCAAAGAACGGATCGATGCAGGCCGACGCCGGATCCGGCATCAGGCACATGTCGGACTCATGGATCGCCTTCCAGCCGGCGATCGAGGAGCCGTCAAACATCTGTCCCTCGGCAAACGTATCCTCCTCGATCATGGAAACGTCGAAGGTGACGTGCTGCCACTTGCCGCGCGGATCGGTAAAACGGAAATCGACGAATTTGACGTCGTTGTCCTTGATCATTTTCATGACAGTCTTCGGCGTCGTCATGGCAGGCGTACCCTTTCGTGCTGCTGGTGGATGAACGTCCGATCGCGCTGGTCGAATTTCGCTTGGCGCTCCTTAAGCGCAAGCGGCCAGAGCAGCGTCTTTAGATGGCGTCAATTCCGGATTCCCCCGTCCTGATCCGGATCGCTTCTTCGATCGTCGAGACAAAAATTTTGCCATCGCCGATCCGCCCGGTTTGAGCGGCGCGGCGGATCGCGTCAATTGCTTTTTCGACCATCTCATCACCGAGCACAATCTCGATCTTCACCTTGGGCAAAAAATCCACCACGTATTCGGCGCCCCGGTAAAGCTCGGTATGCCCCTTCTGGCGTCCAAACCCCTTGGCTTCGGTGACGGTTATTCCTTGCAGTCCGACTTCCTGCAGGGCCTCCTTCACTTCATCGAGTTTGAATGGCTTGATGATCGCCTCGATCTTCTTCATCGCGTTTCGTCTCCCGGTTCCGACGGGCACGACCATCGTTAGGAACCGAGGCTTCGTTAGCAGGTCCCGTGCCAAGGCCTCGATGCATGAAAAACACAACTAGACCAGATAGCTATGCAGCGATCGCGCGCAGCGGACGAAAGTCGGGCAAATGCCCCCGCTCCCGAAGTGGGCATATTGCCTATTATCACGTCAATGCCGCGAACCGACAAGACGCGCGATATCCACGGCAAGCCGCAATCACTATTCTTGATGCATCATGATTGAGATTTTGAGCAACGCTGAGATGGCGCAGGCCGACCGACAAACGATCGCTGGCGGCATGCCCGGCATCGACCTCATGGAGCAGGCCGGCGAGGCGGTCGCCGATGCGGTCTGCGCCCGCCACCCCGTCGAGAGCCGTGTCGTGATCGTGGCGGGTCCCGGCAACAACGGCGGGGACGGATTTGTGGCGGCAAGGCGGCTCGCCGAACGCGGCTATGGCGTGACGGTTTTGCTGGTCGGCGATCCGGCCGCGCTAAAGGGCGACGCGGCCCTCGCGGCAAAAAAATGGGGCGGGCCCATTGGCGCGGCCGAGCCGGGCAACCTGAAAGGCGCCGACGTCATGATCGACGCCCTCTTCGGCGCCGGCCTCGACCGGCCGGTCAAGGGGCTGCCGCGGGCGATGATCGAGGGCATGAACGCATTGCCGGCCCCCGTCGTTGCCGTCGACCTGCCGAGCGGCATCAACGGGACGTCCGGGGCGGTGATGGGAACCGCGGTGAAGGCCACACAGACCATCACCTTCTTTCGCAAGAAGCTCGGCCATCTGCTTCTCCCGGGTCGGCTCTATTGCGGCGCCGTCTCCGTCGCCGACATCGGTATTCCCGACTCGGCGTTGACCCAAATCGCCCCGAAAACATTCGAAAATGTTCCGGCACTGTGGCGCAGGGATTTTCCCGTGCCGCGTGAAGCGGGGCACAAATACGATCGGGGGCACGCGGTCGTTGCGTCCGGTCCGTCTTGGTCGACGGGCGCGGCGCGGCTTGCGGCGCGCGGCGCTTTGCGCGCCGGTGCCGGACTGGTGACCATTGCAAGCCCCCGCGAAGCGCTCACGGTCAATGCGTCGGCCAGTCTTGCCGTGATGGTGCGGCCGGTCGATGGCGCAGAAGAGCTGGCGAAATTTCTTGCCGATCGGCGATTGAACGCCTTTGCGATCGGCCCCGGCATGGGCGTCGGCGAGCCGACCTGCGAACTCGTTCTGGCGGCGCTTTCCGGCGAGCGCGCGGTGGTGCTCGACGCCGACGCCATGACAAGCTTTGCAGGCGATCCCCGGCGGCTCGCCCAACTGCTGCGGCGACGGCAAGGTGCCACGATCCTTACCCCGCATGAAGGTGAATTCTCACGGTATTTCTATGCATTAGATAAAGATACTAAAGTCGGATCGAAACTGGAGAGGGCGCGTCGCGCCGCGCAACTTACCGGGGCGGTCGTGCTGCTGAAGGGTGCCGATACCGTGGTCGCGGCTGCCGACGGCCGCGCGGCGATCGCGACGAACGCGCCGGCCTTTCTCGCCACGGCCGGCGCGGGTGACGTGTTGACCGGGATTGCAACCGCCCTTCTGGCACAGGGCATGCCGGCATTCGAAGCCGCGGCGGCAGCGGTATGGCTGCACGGCGAAGCGGCCTTGGCGGCCGGACCCGGCCTTATTTCCGAGGATCTGCCCGAGAGGCTGCCGGACGTATATCGCGCGCTGTTGGGGTGACCGCGGTCGATTGCAGCGCACCAAAGGGCCAAGGTCGGCGTTGCGAACGGCGCCCGAGCGGCTATTTTTCTAGTGTCCAGCGGAACCTGCATGATATAAGCCGCGCCGCCGGGCCGCCCTGCTGTCGCGGGCGTGGCGGAATTGGTAGACGCGCGGGATTTAGGTTCCCGTGACGAAAGTCGTGGGGGTTCGAGCCCCTCCGCCCGCACCAACGGGGCGGTAGTTTTTCCAAAAATAGCGGCCGGGATGCGCGCGCGAGGATCGGCCCGCAAAGAGCAAGTCGATGCAAATCACTGAAACCGCCGCCGCGGGCCTCAAACGCGAATACCGCGTTATCGTCCCGGCGACCGATCTCGAAGCGAAAGTCAACGAGCGCCTCGATGACCTCAAGAGTCGCGTGCAGCTGCGCGGATTCCGGCCCGGCAAGATACCGGCGGCGCACCTAAAGCGGCTCTACGGCAAGTCGGCCATGGCGGAGGCGATCGAGGCTGCGGTGCGCGAGGCCAATTCGAAAATCGTCGCCGATCACGGATTCAAGCTCGCCGCCGAACCCAAAGTAGTGCTGCCATCAGAGGAAGGCGCGGTCGAAGGCGTCATCGAAGGCAAGTCCGACCTCGCCTATACGGTCGAACTTGAGATCGTGCCGCCGATCGCGCTTGCGGATTTCAAGACTATCAAGCTCACGCGCCTCGTCGCGGACGTGACCGACGAGGAGATCGACAAGGCGTTGCAGGCGATCGCCGAGCAGAACCGCCCGTTTGCGGCCAAGGCCGAAGCGGCGGCCAAAGGCGACCGCCTGACCGTTTCGTTTACAGGCTCGATCGACGGCACACCGTTCGAAGGCGGCACCGGCGAAGATGTACCGCTGCTGCTAGGTGCGGGGCAGTTCATTCCGGGCTTCGAAGACCATCTTGTCGGCCTCAAGGCCGGCGAGAGCACGACCTTCGACGTCAAGTTCCCGGACGACTACCGGGCCGCGGCCGTAGCCGGCAAAGACGCGACCTTCGCCGTCACCGTCAAGACGGTGGAGGCGCCCGGCGTGGTCACGATCGACGACGATTTTGCCAAGACGCTCGGGCTGGAATCGCTCGCCAAGCTCAAGGACGCCGTCAAGGACCGAATTGCCCGTGAGCATGCGACGGTCTCGCGGCAGAAGCTCAAGCGGGCGCTCCTTGATCAACTCGACGAACGCCACCGGTTCGAGCCGCCGCCGAGCCTGGTCGAGAGCGAGTTCGAGGGCGTGTGGTCGCAGATCGAGAGAGATCTGAAGAAGCAGGGCCGCACCTTCGAGGACGAAGGCACCACCGAGGAAAAGGCGCGCGCCGAATACCGCGGCATCGCCGAGCGGCGCGTGCGGCTCGGCCTCGTCATCGCCGAGATCGGCGAACGCAACAACATCAAGGTGACCGACGATCAATTGACCGCCGCCGTGGTCGAGCAGGCGCGGCAGCTTCCCGGACGCGAGCAGCAGGTGTGGGACTATTACCGCAAAAATCCGAACGCGCTTGCCGCCTTACGTGCGCCTTTGTTCGAAGACAAGGTCATCGACTTCCTCATCGAACTTGCCGAGGTCACGGAAAAACCGGTTTCGCGAGACGAATTGTTCAAGGAAGACGAGGAATGATAATCCGGCAGGCTCAAGGCCGGCTTGCGCATCTTGTCGCGGAAATTTCCGCGCATATCTGCAATGGCTGCACGGTCTTGATTGTGCACCGGCGGCTTCGACAAGCTGCACCCGACTCAGACACATTGACCCGAGCCTAAGCCCTGACAGGTGACCCCATGCGCGACCCGAAGGACACTTACATGCAATACCTCGTCCCCATGGTGGTCGAGCAGACCAACCGCGGGGAGCGGGCGTATGACATTTACTCGCGGCTTTTGAAGGAGCGGATCATCTTCATTACCGGGCCGATCGAGGACGGCATGGCCTCGCTCGTAGTCGCCCAGCTCCTGTTCCTCGAGGCGGAGAATCCGAAGAAAGAAGTCTTGATGTACATCAATTCGCCGGGCGGCATCGTCACCTCGGGCCTGGCGATCTACGACACCATGCAGTTCATCCGGCCAGCGGTTTCGACGCTGTGCACTGGGCAGGCCGCATCGATGGGCTCGCTGCTGCTGGCGGCGGGCGCCAAAGACCTGCGCTTTGCG
>Ga0187784_10004189_pt1 | contig 11651 bp, 7 predicted proteins | sample 1015_SJ02_MP15_2_FD_132964 | JGI IMG/M metagenome (GOLD analysis project Ga0187784, IMG submission 132964) | Tropical peat soil microbial communities from peatlands in Department of Meta, Colombia - 1015_SJ02_MP15_20_MG | ecosystem: Environmental > Terrestrial > Soil > Wetlands > Peat | place... | reverse complement strand
TATTGGAGGCAAATACTTTTCTTTCTGTTCTTTTGTGCCATAGACTACTAATAATTCGCTGCCGAAGTTTCCGCTCGAGATGGCTACGCCTAGTGACGAATCTGCTCTGCACAATTCCTCAATGACCAAACACGTTTCAAGCAGCCCGTACCCTTGGCCACCGTATTCTTGTGGAAAGGACAGACTTGTAAATCCAAGTTTCGCTGCTTGCCTATACAATTCTAACGGAAACTCTTCTTTCCTGTCAAGTTCCAATGCTAATTCTGGTTTAAACTCCTTTGCACAAAACTCTTTGACAGCATTTACAATTCCCATTTGTTCTTCGGTTAATTCAAATTTCACTTGTAGAACCCCCGTCCTGCTTTCTTTCCAGTCCAGCCCTTGGCGACGTAATCCTCAATTACCGGGCACGGTTTATACATTTCCATCTGATATTTAGAATACAGCTCCTTCAGTTTCTTGAGTATATTATCTATTCCTGTTCTGTCTGCGTGTTCACAAGGACCTGACGGCCAATAGGTGCCTAATTTCATTCCCGTATCAATATCTTCAGGGTTTGCAACATCGTTGTGAATGATCCATGCCGCCTCGTTTACTGCCACCGCCCATGATCTATCAACATCATACTCATCCAGCAAGTTGAACGGTATCCTAGGCCTGCCTTTCGTCCAATCGTAGAACCCCACACCTGTTTTTTGTCCTAACTTTCCTTCTTTTACGAGCGGCTCGATCACTTCTGTGCATGGTTTTAAGCGTTCACCGTACGCGTTATACAATATGTTTCCAACCTCGTAAGCAATGTCTAATCCGACGAAGTCTGCCAACTCAAACCATCCCATCGGAAAACCGCCAGTGTATTTAACCGAGGCATCTATGCCTTCTTTTGATGCTTCACCGCGTTTGTAAGCCCAGAAGGCTTCGTTGAAAACTGCTCCCAGAACTCTATTCACTATGAACCCAGCCATATCTTTTCGCACAACTACCGGGGTTTTTCCTAATTTTTTGGCTAGCTCCACAAGCGTGTTTATTGTTTCTTGATTAGTATTTTCTCCTTTTATTACCTCAACCAGCGCCATTAGCTGCGGTGGGTTGAAGAAGTGCATCCCTGCTACTTTGTCTGGTCTTTTGGTCATTTTGCCCATCTCTGTTATGCTTAGTGTTGATGTATTAGATGCGAGTATGGCGTTTGATGGAGTAACCGAATCTAGTGTGGCGAAAACCTTTTTCTTTAGTTCGATGTTTTCTGGAGTTGCTTCAATGGCTAAGTTCACATCTTTGCCGCCTTGCTCATAATCAGTCGTGACGCTTACCAGTGCAAGTGCAGCATCAGCGTCTTCACGCCTAATTCTTTTCTTCTCCACGAACTTGTCTAAGCTCCATTTGATTTTCTCCATGCCTTTCTTAAGAAATTCGTCGCTTACATCGATCATCGTAACTTCGCAACCGGTCATTGCGAGAAGCTCAGCGATTCCATGACCCATTGATCCTGAACCTACAATTGCCGCTCTTTTGATATTTGCACTTGTCAAACTTTTTCCCCTCACTTGTATATCTTGAACCGAGAATAGTAATAAAGCTTAGCATTGTATGCCGCTGTCATATTCAAATTAATCTTTTAAGTCTGAAACTACATAATTTTCTTGATCCTCTATGCAAAAAAGCTCAATTTCAAAAGACTGCGTGTTCCCAGGTGTGTGGCAGAAATATGCAGATGAATATGCTGATTCTCTTAGAATGCCAGAAGAGTATTTTGGAGAAATTGCTAAACGAGCACTCTATTGGAAGAGACCATGGGATAAGTACTTTGAGTATGATCCACCTTTACATCGGTTCTTTATTGGCGGTTTAACAAACTACAGTTACCTGCTTGACGTCCACGAAAAATCTTGGAGAAAAGACAAAGTTGCGCTTTATTGGGAAGATGAGTTTGGCAATGCAAGGACAATCAGTTATCATGATTTGTTCAGAGAAGTAAACGGGTTTGCGCAAGTGCTAAAGAACCTCGGTGTCAAAAAGGGAGACAGAGTGGGAATTTATATGCCGATGGTGCCTGAAGCCATTGTTGCAATATTTGCTGCTCATAGGATTGGCGCTTTGCATGTTATTGTTTTCTCTGGTTTTGGAGCTGAGGGCTTAGCAAGCAGACTGGATGACTCCAAAAGCAAACTGCTGATAACCGCAGACGGAACGTTTAGAAGAGGAAATTTTCTGGAACTCAAGAAAATAGCAGATTCGGCACTTGAAAAAGCCGTCAGCGTTGAGAAGGCTATAGTTCTTAAACGAGGGAATGAGGGGAAGGCAGACATGAAAAAAGGCAGAGATTTCTGGTGGCACGAATTGATGGCTGAGGTTCCAAACAACATGCACGTTGAACCGGAATGGCTAGAGGCCAATGACCCTATCTACATAATGTACACGTCCGGAACGGCAGGTAAGCCTAAAGGGATTGTGGATACTTCCAGTAAGCTTGTTTGGCTTTACGCTAACATGCTCTGGGCATTCGATCTGAACAGAGAAAACCGAAAGAGAGAAACATGGTTTTTCACCGGAGATATTGGATGGGCTGGGGGAATGTGGTTTACAGTTTACACCACAGCATTATTCGGTCTCTCTTCCGTGTTTTATGAAGGGGCTCCAGACTACCCGAAACCAGACAAATTCTGGGAACTAGTTGAGAAATTCAAGGCAACCGTTTTTTACACATCTCCGACAGTCTTCAGGCTATGCATGACTTACGGCGATGAATGGGTAAAAAAACATGACTTATCCTCATTAAGAGCCATCGGAAGCGTAGGCGAACCTTTGAATGCTGAAGTTTGGAATTGGACCTTTGAAGTTGTTGGAAACAGAAAAGTTCCGGTAATCGACACGTATGGTCAGACTGAAACATTGCTGACTATTCTTCCACCGTACTCCATAGATAAAATACCTCTAAAACCAGGTTCTGCAACGTTGCCGGTTCCTGGGATCGAAGCTTCAGTTCTCGACGAATATGGGCAACCAGCGAAGACTGGCGAGAAAGGTGTCCTGGTCTACAAAGTGCCTTTCAAAGTACCATCCATATTCCTCACGGTCTGGGGTGGTGTGGAAAGATTTGGTGAAAAGAATTGGAGGGGAGACAATGAATTTGTTAATAGCGTCTACTATGACGCTTTCAAAGGCTACTTCAATACAAGCGATGCCGCTATGGAAGACAACGATGGCTACTTCTGGTTGTTAGGAAGGGCGGATGATACACTGAAGATAGCTGGCCATAGAATAGGAACAGCTGAAATAGAGAACGCTTTTCTGTTCCATTCGGCGGTCGGAGCCGCAATGGTTGTAGGGAAACCGGACGTTCTGAGGGGAGAATTAGCTGTCTCTTTCATCGTGTTGAAACCGGGAAATAATCCGTCAATTGAGCTCGCGGAAGAGCTCAGAAGAACTGTTAGAAAAGCACTTGGAGCCTTTGTAGTAATCGAAAAAGTATACTTTGTTAAGAGAATACCGACTAACAGAAGTGGCAAAGTAGTGAGAAGAGTTGGCAGAGCGCTTGTTAGAGGTCTGCCTCTCGGAGACACCTCGACTTTAGATGACCCAACAACAATACCTGAGCTTCGAAACGCAATCAAAGATTCAGGCTATTAATTGATTATGCTGAACGGCACATCTTCATTCAGAGCTTGCAAGAATTCTTAACGCTTCCCTTGGTTCGACAGGCAACTCTACTCTTTCGTGTATCTGGTGGTTGAGGGGAAAAAAATTCCTAAGAACTAATGGCGAAGATATGTAGATGTTCTTTGAAACGACAGACAGCCCAAACAAGGATTCCCCGCCTCTTCACAAAACGCAAAGTGCTTGAGCTAGCAGTTCCATAATGTCTATGACTTGGATTTTTCCCTCGCTGTCTGTTGTTTTGATAGCATCTTCGAATGTTAAAAGACAGAAAGGGCATGCTACTATCACCATTTCGGCTCCTACTTCAAGGGCTTCCCTGACTCGATTTTCCGCAAGTCGTCCCCCTGGCATGTCGTGCCACATTCCTCCTCCTCCACCACCGCAGCAAACGCTTCGGCTTCTTGATTTTCCTAGTTCGACAAGTTTTAGACCGGGTATGCTCTCAATTATCTTTCGAGGCTCGTCATAAACGTCGTTGTGTTTACCCAAGAAGCAAGGGTCTTGGTATGTCACTGTTTTTTCGATCTTTTTCGAAAAATTAAGTTTTCCAGAATCAATCAAATCTGCGAAATATTGGGTGCAGTGCTGGACTTGAAGTTTTTTCGGGTATCTATTCTTGAAAGCATGAAAGCAGTGTGGCGATGTGGTGACTATATTCTGCACGCCATACTGATCGAAAAGACTTAGGTTGGTTTCAGCCAGCTCTTCAAAGAGTCCTTTCTCCCCAAGGGAGTATATTTCATTTCCACAACAAGTTTCCTTATTTCCCATTATTGAAAATTCGGTGCCTACCGCATTTAAATTCTTGACTGTTGCTACAGCTATTTTCTGTGCACGCGAATCATAAGACGCAACGCACCCGACAAAATAGAGTAACTCGGCTCTCTCGCCCTCTGAGACGTACTTAACTTTCAAATCCCTAGCCCAATCAGATCTCTTATTTCGGCTTAGCCCCCATGGATTTCCATACTTGAAAACGCCTTCTAAGACATCCATCAGGGTGCGCGGAACGTCCCCTCTTTCAACTAAAAGGCTGCGAAGACCGATAAGCACGTCCAATGGCTTCACTTGCCGTGGACAACGGTATGAGCAGGTTGAGCAGGTTGTGCAGTCCCAGATTTCACTTTTCTCGTATATGTTTAATTGAGGGTGCACAGCAAAGGAGGAGTTTAGGTAAGCGATCTCCTGCATGAGTTTTCTGGGATTAAGTTTGGATCTTGAAGAAATAGGGCAAGAACCGGTGCACTTACCGCACTGCATACATGAAAGGTAATCCAAGTTCTTGAGAGCATCCAGTCCTTCCGGGGTCATTCGGCGTGGCACTCCCTTTGATCCGTCAAGACCTCATTGAGTTCAGCCAATATTTGTTCATCGCTAAATAGTTTCATGTGGATAGCACCCGAGGGGCATGCTGCACAGCATGAACCACAGCCTTTGCATGAAGATTCGAGAACCTCAACCGATTTCTCCTTCACGACTAATGCGTTGAAGGGGCAACTGGCTGCACATACTAAACATTGGCTGCATAAATTCTCATCAACCTCTGCGGTTATGGGCTCAATCATAGCTTGCCCTGCGCTCATAAGGTTGCTCGCTTTTTGCGCCGCACCACTAGCTTGAGCAACAGAATCCGGAATGTCCTTCGGTCCTTGAGCAGCTCCGGCAATAAATATACCGTCAACGAGCGTGTCCATGGGTCTAAGCTTCGGATGGGCCTCCCTAAAGAAGCCATCAGGACTCGTCGAAATGTTTAGAATTCTACAAAGCGAGCGTGCTCCTGTGCTTGGAATTAGCCCAACCGATAAAACCACCATGTCCACCTCGCCTTCGACAAGAGTGCCAAGCAATGTATCTTCGGCCCGCAGAGTCAGATTCTTGGATTTTGAATCCTCAACGATTTCTCCAACCATGCCTTTTATGTAGCGAACTCCTTCCTTTTGAGCTCTCTTATAGAACTCCTCATACCCTTTTCCGAACGCCCTGAGATCAATGTAGAAAATTGTTATTTCAGCGTCGGGAATTTTTTCCTTGATTAGTAATGCTTGTTTGGTTGCATACATGCAGCAAACGCGGGAGCAATATGTATTTGTCTTCTCACTTCTTGACCCAACGCATTGTATGAATGCAACACGTTTAGGAGGTTTACCATCGGAAGCCCTTACCACTTTGCCCCCAGTCGGCCCAGATGGGCTAATAATTCTTTCAAGCTCAATTCCAGTAAGCACGTTATCATAGATTCCGAAACCGTACTCCTCAATTATCGAGGGGTCGAACGTATCAAATCCAGTTGCCACAATTATGGTGCCAACTTCAATCTCCACCTCTTCTGGCTTCTCGGCAAAATTTATAGCCCTAGGACCACATGCTTCGACACACTTGTAGCATTCGATGCAACGATCATTATCGATTGTGTAAATCAGAGGCGCTGCCTGAGGAAAAGGTACATAGATGGCTTTTCTAGGCCCCAGTTTCTCATCGAACTCGTTTGGGGCTTCGATGGGGCACACCTTGGCGCAATCTCCACAACCGTTGCAAAGCTTCTCTATTACGTAACGAGGTCTTTGTGTGATTTTTACCTTAAAATTCCCAACGTAACCTGACGTTTCCTCGATTTCCGAGTTTGTGAACACTCTGATCTTAGGATGATGAGCGATTAAAGACATCTTCGGAGATAATATGCATAGAGAACAGTCCATCGTTGGGAACGTCTTGTCTAACTGAGCCATGTGGCCACCAAGACTTGGCTTCTTTTCAACCAGGTAAACATCAAATCCGTCTTCAGCAAGGTCAAGTGCTGCTTGGATGCCGGTGATGCCACCGCCTATCACCAGACAACTTTTCTTAACTGGCACCTTTATGGTCTCTAAAGGTTTAAGTAGAGATGCACGCGCTACCGCCATCTTTATAATATCCAATGCCTTTTCGGTGGCTTTTTCTGGCTGATGCATATGAACCCACGAACATTGTTCCCTGACGTTTGCTATTGTGACTAAATACCTATTCAAGCCTGCATCTTCAACGCACTTACGGAAGGTTGGTTCATGAAGCGTAGGAGAGCATGATGCAACCACGATTCTATTTAGTTTTAAATCTTTGATGTCTTTTTGGATTAGAGTTTGACCAGAATCTGAACAGAGGTATGGATATTCCTTGGCAGTAACGACATTTTGAAATGAAGAGGCGCATTTGACGGCCGTTTTAACATCAACGGATCCGGCGATGTTTGTGCCGCAGTGGCATAGATACACGCCGATTTTGGGCTTTTCGCTAAGATTGGATTGGAAGTGCTCAGTCTTTTGCTTTGACGTTTCCAACTTGTCTGGCTCCAACCTTTACGCTCGTTAGCCTAAGCGTTACTCTGGGGACTCTTTGTACCTACTGTAGACTCAGCCGTTTCCGAAAAGGTTTTTGTAAAAACTGCCTTTCCCATATTCTGCCCGAACTCTTCTTCTCTCGCAAATAATAGGATATAAAGCGCTATAAAAACGTGGTTGAACATTCTAAATGAAATGAACATTGTGCGCACTTTTTTACAATGCGAGGGCTATGCAAGCTAGGTGCGCATATTTGATCACTCTGCGAACCATGCTTTTTTCAAACAATATTTATTTCTAACATACTCGTCGAGGCAGTTCAAATTCCTCTCGCGTCAGGCTACTTCAGTTATATCTTACATCGCCAGCACAGTTTAGCTATGGCTCATAATTTCTGTTTCTTTTCCTCTATTATTTTGTTTTTAATCGCAGGCAAGATTTTGAATAGGTCTTGCACTACACCGTAATCCGCGAAACCGAAGATAGGCGCGTTCGGATCTTTGTTTATCGCCATGATTAAGTCTGAGTTTTTCATTCCAAGAACATGTTGGAAAGCCCCGCTTATTCCAATAGCCATGTAGAGTTTCGGCTTCACTGTTTTTCCCGAAGATCCGACTTGTCGGTCGCTCGGAAGCCAGCCCTTATCAACAATCGGGCGTGAGCACGACAGAATTGCGTCCAACGTCTTCGCCAGGTCTTCCACCATGGAAATGTTTGCTGCGTCCTTTATTCCTCGACCGACGCTTACGAGTTTTTCCGCTGATGTTATGTCAACCCCGCCAGTTTTGGGCAAAAAGTATTGGATGAAGCGCTTTCCGGTTATTTCCTCCTGCAGGGGGGATGGGATTTCTACGATTTCTCCGTTTGCGGGCGGTGAAGGTTTTTGCACGGCGAATGTTGCTTGTCGTATGGTTACCATGTGGGTCAGGGCTTTGCAAACTGTTGCCTTAACGTTTACTTTTCCTCCATAAAGTTGACGTGTTACAGTTAGGGCGTCGTCTTGAAAGCTTAAGCCAATGCAGTCTGTTGCCAAGGGTATGTTTAGGGCTGCGGCGAGTCTCGGAGCTAGTTCTATGCCGTAGGAGGTGTGTCCCATCATAATCAGAGATGGTTTACGTTCTGTGATCAGTTTTGATAAAATTTTCTGGTAGGCTTCAGAATTGAAACCTTCCATTTTTTCGTCTTGAACCAGCAGAACGGTTTTTGTGTATTCCGAAAGGTTTTTAGCCTGCTCTTTAACGTCTTTTCCCAGAATGATCGCTGTAAGTTCCGAGTTTGTTGTTTCGGCTAGCTCTCTGGCTTTGGTGAGAATTTCATAGGTTATGTCACGAATTTGACCCTGCCTGTGTTCGGCCAGAACGAAAATTTCTCCCACTTTAGATAAGCCCCCTTGATTTGAGGATTTCAACGATTTTCATTGCGATTTCGTCATCTGTGCCCTTCAGAAGTACTGCCTGTTTTTCGAACTGCGGCATATAAACACTTTCTGTGTTTAACCACGAGCCTGCTAAACCCACATCGTTTTCCGTTAAGCCTGTGTCTACTAGACTCATGACTTTAATTTCTTTTTGCATGGCTTTGCGTATGCCCATTATTGAAACGTATCTCGGCTCGTTTATCCCAGTTTGAATCGAGAACAGTGAGGGCAGGTTGACTTCAATTTGTTCTTCAAGCCCGGCTTCTAATTCTCGGTTGACTTTTGCGAAGCCTGGTGACAGTTCGATTTTTTTAACCAGTGTTACGTGTGGTACGCCGAGCATTTCGGCGAGGACTGGCCCCACAACGGCGTTTCCATCATCGGCTGCCTGCATGCCAGTAAAGATTAGATCATAATGCAGTGTTTTGATCACGCTGTGGAGGATTTTGGCAATTGCGTAGGCATCTGAGCCTTCAAATCTTGGATCTGTCAAGCGTATGGCCGAGTCTGCTCCTCTGGCCAAGCATTTTCTAAGTGTGCTTTCTGAGTCTTGAGGACCTATAGTTATGGCCGTTACCTTTCCGCCTTCTTTTTCTTTTATGCGTACTGCCTCTTCCAGTGCGTAATCATCCCATTCGTTAATATCAAAAACCAAGCCTGCCGTTTCAATGGATTTACCAGATGGATCAATTTTCAGGTCGGCATCGGCCGTTTCAGGAACATGTTTGACACACACAATTATGTCCACTGTCTGTCAATCTCCATTGTGCTATGTCCCTCTATAAAACATCGATTTGAATATAATCTTTACTTTGTTAAGCATTTCAGGAGTCAAAGGGCCTGATAATTTGATTCAGATCCGCGCGCGCTTTGTCAAGTTCTCCGTGACTGCTTTTTCACAAATCTTTTTTTCAATTCTGCTTTTGTACGTGGTTTTTCTGCAACAAATTCAAGCATCTCGAGTATGACCTCATCATCAACACTTTTCATGACTGTTCCGTTTCTCAGAAGTTAGTTCAAGCTTTACTCAATTGCTCGGCTACTTATCTTAAGAACACCCATGCGCGCTTTTTTACTATTAAATCTTTTGGAAATTATTCCTAAACTTTTTCGGATGGGAAGCTGCAAACCTCTTAAACTTGAGATTATTAAAAATGATAATAGACTGTTATCCAAGAGAGTGGAGAAATTGCAAAGATTCACGATAGTTGATGGACACGAAGACATAGCATTCAATGCTTTATCCTTGCGCCGTAACTTTCTTGATAAAATTTCAAACATTAGGACCAAGAACGCTTTTAAGAGTGAAGGAATCCCGACTGTTTCGTTTCCAGAACTGAAAAAAGGGAATGTGCGAATAGTATTTGCCACCATCTGGGTAGCCCCCTGTCAAAAGTCACCTGTGCCTAGAGGGCTTTGCTACAGCGCTTCCGACGAAGCGCATGCGCTGGCAATGGCTCAAATGGATTATTACAGAAGCATAGAGTCCCAGGGATATGTCAATATAATCCGAACAAAAGCGGAGCTAAAAGAGCATCTCTCTTGCAAAACCAAGGTTGGTCTTGTAATTCTAATGGAAGGAGCCGACCCGATACTTGCTCCAAAAGAAGCAAAGGAATGGTTTAGGGCAGGAGTAAGGATAATCGGTCCAGCTTGGCAAAGAACAAAATATAGCGGGGGAACAGGTGCTCCTGGTCCTTTAACAAAAGAGGGCAAGGAGTTGATGGCAGAGATGGAAACTGCAGGCATGATTTTAGACATGTCGCATATGGCTGACGAGAGCTTCTTTGACGCGCTTGATTTGTTTCATGGAAACGTCATTGCCAGCCATTCAAACTGCCGAAAATACGTCCCAACGGACAGACAGCTAACAGACGAGATGATTAAAGCGTTAGTTTCAAAGAATGGGGTTATTGGAACAGTGTTGTTCAACAAGTTTCTCGACCCGGACTGGAAAAGGAAAGGCAAAGCCAAGAAAGAAGTTACTTTTTCCGCGGTCATCAAACACATGAAAAATGTCTGCGACCTTTCTGGAGACACTCTTCACAGCGCAATTGGCTCCGATCTTGACGGAGGATTCGGGGCAGAATCGGTTCCCCGAGGCATCGATACTGTGGCAGACCTTCAGAAACTGGGAGACGCATTAGGCAATGAGGGATTTTCAGTTATTGAAGTTTCTAACATAATGGCTGACAATTGGATAAGACTACTGAAAAGAGCCCTTCCGGAATGATTAGAGTCTGGCTTTTTCCTTTAAGGGTCAACAGCTTGCGCAGCAGCCAAGCCACATTTAAATTTGATTGGAGTACCGAGCAGGATTGATTCAATAATCGTTACGACAGAGTTATCACAGCAAAAGATTAAACGTGCTCGCCGAGCTACTAGTGGATTCTGTATAAAATGGAAAAGAGGAACGCAGTTTGGTTAGAAGAATAAAGAGAACTTCCCAGAAAAAAATGTCGCTAACAGCAAATTGCGCGATGGGACCCTTGACCAAGCCCATAGCAATTGTAACGCCCGGTGAAACAGTCGAAGTGGAAACATGGGACGCCAGCGGCAATATTGTGGGCGTTCGTCGGAACCTAGGAGATGTAATTCAGAAAGGTCTTCGCAGATATGAAAATCCTGTTACTGGTCCCATTTACGTTGAAGGCGCTGAACCAGGAGACGCTCTAAAGATCGAAATAATCAACATAAAGTTTCCAAATGTCGGCTGGACCGCCGTCATACCCGGATTCGGAGGGTTAGAGGGCTGGCTCCAACTGTCTCCGCCCACCTCGAAGATTTCAAAAATCAGCGGTGAAAAGATAATCTACACGCTCAACGACGGGAGGACAATCGAAATTCCCTGTAAACCCTTCATCGGAACGATCGGCGTTTCACCAGTATTCGAAGCTGTCTCTACAATTGTGCCAGGAAGGCACGGAGGAAACATGGACGTCCCCGACATCTGCGTTGGAAACTCCCTGCGCCTTCCCGTGGCAGTCAAAGGAGCACTTCTAGGGTTAGGTGACGTTCACGCCGTTCAAGGAGACGGGGAAATCTGTGGAACTGCACTGGAAGTTTCATCAACAGTTACTATGAGAGTTGATTTGGAAAAAAACAAAAACCTAACCTGGCCACGCGTCGAATCGAAGAATGAAATCATGACTGTCTGCAGTGCCAAACCCCTAGAGGATACGGTTAGATTAGCTTTTCTTGAACTTATAAAGTGGTTAGAGACAGACTACGGTTTTGAACGCTACGATGCCTACATGTTCCTA
>Ga0187784_10004188_pt1 | contig 11652 bp, 8 predicted proteins | sample 1015_SJ02_MP15_2_FD_132964 | JGI IMG/M metagenome (GOLD analysis project Ga0187784, IMG submission 132964) | Tropical peat soil microbial communities from peatlands in Department of Meta, Colombia - 1015_SJ02_MP15_20_MG | ecosystem: Environmental > Terrestrial > Soil > Wetlands > Peat | place... | reverse complement strand
GCGCGACCTGGGCTGCGGTTCGCAGCGCTTTGCCGGCGGGCGGCGCACTTGACGTGAGCAAGGGTGAGCAGGCCGCGGCATCGGAGGCATTCCGGGGATTCAAGGGCGACGTGGAGAATCTGCTGGCAGCATTCGCCGGCGAAGTGAGTTACGACAGCGAGACCGCTGGCTATTTTCATCCCGGGCGGTCGGCGCGTGCCTGCATTGCCGGATTGACGGTGGTGCAGTTGGGGCAGATTCATCCGCAGGTTGCGGAGGCGCGGAAACTGAAACAGGCTGTCTTTTTGGCGGAGATCGACCTGGAGCCGTTGTACAGGATCGGACTGCGCACTGTTCGCTTCGCGCCGCTGCAAAAGTATCCCTCGGTGGAGCGCGATTTCTCTTTTGTTTTCGACGATGCGGTCACCTTTGGGCAGATGCAAGCAACGGTGGAGGCTGCGGGCATATCGGAGTTATGCGAGTTTCGCCCGGTCGAAATCTTTCGCGGTGGCGCAATCGCCGCGGGGAAATATTCGATCTTGCTGCGCGCTCGATTCCAATCCTCGGAAAGAACCTTGCGCGAGGAGGAAGTGGCCCAGTGGTCGGCCAACATTGTGTCGGCCTTGGCCGGGCTAGGAGGAGTACAACGTGTTTAAGCGCCGGCCACGCTTTCTGTCTATGTTGTCTCTAATCTTCTGACCACACGCGGTTCCCGACGTAATGGATCGCCGCTTAAGACGTCCCCCGGGTTTGCCGATAGAGGAGAAGTGAACATCTCTTCGTCTGGACGACCCTCTGGCAGGACAGCTGTAACAACCACGGGACACGATGCCGGAACAGCAGCAGGCCGGGCCCGCGATCCGATCAAGCCGCTGCACTACGTAGCGAGGCAGCCGATCTTTGACCGTGACGAAAAAGTGTTTGGGTACGAACTGCTGTTTCGCAACGGAGTGGAAAACACCTTTTCCGGGGACACGGATGCGGCTTCGCGCGCGACCGTCGACAATTCCCTGCTGATGGGGTTGGACGTGTTGTGCGACGGACGGCGGGCGTTTATTAACTGTACCCGGGATGTGCTGATCAAAGGGCTGGTTACGCTTCTGCCCTCGCACTCGACCGTGGTGGAGGTGCTCGAAGACGTCCCTCCCGATCCAGACGTGGTGGCCGCCTGCCGCAGCTTGAAGGAAGCCGGATACACGATTGCCCTGGATGACTATGTGGCGAATGACCCGCGAGAACCGCTCATCGACATCTCCGACATCGTGAAGGTGGAAATGCAGCTTACCACTGCAGAACAACGTGCGGAGCTGGTACGAGCCTTTGCCACGCGCGGTTGCCGTTTGCTGGCGGAGAAGGTCGAAACCCAGGAAGATTTCGTGCGGGCGCGGGATCAGGGCTTCGTCTATTTCCAGGGATATTTCTTCCGCCGGCCGGAGATGATGGCCACACAGGAGATGCCGGCCCATCAGATGAACTATTTGCGGATGCTTAAGGAGGTATCGCAGCCGGAGTTGGACATAGCGGCTTTGGAACAGTTGATTAAAGTCGAGGCGTCGGTCTGCTACCGGTTGTTGCGCTATTTGAATTCGGCGATGTTCAGTTTCAGGAGCGAGATTCACTCGGTCCGCCATGCGCTCTCCATGCTCGGCGAGCGCGAAATCCGCCGCTGGGTGCGGTTGGTGGCCGCGGTCGGAGCCGGACGGGAGAAGCCCAGCGACCTGTTGCTGGCAGCGCTGGTGCGGGCGCGGTTCGGCGAATTGTTGGCGCGGCGGGTGCCCCACGGAAAGTCCGATCTGTTCCTGCTCGGCCTGCTTTCTCTCATCGACGCCATGCTGGAAATGCCCATGGAGGCGCTGCTGGAAAAGATTCCTCTGGATCGCGAGACCAAAACCGTACTGCTGGGTCAGCCCAGCCCGTTGCGTCCCGTGTTTCGCCTAATGCTCGCGCATGAAAGCGGAGAGTGGGAGGCGGCGGCCGAGTTGAGTCACAGCCTGCGTCTCAACCCCGAAGATGTTGCAGAACTCTACTGGCAGGCGCAGCATTGGGCGCGAGAAATCTCGCAGGCAGAATAACGGCAGAGCACAGTTGCGCTTTCGCATGCCAGTTGGCCTGACCTGCACCACAGTCCACTCCCTCCTGTGCAAAACGCCGGTAGATGGGGGACTTGCGCGGCGCGCCGAGGACGAGTACCATAAGGTTGTTCTCTTGTAGGCCTCGTTCCCGCGCAGGCCTTCCGCGCCCGCCGTTCCCCGGCGGCGCCTTACGGATCCGAAACACGGATAATCGAAACTGAGTACGTTTTTCATTCGCAGTAAGCGGTTCGTTTCAGAGTTGGGGTTCGTTCCATCGTGCGTTTCGCCGCAATCCGCCCTGGTGCAGAGGTCCGTGGTGACGTTTCACGGCACGTCCTCGATTCCGCGTTGCGCATTTTCATCCGCCGCGGAAACGGAGAACGCGCGCGCGATCTAGGCAGTTCGGAGCGGGCTCGAATCAGCACAAGTGAACCGGTTTGAGAGGATTATGAACGCAGGTCCTGGAAAGCCCTCCGGTGGCGGAGGCAGAAGAAGACGGCGCGGGCGCCGTCAGCACAATCAACGCGGACATCGCCCGGGCCACGGGATGGCTCGCGAGAACAAAGACGGCATCTACACCGCCCCGATGGATCACAGCTATCGTGCCGTTCTGGCCGGCGGAAACAATAACGGGCATAAGCCCGGGCGCCAACGTCCCGGATTTGCGGCCCAGTTTCCGCAGCCCGAGCCCGAACCATTGCCTGCGACCGAGGATGCCAATTCCCGCATCTTTGCCTTCATCGAAGACCTTTTCTTCCTGGCGAAGATTCAGGAAACGGCGCGCAAACTCAACGTCAAGGTCGAATTCGTCAAAAACGACAAGGACATGGCGGAGAAGATGCAGCAGAACGGCGAAGAGAAACCGTCGCTGATTATTTTCGATCTCAACAATGCGGCAGTGAAACCGCTTTCGCTGATTCCCAAACTGAAGAGCAAGCTGAAGAAGACATCGATTATCGGGTTCCTTTCCCATGTCCAGGGAGACCTGAAGCAGAAGGCCCATGAAGTGGGCTGCGACATGGTCTTGCCGCGCTCGGCCTTTTCGCAGAACCTTCCGCAATTGCTGCGCCGCCACGGCGCGCCGGAAGACGCCGAACCCATGGTGCAGTAGGGGATGCGTCTGTCAATCAAGACGCCGTAGTTATGAGTGCCGTAAGATCGTCCTGAAAAATAGTCCGTGAATCGATTGAATTCTCCTTCCCAGGGCAAGCCGCGCGTACGCTTTGCACCGTCCCCGACCGGATTTCTGCATGTCGGGAGCGCGCGAACGTTCATCTTCAACTGGCTCTATGCGCGGCACAACGCCGGCACGATGATCCTTCGGCTTGATGACACCGACGTCGAGCGCAACAGCGACGCGTCCGTGAATTCCATCTTTGAAGGATTGAAGTGGCTTGGTCTGAGCTGGGACGAAGAGTACAAGCAGTCCGAGCGGCTCGATCTTCACCGGAAAGTGGCTTGGGCGATTTTTGAGAAGGGTCTGGCTTATCGCGACTTCACGCCCGCGCACACTGGAGAGAGTGAAAAGTCCGGTGCGCAGGGGACATGGCTGTTCAATCCGGGAATGAGGGAACTTTCGCGCGACGAAAGCGATCGTCGCGCCGCCGCGGGCGAGCCGTTCGCCCTGCGCTTTCGCGTGCCGCGCGAGGGCCAGGTCGTGCGCTTCTCAGACGCGGTTTATGGCGAGCAGATGAAGGCGGGCGCCGACATTGAAGATTTTGCCCTGCTTCGTTCCGACGGCATGCCGACGTATCATCTGGCTTCTTGCGCGGACGACGCCGACCTCGGCATCACGCACATCATTCGCGGGCAGGATCACCTTTCCAACACATTCAAACACGTTTTGATTTTTGAAGCTGCCGGTTATGCTCCTCCGCAGTTTGCCCACCTTCCTCTGCTGGTTGCGCCCGACGGCACCAAGCTTTCCAAACGCCGCCATGGGCCGGTGGTGAGCGTTACCACCTATCGCGACGCAGGATTTTTGCCTGAGGCCTTCATCAACTTCTTGTGCTTGCTGGGCTGGTCGCCGAAAGACGATCGCACCAAGATGAGTCAACAAGAGTTGATTAACGCGTTCTCACTCGAGGGCATCAATCGCGCGAATGCGGTAGTGAATTTCAAAGAGCCCGCCACCACGCCGGAGGAAACGTTTGATCCGAAAGCTGTGTGGCTGAATGCTGAGCATATTCGCGGATTAGCCATGGAAGACTTGAGCCAGCGCCTGCTGCCGATTGTGCGCGCTGCGGGGTTCGACGTTACGCCAGAAAAGATGCTGCGCATTACGCCGCTCATTCGGGAGCGCATCAAGTTGCTGCGCGATGTGCTCACCGCGGCAGATTTTTTCTTTGTCGAGCAATTACCGCCGTATGACCCGGCCGAACTCATCCCGCAAAAGGGAGACGCGGCGATGGCTCACCGAGCCCTGGAAAAAGCGCAAGCGGTGTTAGCGAACGTGGAATTCAAACACGATCCGCTGGATCAAGCTCTGCGCGCCGCGGCGCACGAACTCGGGGTGAAGGCCGGGCAGATGTTTCAGCCCATTCGGGTCGCCGTCTGCGGGCGCAAGAACGCCCCGCCGCTGTTTGAAACGTTGGAAGTGCTGGGGAAAGAAACGACGCTGAAGCGAATTGAAGAGGGGCTTGAGAAGACCCCGTGATAGGCCGCCCCACGCGCCGACCCCAACCGCACGGGCACCACCAGGGCAGATAGATTCTCGCCCTAAAAGCAAACCCCGAACCGTTGCCAGTTCGGGGCGCACATCAACCTGTCCTGTTCCCTTTAATTATCGGCAACAACTCCCGATGAAGTCAACGTTACTTTTGTCGAGGAGAGCCTCCCTGTCCCAAGGCTCTCCGCCAGCTTCCCTACCAAACCTTGGGGAGCTGTGGACCCGACGGGATTCGAACCCGCACCTTCTAACGGGACAGGTTGATGTGCTGCCAATTACACCACGGGCCCAAGCTCAGGCTATGGTGTGGTGAGAGCCAAACACAAGCGGGTTGAAGGGAATCGGCGAGATTAAATCCCAATTCGGGATTTTTGCATCCTCCATCCCCTCTTTCCCATCTGTAGCGATTGCTGCGCGAATTTTCCCGCGAGGTCCTCATCATGAAAGCTGTTCAGATCAGCAAGCCCGGTGGAGATTTCGAAGTTGTGGAGCGCCCCATCCCTCAGCCAGGACGCGGGCAGGTGCGCATCAAAGTGGAAGCCTGCGGTATTTGCCACAGCGATGCGCTGGTGAAAGAAGGTCACTGGCCGGGCATTCAGTATCCGCGCGTGCCCGGACACGAGATTGCCGGACGCATCGACGCTGTCGGCCCCGAGGTTACGGTGTGGAAGGCGGGACAGCGCGTCGGCGTCGGCTGGCACGGCGGACACTGCTTTGAATGCGACTCCTGCCGTCGTGGCGATTTCGCGCTTTGTCAAAACCAGAGAATTACTGCCATCAGTTATGACGGCGGCTACCAGGAATACATGATCGCGCAGGCGGACGGTGTGGCCGCGATGCCCGACGATCTGCCTGCCGATGAAGCCGCGCCGTTGCTGTGTGCCGGCATTACCGTTTACAACTCGCTGCGCCATTCCGGAGCGCGGGCCGGCGATCTGGTTGCCGTGCAGGGCATCGGTGGACTTGGGCACCTCGGCATTCAGTATGCGCGGCAGATGGGCTTCCGCACGGTTGCGGTTGGCCGCGGAGGCGACAAGAAGGCCCTGGCGACGAAGCTCGGCGCGCACGAATATGTGGATTCGAGCGCTGGGAATCCTGCCGAAGCGTTGCAGAAGCTGGGCGGAGCGCAGGTGATTCTGGCAACGGCGCCGGACTCGAAATCGATGTCAGCGCTGATCGACGGCTTGGGTGGGAGTGGCAAGATGATGATTGTGGGCGCGGGCTTCGAGTCGCTGACCGTCACTCCCTTGCAGCTTATCGGCGGGCGGAAGTCGATCCAGGGATGGCCTTCGGGCGTGGCCAGCGATTCCGAAGACACGCTGCGCTTCAGTTCGCTCGCCGGAGTGCGTCCCATGATCGAGCGCTATCCGCTGCAAAAAGCCGCCGATGCTTATCAGCAGATGATCAGCGGCAGGGCGAGGTTCCGCGTGGTGCTGACGATGGCATAGCGTTTCCTGTGGGCGCCGTTCGTTGCCGGGTCAGGTTGCGGCGTTCAAGCTGGGAACATCGGGTCGTGACTAGCGGGAATGGACTGGAGGGCCTTATGCCCTTCCGGTCCATTTTGCTTGCGGAGAAAAATTGTTCCGAGGCTTAGCGGTGGTGCTTGCCGCCTCCATGGCCGCCGGAGTGCCCGCCTCCACCTCCGTGCGAGTGCCCACCGCCAAAACTCTTGCCACCGCCGAAGCCTTTCGGCGCATGCCCGCCGCCAATTCCCTTGTTGCCTCCAAAACTCTTCGGCGCGTGTCCGCCGCCGTGGAACTGGCCTGAGCTCGGCGTATGCCCGCCGCCGAAACTTTCTTGTGAATGGCCTCCGCCAAACAGGTGAAAGCCCCCGGAGTGCTGCGAGGACTTCGCCGAAGATCGGGAGAAGGAATTGGAACTTCGTCCATCGAATGCCGCGTGCGCAAAACCGCCGTTTGAGGCACGATAAGACGGCTGCTGTCTTTCATTTCGCTCTTCATGACCAAAAGAATAGCGGGAGGTGGCACGGCTCTCCGGCATCCTGCTCTCTGGTCTTGAGAAGTTGCGCTCTAAGGAACGACTGCCGCCGCGAGACGGCTCAAAGCCGTGGTCGGACCGCTGGCCCCAATTCTCCGCATGCCGGTCCTCGCCCCGACCAAATGTTCGCCAACCGCCCGCGTCCGTTCCGCCATGCCGCCAGCCTTCTCCGTTTCCCAAGCGTGCGTATTCATGCGGAAGCCGGGCAAAGCCGTGCCCCTGATAGGCGTGAAACCCGCGGTGCGGGAATCCCCAATCCGCGACCGTATCGCTGTGAGAGTAGTAGTCCGCATGATTGAACAGAACCGCCTGCACCAGCCAATTCAATCCCCAGGCCAGCCATCCCCAAGGCGTGTGGGAGAACGCCGACATCGCGATCCCGAGCCCGTACCTGAGCGGTCCCGATGTGAAGAACTCCCCGATTGCTCCCAAGAGCGAGAAACCGGGATAGGGCGTGACCGGCTCTCCGTAAACTGCCCACGGATTGTAAGCCGGAACGTAGACGATCTCGGGATTCACCGGCGCCAACTCAATGTAGTCTCCTTGATAGCGGACGACTTCCTGCGGCGTGCTCTGCAGGTTTCCGGCAGCTTGTGCCCGGCGGCGCATGACCTGCACCGCCTCGAGCACATCCTGGGGCTGGTTGAAGTAGGCGTTGCCCAGGTCTGTGGTCCATTGCAGATTGCGGGCCATTTGCTCTAACACCTGGGGAAATGCCGTGAGAGCTTTCACGCTCGGATCCCAGGCCTGCACGTCCGCGCCGGCAACGATTTCCTCGGGAACTGCGCCCATTCGTTGTTGCCGCCACTGATCGGCCTCAACCACCTGCGCCGGATAGGTGGATGCGGCCAGCACCTGGGCCACGAGCGGGTCAGGGTACAGAGCGATTGGCGCCACGAGCTGCTCCAGTTGGCCTGCATTGAGCGGCTGGCGGGCAATCGGCGCCGCATCCTGCGAATAGCTGGAATCTGCGTAAGACTGCTGGGCGAGGAGCTTTCCGTGCCCTGCAAGAAGCAGAATCGTAAAGGCCAGCAAAGGCAGCGTCTTGCGGGACATTACCCGGGCTTTCCGGGAGACTTTTGAAATGGTTCCGAAACGGCACGAAGCCTCATAAGGCTGGCATGGAGGGCAAAGGTTGGGACCCGAGTGGTTGTGCATACCAAGCCAAGATGCCGATATTGCCGCGCGCGATCAATGGAGGGAATATCAATTGGTTCTCGTCTGATAAGTCGATGAAAACAAATCATATCTTGCACAGGATAAGTTCCTTCTGGGTCTTGGACTGGCGGATTTCACAGCTTTTGTCCGTCGCAAACAAGCCAGGCAAAAGAAAAAAATCCAAATTGTGCTTGACAAATTATACTGTACATCATACAGTGTGTGTCATATACTATATGTCGAACGGTACAACAAACGCCGAAATCTTCGAAAACTTGAAGCTGGAACTACGCCGCGGTTGTCTGACTCTGGCCGTTCTGACCCAGCTCCGCACCGAGCGCTATGGATACACCCTGCGCAAGGCGCTGGCCGACGATGGCTTGGAGATTGATGAAGGCACGCTTTATCCCCTGCTGCGCCGGCTGGAGAGCCAAGGGCTGCTTGTGAGCCAGTGGCGCGAAGAAGACAAGCGCAATAAACGCTTCTACCGGCTGTCGCCCCAGGGCGAACAGACTCTCGGTCAGCTGTTGGAGGAATGGCAGCGCATTAATGCGTCGCTCGCCAAGATTCTGCAAGAGGCATGAGTATGACGGAGAACAGGGCCACACGTTGAAAGGGATTACCCACTAACGCAATTACGGAGTCTTTATGAGCCAACCGAAAACTACTACCGAGTTTGTGGAGCGCTATCTGCAGGCGGTGCGCTTCTGGCTGCCGAAGTCGGAGCGACAGGAAGACCTGATCGCAGAGCTCGGCGAGGATCTACATTCGCAGATCGATGCCCGCGAGAGCGAACTCGGCCGCTCGCTCGACAAAGACGAAGCATGCGCGATCCTGAAGCGCTGCGGAGTTCCCATGGTGGTTGCCGGCCGTCTGGGCCCACAGCGGTTCTTGGTCGGGCCTACGCTGTATCCGATTTACACCTTTGTTTTGAAGATGGTGTTGCTCTGGATTCTGGTCCCGGTTTTCCTGTTCATTATTGGTCCGACGAATGTGGTGAACAGCAATGGCGATTGGCCAATCGCCATTGTGCATACGATGGGTGACCTCTGGACTGGGCTATTCCTGGCGGCCAGCGTCATTACGCTGGTATTCGCCATTCTTGAGCGAACGCAGGCGTTTGCCTCGATTGCCTGCAAGTGGGATCCGCTCAAGCTGCCGCCGGTGCGGAAACAGCAACGCAAGCCTTCCTTTGCGCAGACGGTTTGTCAGTTGGTTTTCGCCGTCTTTGGACTGACGTGGCTCCTGCTGCTTCCGCACTACCCGTTGCTGATCCTGGGTCCTGCGGCGGCGTTCCTGAAGGCCGCGCCGATGTGGCACGGGTTCTATCTTCCGATCGTGCTGCTCGGCGCTGCCTCGCTGCTGCGCTCGGCCATCACTCTGGCCTTTCCCCAGTGGGAATGGTTTCCACCCCTGGCAGAATTAGTGCAAAGCGTGCTCAGCCTCATTTTGCTGAACTTCATCTTGAATGCGGCACAAACCTCGATGGCGGGTGGGCAAGGCTTTCTGATTCTCACCGAGGCTGCGAAGGGTTCCGCGCAATACATCAAGGTGGCCGCCATCGTGAACGTTTCAATCCTGGTCAGCCTCGTCTGCGCGTGGATTGGATTGTGCATCGCCATGATCGTGCACCTATGGCGACTGCTGCGCTATGTCCGCAAGAAAATGTTCGGCGCCGGCCAGCCTGCCTCTCTGCAACTGCGGTAAAGGCCAACCGAAAGGGGGAGCGAGGCGGTTCCGTCGCATTCCTGCCGTAGCGAAGCTGATCTGACTCTGGGGCAGTGGCTCGTGGTTAGACGCCCCGATTGTTCTTGCTGGCCACTGACCACTGGTCACTATCCTTTGCGGTAAGATCAAGGGTTATGACAGCGTCCAATGCCGCGCCTGGCGCGAACCCCGCTCCAGAGTCCCGCCCTTCTAATTTTCTTCGCGACCGAATGGTCGAAGATCTCAAGACCAACAAATACAACGGCCGCGTGCAGACCCGTTTTCCTCCCGAGCCCAACGGTTACTTGCACATCGGCCACGCCAAAGCGATCTGCATCGACTTCGGGCTGGCCGACGAGTTCAATGGCCACACCAACCTGCGCTTCGACGACACCAACCCCGAAAAAGAAGACATCGAGTACGTCGAATCGATCAAGCAAGACATTCAGTGGCTCGGCTTCCACTGGGATGGGCTGTTCTACGCCTCGGATTATTTCGGCCAACTCTATGAGTGGGCGGTCAAGTTGATCAAAGAGGGCAAGGCGTATGTGGATGATCTTTCTGCGGAGGAAATCCGAGAATACCGCGGTACATTGACCAGGCCCGGCAAAGAGAGCCCATTTCGCAATCGCTCGATCAAAGAGAATTTGGACCTGTTCGAGCGCATGAAAGCGGGAGAATTCCCTGACGGCTCGCGCGTGCTGCGGGCCAAGATCGACATGTCCTCGCCCAATCTCAACATGCGCGACCCGGTCATGTATCGCATCCTGCACGCCGAGCATCACCGCACCGGCAACAAGTGGTGCATTTACCCGATGTACGATTACGCGCACGGGCAGTCGGATTCGATCGAAAACATAACGCACTCGATGTGCTCGCTCGAATTCGCCGACCATCAGCCGATCTACCGCTGGTTCATCGAGCACTTGGGGATTTTTCCGTCGCAACAAATCGAGTTCGACCGCCTCAGCCTGACTTACACGCTGATGTCGAAGCGCAAGCTGCGCCAGTTAGTGGAGCAGAGAACCGTGCGCGGCTGGGACGATCCCCGCATGCCTACGCTTTCCGGGATGCGCCGCCGCGGATACACGCCAGAAGCGATTCGCAACTTCGTTACAGCGGCGGGAGTTTCGCGTACGAATGGAATCGTGGAACTGGCGATGCTCGAACATTTCGTTCGCGAAGACCTGAACAAGCGCGCGCCGCGGGTGATGGCGGTGCTGCGTCCGCTGAAAGTGGTGATCGACAACTATCCTGAAAATCAGGTCGAAGAGATGGACGCGGTCAACAATCCGGAGGATGAGAGTGCGGGTACGCGCAAGATTCCTTTCAGCCGCGTGCTTTACATCGAGCAGGACGATTTCCGCGAAGTGCCTCCGCCGAAATATTTCCGGCTTTCACCGGGCAAAGAAGTGCGGCTGCGTTACGGCTATTTCATCACGGCTAAGAGCGCTGTAAAAGACGAAAAAGGCGAAGTCATTGAAGTGCACTGCACCTACGATCACGCAACGCGCGGCGGCAACGCACCCGACGGACGGAAAATAAAATCCACGATTCACTGGGTTTCAGCCGCGCATGCTGTCGATGCCGAAGTGCGCGTGTACGAGAACCTTTTCACCAAAGAAAATCTCGGCGAACTGAAAGAAGGCGAAGACGCGCTGGACTATTTGAATCCCAATTCGCTCGAGGTGATCGCGCACGCCAAGCTGGAGCCGTCGCTGGCGAGCGCGGCAGCGGGAAGCCGCTATCAATTCGAGCGCCTGGGCTATTTCTGCGCCGATTCGGATTCGGGGCCCGGAGCGCCGGTCTTCAACCGCACGGTGGCGCTGAAGGATACCTGGGCGAAGTTGGAGAAGAAGCAGAAGAGTTGAAACGTGTGCATATAAAAGCGAAACCCCGAGCGCGTCTTCCACTCGGGGTACCACCTCAGCCTGTCACGCTACGAATATCATATCGGCAAATCCCCAGGTGGGATTAAAAGGCCAGCCCAAAAAAGTAAAGCCCCGAGCGCAAACTCTACTCGGGGCCACCAGCCTGTCATGCTCGATATCATTATCGGAACTCAAGGAT
>Ga0187784_10004186_pt1 | contig 11658 bp, 10 predicted proteins | sample 1015_SJ02_MP15_2_FD_132964 | JGI IMG/M metagenome (GOLD analysis project Ga0187784, IMG submission 132964) | Tropical peat soil microbial communities from peatlands in Department of Meta, Colombia - 1015_SJ02_MP15_20_MG | ecosystem: Environmental > Terrestrial > Soil > Wetlands > Peat | place... | reverse complement strand
TGGCCGTACGACACTATCAAGATTACGACCGCACCAACTAAGGTGAAGCAAGCGCTTACGGCTTTTCCGTTAGCCAGCATCATGTTCCTCCGTTGGATATACCTCATATCCCGGTGAGGGTCGCGCGTGGTCAAATACGCAAACGCGAGTTATTTGTTGAATGTTGGGTCGGGTTCCGTGGGGCGAGGAGTGGGTGGTGATGTTTCCTCCGGCATAACCGGTCCATGGCCCGATAGCTCCGTTTGAGCAGACAGGGTAAGGCAAAAAAATCCCCCGAGCAACAACTCAAATTAGCTGCAGTGTTTTGGGTCCATGCGGCTCAAATCTGAGCACGTTCCGTTATCGGAACCGCCCGCGCCGTCGCGCGGTTAGAGATATACCTGCATGGCGTGTCATCTCGTCACTTGTTTGTCACAAGTGGCCGGGTGACACTCCGGATTGTTTTGACGATTTTTTCGTTCCCTTCGTCCTCTCGCGATTGTCAATCAAAGCTCGGCTCGCTACAGATCATCCTGGACGTTTGGTGCGCGTCCTGCGAAGGTTCCGTTTGCGGAACTCGACGAATGATGCGCAAGGGCTGAAGTACGAAGGGGGAGAAAATGACCAAGAGGGCATTTCGCGCGCTCGCGATTCATGGCGCGGCAGCGGCCTTCATCGCTGTCGCACTCATCGGCCAATCGGTTGAGCCTGCAGCCGCGGCTACTCCAAGCTACTCGTGCTCCGGCAATCTGGCGCCGACAGAAGCGGTGATTTGTTCGGACGACGCTCTCGCGGCGCTCGACCGCCAGCTCGCAGATGCCTACAAGAAGATGTACGCCAGCTTCCCGGCCGGCGAGCGAGCCACGTTGACCGCCGTGCAGAGGACCTGGCTGGCGCAACGCAACGCGTGCCGAACCGACAAAGCCTGCATTCGCAACGCTTATCTCACGCGTCTCGGGCAACTCGGTGGCGGGCCCAAGCCTGCTCCGCAATTGTCCTGCGCGACCAGCGTCGGCGCGGAGCAGGCGGCGATCTACGTCAGGCAATGCGCCGAGGTGTCGACGGCCAGCCACCCGCCGTGCAATGCGAGCAATGCCTGCGCGTTGATTATTTCGGAAATTCGCCGCGGCTGCGCCACGATCGGCGCTGCGGCGCCGGCTTTCTGTGCAGCCTACAAGTAGGAGCAACGGGTCAGCAGAACACCGGCGTCAGGTCTGCCACGCTATACAGTAACTCAAACCGTTCCGCGTCCCGCCTTGAGCCAATCCTGGGCACGCTGATCTACCACGGGCCTGGCCGCTCCGTTCTGGTCATCTCATTCGTCACCCGGGCCTACGGCGGAAGCCGTCACCGGAGTGGCGGCGCTTAGCTGTTCGTCGCCGTTCCAGCTTTGCCGTTCTAGGTTTTCTGCACCGCCTTGCGGACGAATTGCATGTCGACGACGTCGGCGTAAGGCGTTCGCTTGGTAAAGCTCCCCGTCTTGTAAACAACGTCCATGTCGAGGTTGTAGGCCTGCTCGGAAACCATGCCGTCGGCGCTCCAGAGGTGGTCGGCGTAGGCGCGGTCGAGCGTCGCCTTCACGCCGGCGGCCGGCAGTGTCGGAAATTCCTTGCGCGTCATCGCCTCGACTGCACCGCGGTCCTTCGCCACGATGCCGAGCGCCTGCACCGTTGCATCGACGAACGCCTGCACGACCTGCGGCTCGCGGGTGATGGTGGACTGGCGCACGCTCACGACCGAGTACGCATAGTCGCCTAACGACGGGAACCCATAAAATGGTTCGTCCCAAAGGCCCTGTTCGATGCCGGCGGTGATGAACGGCTCCTGAGTGACCCCCAAGTCCACGGCGCCATTTTTCATCATCGCCACGATCGCGGCGTTGTCCGCCTGATTGATGGCGACGATGTCCTTCTTCGGATCGAGACCGACCTTGATCGTCAGCCAGCGGCCGAGCAAGTCCGGCGTGCCGCCGTACCGGCTGAGCGCAAACCGCTTGCCCTTGAGAAAGGCGGCGATGTCTGCATCCGAGCTGGACTTCGGCCCGGTGCCCTTGCGCGCGACGAGGTACACGTTTGCGCGATTGACCAGATTGCAGATCGTTCGCAGCGGGTCGGCCTTGCCGACGTTGGCCATCGCGTCGGATTCCGGCCCGCCGATGTTTCCCCACACCTGACCGCTGACCAGCGCGGTCACGTGGGCGCCATTGGTGGCGGTTATCACCGAGACGTCGAGGCCCCGCTTCTTGAACAATCCTTGATCGATCGCAAGGTAGACCGGCGCATAACCCAGATTGTGGACAGGCTCGGCGAGGACCAACGCCTTTGCGCCTTGCGCGAAGACGGCGTGTGAATAGATGGCTGAGCCCGTTGCCAGGGCGCCGGCCATCGCCGAGCGGCGTGTCATTTTGGGAGAGGCTTCGACATCCAATCGCATAGTTGAGTACCTTCTTTGGAGAAGGCTGCGGGAGTACCCGGACTCTACCCAGCGCAGCGGCGACGCATTGTATCGCGCGCGGCGGCGCGGTCCAATGCGCCGTCATCATTTTTAGATTGGACGAACCGAAGCGCAGCGGCTAGCATCCGAACGTCAAACACCCGCATCTGTGCTGCGAAAGGCCCGCTCGACATCATCGGTTGAAAAAAGCGATGGCTTCGAGTTCCCGCTGTATGCATGCTCAGGTCGCCGGAATGCGGCGTGTACGGCGATGACCTGAGCCAGCGGGGGCGACCACGGCTGACAAGCTTGACGTTCGGACGGTTTCTAAGATCTTTAAGCGCGACGGTCGCGCCGTCCGCGCGCTTGACTCAGTGTCGCTCACCATCCCCGAAGGCCGGCTGATCAGCCTGATAGGCCCCAGCGGTTGCGGTAAGTCGACGCTCTTCAACATCATTGCCGGGTTGCTGCGACCGATTACCGGCGACGTGCTTGCCGATGGCAAAAGCATCGTCGGACAGCCCGGTTATGTGGCTTATATGCTGCAGAAGGGTCTGCTGCTGCCCTGGCGTACGATCATCGACAACATCATCCTCGCAGCGGAAGTCCGCGGCGTACCAAAAAAAGAATCGCTCGCTCGTGCCCAACCCCTGATCGAGCGCTACGGCCTTGCCGGTTTCGAACAGCACTATCCGCACGAGCTGTCGGGCGGCATGCGGCAGCGGACCAGCCTGCTGCGAACGATGCTCTACGATCGCGACATCGTGCTGCTCGACGAGCCTTTCGGCGCGCTCGACGCCCAGACTCGCCTGCTCATGCAAAGCTGGCTGCTGCAGGTGTGGAGCGATCTCGGCAAGACAATCCTGTTCGTCACCCACGACATCGACGAAGCGATTTACTTGTCGGACGAGATTTATGTCTTCACCGCTCGCCCGGGCCGAATAAAGGCACATATCAAGGTCGAGCTTTCGCGGCCGCGCGGCCAGGATGCTGTCACAAGTGCGCCGTTCGTGGAGCTGAAGCGACAGTTGCTCGACTTGCTCAACGACGAGGCGCGCATCGCCGAACGGCAGGAGTCGTTGCAATGAGCGATCCGAATGTCGCCGCCATGGACGATGACGATGCCGCCGAGCGGCGCATTCGCCGATGTGCCGCCATTTGGTGCTGGGCTCTCGGTGCGGGCATCATCGTCGCCTGGGAGGTCCTCGCGCGTTTCAAGATCATCGACCCGTACTATTTCTCCAGCCCGACAACGATCGTGGGCACCGCCTACGTGGCGGCAACTCAAGGGACGCTTATTTTCGATGTCGGCTACACGTCAGCATCGACAATCGTCGGGTTTGTCGTCGGCGTCGTGGGCGGCGCGCTGATCGGCCTCTCGACCTGGTGGTCGAGCGTCTATGGGCGCGTCAGCGAGCCGTACCTCGTGACATTCAACGCGATACCGAAACTCGCGCTGGCGCCCATTCTGATCATCCTGTTCGGAATCGGTTTCGAGTCGAAGGTCGCGCTTGCAGTGGCGCTGACGATCGTTCCGGCGGCAATGGCGGCGTATGGCGGCGTCAAAAGCGTCGACAAGGATCTCGAGACATTGCTGTTCTCGCTGGGGGCCAGCCGCTTCCAGGTCTTCGCCAAGGTCGTCGTGCCGTGGGCGATGCCTTGGATCGTCAGTAGCCTGCGGGTTAACATCGGCTTGGCTTTGGCTGGTGCCATCGTTGGCGAATTTATCGCGTCCCAGTTTGGGGTAGGCCGCATGATCCTGTATGCGGGGCAGGTCATGGACATCAACCTGGTATGGGTGGGGGTCGTCGTTTTATCCATTCTGGCATTGGTCATGTATGCCGCAGTGATGACTGCCGAACGCTACCTGCTCAAAGGCATGCTCCACGGATCTCAACTCAGCACTCAGTAATCGTGCCGGCAGCGCGCGCACAGCCGTATATGCCGGCGAATCTTCCTGTGCGCGCCATTGAGGGGACGCAATGAACGACAGTAACAAAACACGGATTGCCCATCTGACAGGCCCGATGGCAACCATCCAGAACACGCCGCCGCTGGTCACGTCGAACAAGGCTCGCGCCAAACATGGTCTGTCATTGCTGAAGGATGCCGACGGCGCGCCGCTGCGCTACGACGCGCTCCGGCCACAGCGTCTCGCGGCTCTGGTCAAAGTGTATGTCGAACAGTTTTCCGCGCACCCGCTGGAATCCGATGCCGCCGAACTCTATGGGCCTCCCGATGGATACGTCGGCGCCGACGGCGCTTTTCGTAAGCAACGTCAGAGCAGCAGCGACAAGCCGGTTTACGAGATCGAGCTGACGCCGGAGGACGGCCTTTACCCGCTGCCCTACATGGCGACGCAAGCCGATGGATCGGCATGGGAGGAGGAGTGCACCGCGCCGGGCGCTCTCACCGGCCGCCAGGGTTTCTTCCCCGACGGCTCGCGCAGCTTTGAGGAAATCGACCGGTTGGCGATCGGCGCCGAAGGCACCGCGAGCCTGCTGTCCTCAATCGCAACTGTCGATTTCTATCGTGGTGTGCCGCCCAGCGGTTACACCAAGGGCCTGCCGGCGCGTCTGCGCAGCGATAAAGGTGAGGGCGACATTCCGCCGGAAGTTCGCGGCACTGATTATTTCGGCTACAAGCCCTATCACCTCGCCGTTGCGCCGCCGCGGCCCGCGCTTGCGAAGGCAACCAACGACATGCAGGCGCTGGTATCGAGCGGCGACTATGACGGCGTGGTCTGGACCCAAGGCAGCCCGCAGGTCGAAGAGAGCGCCTACTGGTTCAATTTGTTGGTCGACACGACCTTACCTATCTGCTGCAACGCGGCGCAGCGCCCCCAGGGGCAGATCAGCGCCGACGGGCCGGCAAACATTGTGGACTCGGTCCGCTACATCCGTTCGCGGGTGTGGGCCGATGAGCAAGGCCGCAACCGCTGCGGCGTCGTGGTGATCCAGGAGCAGCAGCTGTTCGCCGCCCGCGAGGTTGCCAAGGTCGACGCGCGTCCGGGCGGCTATGTCGCGACCGGAGGTCACGGCGGCATCGTTGGCAACATCAGTCACACCGGCCGGATCGCCCTCACTTACCTGCCGCTTTTCAAGCACACCTATCGGTCGGAGCTGAAGATCACCTCGCTGCCGAGTACAGTGAAGGCGGCAAAGCAAGGCCCTGACGGCATCGAGATGGTCGACGTCGCGATCAAGGACCAAAATGGCGCGCTGCTTCCCGACGCCATTCCGGTCGTCACGGTTTCGGCCGACGGCGGCTATTCGGGAATGGCTTATGGGCATGATACCGCGCCCGAGATCGACCTGATTGCTTCGATCGAGCACAAGCTCAGTCTCGGCCTCCTGACCGGCTTCGTCATCCAGGGCCTCGTGCCCTATGGCCGGACGCCATCGCACACCCGCAACAAGCTGATGCTCAAAGCCGCATTCAGCGGCATCCCGATTGCGATCGCCGGCCGCGGCGCGCCGATGGGCTTTGCCGATCCGTCGGACTTCCAGATCGCCGCCGGCAATCTCACCGCCAACAAGGCGCGGTTCCTGTTGATGGCCTGCCTGCTGAAATTCGGCAGCCTGCCCGCGGCGAAGAATCCCGATAAGCCGACAAGCGCGGAGTTGGATGCGATCCGCAAGGCCGTTGCGGCCTATCAGGCGATGTTCGACTCGCACTGATCGCGGATCAGTAAGCCCGCCCACTCCGAATACGAGGTTTTATTGGCACCAACGTCCGGCCCCGGCGGGTCATTTGGCCTTCCTTGTGAAGCGGCCGGCTTTTCTATTAGTGTGATTCCCGGAGCGTTCGGCAGCCCTTGGCGCCGTAATAAAAACGCTTATAATTCAATACCTTATGCTTCGCGACGGGGACTTGCGCCGGCGTGAGGGAAGGCAGCAGTGCGCTACGTTTCAACCCGGGGCGAGGCCCCGCCGCTCGGCTTTGCCGATGCCATGCTCGCGGGCCTTGCCCGCGACGGCGGGCTTTACGTGCCGCAGTCCTGGCCCCGAATCGAGCCGCAGGAGATCGGCGCCTTCGCCGGCCGGCCCTATGCGGAAGTCGCGGTCGACATCATCGGCCGGTTCGCTGATGAAACGATCGGTCACGCCGACCTCGCCCGCATGGCGCGCGAGGCTTACGGCAATTTTCGCCACCCGGCCGTCGTGCCGCTGACGCAGCTCAATGTGAATACGTTCGTGCTCGAGCTGTTTCACGGGCCGACGCTGGCGTTCAAGGACGTGGCCATGCAGCTTCTGGCGCGGCTGATGGATCACACGCTGCGGGGGCGAGGCGAGCGCCGCACCATCGTGGTGGCGACCTCGGGCGACACCGGCGGCGCCGCCGTGGAAGCGTTTCGCGGGCGCGATCAGGTCGATCTGATCGTGCTGTTTCCGCACGGTCGCGTCTCCGACGTGCAACGGCGGATGATGACCACGACCGGTGCCGATAACGTCAGCGTGCTCGGCATCGAGGGCACCTTCGACGACTGCCAGGCGCTGGTAAAGGCGATGTTCAACCACGCCGATTTTCGCGAGCGCGTGCGGCTCTCCGGCGTCAACTCGATCAACTGGGCGCGCATTGTGGCGCAGGCGGTTTACTATTTCACGGCCGCCGTCACGCTTGGCGCGCCGCATCGCAAAGTGGCGTTCACCGTGCCGACCGGCAATTTCGGCGACATTTATGCGGGCTATGTGGCGCAGCGCATGGGCTTGCCGATTGATCGGCTCGTCATTGCCACCAATGTTAACGACATCCTGGCGCGGACGTTGGCTACGGGCAGCTACGAGCTGCGCCCCGTGGTGGCGACCTCGTCGCCGTCGATGGATATTCAGGTTTCGTCGAATTTCGAACGGCTGTTGTTTGACGCCTACCGGCGTGACGGCGCCGCTGTGCGGGGGCTGATGGCTTCGCTGGCACAATCGCGCCGGTTCGCGCTGTCGGCACCGGCGCTGGCGGAGATCAGAACGCTGTTCGCTGCCGGCCGCGCCAACGAGGATGAGGTTGCAGCGACAATCCGGACGGTGAGACGCGAGACCGGCAATTTTGCCGATCCGCACACCGCCGTGGGCATCGCAGTCGCCGAAAAAGAGCCGCGCGACCCGGCGATGCCGATGGTGGTCTTGTCCACGGCGCATGCGGCCAAATTTCCCGATGCGGTCGCGGCCGCGTGCGGCGCGCGGCCGGCCTTGCCGGAATGGCTTTCCGATCTCGATACCCGCGAGGAGCGCGTCACCGTGCTGCCGGCGGATCAGTCAGCGGTCGAGCGTTTCGTTCTGTCGACGAGTCGCGCCGCACACGAAGGAGCGGCAGCATGAGTGTTGCGGTGACCAAGCTTAAATCCGGCATCCAGGTGGTGACCGACACCATGCCGCACCTGGAGACGGCTTCGCTTGGCGTTTGGGTCAATGCCGGCAGCCGTGATGAACGCCGTGACGAGAACGGCATCGCGCATTGTCTCGAACACATGGCGTTCAAGGGCACGCGGCGGCGCACCGCGCAGCAGATCGCCGAGGAAATCGAGGCGGTGGGCGGCGATCTCAATGCCGCGACCGGCGCCGAGACGACCGCGTATTATGCGCGCGTGCTTAAGGCCGACGTGCCGCTGGCGCTCGATGTGCTGGCCGACATTCTGTCCGAACCGACGTTCGACCGCGACGAACTCGCCCGCGAGCAGAATGTCATCATCCAGGAAATCGGTGCGGTCGCTGATACGCCGGACGATTTGGTTTTTGAACATCTGCAGGATGTGGCCTTTCCGGATCAGCCGCTCGGCCGTTCGATCCTCGGCACGACCAAGACCGTGAAATCGTTCGACGGCGCGAAGCTGCGCGAATATCTGGGCAGGAACTATCGCGCCCCCGACATGGTAGTGGCCGCGGCGGGCGCGGTCGATCATGCAGCCGTGGTTGCCGAGGTAGAGCGGCGATTCGCGAGCTTCAATGGTCCCGAGAACGCCGCGCCGGAGCCGGCGAGTTTCGGCGGCGGCAGCCACGTCGAGAAACGCGAGCTCGAACAAGTGCACATCGCGCTGGCGCTGCCCGGGATATCGCAGACCGACCCGTCGCTGTTTTCGCTGCAAGCCTTCACCAATGTGGTCGGCGGCGGAATGTCGTCACGGCTGTTCCAGGAGGCGCGCGAAAAGCGCGGCCTGTGCTACTCGATCTATACATTCCACGTGCCGTATACGGACGTGGGCATGTTCGGCCTCTATGCCGGCACCGATGCAGCCGATGCCTCCGAGCTGATGCGGGTCATCGTCGATGAGATCGCCAGCGCCGCCGAAACCGTGTCCGAGCGCGAGATCGCCCGCGCGCAGGCGCAGATGAAAGCCGGGCTATTGATGGCGCTGGAAAGCTCGGGCGAGCGGGTCGGCCAACTCGCGCGTCAAATGATCATCCACGGCCGGCCGATCCCGGTCCAGGAACTGGTTGATAAAGTCGACGCGGTAACGGTGGAGAGCGCGCGAGCCGCCGGGCGGGCACTGTTTGGGCGCGGGAAGCTCGCCACCGCGATGCTGGGACTTGGTTCGGGGCTTGAAAGCGCCACGACGATTGCTCAAAGTCTGGCGCTCCGGGCTGCCTGATGAGAGACTCCGGCAAAGGTTCCTCTCGCGGCCGTGCACTGGCGCCGCCCGGCGGGCATCCTATTGGCCGGTAGAGCGAGCGACGATGGCGTTTTTTCGCACCATCAATTTTTCCGATCCGCTCGCGACGATCACTGGCGAAGGCGTCACGCTGCGCACGCCGCAGATGACCGACTACGGCGAATGGGCGGCGTTGCGCGAGAATAGCCGCGAGTTTCTCAAGCCTTGGGAGCCGACGTGGCCGGCCGACGATCTGACCCGCAGCGCCTTCCGGCGCCGCATCAGGCGCTATGCCGAAGACCTGCGGACCGACCAGGGATACGCGTTTATCATCGTGCGCAATATCGACGGCGCGCTGGTCGGCGGTTTGACGCTTGCCAACATTCGCCGCGGAGTTGCCCAGGCCGCCAGCGTCGGTTACTGGATGGGTCAGCCCTTCATACGCCGCGGCCACATGACGGCGGCAGTGCGCGCAGTGATCCCGTTTGCCTTCGCGACGCTGCGGCTGCACCGCCTCGAGGCCGCCTGCATTCCGACCAATGCGGCCTCCATCAGGCTCCTGGAAAATACCGGCTTTGGCCGCGAGGGCTATGCCCGGGAGTATCTGTGCATCAACGGAATCTGGCAGGACCACCTCTTGTATGCACGCTTGGCCGGGAGCGCGGAATCTTAACGATTATGGGCGGCGGCGCGTCGCAGCGTCCGCCTTGGGATGGCCACGGTTCGTCTGCAATGATGGATGGGGATGCCGGAAAAGCGTAAATCGATAGGTTGGCGCGATTGCGCCGCGATCGCGGCGTCGCTTGCGCTCACGCTTTTGGCTTCGGGTTGCGGCGGCAGCGGTGTTTTTGGCGGCCCTTCAGCCTCGGCGCCAGCGCCGACGCCGGCGTCTTCTTCCGGCGGCCTTCTGCCCGACGACATTACGAATTTCTTCTCCGGCTCGTCGGACAAGGGGCCGCAACAAGTCGCCGGTGCGGCGGCCGACGTTGAATGCCCCTATATTCAGATCCGCGAAGGCGCGTCGACGCTGTCCATCAATGGACCAGGCGACAACGCGGCGATGTCGCTGAAATACCAGGGCACGTTCGTGCGCGCGGCCCGGCAGTGCGCCGTGGTCGCCGGTCAAATGGTCATGAAAATCGGCGTGCAGGGCCGCCTGATCCTGGGACCGCAGGGCGGACCCGGCGAAGTGAACGTCCCGCTGCGCATTGCCGTCGTCGATGAAAAGCCGGCGTCGTCAAAGACGATCGTGACCAAATTGATCATGATACCGGTCGCGGTGCGGTCCGCCGACGACAATCCAGGCTTCTCGCATGTCGAGGACAACGTGACGTTCCCGATGCCATCGTCGAGCGAGCTGGACAATTACGTCGTCTATATCGGGTTCGATGCGCTTGCCGTGCAGCCGCAGGCCAAGCCCAGAGCGCCGCGGCCGAAGGCCAGGCGCAAGCCCGCGCCCGGGGCCCAGGCCACGCCGCCGTTGCGCACGAATTGATCGGCTCGACCCGTACCCTGTCATGCTCCGCGAAGGCGGAGCATCCAGTTACCGGCTCCGCCGCCGGTGATTACTGGATCATCCGCTTTCGCGGATGATGACAGCGATTGGCGGGCTCACGCGACGTTAATTGAACTTCTGCTTCACGTCCTCGATGCCGCGCGCGAGCAGCTCTTCGGCCACTTTGCCTTTGGCGGCAACAGAGAGGATCTTTTCGGCCGCGGCAATCGCCGCGTCGGCTGCCGCGGAACGCACATCGGCGAGCGCCTGCGCTTCGGCCTGGGCGATCTTGGCCTCCGCCATCCTGGTGCGGCGGCCGACAAATTCCTCCATGCGCTGCTTGGCCTCGGTGGCGAGCCGCTCGGCCTCGGCCTTGGCGCTGGCGATGATGGCTTCCGCTTCGCTCTCGGCGGCGCGCCCCTTGCGCTCGAATTCGGCGAGCAAATTCTGCGCTTCTTGGCGCAGCCTCACCGCCTCGTCGAGCTCCGACTTGATGCGCGCCTGGCGCTGATCGAGCGCGCCGGCGAGTTTCTTGTGCACGCCCAGATAGCCAAGAAGGCCGAGGAAGCAGATAAAACAGATGGCGACCCAAGCTTCGGGAGAAGGCATCATGCGGCTTGTCCTTTACCGTTTGCCCAACTCGCCGAGCGCCGCGGCGACCTCGTGGCCTTCCGGCGCCTTGCCGATCAGCCGTTCGACGATCGCGGAGGCGCTCTCGCCGGCAATGGCGCCGACATTGCCCATGGCTGCGCTGCGCGTTGTGGCAATCGACCTTTCCGCCGCCGCCAGCCGCTCGTGCAGCTCCGCCTCAAGGCGTTTGTTGGTTGCCTCGGCTGCAGCCGCCTGCTGCTCGCGCGTCGCGTTGGCGATGCCTTGCGCGCGGTTGCGCGCGTCGGCCAGCGCTTTCTCGTAGGCCGCGTGCGCAGCATCTGCCCGCTCCTTGAGCTGCTGCGCCGCCGCCATGTCGTCGCCGATGCGCTTCGACCGGTCGGCGAGGATCGAACCGATCCGCGGCAAGGCGACCTTCGCCATCAGCACGTAGAGCAGCACGAAACTCAGCGCCAGCCAGAACAGCTGCGACGGAAAGTTCTCGGACTGGAACGGCGGGAACTCGTGCTTTCCCGCGGGCGCTTCGGTGGTGGCGGTCGGCGTGGCCATGGCCGGCGGA
>Ga0187784_10004185_pt1 | contig 11658 bp, 10 predicted proteins | sample 1015_SJ02_MP15_2_FD_132964 | JGI IMG/M metagenome (GOLD analysis project Ga0187784, IMG submission 132964) | Tropical peat soil microbial communities from peatlands in Department of Meta, Colombia - 1015_SJ02_MP15_20_MG | ecosystem: Environmental > Terrestrial > Soil > Wetlands > Peat | place... | reverse complement strand
GTTGCGAGGCCGTCTGCAATGGAGCGTGTGTCGTCGAGCCTTGTTATTTTGCCGGTTAGTATTGATTGCTGCATGGAGGAGGCTCTTTCAGGCTCTACGCCAATTACTCTGGCAGCAGGCTTCAGACCCTTGATAGCGGTGGCGATGCCGGAGATGAGGCCTCCACCCCCAATTGGAACAATCACGACGTTGACGTCTGGGAGGTCTTCGACAATTTCAAGTCCTATGGTTCCTTGTCCAGCAATTATGTCAGGATCATCGAATGGATGCACGAATATTGCGCCGTTTGTTTTCTGGATCTCTAATGCCTTGCTCAGTCTTTCGTCGTGAAATAGCCCATGCTTTACCACCTCACCCTTGTATTCCTTGATCGCGCGGACTTTCTCATCCACCGCAGTTGTAGGTACAACTATGGTTGCGTTGCTATGGATCAAGTTTGCAACGTAGGCTACTGCTAGGCCATGATTACCAGATGATGCTGCAACGAATCCGCGTTCCCGTTCTTTCGGAGATAGTTTTAGAATTTTATTTGCTGCTCCCCGGATTTTGAATGCGCGAATTGGTTGAAAGGATTCTAGTTTCAGATACACCTCAGCCTTGGCCAATGCGCTGAGACTGGGAGAGTGGAACAGTGGGGTTCGATAGGCGATTGTGGAGATCCGGTGTTTTGCTTCTTGAATTTCTGTAACGGTTATGGGTCTTTCCATTGTTTGAATGCCTTAATGGTCATTTCTTGGTTTTGTGATTGTGTTTAAAGTATTGATGTACTCGCGGTTGCATTAGGAAGTAGATGACGGTAAGATCGATCAGTAGATAGATTACTTCTCCGGGGGTAGGTCGCACGTATAATGCGAATATTGAGATTGCTGTGCCCAAGATTGCGAACAGCAATCCCACAGTCCATGCCCAGCCTTTGCCAGTCCAAAATCCGTATGCTAATGCTAGCTCAAAGCCTGCTAGAATTGGTAAAACAATTGATAAGTGTTGAACGCTCCATCGGATATGTCGAATCAACTCAAACCTCGCGGCTGCAACGGTGAATAGCGCCAATATAGCTAGAGATAATTCGAGAATGGCTAGAAGGGTGACTGCTGCTGGTCTCTTTATTTTAGACATGGATGAGCCCCCTTTTGGCCTTAGGCCTTCTTGGCGAGTAATTGTTGAATTTGGTCAGCCAACTTTTTTCTTTCAGACATATCTTGAGTTGATATCCACCGCAGTTTGAGGAAGAAGATATCATTCTCTTTTGAAGCCATCGATAATTGTCCCTGTCTCTGTGTACTGACCAGCAGCAGAGAACAAACTAGGCAAATATAACCTTAGATCATGCCTTGTACGGTTCGGAGAAGGAGAGGGTTAGCATAATGCCAGGGAGTGATTTACGCTCCGTCTCAATCATGTATCGCCGACCGCCGAACTCGCCTCAAGCGTTCGCTGGGTTTCTTCGTAATGCGACACCAAGCATGTTAACGATTCAGAGCAGACTATCGGTTAAAGAACCTAGACGGGTCTTTGGTGAGACAATTGCTGACGAGAACTATCTGGCCATCTGGTTCATATTTAAGGACAAATGGTTCGATATTGGTAAGTTTTATGACAGATCCAACAATTGGCTTGGCTACTACTGTGACATTGTTAAACCCATAACTACTCTCCTTCACGGAAGAAAGACCTCCATCATTACGGACCTCTTCCTTGACCTCTGGATTTCTCCAAGTAACAAGTACTGCATCCTAGACAAGGACGAGTTTGATGAAGCAGTTCGTACCCGATTAATCTCGAAACGTCTAGCTCAAAAAGCCGTATCTGAGTTGGGAAGGATCATTAAGACGGTGGAACGTGGCAAATTCCCACCTGCGCATGTCAAGGCTATTAAACCTGAGGTTTAAATTTGTAGAAATTTGCCAAGCCTCTTTACTAGGTTAGTCTTCTATGAGGCTCTTACGATTGTGGAGGGCGAAGTGAGGATGGCAAGGCATTCAAAGAGTGGTAGAATTATTGAAGCCTATGCTGAGCGCCCCATAGGAAGCCGACGAGACTTGTTAGATTTCATCGAAGCACTCGATGAAGATGAAGGAATACGGATTGAAGGTAACGTCGAGAATCACTCTAATGGTGGCTTCATCTTCGTTGGTTATTTCAGAGGAAGTTATTGCGTTAGCATTTGCGACAGAATTTGGAGTCAGAAGTTGAGAAAGCATGTGGCTGGAGGCAATGACGAATGGTATTACTTTGATACCGCAAAGGAGACGTGGGCTTTTTGCATTAAGGAGGCCAAGCATCCCATTCGAGCTTGGTTGTATTAAATTCCAAGTATCTCCATCAGTTGGCTACATGCAGTGTGAGCTCGTTTCCTAGACTCATCATTGATAGTTTGTCTTCGTGCTATTTTTGATACTTGTGCAGCATACGTGGATAATGCTTTGAGAGCTCCCGGCGTGTAGAAATCATCGTTCATCTGTCTTCTAAAATTCTGTTCAAGTCTTCTAGTTAATTGATCCAGTTTTCTACTCTTTGAAGGCCTACTCTTAGGCTGGCTGTTGTGAAGGGGTTTGATGTTTCTAGAGAAGGTTTGAAACTCGGATCGTGCCTTTCTGAGAGAGGACTTTGACATGATGACGGGCTCCCTGTAGTGAAAGGAGGCAAAGTACCATCTCAATTCCTGGGTTGTGTAATCTTTCAACGCATCTCGAATGAGAATCATGTTGCCGAGGGATTTGCTCATCTTTCGGCCGTTTACACTTAGCAGGCCTGTGTGAAGCCAAAACTTTACGAACGGTGTTTTACCCGTTAATGCTTCCGCTTGAGCTATTTCGGCTTCGTGGTGTGGGAACATGAGTTCTGATGCGCCGCCGTGTATGTCGTAGGTCTCTCCAAAGTTTTGGATGGATATCGCTGTGTCTTCTACATGCCATCCCGGGCGGCCTGGACCCCATGGAGAGTCCCATGATGGTCCTGATTCTTGCTTTCGCCAAAGGGAAAAATCTTCAGGATACTTCTTTGTGGAGCATAGCTCGAAACGTCGGAGAGAAAGTTCTTCATGGTTCAGGCCGGAGAGAGCGCCAAACTTGGGAAATCGGTTCACCTCAAAATAGACGCCGGTTTGAGTTTCGTAGGCTAATCCTTTCTTGATCATTCCGTTGATTTGCCCGATTACTTCTGGCATGTAGTCTGAGGCTCTCGCGTAGGTTTGGATACTATTTACTCCAAGTGCCTTCATATCATCCTTGAAGGCTTGCTCGAATTCGCGTGTGAGGTCTCTCGGGTTCCTGTTAAGGTCTTTTGCCCGTTCGAAAATCTTGTCGGCCACGTCTGTAATGTTCATCAAATAGTTGATTGAGTAACCAAGAGCTTTCAGATAACGGGTGATTATGTCGAATGCAATGTATGTGCGTGCATGCCCAAGATGGGCGTAATCGTAGACCGTGGGTCCGCATACGAACATTTTTAGGTCTTTGGATTGTCGTGGGAATTTTTCCTTCTTGCGGGAGAGCGAATTATATACATAAAGTGGCAAGTTTCATCCCCACTAAGCATTGACTTGGCTTTCTTCTTGGATCCCTAACAGATAAAGAGCACATCGAAGACATTGATCTACAGGGACCGGAACTGTCAGAGCACATACGACGATTCGTACAGGAACTAGCCTTGGCCGGCTATCAACTGGACCGGTCCGCCTTTGACTATTTGAAAACCATGGAGGAGCCTGAGGCTGCTACAATTGCTAAGAGCGTTCTAGTGAGGATTGGGGAGACCCCTAAAGTCAGCCCGATTTTGACAAAGAAGGAGCTCCTAGAAATGGCACCGCATCCTCCGGTCATTCCGATTTCAGTACCTGTGGCTACTCGAATTGCATCAAAGGAGATATCGTCGCGAGTAGAAATTGTACGCGATCCTTCAAAAATGCTTGGAACGGGCGGCGGGATTGATGACTTCTCTCACTATTTTCGTGATAGATTTCAGAAGCTTCTAACAGCGTTTCGTGCACGTCAAGATGCGCGAGATGCGACAAGCATTTCGACAGCTCTGAGAGCCTCTCAGAATCAGAAAGTCAAGTTTGTCGCAATGGTTGTTGAGAAGCGGGAGAGACAAGAGAAGATGTTCATGCAGTTAGATGATCTTGAGGACAGCGTCACTATCCTCGTGTCTTCCGAGGAAAGAGCGGCTTTTCCGATTGCTCAGAAGATCCCGTTGGATCAGGTTGTATGCGTGGAAGGCGTCCGGGCTAAAGGCGATTTGATAGTTGCGAAGCAAATTCTACTCCCAGACATTCCTGATCACAAACCGCGGCTGGCTAATGAAGAGGTTTGGGCGGTTCTAATGTCAGACCTGCATGTTGGCAGCAAGAAGTTTCTCAAGGAGCAGCTGAGCAGGGTCTTTGATTGGTTGAATTTGAAAGTGGGCGACAAGAATCAGAGAGAGATCGCGGAGAGAGTAAAGTATGTTGTGATTTGCGGTGACCTTGTGGACGGAATTGGGATTTACCCTCGCCAGGAACAGGAACTTGAGATAGTTGATCTCTACGAGCAGTATAAGGAAGCAGCGAAGTATATTGGAAGAATTCCTGACCAAATAGAGACGATAATTCTTCCAGGCAACCATGATGCAGTACGGCAGGCGCTTCCGCAACCGTCAATTCCAAAAGATTTTGGCGAGCCGCTTTACGAGGCGCGTGAAGTGATTTCAATTGGAAATCCTTCTGAAATTACCTTGCATGGCGTGAGACTGCTCCTTCATCATGGTCGAAGCTTAGATGACTTGATCGCAAGCGTCCCGAACTTGGATTTCACGCAGCCAGAGAAAGCCATGCGGTTACAATTACAATGTCGTCATGTAGCAATCGAGTATGGGAAGAGAACCGCTATAGCGCCTGAGAAGACGGATCACCTTGTAATAGAGACCGTTCCCGACATTTTCCAGTCAGGCCACATTCATGTGATGAAGTATGAGAATTACCGAGGCACACAAATTATTAACTCAGGTGCATGGCAAGCTCAAACGGACTATCAAAGAAGAGGCGGCGTAGTTCCAACACCCGGAATACTCACCGTCGTGAATTTACAAAACCTCCAAGTCAGACCTATCGATTTCATGCATTGATCGTTCCTGTAAGCGGACTAAGCCCGCGAGCTAGGATTCTAGCAACCCTAAGAGGTTCAGGCAATCTCGAGATGAAGGCCGTTCCCATTATGACGCGTCTTGCATATTCTGGCGTAGCTCCTTTCACCTCGAAGTATAATTTTGGTTCGCTGGCCAATGGTTTGCATGAATACAACCTGCCAGCAGCACACACAATACTCCATCGAGTTTTCCAATCTTCGAAATGTTCTCTAAGAGCCAACTTTACAGCTCTATTGTTAGGTTTCTCCCGGCTGATTGCAATGATTGGTTTATGCAATTTGCGGGCTAGGTTGGATATGTCGATTAGGTTGAATCCAGCGAAGGATATTCCAGACAGGAGTACAAGATCGTAGCGTAGTCTTCTCAACAAGGCTTGGAGAACGATAGCGGCGTCGTTGCCATCTACCTCGATCGTGCCCACCCTAACTGCATGAACTCGCGACCCTTTGAATAGGGCAACCATTAGAAGTGCTCGTTCACCAATCTTCTTGCTGGATGAGAACGCTCCGTCATCAACTCCAACTACCCGAAGGTTAAGAGGCACCATTCTTCCGGAGCGATTTGGGTACGTAACCAAACAATCTTCCAACAAGACTGTCCTCTGAGTATGTCTCTGCTATTACTCGTGGGGATACTCCGATTCTGATCTTCTTGGTTCTACCGTACCGTCCAAAGCTAACGACTCGCGCATTCAGAATTCCCATAACGTCTAACTCGTTGATCAATCCGCTAACCCGCCTTTGCGTCAATGGTTCTAGATCGCTGACTCCGCACAGTTCGTGGTATACTTCATAGACATCTCCCGTTATGGCGCCTCTCGAAAGATGATTGCTCAGCAGGTAGGCGCCTACTAGAAGAATCTTTGAATGAGCTGGGAGAGATTTTAGGACCTCAGAAACTCGGTCATGTTCAATTTTTTGCTGTGCTTGACGGACATGCTGTTCCTCAACATGTTGAGCGCCCTCGCGCTCTGCCAGTTCACCAGCGACTCTAAGAAGGTCTAAAGCGCGTCTGGCATCACCATGCTCGCCCGCCGCGAGAGCAGCGCACAGTCGTATTGAGTTTTCACTGAGTGCACCGTCCAAGAAAGCCAACTTAGTCCTTTCCGAGAGAATATCAGAAAGTTCGTTGGCCAGGTAAGGTCGAAAGACTACTTCTTCTTCACTTAGGGAACTCAGTACTCTTGGATCTAGAAATTCCTTGAAATGAAGATCGTTCGATATGCCTACGATACTTATCCAAGAGGAGTTAAGATTCTCGTTGATGCGTGTGAGTTCATAAAGAAGCGAATCATCTGCTCCCTGCTTAATGAGAGCATCAATCTCGTCAAGCACTACGAGAAGAGCTGTTCTATCAGCGGTAAATCCATTCGAGAATCTGTCAAGAAGCTCACCCACCGCGATTCCTGTAAAGGGCACATCTACACCGATCGCTCTACACGTTTCCGCTAGGACTCGATAGTTCGTTCCTGCCATTCGACAGTTAATGTACGATATCTTTACAGGTGCTCCCATCTCCTGAGCCTTCTTCTGCAACTTGTCCAAAACAAATTTGGACACGATAGTCTTGCCCGTCCCAGTCTTGCCATAGACAAACACGTTTGATATCTTGGACTGATTAAGGGCTGGAGCTAGAATTCCCGCAAGTCTCTGAATATGCTCATCTCGATGAGGAAGATGAGTGGGCATGTAATCATGACGCAAAACGTCACGATTCGCGAAAATCTTTGTGGTCGAGAGATATCTATCAAAGATACTTTCGAGTACATCTGTTGTCAAATACTCCAACCTCCAATGGCAACAGCACTATTGCTTATGAATAACTAATAGTTCTTGTACACGAAATTCAACTAATCATTCTGAAACATTTCACATAACTTTCTGGGTAAACTCTGAAAAATTATTGTTGCGTACGTAAAAAATGTGAAAGGGCACCCCCGGACCCCTACTCTTCCATTAGAACTATTTTTATGAGGTAATTTTATAGTAATAATTAGCTCGTAAGAAGAAGGCGTTGGTAACTATTGCCGTCAACGATTAAATGATATAACGTTAAGAAAAATTGACTAGTTACTTCAATATCTCATTTTCATTTTATCGTATGCTGTTTATCGTATTCTGTTGATCACTGGAAGGTTGTCCACTCGAAATTGAGGGGTTAGGGTGTTATGACGTGGCTTATATTGATAAAAAACATGTTGACAACTGTTAATCGTCTGGTTAACCCCACTATTTCCATTGCAAGCACGATTTTTCCACTCAAATCTAGATATATCCCTCTTCAACATCACAATTCAACTTATAGCCTGTTAATGACTATATTCTGTTGACCAGTTTGAAGAAGAAGATCCGGCTTGAGTTCTATGATAGGTCTGGCGTGAAACATAGCGTAGCTATGGAGGGAGACTTGACTCCTGATAAGGTACGCCAATTGTTAGAGTACGCCGAGATTGTTTCCGGACATGAGGTAGGTGCTATTCTGCCAGAACCACAGGAAACCAAGATGCGTAGATTATTAGACGTAATCAACACTAGACATGCGTTTGACAGTTTCGATTCACGTGAGGTTTGGAGAAGCTATCGTGAGGCCTGGGGAGAGGACTTCAGTTTAGGAGCAATCTCAACCTATCTGTCGCGTCTTGCCGATCGTGGTACCTTGGAACGATCCGGATCTCCTGCACACTGGTCGTATAAGCTCAGGTCTTCTCCGTCGCCGGTGGCGTAGTCTCAGACCCACCTACACTGGAACGAAGTTTATCGTTTAGCTTGTACCTGAAGGGAGCACGAGTTGAGTCACGATCAACAAAACCCTCCATATACAGTCTCTTAAGCAAACGTGCCGTGTGTTCTCGCGACTTATTCAGTAGTTTGCTCATCTGGGGAGCTGATAACGGACCGGCAAGAAGGCTGTTGAGTGTGTCTCGTTCAGTTGGAGTCAACCGCTCGAGGACCGACTCATCCTGCAAGTCCGTCGGCGGAGAAATTGATCGCACTTTCTCAACTCTCTCAACATTTTGGGGCCTAGAAAGACTCAAACCGGATCTAAGTTGCTCAATCTCTTGCAGAACCTGTTTATCGGTTGCGACAAGGTCCTGGATTGACTTGGATAGAGCATCGTACTTCAATTGAAGAGTCGATTGAGCTTCCTGGAGACTCTTCTTGCCATGGGCGAAGTTCTCAATTTCATTTCGCAATTGCATTGCATTAACCTCGAGCTGTTCGATACGCTTGGAAAGGGCTCCAACAATTACTGTGACGTATGACGCAGCCTCTCTGAGCGCCTGCTTACTCTGCGTAAACCCGCGTAAGGCCCAACGCGCCGTCACGGCAGTGAACACAAGAAGAAATAAGCCTAGAGTATTCAGAAGAACCGTCATTAAATCCATGAATTATCGCTCCACATGCGTGTGATATCACACCTAGCTTATGACGTCACGCACATGAATATCCTTCTTTAGGTCACAACAATGTCACAGGAAGTGTATAAAAACACGAAAATATGCCGTAAACGCCACATTTCGTGACATGTTTACCTATTCAGGATTTGGAGCGATCACGGAGAGATCACCACCATGTCCATATCACGTGACGTCACATATCCTTCGTTAGTTTGTCCTTGAAACTGTCCCGTTTGGCCAAGGCGGAAGCGAACTCAAGCAACCTAACGTTGAGTTGATCGATCATTCGATGGTCTTCGCCGGCAGTTCGAGTTTCACGAACGTAACTATCTATAGTGTCTGAGAGTTCTAGAAACGGTTGTAAAGCGGCACTATCGAATAGACCAAGATATCCGAGGAGTAAAATCGTGTAAATTGATCGAATAATGTTAATTTGAGCTTGAATTAACGTTCGATTATAAGCTCCACGGCTAATTCGGCTCTTTGAAGGACGATATAATCGTCTCTCTGATTTGCGCAAGCCAATCCCCGTCGAGAGCGAGTCCGTTAGTAGCGTCTCAAGCTGAGAGATTGTAAGTTGGCTATTGGCTAGGAGGGTCTTTGTCACTGGATCTCGAAGAAGTTTGCGAAGTGATTCTCTGGCTTCTATGGCATCCTTCTGATCAGACAACCAAATAGCCCCACGGATACAGTTTCGGATTCGCTCTTAACGGTTGCGTGACTCTAACTGCACAGGATCTAATCATGCAATCTTGAAATAACGCGCTACTCAAATGGCTTTCAAAGAAGGATGGGCATATGGGTAGACGCCGCCGAAGAGTGGTTAAAGTAGTTAAGAAGAAGCTACCTTCCGTTTTCACATGCCCCTCATGCGGCGAAGAGTCCATTCGCGTCGTAATGCCTCAAGGTTCAGGTCCTGCAATTGTCCAATGCGGTTCCTGTGGTCTGAAACGAGAATTCGCAGCCACCCCCTCAAGTCAGATTGTTGATATATATTGCAAATTCACTGACGATTTCTATTCTAGCAACAAACCCGCTGAGGCAGCTCCGACTACGTAAGAATCGTCTTTAGCCTCGTATTGTTAAATCGAGGCTAGTTCTTCTATACAGTAGGTTGACCTATTGACGACTACGCTCAGTGAGCATGAACCATATTTTCGAAGACTCAGAGAAGAATTTGACAAGATTCATGCAGTGGCTAAACTGGCTCGGTCAAAGGGGCTAGATCCAACCACGGAACCGGAACCGCTCCTCACGCAGGACCTGGCGGAACGTGTGGAGAAAGCGGTCGGACCGATCGGGATTGCATCACGGATTCGAGATGTTTCCACCCTTCTCAAATCACGTGAATCCGTCTCTCTCTACCGCGAACTGACTGCTCTCAAGATTGCTGAAGAGATAGCCTTGCGAGGCTACGGGAAGAATCAGGAAGCCGCTGCTGAACAGGCGGTGCGTACAGCATCAGCCATCCTCGACGAGGGCGTCACTGCAGCACCAATTGAAGGGATCTCAAGTGTTCGCGTTAAAGCAAACCCTGACGGAACCAAGTACCTGGCGGTCTACTTCGCAGGTCCAATTCGCTCCGCGGGCGGCACGGACATGGCGCTCATTGTGGTGATTGCAGATTACGTGCGACATCAATTAGGCCTCGGACGGTATAAGGCTACAGAGTTGGAGGCAAAACGTTTCGTGGAAGAACTCCGACTGTATGAGAGAGAAGTGGCACGATTTCAGTTCAAGGTATCTGATGAGGAGCTGTTTAACGCTGTAATGCGACTTCCGGTAGAAGTGAATGGAGTCGAAACAGACCAGTTCGAGGTTAGCTCTTACCGAAACGTTCCAAGAGTTGAGACCAACAGGGTAAGAGGAGGAGCATTAAGAGTCGTCCATGACGGCTTGATAGGTAGAAGTCACAAAGTTCTGAAAATGATTGAAAGCCTCGGCATAGACGGATGGAATTGGCTCAACGAGATTAAGCCACCAGTGGCAGAAGCCGACGAAGCGCGTGAATTCATGTTCATGGAAGACGTCCTCGGCGGGAGACCAATTTTCTCATTTCCACAAGTTCAGGGCGGTTTCAGGCTCAGATACGGCAGAGCCCGCAATACGGGCTTAGCGGCTGTGGGCATTCACCCATCCACCATGATTATTCTGAGAAAATTCATTGCAGTCGGGACACAGCTGCGACTTGAGAAACCAGGTAAAGCCGGAGTAGCCGCCGCAGTAGATTCGATTGAACCTCCAGTTGTGCGATTGAAAAACGGGTCAGTACTCAAGCTCTCGAATCCAGGAGAGGCCGACAAGTTGCTCGAGTCTGGTACAGTAGAGAAGGTACTCTTCCTAGGGGACATTCTAATAGGGTACGGAGAATTCCTTGAGAACAATCGGCCGCTACTTCCTTCAGGTTTCGTGGAAGAATGGTGGCAGGAACTACTTAGACTCGAAATAAGTATGATGCCTCATGGACTCGAAGAATTTTCGAAACATGTGGGCGTAAACGCAAATGATCTGTCATGTTTCCTATCTGGAAAAACCGTGCCAACAGCTGAGCAAGCACTTGCAATCTCGAAAGAGTCCAATGTGCCGCTACATCCTCAGTACACCTGGTTCTGGGAGAACCTTCGGCCTGAAGAGTTCGACCATCTTCGCACAATCCTATTAGACACTTCAGTCACTGAACTCAGCAGGAGTCAGATTAGAACAAGGAATGAAGCGAAGATCAAAGCAATTTTTGAAACTCTCTGCCTGCCACACAAGGTTGATGGCGCAATTATAATTGTTGAAGCCAATACGTCAGTATTGTACGATTGCCTAGGCCTATCATCTGGCTCAGTGAATATGGAAGAAAAAGATGTTTTCGAAAAAATTTTCAACATTTCTCACATGCGCATATTTCAAAAAGGGCCAGTGTATGTGGGCGCTAGAATGGGGCGTCCTGAAAAGGCCAAGCAACGCGAAATGCGACCACTCGTTCACTGTCTATTCCCAATAGGACTCGCAGGAGGAACAAGGCGCAGCATAACCGACGCCGCCTCAAACCATTCACTAATCTCGGTAGAGATAGTGCACCTCAAATGCACGGGTTGCGGAAACATTACACACACCCGAACCTGCGAAAAATGCGGAAAATCCACAGAGCT
>Ga0187784_10004184_pt1 | contig 11659 bp, 9 predicted proteins | sample 1015_SJ02_MP15_2_FD_132964 | JGI IMG/M metagenome (GOLD analysis project Ga0187784, IMG submission 132964) | Tropical peat soil microbial communities from peatlands in Department of Meta, Colombia - 1015_SJ02_MP15_20_MG | ecosystem: Environmental > Terrestrial > Soil > Wetlands > Peat | place... | reverse complement strand
GCGCGGAGGAGCGCCTTGGAACGTACGCCTCTCAGGTCGATTCTCGCCTCTCTGGTTGGGAGAAGATTGGCGCAAGCGGGCGCATCTGGCACAAAGATCCGATGTTCTGGCCGGCGGCCGACCCGACGAACGTGAAAACCCGACTCGGCTGGCTCACTCTACCGAACGATTCGCTGGCGCTGCTTCCTGATGCCCAGAGGCTCGCCGACGACATCCGGTCGGATGGGTTCCGGTACGTTGTCCTCCTCGGAATGGGCGGATCGAGCCTCGCGCCGGAGACGCTGGCCCGCACCTTCGGGCCCCGTCCCGGTTGGCCCGAGCTCCGAGTGCTGGATAGCACCCATCCTGCGACGGTGCGCCGGACGGTCGGGACGGACGATCTTGCGAAGTCGGTCTTCGTTGTCTCGAGCAAATCCGGCACGACCCTCGAGCCCAACGCACTCTTCCAGTACTTTTGGGCCGAGGTCTCCCGCGTCCGCGATCCCGCCGGTCCTCAGTTCGTGGCGATCACAGACCCGGGCACGCCGCTCGAGCAGCTCGCCCGGAGGCACGGGTTCCGACGATGCTTTCTCGCGCCGTCCGATGTCGGGGGCCGGTACAGCGCCCTCACGCCGTTCGGTCTCGTGCCGGCGGCTCTGGTGGGGATTGACGTCGCGAAGCTCCTCGCCACGGCACGCGAGATGGCCTCTCAGTGCGGTCCCGACGTCGCGGCCCGATCGCACCCAGGCCTTCGTCTCGGCGCGGCGTTGGGCGAGCTCGCCCGGGCCGGGCGGGACAAGGTCGTCCTCGTTTCCTCGCGATCGAGCGAGGCGCTTCCGCCGTGGCTCGAGCAGCTGATCGCGGAGAGCCTCGGGAAGAGCGGGAAAGGGCTCGTTCCCGTCACGGACGAGCTCGATCCGCTGAACCCGATGGGCGCCCAGGATCGGTTCGTTGTGGAATTCCGGCACGAGACATCGACCGAGTCGGCCCCGGGCGCTACGCCCCCTCCGCGCGACGGGGTGAGCCCGAGATTGGTCATCGACCTGCCGGACCCCGATGCCATCGCGAGCGAGTTTTTCCGGTGGGAGTTCGCGGTGGCCGCCGTCGGATCGATTCTCGGGGTGGACCCGTTCGATCAACCCGATGTGGAGATCGCGAAAGAGCTGGCTCGCGAAGCGATGAACGCTTCTCGCGGTCCGGCCGCCCGTTCACCCGCTGCCGACGCGGTCCCGGTTCGCGATGGAACGCGCCTCGGCATTCGCATGGACCAATGGATCGCCGCGGCGAGGCCGGGCGACTACGTGGCGATTCAGGGGTTCCTCGATCCCACGGATGCGGTCCGCGACGGAGTCCTCGAGCTCAGTCACTCGGTCCGCCGTACGCTGCGGCTCGCAACGACGACCGGTTTTGGACCCCGATTCCTGCACTCGAGCGGCCAGCTCCACAAGGGAGGGCCGCCGAACGGGATGTTCCTCCAATTGATGGACGAGCCCGCATTCGACCTCGAAGTGCCGGGGATGTCGCTGTCGTTCGGTCGGATCATCCGGGCCCAGGCCGACGGCGACGCCCAGGCGCTCCTCCAACGCGGTCGTCGGCTCGTACGAGTCCAGCTCGGTCCGGACGCGCCCGCGGGCCTTGCCATCCTTCGCGAGCGGTTCACGGTCTGACCGGGAATTCCATGTCGCTTCCGTCCTCGAAGGTCGGCGCTCGAAGCCAGCAGGTCGGTCGCTAGGAAGCGGGGGGAACAGCATGGAGCTTGGAATGGTGGGACTCGGTCGAATGGGCGGGAACATGGCGGTGCGGCTCGTCCGCGGTGGCCATCGGGTGGTCGGGTATGCACGCACCCGGGAAACGGTCGACGCGGCGGTGGCCCAAGGGGTCACGGGGGCGACCTCGCTTCCGGATCTCGTCGACCAGCTGAAACCGCCCCGGGCGGTCTGGATGATGATTCCCGCCGGCGCGCCGACCGAGGAGTACCTCGGTCAGCTGCTCCAGCTCCTCGAGAAAGGGGACGTCCTCATCGATGGCGGGAATTCGCGGTACGTCGACTCGGTACGGCACTTCGAGACCGCGCGGTCGGCGGGGGTCGACTTTCTAGACGTCGGCGTGAGCGGCGGGATCTGGGGACTGTCGGAGGGGTACTGCCTCATGATCGGGGGACCGGCGAGGCCTGTCGAGCGCCTCACTCCGGTCTTCCAAACCCTCGCCCCCGCCCCGGACGCCGGATGGGGCCATGTCGGCGGCCCGGGCGCCGGTCATTTTGTGAAGATGGTCCACAACGGCATCGAGTACGGGATGATGGAAGCGTACGCCGAGGGATTTGACGTCCTTCGTGCGAAAGAGTCCTATCAGCTCGACCTTGGAAAGATCGCCGCGATCTGGCGACGCGGGAGCGTCGTGCGTTCGTGGCTCCTCGACCTCTCGGCGGAGATCCTTGCCGACCGCGCAGCGCTCGAGAAGATCCCGGGCTACGTGCGCGATTCGGGGGAGGGACGCTGGACGATCGAAGAGTCGTTCGACCTCGGAGTTCCCACCCCGGTGATCACGCTTGCGCTCGAGCAGCGGATCCGCTCGCGCGACGAGTCCCTTTTCTCGGAGAAGTTGCTCGCCGCGATGCGTCAGAAGTTCGGGGGCCACGCCGTCGGACCGGGGTGATCCGTGACCGCTCCGCAGTTCGACCCGCATCTCTTCGTCGTCTTCGGCGCGACCGGAGACCTCTCCGCTCGGAAGCTCCTCCCGGCGCTCCGGGAGATCACCGATGGATCGCCGGCACGTCACCCGACGTTCGCGATTCTTGGTTGCGGTCGCCGGCCGATGACCGACGCCGAATTTCAGACCGAGGTGATCGCACGATGGAAAGAACTCGGGCTCCCCGACCTACCGGCGTCGAGCCGCTGGGCCCGTCGCCACCTCCGCTATGCGTCGCTGGGGACCGAGACGCCCGAGGAGTTCCGTCGGCTCAGCGAGCGCATCGCCGCTGTCGAACGGGAATACCAACTCCCGGGGAACCGGGTCCTCTATCTCGCGCTCCCCGCCGACGCCTTCGAAAAGACCATTCGCGGTGTCGGGGAGGCGGGCCTCCACCGCTCCGCGGGATGGACTCGGTTGGTCATCGAGAAACCGTTCGGGACCGACCTTCCCTCCGCGGAGCGGCTGAACCGGGTCGTCCACTCGTTTTTTGACGAACGCCACGTCTATCGGATCGACCATTACCTCGGCAAGGAGACCGTCCAGAACCTGATCGTCTTCCGTCTCGCCAACATGTTTTTCGAATCCGTTTGGAACCGCGACCGGATCGATTTTGTCGAGATCACCGTCGCCGAACAGCTCGGGGTCGAGCACCGGGGCGCCTACTACGAGGGTGTGGGCGCGCTGCGCGACATGGTCCAGAGCCACCTCACCCAGCTCCTGACGCTCACGGCAATGGACGAACCGACGAACCTCGAAGCCGACGAGGTTCGCAATGAGAAGGTCAAGGTCCTCCGATGCGTCGAGCCGATTCGCCCCGAGGACGTCGTCCGGGGTCAGTACCGGTCGGGACGCATCGACGGTGCACGGGTTCGAGGGTACCGCCAGGAGCCGGGGGTGCCCCGTCGGTCCACCACCGAGACGTTCGTTGCCCTCCGACTCCGGGTGAACAGCTGGCGATGGCACGGGGTGCCCTTCTACCTTCGGACCGGTAAGCGTCTCCCCGCGAAGCGCACCGAGATCGTCATTCACTTCCGCAGCCCGCCGGTCTGGTTCTTCGGCACACCGATCCCCCGCGCGATCCGGGCGAACCGCCTGACGATCACCCTCCAACCCGACGAGGGGTTCGAACTCGCATTCGAGATCAAGCGACCCGGGCTCGCCGTGGATCTCGAGACCCATCGACTCCACTTCCTCTATTCCGAAGCCTTCGGGCCTCTTCCGGATGCGTACCACACGCTGCTCTCCGACATCCTACGGGGCGACCAGACGCTGTTCGTGCGCGGCGACGAGGTCGAGGAAGCCTGGCGGATCTACGGGCCGTTACTGAACCGTCCGCCGCCGCTCCGGCCGTATGCGAGCGGAAGCTGGGGGCCGAAGGAGTCCGAGGCGCTCGTCCGAGCTGACGGGTACGAATGGGCGAACCACTGAACAGTTCGTGGCACCTCTTCGCGAACGCGCACGACGCCGCGACCGCAGTTGCCGAGCGACTGAGCGTTCTCGTCGCTGCAGCGACGGAGGAACGCCGTACGTTTTCCCTGGCGCTCTCCGGCGGGACAACTCCCCAGTCCCTCTTTTCTCTCCTGGTCCGCGAGTACGACGTCCGGATCCCGTGGTCCGAAGTCGAATTCGGATTCGTCGACGAGCGAGCCGTAGGTCCGGACGATCCTCGAAGCAACTTCGGCCAGGCGAACCGAGAGCTCTTTCGGCCCCTGAAGGTCCCATCCGATCACATCCACCGAATCGAGGGCGAGGCTCGCTCGGTCGACGTGGCGCGAGACCGGTACGAGGAGGAGATCCGGACCCTCTTGGGGTCGACGTCCGTCGGTCCGTTGCCTTCCCGATCGTTCGACGTCGTCCTTCTCGGCGTCGGGACCGACGGCCACACCGGCTCGCTGTTCCCCGGCGCGGCGTCCCTCGCCGAAACGTCCCGCTGGGTGGCCGTGGAGACCCATCCCTCGATGGAGCCGAAGGTTCCGAGGATTACGCTCACGTTGCCCGCGATCGCGGCGGCCGGTCACGCCCTCTTTCTGGTTCTGGGGAAGGCAAAGCGACCCGTTCTCCAGCGGATCCTTCGCGATCCAAACCTCGGCTCGCCCCAGGGAGAACTCCCGGCGGCTCGCGTGCGGACCCTCGAGGGAACCGAATGGTTCCTTGACGCCGAGGCTCTTCCTGAGCGGCGGAACGGGCCGCGCCGGGAGAAGGGATAACCACCCGCGAGGTCTCCGGAACGTCCGGGGGGACACGGGAAACCGACGTCCGTGACGTCGCGGAAGGCGTTGCTCTCCTGGAGCAGCGGGAAGGATTCCGCCTTCGCGCTGCACGAGGTCCTCCGCTCGGAGCTCTGCGAGGTGGTCGGTCTCCTGACGACCGTCACCGGCGAATTCAGTCGGGTCTCCATGCACGGGGTTCGAGAGGAGCTCCTCGATCGCCAGGCGGGATCCGTCGGTCTCCCCCTTCTCAAAGTCGTCCTTCCCCATCCGTGTTCGAACGAGCAGTACGAGCAGGCGATGCGACCGGTCCTCGAACGCGCCCGCAGCGAGGGGGTGCAGGCCGTGGTATTCGGGGACCTCTTCCTCGACGACATCCGAAACTACCGCGAGTCCCGGATGATGGCCGTCGGGATCGAGTGCGTGTTTCCCCTGTGGCATCGAGACACCCGAGAGCTGGCCCAAGAGATGATCGGAGCCGGACTCCGGGCTCGCATCTGTTGTCTCGATCCGCGCAAGCTGGACCGGTCGTTCGCCGGCCGGGAGTTCGACTCCGAACTCCTGTCGGCTCTACCGCCGGCTGTCGATCCGTGTGGGGAGCACGGGGAGTTCCACACCTTCGTCACGGAATCCCCGGAGTTCCATGTGCCCGTGACGGTGAAGGTGGGTGAGACGGTCGAACGCGAGGGGTTCGTCTTCACGGATCTTGTTCCTTCGGAGGCCGCACCGTAGCGGTCCGACCCGCTCCGCCTCCGTCCCCTCACGGGCCGCGCACTCCCCCACAGGAAATCTCGGATCCGGGCCCGCTCACGGGAGAGCCATCACGGGAGATCCATCCTCCCGGGGGTCAGTGCGACGGAGAGCTGGGGATTGCCGCGCTCCCCTGACCCTCGACCTCGAGGACCGGCTGGCCGCGACCGAGGACCTCTCGGCCGAAATACACCACGACCCCCGCGCACGCGAAGGCGATCGCGGCGAATGCGAATGACCATTCGAATGCGAGATGGGCGGGGAAGACGAAGCCGAGGAACACGATCGTGAACGTGGTGAGGATCGAGCCGGAGAGCGGGGCTCCTACCGAGCTCCCGATGTTCCGGAACACCGCGCTCATGGACGTGGCGAGGCCCATGTCCCGAGGGTCGACGGTGAGCACGAGCAGGTTGATCATCCCAGCGTTCAGGATGCCGATGCCGGCGCCGACGAAGAATTCGACGACCAAGAGCGAGCCGAGCGACTGGGTGGGAATCGCAGCCAGGAACGCGACACCTGCAACGGCGGAGCCGACGGCGGTGAGAGGTCGCGCGCCGACACGGCTGACGATCGCTCCGGCGATGGGGGCGAAGACGAGCATGCCGAGCGCGAGAGGTACGAGCGAAAGTCCGGCTCCGAGGATCGTCTGCCCGTACCCTCCCGCGCGTACTGGGTCCTGGAACAGATAGGTCATCGAAAGCAACGCGAGGTACATCCCTAGGCCCGAGACCGAGCCCACGAGGTTCGTCACCATCACGTTCCGCTCTTTGAGGAGACGGAAGCTGAGGATTGCCTCGCCCCCGCCCCGTTGGTACCGTCGCTCGTAGAGCACGAGCGGAACCAGGAGGAGCGCACCGAGAAGGAACAGCGTCAGCGTCGCCGGCACGAGCCAACCCCATGTCGGTCCTTCGGAGAGGGCGAGAACGAGGAGAGCAAGTGCGAAGCCGAGCACGGACGCTCCGACGTAGTCAATCCGGGTTTCCGGTCGACGATACCGGGATTCCCGGACGAAGAGGAACACGAGGACGGCGAGGAGGATCACGAATGGGATGGCCGAGTGGTAGGTCACTCTCCAGCCGTACCTGAACGAGACCCACGCTCCGATCGGGAGGCTGACCGCGAAGCCGGCCCCAAACATCCCGCTCAGAATCCCTTGGGCCCGCGGGACCATCTCGCGCGGGAACTCCTCCCGGACCAGGCTCATTCCGAGCGGGAAGACGGTGAGACCGATTCCTTGGAATGCCCGGGCGGCGACCATGAATGAGAACGTCGGCGAGAAACCGGTGACGGAGACGCACCCAGCGTAGACCACGAGGACGATGCCAAGGACCCGCTTCTTGCCGTAGATGTCGCCGAGTTTCCCGACGACCGGGCTCAATGCGACGCCGGTGACGATGTACGAAGAGAGAATGAGGCTCGCCTGACCCGCGCTGACTCCGAAATCACGGGCGATCGTAGGGAGGGACGGCGTGAGCATCCCCTCGATGTAGAGGACGACGGTGACGAGGCCGGCGAGGATCCACATCACCCGCCAGGCGTACGCCTGATCGTACTCGCCGTTCCGCCCATTCGCCGGTGCGGAGCGCAGGGGCGCAACGGTCGAGCTCATCCGACCCCCGGCTCTCGGAGTCGCGCGTCGCGAGTGCGGCGGACTTTCATCTGGTTCAGCAAGGTCTCGAGGCACCCGATCAGCGACTCCCGTTCCGACACCGAGAGGGCCGCGCTCGCGTCGCGAACCGCCCTTCCCATTTCCCGGTCGAGCTTTTCGAAGAGCGGCCGGGCCCGAGCCGTCAGGTGGACCGCGACCCCCCGTCGATCGGAGGAGGAGCGGCGGCGAGCCACCCATCCCCGAGCCTCGAGCAGCGAGACCAGCGAGGTCGCCGCGGGGCGCGAGATCCCCAACCCCTTCGCGACCTCGGACAAGCGGAGGTCCCCCGATTCCCGAATCCAGTTGAGGGTCAGGTATTGACCGATCGAGAGGTGCTCGTGGCGAAGAATCTGGGAGCCGATGCACTTGGTTTCGAACGTTGCATCGCGGAACACGGGCCAGATCTCCGGTCGAGCACCGTGTCGCGCCCCTCGGTTCATTTCAGTTAAGTGAACTTAATCTTTAGATAAGGGTAACTTCCATCGCTTCGGCGCCACCGGCCCCGCGGCTCGTCGGGGCGTCCGCGCCTTAGATAAGGGTGGTACACCTCCCCCGCGGTCGGATGCGTTTCCGGTCGGTTCGGCGGGATGGTGGCCCCGCGCTAGCGTCCGCGCGGTCCTCCGGGAGTTGATTCGGGGCGGACTCCGGGGTCCAGGGACCGAGAGGGAATCCTATGCCCTTTGAGTACGCGGGAATCCGGGTGCGCGACCTCGCCCGCTCGGTGCGGTTCTACACCGAGGGGTTGGGCCTCAGCGCGCAACGGACCGGTCGGATGCGAGCCGGAGGGGTCTGGCAAGAACTCCGGGACCCCGAGTCCGGTGCCATGCTCGAGCTCAACTACTACCCGGGCGACCCCCCGTACCGGGAGGGGGACGAGCTTGATCATCTCGGGTTCCGAGTCACGGACCTGGACGCGTGCCTCGCCCGCCTCGTTGCCCTGGGGGCCCGGGTGAGGATCCCTCCATTCGAGGAAGGGGACGTCCGGCTTGCCTTCCTATCGGATCCCGATGGCGTGTGGATCGAGCTCTACGAGCACCGTTCCGAAGAGCTCCCGCCCACTTCGCGACCCGGGGCGTGACGAACGGCGAATCCGCTCTCGAGCGACGGGGATAAGAAGCGGGTCCCGCCATGGTCCGCACGGTCGACCGTGGAACCCACGACTTCTCCTGAGCCGCCGCCCGAGGGGAAGCCAACCGTCCCCGCACTTGCGCACTCTCTGACTCTGAGCTCCGGAGCGGTCTTTGCGGCGAGCCTCGTCGTCCAGCTTCTCGGTCTGGTTGCCACCTTCTTTCTCGCCCGGCACATCGGAATCTCCCCCACGGGTCTCGCCCTTCTCGGGACGGCCCAGCTGTTCCTTCTCATCGCCTCGTCGATCAATGGGCTCGCCGATCTGAGGCTCGGGACCGCGTACACCTACTACCTCGCGAGAGGTAAGCCGCCGCGGGAGAGCACCACCACCTACCTCCTCGTCGGAATGGCGATGGACGCCGCCGTCATCGCCGTACTGTTTGTCCTTGCGCCGCTGGCGATCAACGGAGCCGCGCTCGTCCACGGATCGAGCGAGTGGCTCGACCTCGGCCTCTTCCTCACGCTCCCGATTTTCTGGTCGTTCTCCGGCCTCTACATCAGCCTGTTCATCGGCCTCGGCAACTCGCTCAAGGCCCAATATCCGACGCTTGTCGAGGGGGTGGTTCGCCTCGCCGCGCTGATCTACGTCGCGTTCTACGTCCACTCGATCGAGGGAATCGCAATCGCCTACGTGATCGGCGCGACGGCGTCGACGATCTTCAGCCTACCGGCGCTTCTCCCGCAGTTGAGCACCTTCCGGTGGAGGGAGGCGGTCGCGATGTTCCGATTCTCCTGGCCTCTGATGGGCGCCCTTTTCATCAACTATGTCGTGACGAACCTGACGCCGTTCCTCGTCGTCAGCCTCAGTACGGCTCAGCTTTCGATCTACCTGGCCGCGAACGGATGGCGGATCCTCGTTCTCTCGCTCCCAGCCGCGGTGACAACGCCCCTGTTCCCGTACCTTGCGGGCCTTCACAAGAAACGGGAATTCGAGACGTTACGACAGAGCACCTGGCAGGCGCTCCGGTACTCCGCCATGCTGCTGGTTCCCGGGGTCGTTGCGCTGGTCACGTACCGGACGAATTTTCTGAACATCTTCCAGAACCACCTCTATGCGGTGCCCGGTTCCCTGCCGCTCGCAATCCTGGTCGTGGGGGCTCTGCCCCTTGCGTTCAGTCAGATCATCCAGTCGAGCATCAACGCGATCGGACGCCAGCGTCTCGAGCTGTACATTACTGCGACGCAGGTCGCCGTCCTCCTGGTGGCCCAAGTGATCCTCTTTCCATCCCCGGCCCAACACGGGATCTTCCCGATCTTCTGGCGAATTGTCCCGGCGAATCTCGACCCGGGCCTCGTCGCGGCATCCGTCGCCGTGCTCCTCTCTTCGGTCGCCGCACTCGGACTCAACACCTACTTCATGGAGCGACTGATCAAGGTCCACATCCGCCCGGGACCGATCCTCGCCATCTCGGCGAGCGCTGCGGGTTCGTTCGCCTCGCTGTGGCTCCTCAACCACCTTCATTTCTTCCCCGTTAGCACATGGTACGAGCTCCTGAGCGCGGTCATTCTCGGGTTCGCAGTGTACTTCCTCATCCTCGCCGGGGTCGGGGAGCTCACCCGGGCCGATGTGCGTCGAATCGGTGCGTCGATGGGGCTTCCGGCCTGGATCTATGGGCCGCTCACCCGATTTTGCTGGAGAGAACGCGCCCCGGAGTTCCCGCCGATCGACCTCTCTCTCGCCCAGGGGTTCCAGACGACGGAACTCCCCGAGATGTTCACGGGTACCCGCGAGTTCCCCGACCTGGTCCCCTTCACGAAGGAGCGGCGGCCCGACGAAGAGGAGCCGCCCACAAAGCCGGGAGTCTGAGGGACGCCGAGACTCTCTCGGAACGCGGGGTCCGGGCGCGGTCGCGGCTGAGGGAACCTCCGTTCGGGCTCGACGGTCGAGGAGCCTCGAAATCTCGCTCGACCGTTAAATATGCCCGCGCGGCTCGCGCGGGCCCATGGCAGACGAGGCGCTCCACAGCGTTCAGCTGCGCAAGGTCTACACCTCCCGGGGAGCGCCTCCCGTCGAGGCTCTTGCCGGGGTTTCGATGGAGGTCCGCCGAGGCGAGCGGGTCGCGCTCCTCGGCCGCAACGGTGCCGGGAAGACCACGTTCCTACGGATCGCGTCGACCCTCCTCCGCCCCACCTCGGGGATGATCGAGGTGTTCGGGTACGATGCGGCCCGCACGCCCGACAAGGTCCGACCGTACATCGCGGTCGTCCCTCAGGAGGGGAAGCCGTTCTTTCACCTCACCCCGCGCGAGCAGGTCTACACGTACCTCCGCGCCCGTGGACTCTCCCGAGAAACCGCGAAGTCCCGGACGGAAGAGGCGCTGGGACGAATGGGTCTCACCGATTTCGCCGATCGCCTGGCGATCACGCTGTCGGGGGGCCAGCGGCAGCGGACCATGGTCGCGACGGTGATCGCGACCGAGGCGCCACTTCTCTTCCTCGATGAGCCGACGATCGGCATGGATCCGTTCGCGCGGCGGGCGGTCTGGGATTCGTTCCGGAGGTTGACCACGCGGGGGTCGACGATTCTCCTCACCACCCACTACCTCGACGAAGCCGAAGCGCTGAGCCACCGCCTCTACATCATCGAGAGCGGGCGGGTCCTGCAGAGCGGGACCGCCGAATCGCTCAAGCGTTCGGTTGGGGGGACCCTCAAGGTCGCCCTCTCGGGCGCCTCCGGACTCGCCGAGACGTTCCGCACGTTCGGTTCGGTCATCGACGACGGCGAGCACCTCACGGTGGTCGTCACTCCCGAGCATCTCCAGGAATTGATGGACCTCGCGGTCCGGACGAAGGTCAGCGCGACGGTGGGTCCGGTCACGCTCGAGGAAGCGTTCCTGCGCGTGGTGGGTCGGTCGATCAATGAAGACTGAATCAGAGATCTACTTCGGCCCGTTCCACGGGTTCCGCGCGTTCCTCTGGACGGAGGTCCTGGTCCAAGCCCACGAGAACCTCGCCATGGCGACCTCGATGGTCGTCCAGGGGGTCCTCCTCGTCTTCGTGTGGATCCTCGACCCGGCCCTCATCGGAGTCGCGCTGCTCGGCGCGATCGTCTTCTCGATGTTCGCGATGGGCCAGCGGGTCCTGAACGAGGCGGCGTACATCCGGATCGACCACAAGGCGAACGACCTCTACCTCGCCGGGCCGCTCTCTCCCGAGGCGTACTTCCTTGGCATGTCCACGGGGATCCTCGTCGTCTACCTTTCGCCGGTGATCCTCCTCGGGGTCCTCGCGGTCTCGGTCGTCCACGTCTCCGTGG
>Ga0187784_10004183_pt1 | contig 11661 bp, 10 predicted proteins | sample 1015_SJ02_MP15_2_FD_132964 | JGI IMG/M metagenome (GOLD analysis project Ga0187784, IMG submission 132964) | Tropical peat soil microbial communities from peatlands in Department of Meta, Colombia - 1015_SJ02_MP15_20_MG | ecosystem: Environmental > Terrestrial > Soil > Wetlands > Peat | place... | reverse complement strand
TCATTCCGGGGCCGAGCGAAGCGAGGAGCCCGGAATCCATAACCCCAGTTCAAGCAGCAAGAGTCTCGAATAGATCGGTCCACTCGGGGTTCGTCCGCTCTATCAGATTGACCTTCCATTCGCGCCGCCATTTCTTGAGTTCCTTTTCGCGCGCGATCGCCGACAGGGGGTCCTCGTAGCATTCGAACCATACAAGCAGGCGAATATGATAGCGGGAGGTGAAGCTGGCGACGGCGCTCGTCCTATGCTCGTAGGCACGGCGAATAAGATCCCGCGTTACCCCAATGTACAGAGTACCGTGCTTACGGCTAGCCATTAAGTAGACGTAGTACACAACACCGACGACCTGTGGTTATGGATTCCGGGCTCCGGCCTGCGGCCGGCCCCGGAATGACGGTAATGGCATCGAAACGCGCATCAAAGTCTTCTGTCGAAGAAAAGTCGCCGGTCGAAGACCTCAGCGAACAACAGGCGAAAACCGAGCACGCGCGGCTCGCGGCCGAGATCGCCGCGCATGACCGGCGCTACTACCAGGACGATGCGCCAACCGTCTCCGACGCCGAATATGACGAGTTGCGGCGCCGCTACGGCGCGATCGAGGCGCGGTTTCCGCAGCTACGCACCCAGGACAGCCTGACGCAGCGGGTCGGCGCGGCGCCGGCGGCGCGCTTCGCCAAGGTGCGCCACGCGGTGCCCATGCTCTCGCTCGACAACGCTTTTGCCGACGAGGACGTGATCGACTTCGTAGCCCGCATCCGCCGCTTCCTGCGGCTTCCCGACGACGAGGAGATCGTGTTCTCCGCCGAGCCGAAGATCGACGGGCTGTCGATGTCGCTCCGCTACGAGGGCGGCGAGCTCGTCACCGGCGCGACCCGCGGCGACGGCAGCGAGGGCGAGGACGTCACCGCCAATGTGAAGACGCTCGCCGATGTTCCGAAGCGGCTCAAGGGCAGGGGGGTGCCCGCGGTGTGCGAGGTGCGCGGCGAAGTCTACATGACCAAGGCGGCGTTCCTCGACCTCAACCGCAAGCAAGCGCAGGCCGGGAAGCCGCTCTACGTCAACCCGCGCAACACCGCCGCCGGCTCGCTCCGCCAGATCGACGCCGCCGTCACCGCCTCGCGCCCGCTCGGCTTCTTCGCCTATGGCTGGGGCGAAATGAGCGAGAACCCGGCGGATACCCAGTCCGGTATGGTGAAGTGGTTCGCCGCCTGCGGCTTCAAGACCAACCCGCTGACCAAGATCTGCCGCTCGGTCGAGGCGCTGCTCGCCTTCCACCGCGAGATCGAGGCCGAGCGCGCCACGCTCGACTACGACATCGACGGCGTCGTCTACAAAGTCGATCGCCTCGACTGGCAGGAGCGGCTCGGCTTCGTCTCGCGCAATCCGCGCTGGGCAATCGCGCACAAATTCCCGGCCGAGCAGGCAACGACCATCGTCAGGGACATCGAGATCCAGGTCGGCCGCACGGGCGCGCTCACTCCGGTCGCCAAGCTCGAGCCGGTCACCGTCGGCGGCGTCGTGGTGCAGAACGCGACGCTGCACAATTTCGACGAGATCGCGCGCCTCGGCGTGCGCATCGGCGACACCGTGCGCATCCAGCGCGCCGGCGATGTCATTCCGCAGGTGCTTGGCGTCGTCGAGGATCGTCCGCGCGGTGCCAAACAATTTTCCGTGCCGAAGAAGTGCCCGTGCCATCTGCATACCGATGTGGTGCGCGAGCAGACCGCGACCGGCGTGGAAGGTGCGGTCGCCCGCTGCACCGGCGAGTTCGCCTGTCCCTATCAGGCGGTCGAGCACCTCAAGCATTTCGTCTCCCGCCGCGCCTTCGATATCGATGGGCTCGGCGAGAAGCAGATCGAGTTTTTCTACGAGCAGGGCTGGATCGACGAGCCGGCGGATATCTTCACGCTGCGCGAGCGCAATGGGAAATTCTTGCTCCGGGGGACGACCAAAAAGATCCGCCTCGAGGAGGTCGAAGGCTTCGGCGAGACCTCGGTGCGCAACCTGTTCAACGCCATCGAAGCGCGGCGCGAGATCGCGCTGGAACGCTTCATCTATGCGCTCGGCATCCGCCATGTCGGCGAGACCACGGCGGCGGCGCTCGCCCGCGGCTATGGCAGCTGGTCCGCGTTTCACGAGGCCTGCCTCAAGCTCGCCAAGGGCGATGAAGAGACCGTGGCCGAGATGGACGCGCTCGACCAGATCGGCGACACCGTGATCGAGAGCCTGCGCGACTATTTCGGCGAGGCGCACAACCGCCGGCGCATCGAGCGGCTCGCCGCGCAGGTGCGCATCCGCGACGCGCAGAAGCCGCGGGCGGATTCGGCGATCGCCGGCAAGACCGTGGTGTTCACCGGCACGCTGGAGAAGATGACCCGCGACGAGGCCAAGGCGTCGGCCGAGCGGCTCGGCGCCAAGGTGTCGGGCTCGGTGTCGAAAAAGACCGACTATGTCGTCGCCGGCCCCGGCGCCGGCTCAAAGCTCGCCGAGGCGAAGAAGCTCGGCGTCGCGGTGTTAACCGAGGACGAGTGGGCGAAGCTGATCGGCTAGCTGCAACTGTCATTCCGGGGCCGAGCGAAGCGAGGAGCCCGGAATCCATAGCCGCTGTTCGCGAGTGTTTTGCACGGCCTGTGGTTATGGATTCCGGACTCGCCGCTTTCGCGGCGATCCGGAATGACGGATGAGGGTGGCGATGTTCCGGCCAGATGCAAGGCGCGCGCTGCGTCAGAGACGGCCGGCTAGGACCAAGACGAGGACGATGATCAGGATCAGGCCGATGCCGCCGCCCGGGTAGTAACCTCAGCCGGTGCTGTAGGGCCATGTCGGCAGCGCGCCGATCAAGAGCAGAATCAGAATGACGATCAGAATGGTCGAAAGCATGGCGTTTCCTCGCTCCTGTCCAGCCGGCACGGAAACGTCGCCGCGGAGCGAAAGTTCCGTTGTTCCGCGTGACTTGGGTAATCACCCGCGCCGCAGCGGCGCCGTCGCCGCATTGAGCCAGTCGCGCGTTGGCGCATCGAGGAGCGGCGCGAGCGCTTCGCGCACCTGCGCGTGGTAGGCGTCGAGCCACGCCATCTCCTCCGCGCTCAGGAGCGCCGGCTCGACGAGCCGCGTGTCGATCGGCACCAGCGTCAAGGTCTCCAAGGCGTTGAGCGGCTTCTCGGCGCCGGCGACCGCCGCCGCTTCCGTCACCAGCACCAGGTTCTCGATGCGGATGCCGTAGGCGCCGGCGCGGTAGTAGCCGGGCTCGTTGGAGAGGATCATCCCCCGCACCAGCGCCGCGCCGCCATATTTGGCGATCCGCGCCGGCCCCTCATGCACCGAGAGATAGCTGCCGACGCCGTGCCCGGTGCCGTGATCGAAGTCGAGCCCGGCGCGCCACAGGAATTGCCGGGCGAAGGAATCGAGCTGCGCGCCCGAGGTGCCGTCGGGAAAGACGGCGCCGGCGAGGGCGATATGGCCCTTGAGCACGCGGGTGAAGTTTTCGCGCATGTCGGCCGTCGGCGTGCCGACGATGACGGTCCGGGTGATATCGGTGGTGCCGTCCTCGTACTGGCCGCCGGAATCGATCAGAAACAGCTCGCCCGGCGCGATCCGGCGATTGCTGCCGCGCGTGACGCGGTAATGCACGATGGCGCCGTTCGGCCCGGCGCCGGCGATGGTCGGAAACGAAACGTCCTTGAGGAGCCCGGTGTCGCGGCGAAAGCTTTCCAGCGCCTCGACCGCATCGATCTCAGTGAGCCGCCCGCTGGGCGCCTCGCGGTCGAACCAGGCGAGGAAGCGGGTCACCGCGGCGCCGTCGCGTAATTGCGCGGCGCGCGCGCCGGCGATCTCGACCGCGTTCTTGACCGCCTCGAGCGGCACGACCGGATCGCTTGCGGGCACGATCCTGCCGCCATGGCCGCCGACGAGGCGCGCGATCGCGTCCGGGCAGTAGCTCGGATCGAGCCGCACCGCGCGCTTGTCGCCGCCGAGCGCGGCGAGATCGCGCTCGAACTCGGCCTCGGCGCGCACCGCGGCGAACTCTTCGAGGCGATGGCGGATGTCGTTGCCGAGCTTGCGGCCGTCGATATAGAGCGCCGGCCGGCCCTCGCCCGGCACCAGCGCGTAGGCGAGCGCTACCGGGGTGTGCGGCAGATCGCTGCCGCGGATGTTGAACAGCCACGACACCGCATGCGGGTCGGAGACGACCAGCGCGTCGGCGGCGGGCCTAGCCAGCGCCGCGCGCACGCGCTCGAGCTTGCCCGCTGCGTCCTCGCCAGCATAGCGCAGATCGTGCAGCACCACGGCGCCGCGCGGCGCCGGCGGCCGGTCGGTCCAGACCGCATCGAGCGGATTGTCGTCGACGGCGACGAGGCTCGCGCCCGCACCGGCGCAGGCCTTGGCGAGGCGCTCGGCGCCGTCGACGCTGTGCAGCCACGGCGAATAGCCGAGCTTGGCGCCGGCCGGCAGATTGGCCTCGATCCATTGCGGCGGCGGATTTTCCAGAAGGTGCGCGACCACGAAGATCGCGGCGTCCACTTCCTCCTGCACCTGCACCTGATAGCGGCCGTCGACGAAGATCACGGCGCGGTCGGCGAGCACGATGGCGACGCCGGCCGAGCCGGTGAAGCCGGTGAGCCAGGCGAGCCGCGCATCGGACGCCGGGACGTATTCGTTCTGGAACCGGTCGGCGCGCGGCACCACGAAACCGTCGAGCCCGCGGCGCTTGAGTTCGGCGCGCAGCGCCGCGACATGCGCGGCGGCATCGGCGCCGCCGGCGCGATCCTCGAACGACTGGAAATGCGCTTCGAACATGCCCGGCAATCTATGGGGCCGGCGATGGATCGGCAACGCGCGCCGACCCTCCCCTGGAGGGGGAGGGTGGCGAGCGAAGCGAGCCGGGTGGGGTGGAGGCTCGCGCGTGGATCACCCCACCCCGCCGCCTCGCGCACTTTGTTTGCTCGGCGGCGACCCTCCCCCTCCAGGGGAGGGTGGAACGATCAGGATTCGCGCTAAGCAATTTACCGTCGCTGCAGAACGAGCGTGGTCCAGCCCTCGAGCGCGATCCGGCGTTCGAGCGCGAAGCCGCGATAGGCGGCGAGCGCGGCATTCGCCTGCGGCGGGAGGAGGCCAGAGAGAACGATGCGCGCGCCGGGCGCGGTGAGCCTGGCGAGCGGCGCCGCGATCCGCTTGAGCGGACCGAGCAAGATGTTGGCGAAGACGAGATCGAACGGCGCGCGTCGGCGCACGCTTAACGCCGCGACGCCGTCGGCTCTGACGATCTCGATCAGCGGCGCCGTGCGGTTGAGCCGGGCGTTTTCGCGCGCCACGCCCACGACGCTAGCGTCGATGTCGGTTGCGATGACGCGCCGGCGCAGCGCCCGCGCCGCGGCAATCGCCAGCACGCCGCTGCCGGTGCCGAGGTCGAGGATCGTCTGGCGGCGGCTTTGTTTGCTCAGCGGCTTAATCAGCGCGTCGAGCGCGAGGAGGCAGCCGCGTGTGGTGCCGTGATGGCCTGTGCCGAAGGCGAGCGCGGCCTCGATTTCGATGCCGATCCGGTTCGGGGCCACGCGGCCGCGATCATGCGCGCCATGGACGATGAAGCGCCCGGCCGCGACCGGAGGAAGCCCGGCGATGCTCTCGCGCACCCAGTCCTTCGCGGCCAGGCGTTCGAAGCGCAGCGTCTTTGCCGCCGCGTCGCCGGCGGCCGCCGCGACCAGCGCGCGCGCAACGGCTTGGTCGAGCGCGGCGCGCATGTGGATCGCGAGCCGCCAGCGCCCGGCGCCGATGTCGGTGAGGCTGACCGCAACATTGTCCACCGCCGAGCTCTCGCTGGCGGCTTCGGCGATCCGCCATGCGGTTTGTTCATCGGTTTCGATCAACGCAACCGACGTCTCAGCAGCCGGGGCCGCAGCGGAAGAATTCATTGGCTCAACGGAGATTTTCCGACACTTGCCCGCAATTCACAACGGTTCAGGCGGGTGGCGCTGAAGTCGCGGAGGCCCGATAATCCGGCAGTGCATCAGTTTGAAATCCACAGACCTTGACACAGGGTCGTCCACAGCCCCGATATGCGGTCATGGCCGAGGCCCGCATCGTCAAATTTCACCGTCACCGGCACGCCAAGCGGGCCGTACTTTATGACGATCAGCTTGACCTGCGATCGCTCGACGATTTGCGGGAATGGGCGGCTCAGGGCGTGGATTTCGTGATCATCGACTCCGAGACCGGCGAGGACGTGACCCGCGTCCTCTTGGCTTAGTTCTGTTGGCTTAGTGCTGTTCCCGGGGGGCCCGGAGCCATGGCAGCGCTTGCGATCTGGATCGTCGGACTGGTTGGCTGCGGCGCTCTCGGCACGATCGTCAGCAACTGGATCGTGTTTCCGAACTACGGCGCGAGCGTTGGCGTATGGGGATTCATCGTCGGCGCATTGGCCTTTGCCTGCCTCCGCGTGCTGGTCGGTGCCTTGCGAAGAAATTCCAGCTGAGAGCGGCCGATAATCCTACGAATGCGATGCCCGCCGGGCTCCGTCCCGTCATGGCCGGGCTCGTCCCGGCCATCCACGTCTTGATTTGCGGACAGGCTTTTAAGACATGGATGCCCGGCACGGGGGCCGGGCATGACGGCTATGAAATCGCGCCGACTGCCGCGCGATCAAGCCGGCTGCCGCGCGCTCAGTACGAATTATACGGCCGGTAATACTGATAGACCGGCTGCCCGTAATAGGGCTGCTGTCCATAGTAGGGCTGCTGCGCGTAGTAGGGCGGCGGCTGCGGCGGGAAATTGCCTTGCGGCCGGCCATAATAGGGCTGCTGCCCGCCATACGCGTCCTGCTGCTCATCGTAACCGGGCGCGATCGGCGCCGGCGCGTAGCCGGCGGAGTCGTCCTCGGAGCCGCCGCGCCGGGCGATGACCGGGCCGGCCGGGATGCGGCCCGAGATCCGCACCGTGGTGTTGCCCATGCCTTCGGCCTGGACCAGCGCGTAGAGCGCCGTGGCGTTGGCGGGCGAGAGCCGTACGCAGCCATGCGAGGCGGCGCTGCCGAGGTGGGCCACGTCGAGCGAGCCGTGGATGGCGTGGCCTTCCGCGGTGAAGAAGATCGAATGCGGCATCGGCGCGTTGTCGAATCGCCGCGAGAAGTGCGAGAGCTCCATGCGGTTCGGCCGGAAGGTGCCGTCCGGCGTGCCGTAGCCCGCGCGCCCGGTCGAGACCGGCCAGGAATGGCGCACCTCGCCGTCGACCGAGACGGTCATGTGCTGCGTGCTCTGGTCGATGGTGATGAGGATCTTGGCGCAGGCCGGCGCCGCGGATGAGAGCGCCAGCGCCGCGGCAAACAGCGGGGCGGAAAAAAGCGTAACCGGACGCATGACAGGCACCTGAGGGGACGCGGATGAAGCCCTTATGACAAGAAGTCGCCCACACGCAATCAATTCAGTTTAACACCGTAAAGAAATCGCGCGGCGGAATGGTGAATGAAATGCGGCGGGATTGTCGCGCCGGGGCCTGCCGTCATTCCTGGGCCGAGCGCAAGCGAGGAGCCCGGAATCCATAACCCCAGCGGCTGTGACTATGGATTCCGGACTCGCGGGCTAAAGCCCGCGCTCCGGAATGAGGTCAGTGCCGCTTGAAATACTGCACCGCCCGCTCGTGGCGCTCGGCCGCCGCGCGGGTGCCGAAGGTGCCGAGATTGCGGCGCCTGCCGGTCTTCGGATTCTTCTTGCGCGAGTAGAGGCGGTATTTGCCGGAGGGAAGCTTGCGGATCATGGCGCCACAAAGTCTGAGTTGTTTCCTGGCTGAAGAATTCCGCTCGCTCCGGTCGGTTCCGAAGGTCACACCCGCTCCACAAACGAATCCACCACCCGCTTCTCCCCGGCCTTGTCGAATTGGATGGTCAGCTTGTTGCCGTCGATGGCGGTGATGTTGCCGTTGCCGAATTTCTGGTGGAAGACGCGGTCGCCGAGCGTGAAGGCGGAGACGGTGCCGGTCGATTTGGCGACCAGCTCGCCCTCGATAGTCAGCGGCAGCCGGCGCGGTTTGGCGCCGGTGCCCGAGCGAGCGGAGCGCCGTTCCCCCTCACCCGGCCGCGCTGAGCTTGTCATCGGGCCGGCCACTTCGGGCCGGACCCGTTGGCGCGGCCACCCTCTCCTGCTAGGGGAGAGGGAAGAGGGCGACTCGTCAGGCTCGTAGTACGTTTCGTCCGCCTCGGAAAAACCGCCGCTGCCGTTCTCCGACTTCTTCGCCTGGGCGCGCTGCCAGCCGGGCGTGGCGTAATTCGAGCCGAACGAAGTCATGGCGTCGAAGCGTGAGGCGCCGTAGCCGCCGAAGCCGCCCTTTGATTCGGTGACCTCGACATTGTCTTCCGGCAGCTCGTCCAGAAAGCGCGAGGGGATATTGGTCTGCCACAGCCCGTGCATGCGCCGGTTGGTGGCGAAATAAATCTTTGCCCGCTTGCGCGCGCGGGTGAGGCCGACATGGGCGAGCCGGCGCTCCTCTTCGAGGCCGGCGCGGCCCTGGTCGTCGAGCGTGCGCTGGTTCGGGAATACGCCTTCCTCCCAGCCGGGCAGGAACACGGTGTCGAATTCGAGCCCCTTGGCCGAGTGCAAAGTCATGATATTGACCGCGTCGGCCTCGGCGGCCTGCTCATTGTCCATCACCAGCGAGATGTGCTCGAGAAAGCCCTGCAGGTTCTCGAACTCCTCCATCGAGCGAACGAGCTCCTTGAGGTTTTCCAGGCGCCCGGCGGCGTCGGCGGAGCGGTCCTTCTGCCACATCTCGGTGTAGCCGGATTCATCGAGCACGATCTCCGCGAGCTGGGTGTGCGGGACCTCGTCGCGCTGCTTGCGCCAGCGCTCGATCGCCTCGATCAGGCCGCGCAGCGCGCCGCGCGGTTTTGGCTTGAGCTCGTCGGTTTCGAGGACCGCGCGCGCCGCTTCGGTGAGCGGCACCCGGCGCTTGCGGGCGTGCTCATGGAGGAGCTGCACCGTGGCGTCGCCGAGCCCGCGCCGCGGCACATTGACGATGCGCTCGAAGGCCAGATCGTCGGCCGGCGAATTGATGACGCGCAGATAAGCCAATGCGTCACGGATCTCGGCGCGCTCGTAGAAACGCGGGCCGCCGATCACGCGGTAAGGCAGGCCGAGCGTGACGAAGCGGTCCTCGAATTCGCGCATCTGGAACGAGGCGCGCACCAGGATTGCGATCTCGTTGAGCGCGTGGCCGCCGCGCTGCAGCTCCTCGATCTCCTCGCCGACGGCGCGCGCCTCTTCTTCGGAGTCCCAGGCGCCGGTGACGTTGACCTTCTCGCCCGGCGCGTCGTCGGTGCGCAGCGTCTTGCCGAGCCGGCCTTCATTGTGGGCGATGAGATGCGAGGCGGCGGCGAGGATATGGCCGGTCGAGCGGTAATTGCGCTCGAGCCGGATCACTTTGGCGCCGGGAAAATCGTGCTCGAAGCGCAGGATGTTGTCGACCTCGGCGCCGCGCCAGCCATAGATCGACTGGTCGTCGTCGCCGACGCAGCAGATGTTCTTGTTTCCCTCTCCCCTTGTGGGAGAGGGTGGCGAGGCCGGAACGGCCGAGCCGGGTGAGGGGACCTTTGGCGCTGAGATTCCTGCCCCCTCACCCGCCTCGCTCGCTGACGCTCGCTCGGCACCCTCTCCCACAAGGGGAGAGGGAAGGGACGCCCTCGCCGCGTGCGAAGCCCGTTGCGCGAGGAGCCGCAGCCACAGATATTGCGCGACGTTGGTGTCCTGATATTCGTCGACCAGGATGAATTTGAAGCGCGCCTGATATTGGCGCAGCACTTCAGCCTGCTCGCGGAACAGGCGGATGTTCTCGAGGAGGAGATCGCCGAAATCGGCGGCGTTGAGGATTTTCAGCCGCTCCTGATAGGCCTTGTAGAGTTTAAGCCCCTTGCCATTGGCGAAGGCGGCGGCTTCGCCGGTCGGAACCTGGTCGGGCGTGAGACCGCGGTTCTTCCAGCCGTCGATCAGCATCGCGAGCACCCGAGCCGGCCAGCGCTTCTCGTCGATGTTCTCGGCTTCGAGCAGCTGCTTGATGAGCCGGATCTGGTCGTCGACGTCGAGGATGGTGAAGTCGGGCTTGAGCCCGACCAGCTCGGCGTGCCGGCGCAGGATTTTCACGCCGATCGAATGGAAGGTGCCGAGCCAGGGCATGCCCTCGACCACATGGCCGACGATCTCGCCGACGCGGTGCTTCATCTCGCGCGCCGCCTTGTTGGTGAAGGTCACCGCCAGGATTTCGCTCGGCCGGGCGCGGCCTGTCGCCAGAATGTGAGCGATGCGCACGGTGAGCACGCGGGTCTTGCCGGTGCCGGCGCCGGCAAGCACCAGCACCGGGCCGTCGAGCGTTTCGACCGCGAGCCGCTGCTCGGCATTGAGCCCGGCGAGATAGGGGGCGTTGCCGCCCGCGCCCATCGCCCGCGCGGCAATGCCGCCGGGCACAGGCGCTGGCGGCGCCAGCGCGTCATGCGGGTCGCGGGGGCCGCGGGTCTCTCGCAAGGGATCAGCCAAGGCGCGGATTATCCGTGATTCTCACGGTCAGAAGATGGCACCTGGCGGCGGTTTTTGCGAGGCGTGGCTCCCGAACCGTCATTCCGGGGCGCGGGCTTTGAGCCCGCGAGCCCGGAATCCATAACCACCACCTGTGACTATGGATTCCGGACTCGCCGCCATCCAAGTCGGCTGTTGCCGACTTGGTCTCAAATGCCGATCTCGGGTAAACCCGAGATCGGTGGCGATCCGGAATGACGTCACTTTCCCGGCATGGCGATGCGCCCCCCGGCGCCGTCGGGGATAGCGAGCTTCGCGTGCGCGGCCTTCATGCGCGCGAGCCGGGCGACGATCGCGTCGGGAAACGGCGCGGTCTTCCGCGCCGTCATGTCGACGTGGAGCGTCATGTTCTCCGAGGTGGCCGACAGCCAGCCGTCCTCGGCGTGGTGCAGCTCCTCGAAATAGTGGATGCGCTTCTGGTCATAGTCGAGGAGCTGGAAGGTCACGCGCACCGGATCGCCGCCACGAAGCTCACGCAAATAACGCACATGCGCCTCGGCGGTGAAGGTCGAATGGTTGGTCGCCTTGAGGTAGGCGAGGCCGCAGCCGAGCAGGTCGAACGCCTCATCGACCGCCCGGTCGAACAGCACATTGTAGTAGGCCATGTTGAGGTGGCCGTTGTAGTCGATCCAGCCCGGCTCGACCCGCATCACCGACGAGACGAAGGGCGCGAAGAAGGGGGGTTCGGTATCGAGGCGGTCGAGCATCTGGGCGGTGTTCTCTCTCGCGGGGGCCGCAACTTTGGCGGATTTTTCGCATCAGGCAAGCCCGCGCCGCCGGCGCCTCTTGACCGGCGCAGCGCGCACGCCCACCCTCGCCCGTAAAGAGAGCAAAAACCATCATGATGACCGAGGCGCGGGAGGAGCTCAAGCACGACCGCAAGGGCGTCGAGCGGGTCATTGCCGCGCTGGCGGCCAGCTTCGGCAACCGGCTCGTGACTTCCCGCGCGGTGCGCGAGCAGCATGCCAACACGGTGACGTGGATCGCAAACCAGCCGCCGGACGGCGTGGTCTTTCCGCAAACCACGCAAGACGTGCAGCAGATCGTGCGGCTATGCGCGGCCGAGCGCGTGCCGGTGATCGCCTTCGGCGCCGGCAGCTCGCTCGAGGGC
>Ga0187784_10004182_pt1 | contig 11661 bp, 6 predicted proteins | sample 1015_SJ02_MP15_2_FD_132964 | JGI IMG/M metagenome (GOLD analysis project Ga0187784, IMG submission 132964) | Tropical peat soil microbial communities from peatlands in Department of Meta, Colombia - 1015_SJ02_MP15_20_MG | ecosystem: Environmental > Terrestrial > Soil > Wetlands > Peat | place... | reverse complement strand
CCGGAGGATCTGAGGACGGACCAAGGAGCGGACAAGGGCGTTTGGACTACGAACAGGTTGATGGTAGAGTTACATAACCAACTCTTCGACCGAATATGGAGCTCGATTCCGCCTCGAAAAATAGCTTCTCCACATGCAGTTGAGACTGCGTGAAGGTTCTTTATCTGACGTACCCGTAGAGCGAAACTGGAGTTCTTGACCGTAGAATCGCACTACTTCTTCAGTGCTCTCAGGTAGCGGGTCATGAGACCGGCGGCGCGCTGTAACGTTACCTTCACGGTTGATGCGACTGGCAGACTCCTCTGTTACCATTCAGTTGATGGAGGGCTTCTAACGGCCTAAATCGGGGGTCGTTAGAAGAAGAAATGAACGAAAATTCGCAAAATCCGAATTGCCTTACGTTCTGCTAATCGGATTACTTTCTGCTAATTGCAACGGGTTATGCGAACTCTAGAGAAACCTGATACGCCAATCCTGGATGGAATGCAGATTTATCATAACTTTATTCGACCGCATAAGGGCTTGAAGTATAGAACTCGCGCGGAAGCAGCGGGAATCGATGTTCAGGGACAAGTGGTTCACACTCATCAAAATGCGAAGCTCCAACGGAAATAGGAGAGTAAGTCAAATCGTAATGTGTCTTATGCACCAGCTAAAGTAACACCGTAATTTTACCAGTGAAAACGGTTTGACCGGGTAACGTTAACAAGCGCGAACGGGTCAGGCACCCTAACCAAGCGAAATTTATGAAGAAACTCGCAAGTCTGACTGCATTCCTGAAACTACGTGGTGCTAATCTTGACGACGATGTTTCGGTTCAACTCACTAAAGTCAAGTTTGTCGGGAGTCTGCTTGTAGCAAATAAGCGACCGATTGGGAGCTTCCTAAGTCGTGACGTAACCATAAGAACACGTTACGGATTATTTCGATGTAGGAAGAGAGAGGACGACCTAGACATAGTTTACGAAGGCTTTGAGCGCGATGTCTTGGAGGTGTTTACACCCAACATCGGAGAGACAGTGGTGGATTGTGGTGCTCATGTAGGGAAATATTCAGTTCTAGCATCCAAATTGGTCGGGGGCGATGGAAAAGTTATCGCATTCGAACCGTGTCTGGCAACGTACCAACTTTTGCTAATGAACCTAAAGCTCAACGACTGCGGCAATGTGATGGCGACGAATTGTGCGGTGTGGAATAAGACTGAAGAAAGAACTCTTTGGTTGAGTTCACATTCAAGTCTACATTCCTTGAATCCTCTATTGGGTAAATCTACACGGGTCGGATCGACCACGGTGAACTGTGTGAAACTTGACGAAATTATGAAAAGTATGGAGAAGATTTGGTTCTGAATGTATCCGTATGTGTATTCGGCGAGGTTGTACTGTGCTTGAATGAAGTGTAGTGGCCAAACCAGTATGGGTGTCGTAAACATGGAGTCCGTTAGGAGCTGCGGTGCAGTCAGGAAGCCAAGTAATCCCGCGGTGTATCCGCCAACGAAAGCATACTCTGCGGATTGGCCGAAGTATGCGCCGTGGGCAGCGCCGTAACCCGGCAAGACGTTTCGCCCGCCTCCATCCATCTCGGTGCAGCTGTAGGCGGGTGGATAGCCGTTAGTGCAGTCTATTCCGGATGGGCCTTGAAAGAGTCCGCTATAGTCCGATTGCAATCCGACCGTTGGTGGCAGAAAAGTCGGTTCGGCGCCGAGGTAGTCGGCGAGCGGGCCCGCTGTGCCGTTTACGATGGGGTACCATCCAATATCAATCTCAGAGCCTACGCAGGGTGAGAGGAAGTAATACCTTCCTTGGCATCCGGACCACGTCCAATTTTGGCTAACGAAAGGTTGCTCCCAGGTTATGCTGTAAACTGTCACATTGAAGCCTGGCCCGAGGAAGAGGTGGTCGCTTATGCTGGTTGGGCTTCCGCTTAAGGTGACGGATACTTGTTCGGGCGGTGTTTGGTCATAATAGCCCTCGACGCCGACATAGGGCGTGTAAGTGCCGGATGGGATTCCGTAGTTTTCCCCGCCCCAAGTGTCGTTGATGCCCCAAAATTGAATCGTCGCAATCCCGGTTGCTGTGGAGTTGGAGTTCAAGTCTCCCTTGTCCAAAGCGCTGCCTTCTTGGCTTGGGTTCGAGGCGACGCAGCTCGTTGACGGTGCACCAAACTCTCCTGAGGGGAACGTGTTGCCATTATTCGCAACTTGGCCGTAGCTGAATTGGTCGTATGAGAAGCACCCGAAATTGTAGTAGTAGCTGTCGTTGAAGCCAAGGCCCGTTACGTTGTGGACGTAAACGTCGCCGTCGGCTCCAATTAGGTTGCCCCACATGTAACCCGCTCCACTTGCGATCGGGCTGGTTGTGATTGGGTTGGACGGGCTTGGGCTGATGATGCTCGTGCCGGTGTCGTGGAAGTAGACGGTCTTATTCACCCAGCTTGACAGCCTCAGATCGATCGGAAGCGTCACATCTCCAGCCCACTCATTTGGCGTCACATCAAAGTAATATTCCTGAAATGTCGCACCGTCAAGAGCGGTTTGTACATATCGAAAGGTCCATGCGCGCACGTAATAGCGGCCTGGTGTTAGGCCGTTGATCCAAGTAGCGTAAACCTGCGGCACCTCACCGCTCAAATCCCGAGGCGCACCGTACTCACCCTTCACACCCATCTCGAAGTGGAAAGGCGTAGTCGTACCACCATCCACAAACCAACTCTGCGGAGGCCCAACGCCCTCGGGATCAGATGTGAGAGCAATCTTTGTGCCACCCGGAGTTGTCGTGGGGGGGTACGTACCGGATGGTTCGGGTGCCAACGCTGAGCTTCCGAGGAACATACTCTCGGCTACGTCGCGGATGTAGCCATTCGTCGTGCTTTGGAATGGCGTGTCTGGTTCGTTGTAGGCTGTGTTGAGGCTGTTGGGCGCGTACTCATGCCACGGAAACGCAATCTCGCTTCCATCCCGTGGATCGCCACAGAGGCCGGCTGCATACCTACCTACGTAGTCTTCTTGTCCTCCGGCTAGCTTGGTTTAAGCGGAAGTGCATACGATGTGACTTTTCGTGTGGTCTATCTTTGGGTTGAGGAGGTCGGTTAGGGCGGCGGGTTCGGATAATTAGGCGGTTCCCGCTTCTTTTGCGGTTGCAATCGTTTCACATTAACTCCTATCCGCGCCTATTCCCAGGTTTTCTTGGGCAAGACGGTCCCTCCTTCTCCATCCACAGAAACATTCTCGGTTAGCGAAACGCGTCGTGGTCTGCGCTCAAGCAGTTGGGAGAGGAAACATAGTTACGTTTGGAGACCGAACGCGCCCAACGGGCGATCGAGCTGACGTCCTTTCCTGTAATCGCTAGTCGTTACCTAAGCCAGAAAAAATTCCACGAAACACCCCAAATCGGCCCGGTCGAAGCTATCGGCACCCAAAACAGGCCCTCCCACTGTCCCGCATACCGGTTTTCCGCCTAAGCCTAGTTGGGTCGGCGTTTTGCCTTAAGTGACATTCGGCGCTCTCTGTTCGCAAATTACTTTCTGATTAGTTGAGATGGTTGGGTTTTGGTAAAGCGGTTGGCCACGGTTCGTTTCGTTTGAGCGGCCCAAGTAAGTGAGCGGTGCGGCTATTTCCTACGCGCTTGAGTGAACTATCATTGTTCCGCGGCCGTTACTCCGCTACCGGTGGAAGCAGCTTGATGTTGCCTAAGTTTGGTGCCAAGTAAATTAGTAGTGCGGCGATTAGTGCGATTATTGCGCCTATTGTCATTACGGTTGTGATTCCGTAGCTGGATCCTAGGATTCCTCCGACTAGTGCGCCGAGTGTGGCGGCGCCGTATCCGAAGGTTCGCATTGTTGAGTTCATGCGGCCTTGCAGCTCGTCTGGGATTATGGTCTGTCGGAAGCTTACTTGGTTGATGTTGTAGATTGGGATGCCTATGTTAGCGAATAGCCAGAAGGCCGCTAACAAGACTGGTCCGGGCCCGTATATGCTGGTTGGAATTATCAATCGTCCTATTCCGTTGATTAGAAGCGCGATGATCAGAGACGGTCCGAGTCCAATGCATCGGAGGAGGGTTGGGGCGGAGATCGATCCGATTAGGAATCCTACTGCTCCCACTGATAGTATGATGCCGGCCACTTGGGGCGAGATTTTGAGTTCATCGTATATGAAAAGGAGAAAGACTGCGTAGAACATGGTGTTTCCAACGTTTAGAATTGAAGTGGCGACGGCTATGGTTCTGAGGGATGGGTTGTCTGCAACGGATCTCAGCCCTTCCTGTAACTCTCTCCAAAAGTGGCGTTGGGTTTTCGGAGGTGCGGGTGGCTCTGCTTTCCTGATCGAGAGTATTGCGATAGCGGCAATGAGGGTGCCCAGAGCGTCTGCGGCTATTGACAGTGCGGCACCTAGAGTTTGAATTAGGCCCCCCGCGATTCCTGGGCCTACTACTTCGGCGCCTGACGCGCTTGTCTCCAGCTTTGCGTTTCCTTCTACGAGATCATCCCTGTCAACCAGTGTTGGGAGGTAGGCTGTGTAGGCCATGTTGAAGAAAACGATTGTCACACTCATGATCAATGTGACTAGGTAGAGTTGGTAGAGGGTTAGGGTGTGGAATAGGAATGCTATCGGTATCGAGCCGAGGGCAACGACTTGAATTAGGTTGGTCCACACCAACACGGGTTTCCGTCGCCACCTGTCCACCCAGACTCCAGCGAAGAGTCCCAGAGACGGGTAAGCAAGGTACGCCAACGCATTCAGTATGCCCATCTCGAAGGGTCCGGCGTTGAAGGCCAGTATCGCGATTGTTGGGATGCCCAGGGTGCTTATCGAGTCCGTTAACCACTCAACGGTCTCCCCAGCCCATAAGCGGCAGAAGTCACGGTGGGTCCACAGGCCTCTCACGAACTCGCCCCCTGCTACTCACTCTCGCGCCTGCAAGCAACAACCTCATCGGCTCTGACGTTGGCTTCGCTCTCTGATCCTTGCGGTTCACGCACACGTGGCTCTGATTTCTTAGGTTTCCGTCGTGATTCCTCGACTAAAAAGGAAGTTTGGGGCGGTTAAGAGGCGTATGGTGCAGGCGAGGTTTACTATCGTCTCGCACGTTCGAACGGGTATCGGAATCATTTCCAGCGCATTGGATTGGGTTGGATTTTGGGGCGTACGCGTTTATCATGTAGAAACTTGCTTTTCTCAAGGGTAACTTGGACACAGAAACTGCTACTGGGCAAAGGAAACCAGGGTCACAATATATTCATGTCAAGCTAGCATATTATGTTGTTCGAGTTCCTTTGACCGATCTCAGACCTACCATCGACTCGTTGCAAGAGAACGCCCCACAAGAAACTGTAGTGGACAGGTATGCGCTGGCACTGGAGCGGCTGACTAAGAAGACGATGAAGATTCTTCATTTTCTATGCGAGAGCGGTAGCCCTACAACCGTCTTGACGGCGAACATTACCCAACCCGACTTAGCTAGGAAGCTGCATGTAACACGTCAAGCGCTGAGCGTCCACATATCTCGCCTTGTTGAAGCAGAGTTCATTCAAGTGGGACGTGGTTTCATCAATGTTACCGAGAATGGCCTGAAGGCGTCTGGGTATCATCACAGCCCGGTCATCCTGATCGTACGTGTCGCGCCACAAAATCATAGAGACGCCTACGAGAGGATTAGGAGGATTCACGCTTCGGAAATATTCCGAGTGGCCGGCGATGCAGACTTCGCACTCCTGCTGGAACACCGAGATCTAGACAAAGTTCTTCAAGACCTCTATGCGATCCCAGGCGTACTTGAGACCAGATCGCTCATAGCAACCGAAATAGTCAGACAACCGCCACAGTAGCGAGACGCTATCTGGAAACGCTGAACGCACGAAACGTCAAGTTAACAGTTCTTGTCCACACAATTGGATGATGCTCTTCAAAACCTCAAGAAGGTTCACGGTCAGAAATATCTCGCAGACTCCAAGCTAGAAGCCCGGCCGAAGCGCACCAGAAACAAGTCATTGATGTGACTGAAACAGTCCGTTAGACAATACAATAAGTAACGGTGCCGCCAACTCACCCACAGAAAAAAGAAAGCGCTCTAATCGCCTTTTCCGCCTCTGCCGAATCCCAATCAGTGTCACCCCTTAATGGTTAGCAGCTGGTAAAGGCGCACCTTGCTTATTTGAAAATTTCTACTGGTTTTCAGCAAGCAATCTCCTAATGAATGAAAGTATGCCGTCTATGCGCGTAAACGTTTCAATAATGCTGGTATATGTGATTTCGACCTTATCGATTTATTTACAGGTTCTGTACATATAGAAGGCAAGAAACGAGGATCAGATTAGAAATGTGTGAGCACTGCGATAAAATCAACGAAGTTCTGACGGAGCTAACAGGGTCCAAAGTAGCAGGCGTAATAATGCGGCGTGTCGACGCACGAGTTCATCCTCTGACTCCCGAGAAAGTTTCACCGCTCTTAATCGTCACTAGCTAACCGCTAAAAAGCCCGTGGGCATTTGTCTTTGAGGACCGAAACGGTTCGCGTCCTCGATGAATACGCGTTTAACGGCCGGTTTATCCGCGAAGTCCTGAAGCAGCTCGACCCAACTAACATAAAGATTCTCTCTGCTATGGCTGCGGTTGGACCTAGAAACCTACTGGAGGTGGCTAGGCTCACGGGAATTCCATTCACAACCGTGCACCACAGAATCGCTCAAATCGAATCCAAAGCGGAAAAACTTGTGGAGCTTCATCCGAACACGGATAAGATTGGAATGGTTAGGATAGTCGTTCTTGTCGCAGCTAAGTCGGGAATGGAAGACATTGTTACTAAGGCTCTGCGAATTCCTAACTATTGGAGCGCGGTGGAACGTTGCGAAGGAGCTTTCACCCATCACTCAATTCAAGTTGTTCCGGCTCAACACGTCAAGAAACTGCGAGAATATATCTCCACAATGCAAGCCATGAACTTCGTCAAGGCATTCAGGTTTATTCAAACGGGGAGTTCGCACCAAATCTTTCCGGACTTTTCTAACTACAACTCAATCGCGGGCGAGTGGACCTTTGAATGGAACGGTTGGCTAAACGCGGTGATATCGGGCGCGCCAGCTGAAACGATTAAGGATCCGAAAGGGCAGCCGATGAACTATGAAAAAATTGATCTCGAAATCACCGCATACCTCCAGGTTAATGCCCGCATGAGTTTTGCGGAGGTGGCGAGAAAAGTCAACGCGTCCGCGAACATTGTGAAGTATCATTATGACAAGCTCAGAAGCGGCGGCGTCGTCGCTGGTTTCGACTTTAACGTAACCCCCTATCCCGTCGAGATATCCGCCTTCCACGAGTTCATGCTCGAATTCAACGACACCAACTCAATGAATCGATTTTTCTCGGCTGCGAAGAACCTCTTCTTCATTCAACAGCTCGCGAAGGCACTTCGCAAGAATGCTCTTCTAGTCCGAACCACGATTATAAATTCGCAGGTCGAGAAGATGTTCACGTTCTTTTCAGAGTTAGTGAACGCCGGCCAACTGACCTCATTTTCGGCGGTCAGATTGAACATGAATAGTAGGGCGCAGCAAACGATATCCCCCGAACTGTTCGATAACGGTTCGGGTTGGCAGTGGGACGTGTACAAGAACCTGCTCGAACTTAACAAGCTGTAAAATGAGATCGCGCACCGGTGCGACCGCCACATCGCGCGCGGCCGAATGCATCGGACGGACAAATATGGACCAGAGTCGGAAGGGCTTCCGAGCAGACAGTACCGTGATAAGGCGCAACCCGATCTAAAAGATCGAAGCATTCGTCCTGGAAACGTTGAAATTGTTCTCAAACGCGGGAAAGTGTTCAATCCTCGCTTGCTCTATGAACACAAAGCCGGAGCACATCCGGAGGGCAACGAAAGAAAACGTCCGCTCTCGTTAAGGGTGAATTAAAGTTCTGGTTGTCAAGATACAAGCGCTCGAAGCTTCCAGACTTCTTGGGCAGCATCGAGTCATACGCTTCGCTTACAATCGGATGTCCATCACTTGATGATGAGGTGGAAGCCAAATACCGTTTTGGATCTCTTCCCTTAGGTTATCTAGACCGCGTAAACCTCGCAATCATGACACGAACGAACACGAATACGATCTACACCTCAGACGTGGGATTTGATCGTGTGCCAGGGTTGCATCGGACACTTGAAGAACTGACGGCGGCCCTGAATTCGATAGCCTCCAAAGTGGAACCCGCGAGAACCTATAGTACCAACAGTGCCTTCAGAGGTGTAGCTCCCGTCTGTCTAGTTACTCGAAGTAATTCTATCGTCGGGCATACGCTTTGAACAAGTGGGTCGCATCTGAATCATGTTCGGTGAATCGCGGTCGCTGAACGTTCTGTCCCCGATTATTTGGATCGTCGCGGATGAAGGGTTAGAATCTTTTTAGACCGGCTGGGAAGGTTGATGCTTTGAGAACGCTTAGAAAATCCAAGATATCGGCAAAGTATTGGACAAAATACGCAGTCGCGGATACAAACGCTTAGAAGCTCGAAAGCAGAGGGAGATTAGCCGGATGTTAGAAATGGAATCGATTCGACAATCGCTTCGGCAAACGACGCAGACATCTGAGGTCGAATGTCCCACGTGTGTCGAACGAGAACAGGCATTTAGGAAATTGTGGTCCCAAGTGCAAGATCGAGCGCACCCAACCGATTTGTCTTGGCGTTGCGAAACCTGTGGAAACGAAAATCACATCTCCATTGATTAACTGACGATTGAGTTTCTACACTTTGCAGCCGTACTTCTGGATATGCGCTGAATGTGGTTGGAAGACGGAAGACTGCATCGAGTCTTGCCTGAGATGCGGAAACCGCATTTGGGGAAAGATCATGCGAATCCAGACGAATGAACAAGAACACTCTACAATCCTGTTCGACTCTGGACAGGCGCAAAGCCAGAGGGACAACAAGACTGTCGCAGGATACTTCAAACTCGTATCGGATTTAGTCAATTCAATCGAGTGCGGAACCTGTAACTCGATCATCTACGAGCCGGCGGGAAAGTTTGACCCGGACGCTTTGAGGAGTAGCACGGGGAAACATTATGCGGAATCGCCGAGTTGTCATCCGAAGTTCTCTAATGGAGCGAAGTCATCGTAGGGTCTACCTGTAGTCGGTTCATGGGCTAGAGGCGCATGTGAAGTTCGGTTCCGTAGAAGCTGTGATAGGGCCTCTGGAGGCGACGTTTCCAGACGAATCAGATTAAGCATGACGAATCAACGGTGTTACACCAACTACCAACTTGGCTCTTCTGTGAATTCGTCTACGATACAAGTGCGTCTTGCATGACGGGTTGCGTGTTTATGGCCTACGCTGCCAACACAGGTTGAGTCTCCACCTCTCATCCCGAAGCATCGATTCCAGGATGTTGTTACGGCAAAGAAGTAGCGAGTAACTCTACCGACAGTCGCTACGTATCCTTGACGATAAATTGCGGCAGCCTTTCCACTTCTCCTCCTTACTACGTAGCGGATGGGAGGTACTGCTTACGTTTTCAAGGTGGCCATTCCGACAGAAGTCTTTGGCTATTCAGTAATCTATGGATCCAACATGTAATCCAAGTTGCTTGAGCCTAAGACTTAAACAGGGTGCCTCCGCTTAACACGTACAACTTGGAAACCTAAGCAATAGTACTGCTAGTGACGATTGATAGCATGAACGGTGAATGTTGACTATCGGCAGTCAATAGCACTGAGCCATATCAGAGAGCGTCATTTTCAATATGTCCGATACAGACTTGTGCGTGAAATACCGTCATCTCAATCGTTCTTCTTCAATACCTGGTTTCTTCCAATAAGCTACTGACGGGTGAACGTAGAGAAGAACTAAGCTCGAACAACTGATCATGTTTCCGATCACTTCCAACGGCAACACTTGATAATTCAAACTCGACGGAACGAGGGTAGAGTTCAGAAGAAATGCTCCAAAACCCAACACCGCTAAGAAAACACTCCTAACACGTTCCACTAAAATTGCTGACAGAAACAACGGCAACGGAAGAATTACCCACACATATGGGTAAATCGTTGCCCGTGGATCAAAAAGCAGCATAATAAGAACATTCATCAAAAACATGGCATCAGCCGAGAAGTTCTCCAGATTAAATGGTAAGCGTCTTGCTCCAGCCCAATAGGAGAACAAGGCGAAAACTACGTACCCTCCAAACGAAATAATTGACGTAACGGGGCCAAATTTTGCAGCCGACATTAAACCTCCTACTGATTGATTGGAGTTCGCATTGTTGATGATCGAAAAGGTGGGAAGAACTCTGGTGAGATAGTACCAGTAGTCGCTCATTGGAACAACAAGCATCGATACACCAACGATTGCTAAGGCTGACACGAGAAAGCGAAGCAGATAGGAGAAATCTTTACGAAATAGAACGAAATAAGCGAGCAGAAGAACGGCAGGGCCTTTGAGGAGCACAGAAAACGAAAGGATAGCGGCAGATTCGAATTTATGTCTCGACCGTTCAAGGACTAAGGCGAAAACCGCTAAAGCTTCTGCCAATAAATCAGCTTGTCCAAGTTGAAATAAGGCCAGCAACGGATACGATGTGAAGAAGAACAAGGTAAGGATAGTGCCAAACAGAAGCCTCCTGTTACCATTCTTCAACGTCAAGCAGAGGCTTATGCTGACCGCAACAAAGAATACGAAATATGTAATCCACCACACTTGACCAGCTAAATGAAAAGGCAACATTGCGTACAGTGCGAAGAATGGAAGCGAAGTTGGCGGGTAGATGAATCCGGGGGAGTCCATGTACGGGTTGCCGTGAGATAACCAAGAAGCTGCAGCTACCCTGTAAATCTCGAAATCACCAAAACCACTACCATACACTGCAAAGGGCGTACTAAAGAAGAATCTATCCAGCCAATAATTCCAACCGACCAGAAGGCACACGACAGCTAGAAGAACGATCCATTGGCGCTGTGCTGACGCATCCAACGATATTCAATCCGCATGCCGCATTCGATTTCTATCTCTCTCGCAAATCTCAGCGAATAGGGTCGGCCATATTCTTTCAGGTCGAAAACTCATCTTGGAAGACTGACTTGTTTGAATTGTGTGTACCATTGGATGAGAATCGTTATCTCAATCGTTATCTTTCATTATCCGTAACGCTACTTCGCCTAAACAAGGGTACATGTTGGTTCCTCCCGTTAAATCTGACAATTTTAACGATATTCGGTTCAACGCGCTGAGTGACCCGACTTATACCCGAACACATTTTGTCAACTGGCTATCGATTACAGATATCTCTTTGATTACGAACCTTACCTCCACTTACAATTACATGCGTCACGTAGCCTTATTCTATTAATTGAGAATAGCATTAATTGACATTAGATGTCTCGCCAACATGAAGCACCTATTGATTAACTACAGCAGCAGCGTATGGGGTCGGCGTCTTGGCCGTAACCCACCTTCTGTTTTAGGCGACATTCATCTGATCGGGATACCCGCGCCTCGAGCGGGGGTTCACCGGCGCCTATTATCCCTTTCACGGCGTGGGCGGGTTGTTTCACCCTTCCCACCGGCCCAATCAACGCAACCGCATCATCCTCAGCCGGCGGAGGTTTCTTTCTGCGCCCTGACCCGGCTTCTCAGCCGACACCTCTCGGTGCCACGCGCCCGCTACGTGGATG
>Ga0187784_10004181_pt1 | contig 11670 bp, 7 predicted proteins | sample 1015_SJ02_MP15_2_FD_132964 | JGI IMG/M metagenome (GOLD analysis project Ga0187784, IMG submission 132964) | Tropical peat soil microbial communities from peatlands in Department of Meta, Colombia - 1015_SJ02_MP15_20_MG | ecosystem: Environmental > Terrestrial > Soil > Wetlands > Peat | place... | reverse complement strand
GGCCATAGCCCGCCCGATCTCCGGTACGCCGTGACCAATGCTTACGACCGCGGCCTGCCCTGACGCGTCCAGATAGCGCCGGCCGTGCGAGTCCACGATCCAGCAACCTTCGCCGCGCACCGCCACCGGATAAGTCTTGCGAAGATTTCGTGAAAAAATGGAACTGGCGGAAGTGACCGTGGTCATACCGGAATTGTAACAGAAGCATCGAAGGCAGCCCGAGCGTTAGGCAAAATGCTCAAAGCCGACTTGGGGCGTGGTAGCAACCTGGTTTTAGCAGTTGTGATACGCTTTCGCCGATTCCAAGGAGCACTCTTGCTACGCAATTATTTTCGTGTTTTTTCGACCATGATGGTTTTGGCAGTCGCGTGCGCCACTCTGACCTGGGGGCAGACGGCACAAACTCCCGCGCACCTGGACGTCGATCTTAGGGATGCGCCCAAGTACATTTTCCACGCCGAGCTGCTCCTGCCGGTCAGGACCGGCCCACTGACGTTGGTGTACCCGAAGTGGATACCGGGCGAGCACTCTCCCACCGGACCGATCGTGGATTTCCTGGGATTGAAAATCAGCGGCGCGGGAAGCGAAATTCCCTGGAGGCGGGACGACGTGGACATGTTTGCGTTTCATGTGGAGGTGCCCTCCGGGGTGTCGACGCTGGAATTGTCGTACGATTACGTTTCCCCTTCGGATGCGACGGCGTCCCGGGAAGCGCCCTCGGCCACCGCCAAACTGGCGATGTTGAACTGGTATACGGTGGCGCTATATCCGCAGGGCACGAAACCAGCCGAGCTGACGTATGTGGCCAGCCTGCGACTCCCAGCCAACTGGAAATACGGCACGGCATTGCCTGTCGCCAAAGAATCGGGCGACCTGATCGAATTCGCGCCCGCTTCGCTGGCCACGCTGATCGATTCTCCGGTAGTCGCTGGAGCGTACTTTCGCGATATTGACCTTTCGCCGGGGCAGTCGCCGCCGCATAGCCTGCACATCGCCGCGGACGGAGCCGGCGCGCTCCAGGTGAAGCCGGCGCAGGTGCAGCACCTGCGGCAACTGGTCGCGGAAAGCGGAGCATTATTCGGGGCGAGACATTATCGCCGCTACGATTTTCTGCTGACGCTAAGCGATCGCATGCCGCCTGACGGCGTAGAGCATCACGAATCCAGCGATGATCGCACGGAAGAAGCCTACTTCCTCGACCCAGAGTTGTTTGAATCGTCGGACCTGCTGGCCCACGAATTCACGCATTCGTGGAACGGGAAATACCGGCGGCCGGTAGGGCTGGCCACGCCCGATTACCAGACACCGATGAAAGGGGACCTGCTGTGGGTCTATGAGGGACTAACACAGTACTATGGGGTGGTTCTTTCCGCGCGCTCCGGTATCGCCCCACTTGGCCTGTTTCGCGAATCGCTGGCCTCGGTAGCGGCGTATCTAAACGACCGCCCGGGGCGCACATGGCGCAATTTGCAAGACACCGCGACTTCCGCGCAAATCCTGTATGGCGCGCCGTTGGAGTACGCTTCCTGGCGGCAGGGTATCGATTATTACGACGAGGGTACGCTGATTTGGCTGGAGGCCGATACGATTATTCGCAAAGAAAGCAACGGCAAGAAGTCGCTAGACGATTTCTGCCGCACTTTCGAAGGGGGAGAAAATACTCCACCGAAAATCGTACCGTACACCTTTGAAGACGTGGTTGCCGGCATGAACGCGGTCGCGGCTTATGATTGGCGGACATTCTTCAGCACGCGACTACAGAGCCATGGGCCCAACGCGCCGCTCGGGGGCATCGAAAATAGCGGCTGGAAACTGGTGTTCACCGATACACCGAACGAATTCGAACATATCAACGAGCTGGCCAACCAGGAACTGGAATTCCAATATTCTCTAGGCTTGCTAATCCATGCTCCCGGTGGAGAGGATGGCGGGCATATTGTGGACGTGATTCCCGGATCGGCGGCGGCGGAAGCTGGTGTCGCACCCGGGATGAGACTGGTCGCGGTCAATGGCCGAAAATGGACGCCAGACATTCTGCGCGATGCCATCGCTCGAGCGAAGAACGGCAGCGGCGCCATCGAATTGCTGGCCGAAAATGGGGAGTATTACCAAAGCTATCGGGTCGATTACCACGGCGGTGAGCGCTATCCGCATCTCGAACCGGTCAACGGGAAAACGGACCTGCTGGCGGAAATTACCAAGATGAAAGCACCGCCTGTTGCTCTGCCCGCCGGCGATTATTAATCGCAGCGCCCTAATGAGTTCTTCCCTCCAGGTCACACCATCCTCCGAAGGGCTGGTTCGCAGCATCGGCCGCTGGAGCCTGACTGCGTTAATGGTCAATTCCATCATCGGCGGGGGAATCTTCGGGCTGCCATCGATACTGGCGGCAAGACTGGGCGCGCTGAGTCCGGTGAGCTGTTTGGGCGCAGGCCTGGGCATGTCGGTGATTGCGGCGTGCATTGCGGAAGTGTCGTCGCGCTATGAAGAAACGGGCGGGTTGTATCTGTACGCACGGGATGCGCTGGGATGGTTCGCGGGACTGCTGGTGGCGTGGCTGACATGGCTGACGCGTATTGCGGCTCCGGCCGCGGTGGCGAATCTGTTCTGCACCTACCTGGCGCAGTTCTTTCCCTGGGTGGGCACGAGAAACGGGGAGCTAGTGGTTCTGGCGGCGCTGCTGGGTCATCTGGCGTACTTCAACTACATCGGAGTCAAATCGGGCAAAAACGTGAGCAACGTTTTTACCGTGGCGAAAGTCGGCTTCCTGTTGTTCTTCATTGTGGCGGGCTTGCTGGTGCTGCTGTTTCGACCGGAAGTCCGAGTGGCGTTTTCCTCACCGGCGGTTTCGGCGCGACGCTGGTTTGAAGCGATTTTGCTGTTGGTGTATGCGTATGGGGGCTTCGAAGGAGCGCTTTTCGTAGGCGGTGAAAGCACAAATCCGAAGAGGGACACCCCCATAGCGCTGTTGCTGGCGCTGATGGTGATCACCATCATTTATACCGCGGTGCAATTCGTGACCGTGAGCACGCTTCCAGCCGCGGCATTGTCTGTCCGGCCTCTTGCGGATGCGGCGCGACACTTCTTGGGAGCAGGGGGAGCAACGGTGATGGCGCTTGCGGCATTGGTGTCGGGATACGGCTATTTGAGCGCCAACCTGCTGCATTCGCCGCGCATCACGTTCGCCATGGCCGAGCACGGCGACTTTCCCCGGTTTTTGGCGGCGGTGCATGCAAAATACCGCACACCGCACGCGTCGATCGTGCTGTACGCGGCCGTGGTGTTTATCTTTGCGGGAATCGGCAATTTTGAGTGGAACGCGATGCTGTCGGCGGCCTCACGCTTGGCGATTTACGGCGCCATGGCCCTGGCGTTGCCAATTTTGCGGGGGCGGCACGACAGAAAAGCGCAATTCCAACTGCCTGTGCCATATCTGTTCGTAGCGCTGGCGCTGTTGTTTTCCATGGTTCTGCTGACGCAAATGGGCAAGGGCGAGTTTTATGTGATTGCAGCGACGTGCGCGATCGCGCTCATCAACTGGTATTTTGTCCACGGACGCGCACGGAGGGACGCAAGCGGGTGATGGTGTGGGCAATGCTGGAATCGGGAGCGCACTCGTGGCATCATCAACTGTTTTGCAAGCGCTGATTCCGACAGAGAAAAAAGGGGACGTGAATGACAAAATCATCGATTCGCGTTGGTCTGTTGGTATTGCTATCGGGACTGATCCTGCCCATGCACGCGCAAGAGACCAAGCACCCGCTAACGTTCAGCGATCTCATCAAACTGCATCGCATTAACGGCGCGACGATTTCGAAGGATGGAAGTTGGGCGGCCTATGCGGCCGCAACTCCCGATCTAGAGGCCAACCGCAACGTCAGCAACGTGTGGATCGTCAACACGAGTGGCGGGAATCCCATACAAGTGAGTCAGGGAGGACGAGACAGCTCGCCGGCCTGGTCGCCGGATGGAAAAACGCTGGCGTTTCTGTCGGCACGTGACGGCACTTCGCAGGTCTACCTGCTCTCGATGGAAGGCGGCGAAGCCAAGAAACTCACGCAATTATCGACGGGCGCGGATTTGTTCCACTGGTCGCCCGACGGAAGGATGATCGCGTTCACTTCTTCGGTTTATCCGGACTGCGCGGATGATGCTTGCAACGCCAAGCGGGATGAGGAAAAGGAGAAAAGCAAGGTAAAGGCGCGCTTGTATGATCACCTGCTGTATCGCCACTGGGACCACTGGTCCGAAGGCAAACGCAGCCACCTGTTTGTTATTCCCGTGGGTGGCAGCAGCACAGCCCGCGACTTAACTCCGGGCGCAAACTACGATGTGCCACCGGAAGAGCGCAGCGGTCCCGGTGACTTCAACTTTTCCCCGGATAGCAAAGAGATTTGCTACACGGCGGTTACGGACAAAGTGGAAGCGATCAGCACGAATGCCGACCTGTTCACCGTTCCCGTGACCGGCGGTGAGTCGAAGAGAATCACCACGCAACCGGGATTTGACGGCAATCCGGTTTATTCACCCGATGGCCGGTTTATTGCGTATCACGCGCAGCTCACGCCCGAGTACGAGTCCGATCGCTGGCGTGTGATGCTGTACGACCGGCAATCGGGCAAGATCGAAAACTTGTCCGAGAATTTCGATCGCAGCGCCATGGACCTGGCGTGGTCGCCAGACAGCAAGACCATCTATTTCGACGCGGAAAATGAAACGCTGCAACCGGTGTATGCCATGGAGGCACGCGGAGGCGCGACCCCGAAGAAGGTTCTGGATGGTTTCAACGCCGAGTTTGCGTTCAGCGGCGATGGCAAGACACTGCTGACCGCGCGCAGCAGCCTGACCATGCCGACGGAGTTGTTCCTCTGCGCGGGAGACGGCACCGGTCTGAAACAGCTCACGCATGCCAACGATGAGATTCTTAGGCACGTGGCCATGAATGAGCCGGAAAAGTTCTGGTTTGCCGGGGCCGAAGACAGCAAAGTGCAAGCCATGCTGGTCCGCCCGGCGAATTTCGACGGGTCGCAGAAATATCCGATGCTGGAATTGCTGCATGGCGGACCGCAAACCATGTGGTCCGATGATTGGGGCTATCGCTGGAATCCGGAAGTGTTTGCCGGCGCCGGGTACGTGATCCTGATGATCAACCGGCGAGGCTCTACCGGTTATGGGCAGAAGTTCACAGACGAAATAACCAACGATTGGGGCGGCAAGGCGTACGTCGACATAATGAAAGGCACCGACGCAGCGCTGGCGAAATTTCCGTTCATTGACAGTTCGCGGGTCGCGGCGGGCGGCGCTTCCTATGGCGGCTACATGGCCGATGGGCTAGCCACACACACCGGCCGCTTCAAAGCGATCATCAGCCACGCGGGGGTGTACGACAAAGTTTCCATGTATGCGACCGAAGAACTTTGGTTCGAAGAACACGACATGCAAGGCACACCGTGGACCGCAGCGGAAAATTATAAGAAATGGGCGCCATCCACGTATGCGGCGGAATTGGGCAAATATAAGACGCCCACGCTGGTGATCACTGGGGAACGAGATTATCGCGTGCCGTACACGCAATCATTGGAGTTCTTCAGCGCGTTGCAACGCCAGGGAGTGCCTTCCGAGTTGCTGGTGTTTCCTGACGAAGGCCACTGGATCTTGAAACCGCAAAATGCGCAACTCTGGTACAAAACCTTCCTGGATTTCCTGGCCAAATACGTGAAGTGAATCGGTGCTCAGGCTTGCGCGAGCTTGCGGAAGGTGCGGCGCAAAAAGCGGAACAGGTGATACAGCAGGAACAGGCAAACGATTACGAGCGCGGCCACGATAATCACCGCAACGGTGGGATGCGCGGTGGCAAACCAGGTGACCCAGACGGCCAGCAGGTCCTCGCCGAAACTGAGCGCCCAATTACTTAACGGCTCCGGAGACATATTGGCTGCCGCACGGGCACTGGCTTTGGTTCCGTGAGAGGTCAACGCGATACTGGCGGCCAGCAGCGCGGCGCCCCAGCGCCAAGGTTCCGCAGCCGACGCGGTCACGCTGAAGGCCAACAAAGCGGCGGCTGGGGGGCGTATGAAAGTATGAACCGCCTGCCAGATCGAGTCGATGTAGGGGATTTTATCGGCCAGAAATTCCACGATGTACAGGGTGATCGCCAGGCTGAGAACTGCGGGATGCGCCAGGATCTGCAGTTTGTCGGGAAGGTGGATCACGCCAAAGCGTTCCAGAAGCCCGAGGGTGGCCACGGTGGCGTAGAGATTCAACCCCGAAGAGAATCCGGTACCAAGGACCAGACTGAGGGTTTCGATGGGGTTCATGTGCGGCGACTCAGTTGGTTATGTGGGTGTGGTGCATCACAGATCGCGTTACCTTCGTAGCTCGTCGGCGACGACGCAGCGACCGAGCCTTAGCCCGGCATGCCGCCCTGAAGGGCGGCGCTACAAGTATCGGGTCTTTGTGGTGCACGACACCACGTCGACCCCTTGAAGGTATCACGAACGAGGGCTGGCTCCCAGGGATTAGAAGTTAGAGGTTAGAACTTAGAGATTGGAGGCGAAAACGCCGGGGTAAAAGCAAAGGTCCCGGCGGATGACCGGGACCTTGCGAAACACTCCGGTAGTGACGATTACTTATAGTTACTGGAATTGGGAGACAGCACGCGTGTCCAGCCGGTAGTGTTGATCTCGCGGAACATCGGCGTGCGCGGAGGTAGCTCCGACGGAGTCAGGAAGTTGGTATCGAAGGTAGTGAAGCGGGTAGGCACGGTGTAGACGGTGTTGCCGTACTTAAAGAAGCCGTCGGCCTGGCGATTGGTGAACAGGTTGACGAGGGCTCCCTCGTAGTTGACGGTGCCACTAGTGGCACCCCAGTTCTCCACCTCTCGAAGGAAATTATGCATGCCGCCGTCAGTGCCGGTGTCCGCGCTGGAACCAAAATTGGGGAAGGATACGCCTTTTCCGCCAATCACTGCGGCGCGCCAGTAAGTGGTGGTGGGAGTACGGGCATTGGGATTGTTTGCATAGAGGGCGTATGAGAAGGAGTTCGCATCATTCCAGTAATTCGAGAGAATGGTGACGGAATCCCCAGCGATAGAGGAACCGACATCGGGATCGTTGAAGCCGTTACCAGCGGAGTTGGCGTTGTAGTCACCCTGCAGGTAGACCGGGTTCTCTGTAGCAATGGCCAGCCCGCAAACGATGCTGGACGGGCAGGTGCCCAGCGCGGTGAGGTTCCGTGCATCCGTGATTTTCAGCGCGCGACGGAAGAAGATCGGAGGGTTCTCCCGCGCCGCATTCGAGGAGGAAGCGTACATCATGGGCCAAATACCTGGGGCGGCGCTGGCGTAGGTGGGAGTGCCGCAACTGGGATTGGCTAAGATGGCGCCTGCGGTGACGAGATTCGCATAGAAGCCGTATTCGCCGTAAGCACCAGTTCCATTCAGACCGCCAGTTGTGCTGGTTCCAGTGATGGCACCGCCGTTTAGCGTATACAAGGAATTCTCGGCGGTGGGCGAACCGGGGTCCATGATGTAGTTGACATTGGTAGAATTGGCGCCGTAAGTGAGGAGTTGGTTGATGCCGTCCAAGTCTTCACCAGTGTCGAGAGCATTGTTGGGGCAGCCGCTAGCGGCGTTGGTACTGTTGACGACGTCATTCCAGCCGTATTCTCCAGTTTCATGGGTGCTGGGGGAAAGCGGGGGCCAGCTGCCAGTCCAAGTTTGCGTAGAAGCAGCGACATAATTGCCGCGGCGGTCGGAAATATAGACGGAGAAGTCATTCGGAGAGTTGACGGGGTCGTAAGTGGAGTGGCCGGTGGAACCGATGGTGCCGGCAAACCACTTAGCAAGGTTGCCTGCATCGAACTCGATATAGTGCATGGTGCCGTTCAATGTTGGCAGGTTGCTATAGGGGTTGGCGGGCACGGTGTCGCGGAGTTCGCCTTCGCGGGGATCAAATAGTGTGTTGTTCCACATGTCGTAGGGCTGCGGAGTCCAGGTGGACGCGGTTCCCACAACGCCGCCGGTGGACATGCCGCTGCGCGTCTGTGCCAGCACTCCAGCGCTGGCAGTGCCGCAGGCTTCCTCAATCCAAGACACGTACGGGTAATTCGTCGGGGCCGTGGTCTTGAGTTGGCCCGTGTTGTAGTAGACCGATGATGGATTATCGCGAATGCGCGCCAAGCGAATGATGGCGTTGGGGTGTGGCTCGGGACACGCGTACTGATTGGCAGTCGTCGAGATGGAGGCGGAAGTGAAGTTTCCACTTGGCGAGCCAGGAATGCCAGTGGTACTGGCTTGATACCCAAACTGGCCAGAAGTGGGCAGGCTCGGGAGGTTCGGTGCCGCACCGGCTTGCATGGTGGTGGTGTTCTGAGCCCACTGGGGATTCAGAGAGGTGCCATTCAGGGATTGTGTGACGGGGTCGATGTTGCGACCGATATAGCCGAGGGCCAATACCTCTGCGGTGACATCGGTCCAGGTGCCGCATGGAGTGCCGTAAGCGGTCTGCGCCTGGATTTTGATATATCCCTTCACGATGGGGTAGTTGGCGGGGAGCCAGTAGCCGTCGTTGGCACTATACGCAGTGCCGCCGGTGCTCCCAGAAGCAGGAAGAGGCAGAGGAATGGTGCCGTAAGCGGTCATCTTGTTGACGAGCTTCTGGTAGGCAGGAATGGCCAGGACGTTGGCGTTGGTCCACCAGTTGGGCTGGGCGAGGACGCTCAAGTCCAACGGCGCAGTGCTTTCCACACAAGGAAGGCTGGTGATGTCCGTTGGATTATCAGAAAGCAGGATAACCAAGCTGGATTGGGCAAAATAACGCTCGCCGGTCACGTTGGAGGATTCTCCCAGCTTCGGCCGACGGATCAAGTCGACGGGATATGTGCTGCCTGCGCCCATGGTGACAACGGCGAGATCGAGCTTTTGCGCGCCGGTGGAGTAGTTGGCGCAATTCGGGCTGCCTTTCCCGTCAATCAGTTCGCTGCCGTAGTCGGTGGGACTGCTGCCAGTGGAAACCTGGGTCCAAGTGGAGATGCAGCTCGACCCATTCCAGCTTCCCTCATTGAAACCCAAGTTTCGGTAGCTGCCGCCTGTGGGAGTGGTGGTGATACTAACGTTTCCGCCCCAATTGGCCTGGGTGCTGAGGCCGTTGTCCATGTAGGCGCGAATGATGTCTTTGTAGGCGTCGACCTTCGCTTCCATAGTCAAGGTGGCGCCGCTGCCGAGAAACAGGTTTCCGTTGCCATGCACGCGGCCGCTGACGGTGTAGTCGTCGCCGGCGTGGAAGGAGCAATCCACATCGCAGAAGATGGCGAACTGGAACATAGGGATGCCCACCGTCTGAGTGGTTCGTGTCAGACTGACTTCGCGACCGGTGCTGGTCCGGGCGTTGACCGTCAGGTTGTAGGACGTGGCCAACGCGTTCATGCCCTCATAAGGTCCGGACTTGACGATGGTTGGCACGGCGACCGGGTTACCGTTTGAATCCGTATCGCTGGGAACGATGGTATATCCGTTGCTTCCATCAGCGGAGGTATAAGTGACCGATTCGCCGGGAAAGAGTGATGGAACGGGAGGGCCGTTGGGAGTTGTTTCAAGCGCGGTGATCTCCGTCCCGCTAGGCGAATAGGTTTGGCTGAACAGGTTAGCCAAGTCCGCGGTCATTTTTTCCATGCCGGCCTCGGCGGCGTAGAAGGCCGTGACCTGGTCGTTGTTGGCGCCGGCCAATTGCTGGTTGGAAATGAGCAGAACCGCAAAGCCCACCAGCAAGCTGGACATCAGGAACAGCAACAGAATAGTGGTGAGGAGGGCAATGCCCGCGTCCTTCCGCAAACGCTTCGATTTGAGTGAATTCAGGTTCATGGCATGATCCTCGCATTAATACGGATTGACGTACGCATTGCTGCGAATACTGACTTGGGTCATCAGGTTGTCGCGGGAGTAGTGGTGCGTGCCGGCCTGAGAGACCAGGTCACCGGAACGGGCGGCGAGAGTAACATTGACCAGCATGATCTGAGATTCCGAGTCCCCGGTGGGAACCTGGGGTTGGTTGGACGGATTAGTACTCCCATCGATGAAGTTGTAGGTGAACTGGAGATTCTCCAAGGTTTCGCCAACGGGAGTAGGAGAGTTCATGCCGAGTTGACGAATCAGGCGGACATACGGTGGGCTGGTAGTGTTATCCAGGTAATAAGAAACCATCCAGACGCGCGTGGCGGTGGTGTTTGCAAAACAGCTGTTGGCTAACGTCGAGCCGGTGCAACCGGTCCCGCTGGCAAGGTAATTGATAGTACCCTGGGTCTCGGTGCGCCCGTTCAGGTCGTAGGGGTCGCCCTTGGCGAACGTCAGGGTTTGTCCGCTAATGCCGGTGACGGCCAAGAGGGCTATCCCACCCGTGGGGCTGGAGAACATGATCAAATCGTTGACACTGATGGCGATGCCCTGCTTATTGAAATTGACGCAGTTGTAATTGCCCTGGGAATTCAGGGTGGTGCCATCGAAAACAGCCGTCACCGTCGTGCCATTCACCGTCAGAGAACCGTTGGGACACCCCGGATTAGAAGGATTGGTGCTGGCGGCGGCATTAATGGGCCGAGCGTCGAGACCCTCGTTGTCGGCGTAGATCACCGTAATTTCGTCGGTGATACTGGTGGGGTTGGAGGTCGTGCCGGCGCTGGCATCGGGCGCGGTAATTGGCGGCCCGAGCATGTAGCCCGGTTCGACGGAGGGTAATGTGGCATTGCACTGGGGAAAAGTCGTGGTGCCGCCCAATTTGGGGCGATTGATGGCCGGTGTGGTGCCGCAAGGGCTAGTGGTGGAGTTGTTGGAGGTGAAGGGTATGGGAATACCACCGGTTGGGATGCCCGACCCGGCCTGTTGCAAATCGGTTTGGATGAGATTGAGGCCGGTGCGCAGGTTGTCGGCCATGTCGGCGTTTTGCGTAACTACCTGATTGGTCTGCGAAGCGTCACGAAACGCCTGCACAGCGGCGTACAATATGACCATTACCACCCCCATGGCGATCATCAATTCCACGAGGGTGAAGCCATCCAGCTTACGTTTCTTTGATGGTTGCATCAGGCGCCTCACGAATACGCACTGAGGTAGGTCACTAACTGAACTTGTCCTACCTGCCCTTCATACTGGTAATTGATAGTGATGTTGACCTGAACCATGTTGGTGTAGCCAGTCACCGGCGTGATGGTGATCGTTCGTGTCATCCAAGGGTTCAGGGGAATGTAAGTGTCGTCGGCGGTGCCAAGAATGTTGTCGGGGCCGGGGCCGGTAATGATTTTATCGGGATTACTGGTATCGTCATCGGCGGTGCCGACGATGCCGTCGGGGCCTGGAGCCAATAAGGGTTGCGCTCCATTCAAGAAAACGCCACCGTTACTGACGTTATTGATCTCGCTAAAGGTGAGCAGGTTGGCGTCGCGTGCCTCGAAAATCGACTCCATAGCCTCCTGGGCCTTTTGATTAGCGATGTATTGCATCTGAACAGTATTCGAATTCTTCAGCCCTTGTGTGAAGAAGGAAGCCAAGCCGAGGACGCCGAAGCTGAGAATGGCCATGGCAATCATGGTTTCCAGGAGCGTGAAGCCTCTTTGCTTGCGAACCAGACGTTGCTGTTTCATAGACGACTCCTTACTGAAACCATCCCGTTGCACCGCCCG
>Ga0187784_10004180_pt1 | contig 11672 bp, 12 predicted proteins | sample 1015_SJ02_MP15_2_FD_132964 | JGI IMG/M metagenome (GOLD analysis project Ga0187784, IMG submission 132964) | Tropical peat soil microbial communities from peatlands in Department of Meta, Colombia - 1015_SJ02_MP15_20_MG | ecosystem: Environmental > Terrestrial > Soil > Wetlands > Peat | place... | reverse complement strand
TCCCCCTGAGTTACCGTTTCATCCCCGACCTTCAGGACTATCTTGTCAGGTGAGGAAGTTTGGGCGGCAGCGCTTGGAGCTGGCCCCGCCGGCGCCTGCCCGCCGGGTGCCTGCCCGTACCCGACACCCCCAAGAAGTCCCGCGATCAATAGCCCCCATGTGACCCAACGCCTCCGCCCCCATTCAATCTCGTTCATTGACCTCGCCTCACCATCCGAATTGAGCAAAGAAAGACACAACCATCCTAACATAATTCGCCCCCTACCACGGACCTGTCGTGGGGGACCTGTCCTAGGGATGGTCATGCAACTTCGCACAACGGACAAAAGCCTTCTGCCTGTTATAATCGGGTGATGCCAAAAAGCGATTTGGGGCCCAAGAGTTTCGTTCTTGCGAGTGACTACCAGCCACGCGGCGACCAGGTGACGGCCATTCAGGAACTGGTGCGAGGGGTTGAGGAAGGCAAGCCTCATCAAGTCTTGCTCGGGGTTACGGGCTCCGGCAAAACCTTCACTGTCGCCAAGGTGATTGAGGCCGTGAACCGCCCCACCCTGATTCTGGCTCACAATAAGACCCTCGCCGCTCAGCTTTACCACGAGTTTCGGTCCTTCTTTCCCCGCCACGCCGTCGAGTACTTCGTGAGCTACTACGATTATTACCAGCCGGAAGCTTACATCCCTGCCAGCGACGTTTACATCGAGAAGGAAGCTACCATCAACGATGAGCTGGACAAGCTGCGCATGTCCGCCACCCGCTCGCTTTTCGAGCGGCGCGATTGCGTCATCGTGGCCAGCGTGAGCTGCATTTATGGCTTGGGCTCACCGGAGGCCTACTACGGAATGCTCCTGCTGCTCGAAACCGGGCAGAAGATTGCGCGGCGAGACATCCTGCGCCGCCTGGTCGAAATCCAATACGAACGCAACGATGCGGATTTCCGGCGGGGCACCTTCCGCGTGCGCGGCGACGTGATTGAGATTTTTCCCACCTACGAGGATGTCGCCTACCGGATCGAAATGTGGGGCGACCAAGTGGAAACTCTGGCCCAGATTGACCCGCTCTTCGGCCAGGTAAAGCAGACTTACTCCCGCCTGCCCATTTATCCTCGAACCCACTACGTTTTGCCTGCCGAGAGGAAAGAGGAAGCGATGCAGCGCATCCTCAACGAACTGGAGTGGTGGCGGGGCGAACTGGAGAAGCAAGGGAAATTGGTGGAAGCCCAGCGCGTCCAGCAGCGCACTCTATTCGACCTGGAAATGATGCGGGAGATCGGCTACTGTCACGGCATCGAAAACTACTCGCGCCACCTTTCCGGACGGCTGCCTGGCGAGCCGCCCCCCACCTTGCTCGACTACCTTCCCCAGGACGCCCTGATCTTCATCGACGAGAGCCACCAGACTGTGCCGCAGTTGCGCGGCATGTACCACGGCGACCGCTCCCGCAAGCAGACTCTGGTTGACTATGGATTTCGCCTCCCCTCCGCTCTGGACAACCGCCCCCTTTCCTTCCAGGAATTCGAACATCGGGTGGGACAAGTGATTTACATCTCCGCCACTCCAGGCCCATACGAACTGACCAAGTCCGGAGGGGAAGTGGTGGAGCAGATTATTCGCCCCACCGGGCTCATTGACCCTGAGGTTGAGGTCCGGCCCACCCGCCACCAGATTGATGACCTGTTGGGTGATATCCGCCGCAGGGTCGAAGCGCATGAACGAGTTCTAGTCACCACGCTTACCAAACGCATGGCTGAGGATCTGGCGGAGTATTATGCCGAAGTCGGCGTGCGCTGCCGTTACCTGCACTCCGAAATTGTGACGCTGGAGCGGGTGAAGATCCTGCGCGACTTGCGGCGGGGGGAGTTTGACGTTCTGATCGGGATCAACCTCCTGCGCGAGGGGCTTGACCTGCCGGAGGTCTCGCTGGTCGCCATCCTGGACGCCGATAAGGAAGGCTACCTGCGTTCGGCGGGAGCGCTGATTCAAACCATGGGGCGGGCGGCGCGGAACGTGCATGGGAAGGCGATCCTCTATGCCGACCACACCACGGAATCCATGCGCCAGGCAATCTCCGAAACCTATCGCCGACGGGCCAAACAGACACGCTTCAACGAGGATAACGGCATCACCCCCGAAAGCATTGTCAGGCCTGTGGACATGGCTTTGGCCTCCATCGTGGCGGCGGACTATGTTACGGTGCCGGCCGAATTGCCGGATGAGGATGTATCCCCTGACCAGCTCGAGGAGTTGACCAGGAGTCTCGAGAACCAGATGCGCGAAGCCGCCAAGCAGTTTGAGTTTGAGAAGGCTGCTCAGCTCCGCGACCGCATCAAGGCTCTGAAAGAAAAAGCAGCAATGCCAATCTGAAGGGGTCAAAAGTCGAGGGTCGAAATTCAGAACTGGTTAGTGGGCATCATAGTGAGGCTTGAAGAGCCGCAAAATGCTGAGGTGTTCCAGGATGGCGGGCCATGTCCTTTTCCTGCCTGAGCCCCCAAGCCGTCGACTCAAGTTCCACAACAGCAACCCCAGAACCAACCCCGCATAAAACAGGAGAACGGCGACAACAAACACCCTTGAAACAATCTCGGTCATAACGTCAACCTCTCCACCTTCACTATGGTTACAGCACGTGGGGGTCCAAAGTCTCTCTTGTGGCGCTCCCCTCCGCGAAATCCCGACTTCCTGCGTCGACCGACCTGCCACTGGCTGGCTCGTTGTTGAAACTGCACTCTTTATTGTGCTTCAGTTATTCTCACGGGTCGGCATGGGCTTCGGCAGAGTGACAGCCAGTGGTCGGCAAACTTGGCGAATCGTTTCGCCGGTCGGGAACCTTTTACATGGGGGGGAAGTTTCTTCCCAAACTGTGATTCAGACACTAACACAGACGCGGGCAGTCGATTCCCGCTTTCGCGGGAATGACGATATTCAGGGCGTCCGCCCCCGGCACCGTCACTCCCGCCCCCCGACATCGTCCCTCCCGCCCCCGGCACCGTCACTCCCGCCCCCGGCATCGTCATTCCCGCCCCCGGCATCGTCCCTCCCGCCCCCGGCATCGTCATTCCCGCGAAAGCGGGAATCCACTGCCAGTGTCTGAACCGTAGCTTCCCCAAAAAGGGTTCGAAAATCGGCATGAGATGGGTTAAGATTATCGCTCCAAGCCATGTTGGATTGGTCAGCGTGAGGTTGGCGAATTGTTCAGGCGCCTCGGTTGCACCCTCTTGGGGTTGGTGGTCATGTTCTTGGGGGTGCCTTGCGGTAGTTGGGCATTTGCTCTCCAAAGCCAGGGGAAAGCTGCCACGCCCCAGGCAGCGACAATCGACATCAATAAAGCCACCGCGAGCGACCTCCAGAAGCTCCCAGGGATCGGACCGAGCTTGGCGAAACAGATCGTGGCCTACCGCGAGAAACACGGGCCTTTCACGCGCAGCGAAGATTTGATGGCGATCAAGGGTATCGGACTCAAAAAGTGGAAGGAGATCAAGCCCTTGGTAAGAGTTAGCGTCAGTCAGTAGGGCTCAGGATTCGCGATTCAGAAAATGAGGAGGGCACGATGAGCATTCCGGTCACCACCACCTTAAGCATCGACGGTTACCGAATCAAGGAATATAGGGGAGTAGTGCGCGGCATCATCGTGCGCGCGCCGACTATCTCGCAGGGCATCCTGGGTGGATTAAAGAGCATTATCGGGGGGCGCATCGGCGCCTACACCCAGATGTGCGAGCAGGCCCGCCAGCAGGCCTACGATTTGATGCTCGCGCACGCTCAAGAGCTGGGCGCCAATGCCGTCGTGGGCCTCCGTTACGACGCTTCCGAAGTCGTTGGCCGGGAGTCCGCCACGGAAGTCCTCTGCTATGGGACAGCAGTAGTCATCGAGCAACTGCCACGGTCTTAACCACTCGGTTCCTGTTCGTTTCGTTTGCGTGCAACGCCATCTTGGTTTTGTGTTTCCGCAGGCCCCGATTCAGGTTTGACCTGGGTATCAATCTCACGCAGGGCTTCAATCTCCGGTAGGGTAAGAAGGTCCTTGGTACGGCCTATCGCCCGCTTAGACTGGATCAGACCGTCGAGCGACAGTACGGCACACTCCAGACCAAACAGGACGAGGGTGACCGATAATGTCCTTACCTCTTTGTATCCTCCGATTCCCGAGACCTCGCCGAGCAGGTCGATATCCCCCAAGTCAGTCGTCAGGGTGAAGTTCATCCCGTTCGCGATCGTCGCCGCGTCTAAAAAGAAGGGCAGATGGTTTACGACGCCGCGCAACCGGGGGTGGAGGGGCTCCAGGGCGCTTGCGAGGCGCTCGATGTTATCCCGACTTCGATCATAGCAAATATCGAGATCGTACGTGAGATGGGGGAGGCCGTGAGCTGACGCAGCCGCGCCGCCGATGACAACAAATCGAACTCGGGCGTTAGAGAGGACCCTCAGGCTTCCCTGGAAATTAATCATGGGCGGAAGTTTTCATGGCAGCTTGCCAGTCGCGAACAAACTCTTGCGCGTCAGCAAGTTTCTCGAGACGCTCGGTTGGAGTTAACTCAAGCGTGCTTACTAGCAGCGTGAGATCAGCCCCGAACTCTTTGGCAGCGGCAATCTTGCTGCCTGCGGGTGGTGATGAAATTAGACGGATTAGCTTGTCCCGATCTTCTTTGCTCATACTTAAGCCTTTAAGCATTATACACAACTGAATTGGAATTCGCAGGGCCTGTCATTCCCTGGGCCTGTCATTCCCGCGAAGGCGGGAATCCATTTTCTCGGATGTACTTTGCGAAGTGTTGACCAAATGGATTCCCGCTTTCGCGGGAATGACTGCGCCTCGTCGGAGAGGCCGCAGATCAACGCTCCAAGCGCTTAGGCAACCTGGGCTGCCGGCGGCCACCCTTCAAAAAGTCGGGTGAGGGGCCGGCCAGAAGCTCAAAGGCGGCAGACAGATTTGCGGGCCGCTCGCGCAGCACGATTTCATCCCCACGCTTTGTAATCTCCACCTGCTTCGAGCGAAAACGAAATCTCCTGGGAATCCTCACCGCTTGGCTATTTCCACTGCGAAAAACCTTCGTGATGGCCATAGGGGAAGTATATACGAACTGTAGATACGATGCAACGGGCGAGAAACAAGTGAGGCGCATTTGCTCCTCCCCTCTCCCCCTTGGGGGAGAGGGCGGGAGTTTCTACGTTTGTTCGGGTAGATCGATAAGCAAAGAGACACAGACAACCCTCTCCCAAGGGGAGAGGGTGGCCCGCGACCGCGCTTTCTCCAGCGGCCGCGGGACGGGTGAGGGGTCAGTTGCTGGTCATCTCACTCCAGCGCACGCGAACACCCAATCCTGCCCAGGTTCGTCGCCGGACTCACCCGAGAGTGAACGTCGGTGGCCTGTCGACCTGCGAGAGGGTGGGCATGACCGCGGGTTTCCATGACTTCGCAGTTGAGCTTCGCACCAGGCCCAAATGCATGGGCGGCTTCCTGTTTCAGTTTGGTGGCGAACAGGCGAAGGACACGATAACCGTGCTTGGCAAATGAACTGACCCCTCACCCGTCACGCTCCGGCTGATGAAAGCGCCGGAGCGTGACACCCTCTCCCCAAGGGAGAGGGCTGTTTATTCAGTATTATCGAAAATGTAGAAACCCCAGCCCTCTCCCCCTAGGGGGAGAGGGCTGCGGTTCCTACAATGCACGTTCTTCAACTACAGCGCCTGGGGGACACGGCTCCTCTTGACGTTACGGATCTTGGGGTCCAGAATCTACAACTGGGTGCATGGAGGCTCTCGGCGAGATCGGTCCCCATTTCGCGGCGATGATGACTGCTGAAGGGGAAATCAGGAGTGTGGTACCTTGAGGGTGAAAGGTCGGTGATGGTCCCAGGAAGGAAGGCTTTATTCCCTGGCTTGTGCCCGGGCTGCGTTCGGCCCCTTGCCACTGACGCTTGCAGGGATGTCAAGGTGACGGGCGAGTTCGATTGGGAGACGCGCCGAGGCATCGGGGCAACCTTCGTAAAGTATAAGACGCTTACCTACCGTGTGCCCCACTGCCGCGACTGCGCGTCAAAGTTGATGTGCAGAACGATACTGGTTCAATCGGCTTTCTGGGTACCAATTGCGCTTGTCTTTTTCGTTGGGTTCTGGTACGGCTTGGGCACTTTCCTGCTCATGCTCATTGCCCTATCGCTCGCCTTGTTTTGGTTCTTTGTCATCCAAAAGTTCAGCCTGTCTTACGTCTCCCTTTTCACCACGGGCCAAGATAACGTCTTCACCTTTTCTTCTCAAACCTACGCCCAGAAACTCAGGGAGATCAACCCCTCCGCCCTCAGCCCACCCCAGCCTAGCCGTTAAAGCCAATTGCGGACTTGGGTCGCGAAAGGTGCAAGTTGACGAAACCCAACAGCGCCTCCATCTTCGTCAGCATCAGGCCGCGGTCAATTTCGGGAGGGTCGTAAACGACCGTCCTGGCCTCAGTTTCGAAATCACTCATGTAACTGAAGCGGCTCACCCGCCTAAACTCGGAGTCAGAAACGAGATACGGGGCGGGGTCGAAAACCAAACACTGTCCTAAGCGATTGACGAGCTTATTGTAAGAGGACGTGAAGTCGGCGCGCACTATCTCAGGCAGGTGATCCCTCATTGCCACAAGTTGAGTTATTAGCTGTTCAACTTCTATTTGCACGTGATTGTTTGGCAAAGTAAACCTCCCCCTTTGTTGCGGGGATTAAGGCGGACCGCCTTCCGCGGGCAGGTGCAGCCGCCACATTGTAGGTTTCTTGTGTCGGGGGCACCGAGGGAATTCGGCACCGACGTCGAGGGGTTCGGAGATCAGTTCGGGAGAAACGTCCGCACTCACGCAGCATGCCGGATAGAAGAAACCCTTGCGGTCCACCGGGTCGCCCGTGCCTCGGTTGAATTCTGGAGGGACATTCGCTTTCCGCTTTAGCACTTGCACCCCCGCGTGTGCAGGATCGCTCCCCTAGGGCGGGGAACCGTTCTCCCCGCCCTGGAGCTTGCCCCGACCTTGTCGAGACTCGCGCAAAAGGCCTGCTGCCTACTGCCTTCTGCTTACTGCCTACTTGCGGAATGGCGGGGTGAACCCGCCGCTACCTCGGTGGCGGGGTAAACCCGCCGCTACTTTAGTACATTCCCCCGCCCATGCCGCCGCCCGGAGGCATCGGATGTTTCTCTTCCTTTTCCGGGATCTCGCTGATCAGCGCCTCGGTGGTGAGCATGAGTGAAGCGATGGAAGCAGCGTTCTGGAGCGCGGTGCGGGCGACCTTGGTTGGGTCGATGACGCCCGCCTCCACGAGATCGCCGTAAGTTTCAGCCTGAGCGTCAAAGCCGAAGTTAGCATTGGAATTGGCGCGCACCTTCTCCGCCACCACGGCGCCTTCCTCGCCGGCGTTCTGGACGATCAGCCGCAGCGGCTCTTCCAGCGCCCGCTTGACGATGTCGATGCCGATCTGCTCATCCCCGGCAGCCTTGAGTTTATCGAGCGCGGGGATGCTGCGGATCAGAGCGACGCCGCCACCCGGAACGATGCCCTCCTCGACGGCAGCTTTGGTGGCGTGCATGGCATCTTCGACGCGCGCCTTCTTCTCTTTCATCTCCGTCTCGGTAGCCGCGCCCACCTTGATTTGGGCCACGCCGCCCACCAGCTTGGCCAGCCGCTCTTGCAGCTTCTCGCGGTCGTAGTCGGAAGTGGTGTCTTCGATTTGGGTGCGAATCTGCTTTACGCGGCCCTCAATCGCGGAGCTTTTTCCAAAGCCCTCTACGATGGTAGTGTTGTCCTTATCCACGGTGATTTTCTTGGCCCGGCCCAGGTCCTCGAGCCTCACGTTTTCCAATTTGATGCCCAAGTCTTCCGTGATGGCCTTGCCGCCAGTCAGGATGGCGATATCCTCCAGCATGGCCTTGCGACGATCGCCAAAGCCCGGAGCCTTGACGGAGGAGCAGTGCAGCGTGCCGCGCAGCTTGTTGACCACCAGCGTGGCCAACGCTTCGCCCTCGACTTCCTCCGCCACGATCAGCAGCGGCTTGCCGGACTTGGCAATCTGCTCCAGCAACGGCAGGAGGTCCTTCATCGAGCTGATCTTTTTCTCATGAATGAGGATGTAAGGGTCCTCGAGCACGCACTCCATCCGGTCAGGATCGGTCACGAAGTAAGGTGAAAGATATCCGCGGTCGAACTGCATTCCCTCGACCACTTCCAGCGCCGTCTCCATGGTCTTAGCTTCCTCGACCGTGATGACCCCGTCCTTGCCGACTTTCTTCATGGCTTCCGCGATGATTTCCCCGATGGCGGTATCGTTATTGGCAGAAACCGCGCCCACCTGGGCGATCATCGGACCGTCGACCGGCTTGGAAAGCTTCTCGAGTTCGCCCTTCACGTGCTTCTTCGAGCCGTCCTTTTGGGGTTCGTCATACCCGCAGACCTGCCGTACGGCCATTTCGATCCCCCGCTTGATAGCCATGGGGTTGGCGCCCGCCGCCACGGTCTTCACGCCCTCGCGGAAAATCGCCTGCGCCAGCACCGTCGCCGTCGTGGTGCCGTCTCCCGCCACATCGGAGGTCTTGGACGCCACCTCACGAACCATCTGAGCGCCCATGTTCTCCAGTGGATCCTTCAACTCGATCTCCTTGGCCACGGTCACACCGTCTTTGGTGGACGTGGGGGAACCGAATTTCTTATCCAGAACCACGTTGCGGCCCTTGGGGCCCAACGTGACTTTTACTGCGTCCGCCAGCTTATTCACACCTCGCAGAATAGCCTGGCGGCTCTCTTCGCCGAGAACAATCTGTTTTGCATTTGCCATCTTTACTCCCTCCAAATTTTTGCTTCCGCCCTGCTCCTTGGCAGGTGGCGGATTTTATCGAGCCTATCTTCGCTTCCGCAGCAGGTCGCGCCTTGCGGCATGCCGCGGTGCGCTTTTAGACCGGTCTATTTCTTCCCGCCCGCGGCAGGTTGTTTTGCCGCTTCCAGGATGCCCAGCACTTCGTCTTCACGGATGATCAGGAACTCCTGGTCGTCGATCTTGATTTCGGTGCCGGAGTACTTTCCAAAAAGGATGCGATCTCCCGCTTTCACGTCGAGGGGAATGACCTTGCCCTCCTCGGTCTTCTTCCCGCCGCCCACGGCGATTACCTCACCCTCTTGGGGTTTTTCCTTGGCTGTGTCCGGAATGATGATCCCACCTTTCATAGTCTCTTTCTCTTCCACTCGCTTGATCAGAATTCGATCATGCAGGGGCTTTACCTTCATATTTGAGTCTCCTCTCATCTACAAATTCTTTTTATCACGCGATTCCAAAAAATCTATCGCGGTCGACTCGAGCGCTAAACTTGCCTCCCAACGCCCTTCGCGCCCAGTCCTTCGCGGCGCCCGCCAGGGGGCTTTGATAACGAGCCTTTAGCACTTGGGCCTGTCAAGTGCTAATTTAACGGGTTGGAAGGAATTTGTCAAGCGTCAAAGCGCTTCTGAAACCCAGGGATTAGCACTCTCCCAGGTCGAGTGCTAATTCCGGGTTTGCAAATCCCCTAAGAGCTTTACGTGACTGGGACACTCGAGGGAGAAGGGTTTGCCAGAATCCGTAGTGGGGCAGTTTGATGTTGGCGGCTTTACGCCGCCATTCGGCGACCCCGCAGACGTGGGGGCGCCGCTCCAACACCAAACTGACCCGCAACCCCAATATCTAGCCAATTGGTAACCCAGGCGCAGATGTCCTATAATGTTGGCGACCATGCGATTTCTCTCAATCCCAGGTGAACGTTTGAGGTCTTTGCGTCTTGGGGTTCGGGTCGGAATATGGATCCTGGCTCTATGGACAGGTTGGGGGGCCTTGCCTGTCGACATCACGTGGGCATCCCGGCTGGGACTGGCTCAAGGCACTCCTCCTGACCAACAAGCGCGAAATAATAGCCAAGCTCCAGAGGACCCAAAGAAGCCTGCGCCCCGGCCCAAGCCGGAAGGTGAGCAAGGACAAGGCGAGACGGCCTCTGAGCCGTCGCAGGCGTCTCCGGCAGAGCAAAGCGACGAGACTTTGGCGACAATCCAGGCCGTTTTGGGAAGCGTTTCCGTCCCCGATCTTGGCGCGTTGGGTCAAGCTTTCTCCACGACGGTGAAGAAGCCAGATGAGGCCTCCAAAGAAACATCCGCCCTCGAGCTTGTGGAATTGGGTGACTTGGACGGCGACGGCGTTCCAGAGGTCGCAATGATCTTGCCGGCCACCGAAACGGCTCAAGAGGAATCCCATGGGCGGGCGTCCCCCTCCGGTCCACGCGGGCTCTATTTGCTCTCTTGGGATGGGACTCGCTGGAAAGCCTCATCCCTTGGCCCCCCGGCAGAGAATTCTCAATTCAAGGTCGTGCGACTTGGGAAAAGCACGGGTCGTTGCATTGCCGTGGTCGATGTGATGGGGGAAGAAGCCAAACCTTACCCGGCGATATTTCAGGTGCGGGAACATGAAGCCGCCTTGCTCTGGGACAGTCTGAGTGAAAATAGCCTCTATAATGCCCTCGGGCACGGTCGGATTGATTTTCAGGATAACGCAAAGCTTGACCAAACAGACATGATCGTAACCGGGCGAGCAGACCCCGGACTTCTGCAATTCGACTCCGGCGGGCATCGCGGCTTCAACGCGAGGTGCGTTTATCACTGGGATGGGCAAGCCTACATCCCTGGCCAAACGGAATACTCACCCGGCCCTGATAACAACTTATACCGTTTCATCGCGGCGCTGCATCTGCGCGATTTTCGCAGCGCCTACGCCCTGATTGACCCGGCCAAATTCTTGAAAACCGATGCGCCAACTCTGGGGAAGTTCCGCCAAGTGATGGAAGAGGATTGGCGGGAGTTCCTGGACGACCGGATCTTTCTGGCGCGGGAGGCCAGTCCCGGCTCGCCTGCGACATTTGCCTTCGAGCTTCCCGAAAAGCACTATGTCTACCTGCCCACGCTGAGCACCGACGGCAAATTCCTGCTGCTCGGCCTGGAGCGCAAGGTGGAGATGCCTGGCACAGATTCGGCCGGAGACTCCCCATGAGCCGGCCGCGCCGATTCAGTGCGGTCTCAGGTTTCGTACTCGCGGGTGGAGCGAGCCGGCGCATGGGAGTTGACAAAGCCAGCTTGCCCTTGGGCTCAGAGACCATGGTGAAGCGGCAGATTGGCTTGCTGCGCACCCTCTGTCGTTCTGTAGCGATCATCGGGCCTGCCAACAGGTTCCCCGAGGCAGGGGTTCAAGTTTATGAGGATGAGATTCCGGGCCAGGGGCCATTGGGCGGCTTTCATGCCGGGTTGCGCAGGGCGCGCACAGAATTCAGCTTGTTTTTGAGTTGCGATATGCCGCTGATGGAGGCCAGGTTTCTTCGCTACCTGTGTGAACAAGCATTAGTGAGTCGCGCCTCAGCGACGCTTCCCCCGCCTTGGGCGAGGGGGGTGTACCCAATTTGTGCAGTCTTGCAACGGCGAGTACTCCCGACCGTCCGTTCCAGCCTTCGCTTAGGACAGAACCGGGTGGCTCGATTCTTCGAGAAGGTTCAGTGTCGCACTATCAGCAAGACCGAGTTTAGGCGTGCTGGATTCTCCCCTCGTATTTTCTATAATGCCAATACGCCTGAGGAATATGAGAGGGTGCGGCGACAATACGAGGCCCTCCACCATCGAACGTGATGGGCGAATGAAAGCATAGGATTTACGCGCCCACG
>Ga0187784_10004179_pt1 | contig 11673 bp, 8 predicted proteins | sample 1015_SJ02_MP15_2_FD_132964 | JGI IMG/M metagenome (GOLD analysis project Ga0187784, IMG submission 132964) | Tropical peat soil microbial communities from peatlands in Department of Meta, Colombia - 1015_SJ02_MP15_20_MG | ecosystem: Environmental > Terrestrial > Soil > Wetlands > Peat | place... | reverse complement strand
GGCCCCGGTCGGGTGTTCCTCGTTGCCGATCGTGAGCGGCTTGCCGTGCGTCTCGATCGGAACGAAGGTGAACGCGAGACCGACGGCAAGGCCGCAGCCGGCCAGGAACAGAAAGGCCGGCAGCACCGCGTCCGCCGTCGCCTGCGGCGCGACGAGGTTGCCGGCACCGGCGATCAGCGCCAGACTGAGCGGGCCGGCGATCTTGCCGACGCCGTTCGCTGCCTGGCCGAGGCCGACCGCTCGCGCGGCGAGCCCGACCGGAAAGATCTCCGCCGTATAGGGCGACAGGTTGGAATAGCCGCCATCGAAGAACAGCGCGCCCGCCGCCAGCAAGACGATGAAGATCGGAATGCCGCCATAGAACTGGTCGTGAAAGATTCCAGCGAGCGAAAGCGTCACGGCGATGCCGAAACCGGCGAGTTGGCCGCAACGTTGCCGGCCGAGCCATTGCGGCAGGAACGAGAAGACGGTCTTGCCGGAGATGCCCGCGAGCGCCACGTAGACGAACAAATACGCCGCGTCCTTGACCGGCATCTTGAGCAGCATGGCGACAATGGTCGGCCCCCACAGATAGACGCCGTAATTCGCGGTGCTGATCCCGGTCCACATGATGACCGTGAGCCAGAACCGGCTCGGCACCGAAGAAAACAGCTCGCCATAGCTCACACTTGGCGGGACCGGCGGACGTGTTGTCGGCATCGGCACCGCTTCGAGCGGCAGCTTCAGCAAGCGGGCGACTTCGGCGCGCGCCTGAGCGAAGCGGCCTTTGGCCATGAGCCAGCGCGCCGATTCCGGCACGACCAACATGACCAGGATACCGACGAGTGCCGGTACGATACCGAGGGCGGAAATGCCGCGCCAGCCAAGCAAGCTGAGCAACGTCGCCGCCGTCGCGGAAGCCAGCAGCGTGCCGATGGTCGCAAAAACGATCGTCAGGCCCGGGACCACCGAGCGAAAACGGGTTGGCGTGTATTCGACGGTGAGCGCGATGATCGGGGCATTCGAGCCGCCCAGGCCGACGCCGACCCCGAAGCGCAGCAGCGCGAACAACACCCAGGCGCCGTCGGGCACCAGCGCAATGGCGCCGGCGCTTGCGGCGCAGACGAAGGTGCCAAGCACAATCATGCCCTTGCGGCCAAAGACGTCGGACAGGCTCCCCCACAGCAGGGCTCCGACGATGGCGCCCAGTCCCGCGCTCAGCAGCATGATCGACGACTGCCCGTAGGTGAGGTGCCATTGCGGGCTGACCACCGCGACGACGAACCCGACGATATAGAAATCGAAGAACTCGACGGCCAACGCGATCGAGAGCAGCCCCATCGTCGACCAGTAGCGCGCATTCGGCCGCGCCTGATCGAACAGCGAAAGCAAGTCGACGTCCGCTGCAGCGGCCATTGAAGCCTCCCTGATGCCCGCGGCATTCTTGGTGTTGAACCGGCGCGGCCGCGGTGCGCGATCCACCGTCTATTTCTATCCTGGAATGATCGGCAGCAGCAGATAATTCTCGCGCTTGCCGTCGAACTGGATCGTCGTCTTGCCGCCGTAGACGGCTATCGGCCGGTCGCGCGGATCGTCGTGGAGGAAAGGGCCGCAGCCGGTAAATTCGTTCTTCATGTTGGAGAGGCGTCCGCCGCTGCCGCCCGGATAGACGTAATCGCGTCCGCGCACGGTCAGCGCGATCCGGTAGCCGGCCGGCGCGACGATCGACGTCGGCCAGATCTCGATGTCGAGTTCGTACACCTCGCCGGGCTTGAGCGGCTGCTTCTCGTCGTGGGTGTGATAAGGCCGATACGGCGTGCTGAGTTTTTTGTCGAGCTTGCGGTGCGAGGCGCGCAACCATCCTTGCGCGATCGGCGTGTGCGGGTCGAGCGCGCCCTGGAACACCACCTCCGCCACGTTGGGCGAGAATACCCGCACGATCATAAACAGGTCGGCGTCCTCGGTCGATGACGAGACGTGCAGCTTCGCCGCGATCGGACCGGTGATTTCAGTATTCTGCTGCAGCGGCGCGCTGAGGAAGGTGACACCGTCGCCGAGCGCGTCGAACTCCACCTTAAAGCTGGCGCCTGGCGGCGTCGTCGACAGGACGAGGTCGGCAGGATGGAGGTGGTAGCGCGTCCACTGCGTGTTTGGAATCGGCCAATCATCTTCGTAGCGCTCGACGAACTTTTCACCCGGATGGCGCACCTGCAGGCGAACCTTGCGCTCCTGGTCCCAGCCGTTCTTCTCACCTTTGAGAAAATAGTCGAAGAAGCGCCTCTGAATCGCGACGCCGTAATCGGTGTAATAGTGGGTCCAATGCTCGATGCCGTGCACTTCGAGCCACTTCTGTTGCGACGCGGAACGCACATAGCCCTCGAAATTGCCACGCGGATGCAGACCCTGTCCGCCCCAATTGCCGGCAGAGAGCAGCGGCACCTTGACTTTCGACCAGTCCGGCATCATCGCCCGCCAGTAGTCGTCGTCGAGGCCGTGCTGATAATATGTGGCGCCTAGATCGTAGCGGTTGGCGCCCATCTCCTCGGCGGTCAGCGTCGGCGGCCCCGATACCCATTCGCCGTTCATGCGGCTGCGATGCCCGCGCGTGCCGAGGCCGTGTTGCACCGACCGCACCTGCATATCGTACCAATTCTGCGCGAAGGTGCAGTAGATACCGCCGTGGTGGCTGAGATCGCGGTAAAAGTCAGCCGCGCCCTCCCAGATGCACATGGCGGCGAGATGCTTGGGCTGCAGGCACGCGACCTGCCACTGATTCATGGCGTAATAGGAAATACCGCTCAGGCCGACCTTGCCGTTCGACCATTTCTGCACGCCCGCCCATTCGATGCACCGCGCAAAATCCCTCGCCTCGCGCGGCGACCAATGTTCGACGTAACCGGGCGAGCGGCCGCAGCCGCGCGAGTCGACGCGTACGCACACATAGCCATGCGGCACCCACTTTTCCGGGTCGCAGACTTCCCAGCTCTGGTACTTGTTGGTGGAACCGGCCATGATCTCGGGATGGGTCTCGGCCATGCGCTGCCATGCCGTCTGGTAACCATCGGCGAAATGCAGCCATTTGCCGTAAGGGCCGTAGCTCAGCAGCACCGGATAACGGCCATCCTTTGCCGGACGAAAAACATCGGCGCGCAACACTAGCCGGTCGTCCATCTCGATCGGCACGTCCCAGTCGATCATCATGCCGTCGCGCAGCTCGGTGAGTTCACGATAGCGCATGCGCGGCCTCTCCCGGTTAGCCTCGCCCGAATGACGTGGAGTTATGACTTATCGCACAGGGAGCCGGATTTGATCTAGATCAACATTGCTCCGGTATCGCAGTGGCGAACGGAATCCTCACGCCGCGGCGAAATTGCGGTCGCGGCGGAGCTGCGGCGATCAAGCGAATTAATACGACCTTGCAATGGTGCTGCCGGTCAGGATTGAACTGACGACCTCCCCCTTACCAAGGGGGTGCTCTACCACTGAGCTACGGCAGCGGCCAAAGCGGCCGGCAGGCGGCAGTTCTTGCCATAGCGCAGTTAATCGGTGCAAGCCAGCCGGCACGGCCGCTAAAGCATGATCCCGAAAAAGCCTGTCCCGGACTTGTTCCGGCGTGGTTACCGGTTTCCCGCCTTCGCGAAACCCGCTTCGGTAGGCGAAGCAAGGTCGGGCAAGAACAACATCTAGTGCATTGCGGCGCTGACGAATTTGGCGTTCGCACCGACGTCGAGGGTTTGGCTCGTCTTGACGGGCGAAAGGGCATTCGCGCCCAAGCCGTTGGAAGTGGTCGCGGCGTCCAACCCCGCCATCAGGCCCAAGCCGAATATCACGCCGGCGAACAATCCCATGCTCAAACCAAATAGCGAACCGAATACCAGAGCCGTGATCCAAAGTACCGCTTTCATGGTGTCCCCCCAACACGTCCGAATCGGCTCGTGCAGGCTATACGGGAATCGGTGATTCGCAAGAACACGAGGCCGCGAAGCGGCGGGCGGCGGTGGACGATTGCGGTCTGGCAGGCGGCGTGCTTTGAATCCGTCCGCCATGAGCAAACTCGGCAAAGCGGAGAAATGGGCGGCGCGCAGCGAGCGGCTGGCGGCGGCGTTGCGCGAAAACCTCAAGCGGCGCAAGGCGCAAGCCAGGAAACGTGACATGCAACGTGACATGCAACGTGACATGCAACGCGACCGCGCGGCGGACGCGGCAGCGCCGCCGCAAAATGGCGAAGCCGACGCGCCGGCACCCGGGTTCCGCCGCAATCGCGCCCCCGGTTAGGGCGCAGGCGTGACGGATTAGCCACGGCTCGGCATTTCGCTTTGCGCCCGGTTCGTGCCGGGTGCATAAAGCAAGGTCGATTTAAATCGTGATCGGATCGGTCCGGGACGGGCCACGGGGGTAATGATGGATCGGATTCGTATTGTCGGCGGCCAGCGTCTTTACGGCACGATCCCGATCTCGGGGGCCAAGAACGCCACGTTGCCCTTGATGATCGCAAGCCTCTTGACCGACGAGACTTTGATCCTCGACAACGTGCCGCGGCTGGCCGATGTCGGCCTGTTGCAGCGCATCCTCGGCAATCACGGCGTCGACATCATGGTCGGCGGCAAGCGTCCCGGCGAGACTGCCGATCACGGCCAGACGCTGCATATTTCGGCTGCCCGCATCATCGACACCACCGCGCCCTACGAGCTGGTTTCGAGAATGCGGGCGAGCTTTTGGGTGCTGGCGCCGCTGGTCGCGCGCATGGGCGAGGCGCGGGTCTCGATGCCCGGCGGCTGCGCCATCGGCACGCGGCCGGTCGATCTCCTGATCATGGCGATCGAGCGGCTCGGCGCCGCAATCGAGATCGATGGCGGCTATGTGGTGGCGCGGGCGCCGCACGGCCTCAAGGGCGCCGAGATCGTCTTTCCCAAAGTCACCGTCGGCGGCACCCATACCGCGATCATGGCGGCCGCACTCGCGGACGGCACGAGCGTGATCGAGAACGCGGCGCTGGAACCCGAAATCGGCGACGTCGCCCTTTGCCTCACTAAAATGGGCGCGCGTATTTCCGGTGCCGGCACCCGCCGCATCACCGTGGAAGGCGTCGCGAAACTTCACGGCGCGCGCCACGCCGTGCTGCCCGATCGTATCGAGACCGGCACCTATGCCATGGCCGCGGCCATGGCCGGCGGCGACATTCTGCTGCAGAACGGGCGGCCCGAACTGCTTCAGGCCGCACTTGACGTGCTGGTGCAAACCGGGGTGAGTGTCACGGCGACCAATGAGGGCATCCGCATCGCCCGCAACGGCGCCGGCCTTGCGCCGGTCGACGTGACGACCGCGCCGTTTCCCGCATTCCCGACCGATCTGCAGGCGCAGCTGATGGCGCTGATGACGCGCGCGCGCGGCACTTCGCACATCACCGAAACGATTTTCGAGAACCGCTTCATGCACGTGGGGGAACTGGCGCGGCTCGGCGCGCGCATCCAGCTCGACGGCGAGCGCGCCACCATCGAGGGCGTCGAAACACTCAAGGGGGCGCCGGTGATGGCGACCGACCTGCGCGCTTCGGTCTCGCTGGTGATCGCGGCGCTCGCCGCCGAGGGCGAGACCATCGTCAACCGCGTCTATCACCTCGACCGCGGCTTCGAACGGCTGGAAGAGAAACTCGGCCGCTGCGGCGCGGCGATCGAACGGCTGTCGGGATAATTTTTTCAGCCATGCTTTAGCCCGCGACGATGCGTGTTTGGTCCTTTACGACAAATCGTGCAATAACTTGTGCAATAACTTGGCGGCGCGTCCTGACGACCGCGTTCGCCGCCGCGCTGCTCACCGGCGGCGTGGCCGGCAAGCTGCCCGCCGAAGATATCCGACGCGTCCGGTGCGGCTCATCGTTGCGTTTACGCCGGGCGGCACCGCCGACACCACCGCGCGGCTCATCGCCGACGGGATGCAGCGCCTCTTCGGTGAGCCCATCGCGATCGACAACAAGCTGGGCGCCAACGGCGCCGTCGCCGCGCAATACGTGGCGCATTCCGATGCGACGGCTACACGCTGTTCTTCTCCACCGTCGGCGCCATCGCCATCAACCCCGCGTTTCGCAGCGACTTGCCCTACGCTCCGCTCAAGGATTTCGCAGCCGTAGGTAAGGCCGCGGTCAATTCGCCGGTGCCCGGCATCTTCAGGAAAAAAGTTCTGCGCGTGTGGTCGGGTAAGAGGGGAGAGACATGAACGGATTGATCGCGCGCATTGTCGATGTGAAGCCTGGCGAGGGGCGGGCTCTGCTCTGGTCCTTCCTCTATTTCTTTATCCTGCTCAGCGCCTATTACGTGTTGCGGCCGTTGCGCGACAACGCCGGCATCACCGGCGGCATCGGCAATCTACCCTGGCTGTTTACCGCCACCTTTCTGACAATGCTGGTCGCGGTTCCGATCTACGGCTTCGTGGTGGCTCGGCTGCCCCGGCGCCGCTTCATCCCGCTCGTTTATCTTTTTTTCGTCGCCAATATCGCGCTGTTCTGGCTGCTGCTGACGTTACGGATCGATCAGCCGCTGGTTGCCCGCGTGTTCTTTGTCTGGCTCAGCGTGTTCAACGTGTTCGTGGTTTCGGTGTTTTGGTCGTATCTCGCCGATCTGTTCAGGAGCGAACAGGGCAAGCGCCTGTACGGATTCATCGCGGCGGGCGGATCCATCGGCGCGATCGTAGGCCCCGCGCTCACCAAATTGCTGATCGATCCGCTGGGTCCCGTCAATTTGTTCCTGGTTGCGGCGCTGCTCTTGCTGGGCGCGGTGCTGTGCGCGATGCAATTGGAACGTGCTGCCGTGAGCTTCGGCCAGGCCAGGACCAACGCCGCGATCACCAAGAAACCGATGGGCGGCGGCTCGCTCGCGGGCATGATCGAGATTCTGCAATCGCGTTACCTCAGCGGCATCGCGCTGTGGGTGATCCTGCTCTCGTTCGCCAGTACCGTGCTCTATCTGATTCAAGCCGACGTGGTTCATGCCGCGTCCGCCGACGAAAAACAGCGCGTGCAGATTTTTGCCACCATCGATTTTTGGGTCGGCGCGCTCAGTTTCCTGCTGCAATTCCTCGTCACCGGAAAACTGATCGTTCGCTTCGGCGTCGGCGCGGCCGTCACTTTCCTGCCCTTGGTGTTCTTGCTCGGTTACGGCGTGCTGGCGGCGATGCCGGTCCTCACTGTGGTGGTGGTGTTTCAGACGCTGCAGCGCACGTCGAATTTCGTGGTCTCCAACCCGGCGCGCGAAATCCTGTTCACCGTCGCCGAGCGCGAGGAAAAATATAAGGCCAAGAACATCATCGATGGTCTGGTTTTTCGCGGCGCCGACGCCAGCTGGGCGTGGATTTACGACCAGTTGCACGCCGCCATGGGCCTCGGCACCGTCGCGCTCGCACTTGTGATGATGCCGGCCGCCGCGCTTTGGGCTATTCTCGCACTGGCATTGGGCCGCGGCCAGCAAGCGCGCGCCAAGCTCCAAGAGACCGAGATCTGAAGCCAACACCTGAAAGGACGGCATACGCGCACCAACTCCGCTCTTTCGCGCCGCGATCTTCTCGCCACGGCCGCCGCCGCCGCCATGCTGAGCACGCGTGCCTCGCTCGCTCGGGCGCAAGGCGCGCCGATCGTCACGCGGCCGATCCCTGCAAGCGGAGAGGCGCTGCCCATCGTCGGCATCGGCACCGCGATCATTTTCGACTTCGAAAATGACCCGGCCAAATACGCCGAACGCCGCCAAGTGCTGCAAATTCTCGTTGCTGGAGGCGGCAAACTGATCGATACCGCCGCGGCCTATGGTTATGCCGAGGAACGCATCGGCGATCTCGCCACCGATCTGGGCGATCGCGACAAGCTGTTCCTCGCCACCAAATATGCTTCCCGCGAAGACAAGGAAGCTGCAAATGCCTCGCTGCAGAATTCGCTCCGGCGGCTCAAGACCGACCGCATCGATCTGATGCAAGCGTGGAACGTCGGCGATCCAAATTTCAGCTTGGCGCAATTGCGCGACTGGAAGGCACAAGGGCTGTGCCGTTATATCGGCATCACGTCGAGCTTCGAGGGGCAATACGACGCGCTTGCCCAAGTGCTCAAACGCGAAAAGCCGGACTTTTTTCAGATCAATTATTCCGTCAACGACCGTGATGCGGAAAACGTGCTGTTGCCGACCGCGAAAGACGCCGGCTGCGCGGTGCTCACCAACCTGCCGTTCGGGCGCAATTCCTTGTTCAAGGCGGTGGCGGGAAAGCCGGTGCCCGATTGGGCAAAGGACATCGACGCCACCAGCTGGGCGCAAATTTTCCTGAAATTCAATCTATCGAACCCGGCGGTCACCGCGGTGATCCCGGGCACCGACAAGCCGGAATATATGCTCGACAATCTCAACGCCGGTCGGGGGCGGCTGCCCGACGCCGCGATGCGCCAGCAGATTATCGCGGCGATCGGCTGACGGCTTGCAACAACCGTCGCCCACCCCACGAGTGGCCCATCTGCGGGCCAGGATCGGACTCATGCCCTGCAACATGATCGGCCAGACGCTATCGCTCCATGCTTGTCTCGATCTTCGCGCAAATAGCCGGCGAGGAGCGTGAGGCTTTTATCTTGCTATGTTTTTGGGCTAGCTTGGCATCTGCGATGTCGCATGGATGCACCCTAAAGAAAACATTTCTCAGCCACGGAACAGACGTCCAATTTCGCGGCATGGATTATAACCCGCCCGCCGCTGACGGCGGCGCCCCGAACACGAGGAGGTTTCTATGCCGGAGCACGACTCCATTGACCGCGGCCGCCGCGTACTGCTCGGCGTCGGCGGCGCGCTGCTGTTAAGCGCGGGACTGCGGCCGACAAGTGCGCGGGCGCAATCGAACAGCAGCGTCAAGCTGCGTATCGGGGTCATCGGCTCGGGCCATATCGGCGGCACGGTCGGTGGGCTGTGGGTCAAGGCCGGCCACCCGGTGCTGTTCACGTCGCTCCATCCCGAAGAACTGAAGGACATGGTGGCCGCGCTCGGTGCGCTTGCCCAAGCCGGCACGGTGGACCAGGCGATCGCGTTCGGCGACGCGCTCTTCATCGCGGTGCCGTACGGCGCGCTGCCGCAGATCGGCCGGGATTACGGCACAGCGCTCAAGGGCAAAATCATGCTCGATGCCGGCAACGCCGTGCCGGCGCGCGACGGTACCGCCATCGTTGAGGAGGTCGAGAGCAACGGTATCGGCGTGACCTCGCAGAAATACCTTCCCGGTGCGCGGCTGGTGCGCGCCTTCAACACGCTCAGTTACAAAATCTTGGCCAGCGAGGCGAACCGCCCCGATCCCAAGCTGGCGATACCGATCGCCGGCGACGATCCTCAGGCGGTGCAAATCGCAGCCGAGCTAGTGCGCGACGCCGGCTTCGATCCGGTTGTGGTCGGCAAGCTCAAGGATGCGAGCCGCTTCCAGCGTGGCGCGCCAGGCTACGGGCAGGAAGTGACCGCTGCCGAGCTCAAGCAGAAGCTGTCGCTAGTGCCATGAGCCGCTTGTCATTGGTCGTCGCCTTTTCAGACCCTGGATTTTACGTTGTTTAGGACCATCGTGTTCTCGACTCGGCAGTTTCGACCACGTAACTTTTGCAAGGGTGGAGGAGCGGCGGTCGGCTACCGGCTTCGTCTTGAACGGAGCTTTGGGTCCCAAACGGACGCGACGCGGTCAAATCGCACTATCACCGGCCGGGGAAATTCATCGGCGAGAAGATGAGGTCGAGCGTCTTCCAGTCCTTGTACTTTTCCGCCGGGAGCATGGTATAGGGCTGGCATTTTTGCAGCGCCTTGATTGCGCTTTGCATTAGCGCCTGCTCTTTCTGCGATGCGATTGCTCCGTTCAACTGCGGCGGCGACGCGAGCGTACCATCCGGGTTGAAGGAGACCCGCAGCGAGATCCCGATCTTATCGCCAAAGTTGATTCCGGCCGGCAGGGCCGAACACGAACTGACGCGTTCACGGAACGCGACGGTGAAGTCGTGCGCGGCGTTGGGGGCGTCGATCGCCGGGGCGTCGAATCCGCCGCCGAGCCGTCCGCCAAGGAGCGCGAGCCGCGCGAACATCTCGCTGGCGACCGGTTGATCCGCCGCCTCCCCGAGGTGCGGCTCGGGCGGGGCGGGCGGCGATCCGGACATCTGGATTTTTGCCATTTCAGGCTGAGCCGTCTCAGGCTGTGCCGTCTCGGATTGTGTCGTCTGGGGCCGCGCTACTGTCTGGCGGGCGTTACGCTGCGGGTTCGAACCCTGTTGCGGTTGTTGCGGCGACGGTTGCGCGGCGGCGCCCGCGCTAGTGGAATTGGATGACGATTGCGACCCGGACGACGGCGAGTCGGCAGGGGTGCCTTCGAGCCGCGGCGCTTCGTTCGGCGGCACGACGTCGACCACCATCGCATCGGGTGGCTTTGCATCGGGCGGCTTCGATACGAAAGAGTTCGCGCCGACAAAGTGCAGGCCCAGAACCATGGCCCCGACATGGCCGACGACCGAAATGACGAACCCGGGGCGAATGAACCGCTTCAATCCGAACATGGAGGCTCGTGTCAACAACGCCGCGCCGTACCGGCATCATACCGGCTACCCCAAATATTGTCTCTTTATTGGCGGCCGGCCGCGCGGCCGCAATGGGGTCATTATGAGTCCGTGCCCTAACTAAAATGTCAGAATGCCCGGCATGTTAATCACGCCGCAAGCTCGCGCATGATCCGATAAAGCCGCGACTGGCCTTCGAAGCCGATGCCGGGCCGGTCGGACAGCGTCAGATAGCCGTTGTCGAGTTTGGCATCGTCGGCGAAGCCGCCGAACTCGCCGAACACGCCGGGATAGGATTCGGCGCCGCCGAGGCCGAAGCCCGCGGCGATCGCAAGCGACATCTGATTGCCGCCGTGGGGGAACATCAGGCTGCGCGGCCAGCCGTGACGCTTCAGCATGTCGAGCGTGCGCGCATATTGCACGATGCCGTAGGCTTGCGGCGGATCGACCTGGATGACGTCGCGGCGCTGCGGCTTTAAGCCGCCGAAGCGGACCAGGTTTTCGACGTCCTGGGTGGAAAACAAATTTTCGCCGGTCGACAGCGGCGGATCGTAAACGCTCGCGATCTCGGCAAAGAGCGCGAAATCGAGCGGATCGCAAGGCTCTTCGAACCAGCGCAAGCCGAACGGCTTCAGGCCTTGCGCATAGGCGAGCGCCTGGTCGCGGGAAAATTTCGAATTGGCGTCGACCGCAAGCTCGTCGCCCGGCGGCAGCATCGATTTGACCGCCTCGACGCGGGCAAGATCGCAGGCCAAAGCCATGCCGCCGACTTTCATCTTCACCATCGTGTAGCCGGCGTCGAGATGGCGCCGCATCTCGTCCTGCAGATCGCGCGTCGTCTTGCCCGGCGCGTACCAGCCGCCGCCGACATAGCAGAACACTTTGTCGGCGATCTTGCCGTTGTTGTAGCGCTCGGCGAGCACGCGGTGCAGCGGCTTTGCCGCGATCTTGGCGACCGCGTCCCACACCGCGACCTCGATGGTGCCGATGCCGACCGAACGCTCGCTGTGGCCGCCGGATTTCTCGTTCTGCAGCATACAGCTGAGGATTTTCTCCGGCGAAAAATTATGGCTCGCCTCGTCGAGCAGCGATGCCGGCGCGGCTTTGAGGATGCGCGGAATGAAGCGCGCGCGCATCTGCGCGCCGCAGGCATAGCG
>Ga0187784_10004178_pt1 | contig 11673 bp, 5 predicted proteins | sample 1015_SJ02_MP15_2_FD_132964 | JGI IMG/M metagenome (GOLD analysis project Ga0187784, IMG submission 132964) | Tropical peat soil microbial communities from peatlands in Department of Meta, Colombia - 1015_SJ02_MP15_20_MG | ecosystem: Environmental > Terrestrial > Soil > Wetlands > Peat | place... | reverse complement strand
GTTGGTTCCACCCACCTCGTAGTGGGTGACGAAGCTCTGCATCGAGCTGTTGTATCCGGCCACCGTGATGCCGATGGTTCCGTTGGCGTCGTGGGTCACCAGCGGCGAATCGAGGAACCAGTTCCCGCTGTCGAGGGTGTCCGCCAACGTTCCGCTTTGTCCGTCGAAGATGTCCACGCCGGAGGTGGTGGGGACGATCGGGTCCTGGTATCCGTTTCCGGAGAGGTCGGCGGTCACCGCCGAACCGACGATTTCGCCGGTGGCGTTGGCCCGCCACACCGGGGCCCCGTTGGCGCCGTTCAGTACCCACACCGAGCCACCGCCGTCGTCGTTGTCAGTGCCCTCGACGACGTCGAGCTGGCCGTTGCCCGCCACGTTGGCCAGCGCCGGACTGCTGGTGGTGGTCCCGTCCAACCGCTGTGCCCACACCAGGCCGCAGTTGGAGTTGACCACCAACACCTCGTCCCCGGTGACGGTACCCGAGTAGTAGACGCCGGTGCCGAAGGCGATTCCCATGGCGCCGCCGGAGAGGATGGGGCCCACCGCCGGGGAGGACATGACGTTCTGGTCGGTGTTGTACTCGCAGATGAGACCGCCCGAGGGATTGTTGGTGCCAGCGTTGCCGTCCTGGGACAGGACCCGGAGGTGGCCGCCGTTGGTGTACTGGGTGCCGTAGGCGCTGCCGGCCGTGGAGTCGCCACCTTCCACGATCTCGGTCTGTCCGTTCCCGTAGAGATCGGCCAGCGCCGGAGTCGAGAAGTTGCTGTCCGCCTCGAACCAGGGGAAGCCGCTCAACATGTCACCGTTCTGGACGTTCATGGCGGCTTCTTCTTGGCCGAGCTCTCCGGCCACGGCGCTCATCGTCCCCTGGAGATCGCCGACAGCCATGGACGCCTGCACTGCCGAGTCTCCTCCCTGGCCGGGGACCGACGGGAGCGACACGAACCACTGGCTCTGGCCCTGAGCGTCGATGGCCTGGTAGCCACCCGTCAGGGGTGCGTTGGCGTCGCCCACCCCGACGAGGATCTCGTCGTCGTCGGTTGTGCCCGGTGGGCTGTACACCGAGGGGGTGGAGTAGATCGGTGCCTCGGCGTGGAACGGCCATCCCGGAACGGTCGAACCGTTCGACATGTTGAGGGCGTACACGTTCCCCGCCGTATCGCCGACCACGACGGCTGGGCCATCGGCCAGCTCGGCGATGTTGGGGGACGACTGCATGATCGGCGACCCGGTGTCGGGCAGGTTCACCGACCAGATCTGCGATATCGAGAGCGAGCCGGACGCCCCGGCGGGCGGGGGCGATACAACGATCGCCGTCGTGACCATCGCCGCAGTGGCGAGAACGGCGCGCGCCCGCGCTCGTCGAGCCCCGAACCTCACCCGCAGAACATCGGACGTCGCGTGGGCGGTCTTGACCGTCAAAGCCGAGCTATTTCCCGGCAACGGGCATAGCCGCTCGCCGGGCAATCGGCATAGCGGCTACCGGGCGATCACATTGCTGCTATCTCGCAATCCACATCGCCGCTGCTCGGACAGCCGGCAGACCCATGCGACCCACATTTTCGGGTCCGATTGCCTTCGCCAAGACAACGGCCCGTCAACTAGCGGGGCAGCCTTGACAGGACCGTCCAGACCGGTCGTCACGGGCCCGATAGCACATACGTGGCCGACGCCCGCGCCGCCGTGTTGTCACCTGTCCCCCCGACCTCGCCAGGCCGGTGCCCCCGGGCCCCGGGCCGGCTGCTCGTGGCCGTGCTCTCCATAGCGCTGCTCGTTGCACCCCTCGCCGCGCGGTCGGCCCGCAGCGCGCTGTCGGAGGCCCGTCCGTCCATCGCCATGCCTGCGGTCCACCAGGTGGCGGTCGACCCCTCGCCCCCGGGCATGTCGGCCATGGCGGTACGGACGCCGGTGACCAAAGGCGGCAGCGAAGCCGACGGCAACCCGCCGGCCAACGTCGCCCCCGATCCCGACTTCCTCGACGACTGCTCGGGAACGCAATACGACGATTCCTCCGGCTGCGTGGCAGCGGTCGTCCAAGCCATCGACAACGCGCGATCGCAGGAGGGGCTCCTACAGATGGGCCTGCCCACCGACTGGAGCTCGCTCTCGCCCGGCGAGCAGCTATACGTCGCCACCAATCTCGAGCGCACGATCAGGGGGCTCCCGCCGCTGAGTGAGATGGCCACTGCCCTCGACCAGTCGTCGGCCCAGGCGGCCGTCGCGGCCGAGGACCCGAGCCCACCCTCGGGCTTTCCCTGGACGGAGTGGGGCGGCAACTGGGCCGGCGCCGTCGGCAACCCGTTGGAGGCCGTCTACTACTGGATGTACGACGACGGTGAAGGCTCGGGGAACGTCGATTGCACCGCCACCGACACCAGCGGATGCTGGGGCCATCGCGACAACATCCTCATGAGCATGAATTGCCAGCCGTGCGTGATGGGAACCGGTTACGACGGCACCGGCTACCAGGGCTACCCGAGCTGGACCGAATTGCTGGTCGACACGTCCGGCAGTCCGGCGGCGGATTTCACCTGGGCGCAGGTGACGCCCTATCTGTCCACCGGTTTGGACCCGGACGACGGCCAACCCAACCTGGTCACTGACGCCGGGTTCCAGGAGCCGGGGCTGGGCCCGTGGTGCACCTCTTCGGGCCAGAACCAGACCGTCGTGAACTCCCCCAGCGCCGGAGCGGGCCAGGACTACCTGGCGACGAATGCTGGAGACGCCGGCAGCCCTTCTGTCTGGCAGGACGTCAACGTGGCCCCCCTGCCCGGGAACAGCTACGACGCCTCGGTCCTGCTGGCGTCGGCCAACGACGTGCCCATCTCCGTCACCCTGGTCGTCTGGGCGCTGGGGGGCACCGCTCCGGACGAGGACGGGCAGACCGACGTGACGGTCTCCTCGAGCAGCTGGAACGACTTCTCCACCGATGTGGACGTCGCCGATCCGGGACATGCCTTGCTGCGCCTGCAGCTGTACTTCCCCTCGACGACCACCACTGATCTGGAGGTCGACGGCGCCACGCTGCAGGATGCCGCCCTGTCCGACGCCGCCTTCCAACAGGGTCTCGGACCCTGGCAGACCGGTTCCGGGCAGAACCGGACGGTCTACAGCGACCCGTCGTCTCCGTCGGGCGACGAGTATCTGGAGACCAACGTTGACGGCGATTCGGTGGGCTCGGTGTACCAGGACGTGACCAACATCCCGGTCGACACCGGTCAGACGTATCTCGGGTCGGTCTTCATGCGCTCCCCCCAGGACACAGCGGTGCAGGGGACGCTGGTGCTGTGGGCGCTCGGCGGTTCGGCCACCGAGCTCGGGCAGACCAACTTCACTGTCGACTCTGCGTCGTGGACGCAGTACGACACCTACGTCGACGTCTCCTTGAGCGGTCACGACGACTTGCGCTTCCAGGTGTACTTCACCACCCCCGGCGTCAACCTCGACCTGACCGGCGCGACCCTCGAAGAAGGTGGCGTGCCCGATGCCGAGTTCGACCAGCCCGGGCTGGGGCCGTGGACCGTCTCGCCGGGCGCCAACAGGGCCGTCTACAGCGACCCGTCGGCCCCGGTGGGCAACACCTGGCTGCAGACCAATACCGCCGGCGCCCCCTCGAGCTCCGTCTACCAGGACTTCTCGACCGACCTGGTGGCGGGTCACTCCTACACCGCCACCATGCTCCTGCGTTCGACCGGTGCGCCCATACCGGTGTCGATCGTCCTGTGGGCGCTCGGTGGTTCTGCGCCGACCGAGGTCGGCCAGACCGAGGCCACGGTGGGTGACGCGTGGGCCAGCTACCACACCGTCCTCGACGTCGCCGACGCCGGGCACACGCTGCTGCGGCTGCAGGTGTACCTCGACTCGTCGTCGCAAACACTGGCGCTGACGAACGCCTCGCTGCCCGACCTCGCCATCGATCCCTGATCGGCGTCATTGCGGGGGCTGTCCGCCCGGAGCGCTCCCCCGATAGTCTTCGACAGCGATGGGAGACCACCTCGCCGCAACCTGGAGACGGTGGCCGGCGTGATCTCCTATGCCCAGAACCGCGAGGACGTGCTGTTGGCGCGTTGCTTCGACGGCCAGGACACCGGGTTCTACATCGACGTCGGGGCATGGGATCCCGTCCTGCACTCGGTGACCAATCACTTCTCGCAGCGAGGCTGGCGGGGAGTCAACGTCGAGCCCGCTCCCGAGTACTACGAACGCCTGGTGGCAGCCCGGCCCCACGACGTCAACCTGCAGTGCGTGATAACCGACCACGTCGGCACCACCGAATTCACCGTGGTGAGCGACAGTGGGCTGTCGACGGCGGTGCAACTCGACAGCACGTTCCGACGGAACCTCGAGGCAGGCGGGTATCCGACCTCGGTGATCACCCTGCCCGCCACCACGTTGGCCGCCATCTGTGCCGAGCACCTCGACACAGGCACGGTCGTCGACTTCCTGAAGGTCGACGTCGAGGGGTTCGAGGCCGAGGTGCTCCGAGGGGCCGACTGGAGCACCTACCGGCCCCGTGTCCTCGTGGTGGAGTCGATGCAACCGGTCGCCTTCGATCCGGTGCGCAGAGGACCCGAGGTCCGCGACACCTCCGGTCAATGGGAGCCGATCCTCCTCGCCAACGGCTACCGCTTCGCCATCGACGACGGCCTCAACCGGTTCTACGTTCGGCAAGAGGACGAGGCCCTGCTGCCGGCACTGTCGCGACCGGTGAGCATGCTGGACGACTTCGTTCCCCATGAGCTGTGGCTGAGCCGCGAGGATGTTCGCGAGCTGACGGACGAGCTGGAGCTGACCAAAGCGGCAGCCGCCAAGACGGAGGCGGACCTGCGTGGCGAACTGGCGGAGGTCCAGGCCTCGCTGGAGCTGACCACAGGCGAACGCGACGGTTTACAAGGCCGTCTCGACGATCTCCAGTCCCGTCTGGCCGAGGTGCTCTCGTCGCACAGCTGGCGCGTGACCCGGCCGATGCGCGCCCTGTCGGGATGGGTCCGCCCGCGCCGCCACGCCGCCGACTGACCCCGAAACCGGCGGACCATCCGTCTAGGATGTGGGCGCCGCAGCACCGGGCGCGGACGGCGTAGCGCTACGGGCAGTGACGCATGGAGACCACCTGTGGTGAGAAAGAGCCAAGCCGAGGAGCCGGCTCAGCAGTCAACGGCCGAAGCACAGACTCCGGGCGTCGTCGGCCCGAGATCAGCGACGATTCGGTTACCGTCCCCGTCGGCTCCCCGCCTCTCGGTCGTCGTCACCGCTTGGCGCGCCGCTCCCCTGCTGACCACCTGCCTGCGGTCCCTCGCCGCTGATCCCACCGACCTGCCCTATGAAGTGATCGTCGTCCTGAACGATCCCGACAAGGGTCTGCTCGAAGACCTCGAACGACTTGTCGAGGGTGCCAAGGTGATCGAGTTGCCCGTCAACCTGGGACACGCCGGTGCCTGCAATCGCGCCGCCGCCGTCGCCGCCGGCGATTACCTCGTGCTGCTCGACGACGACACCGAGGTAGAGCGGGGGTGGCTCGATGCGCTGATGGCGGCCGCTGACGGCACGCCCGAGGCGTCCGCGGTCGGCAGTGCGCTGCTCGACGCCGAGGGGAGGGTGGCGGAGCTGGGACGCATCGTGTGGAAGGACGGGACTGCCAGCCCCCTCTCGCCCGCCCTGGTCCAGCGAGCCGGGGCCGGCGTGCGCCTCCAGACGGTACAACCCGTCGACTGCTGCAGCAGTGCCGCTCTGCTCGTGCGTTCGGGAGTCTTCGAGGAGGTGGGCGGGTTCGACGAGGGCTACTTCCCGGCTTACGGCGAGGACGTCGATCTGTGCCTGAAGATCTGGGCCCGCGGCGACTCGGTGCTCTGCCAGCCGGCGTCCCGGGTGCGTCACCGCTGCCGCTCCTCCATGAGCGCCTTGTACGGCGACTTCGTATCCAGCCGAAGCCAGCAGTACCTGGCCGAACGGTGGTCGGCGGAACTGGCCGAGCGCGAACCGCCCGCCGCAGACGACGGCCAGGCCGTCCAGCGCGCCCTGGAGCGGGCCGGCCGGCCCGTCGTGGCTCCGCCGGCCTCCTCCAAGGGTCCGCCTCGGCAAGCCCAGGACGGCCGGCCACTGGCGACCGAAGACCAGGTCGCTGCCCTCCGGCACGAGCTCGCCGTCCGTGAAGCCTTTGCCGTGGCCATGGAGTGGGAGACCATCCGGCTTTCGACCGACATGAGCCGGGTGGCCGATGAGCGTGCCGATCTGGCTACCCGAGCGCGCGCCCTGGAGATGGAGTGCACCGCCCTGCGGACCGAGCGCGACACCGCCCGCCGACAGCGCGACACCGCCCGCCGACAGCGCGACGAGGAAGCAGCCGTTGTGCTCGCCTTTCGCAACCGGGCCAGCACCCGCATCGCCGACCAGCTGGCCGCCCGGCTGCGACGTCTGCCGGGGGCGGCGGGCCTGGCCAGGTGGCTGCTGCAGAAATTCCGAGCCGCCCGAGGCTGAGCGTCGGCTTCAGCTGTCCTCGATGACCTCGGCCACCCAGTGGGTCAACTGGCGACCGAAGTCCTGCCACCGCGGTATCTCGACGGACGCTGTCTCCTGACGCAGCCGGCCGTTGTTGGCCGGGTCGGTGACATAGCGCAGGGCATCCACCAGGCGGCCCTTGTCGACCTCGGCCATACGGACCTGGCCACCCCCCCCGAGCCGGGCAAGGGCAGGCAGGCTCTCGGCGGCGATCAGCGGACACCCGAGAGCCAGGGCCTCGACAGCCGGCAGCCCGTAGCCCTCGTCGGTGCCGATGAAGACCATGACCGCCGCCCGCCGCAGCGCGCCGGCCACCACGGCGTCGCTCGCCTCTTCGAGCCACCTGAGCGGCCCGCCCTCCTTCGTTCTCCGGCGCAGAATGTCGAGAAAGGCCTTGCTCTCGGTGCCGGGCCGGCCCAGCAACAGCAGACCCAGGTCACTGCCCTGCGCCCACAGCTCGTCCATTGCTTCGACCAGCAGCGCCTGGCGCTTGCGCGGCTCGACCGATCCCACCGACACCACCGTCGGGGAGCCGTCGACAGCGGCTTCGACGGGCACCTCGAGCAATCCATCGCCGCCCAGTGGCACCACCCGGCCTCGGCGGCAGGGCCGTCGCCGCAACCGGTCTTCGAATTCGACCCGCACGGCTTCGCTGATGAACGCCATGTTCTCGATGCGCGAGAAGACGTTGAAGAAACGGTCATAGGGCCGCAGGTCGATGCCCTGGAACAGCCAGGGCGAGGTCACCGGGAAGGCGTCGTAGGCCACGCCGCACACCGGGACCTCGTTCTCCTCCAGCATGCTCGTGAGCAGCTCCACCACGTCGGGCCTGGGCGCCGGCTCGGGCAGCACGTACGCCCCGAAGAGCCTCGGGACCTCGAGCAGGCCGACCACGCTGCCACGGCTCCGCAGGCGCTCCTTGGCCCAGCTCTCGGTCACCGTCCCGGAATGGGCGAAGACGTCGCGGACCAAGGCGGCGAATTCCGCCGCCTCCGTGGTCACGTAGGCGCTGCCCTCGAGATACCCGAACCGGGCCTCGACCACGTCCTCGTCCCACCACTCCGCCATGTGTCCCAGCACGCGCTGGACCCCCGAAGGAATTGGGCGGCCCATGAACTGGCTGATGTCGACCAGCGCTCGCCTGGTCACCGCCCGGGCTCCAGGTCGATGGCGGACAACAGGCCGAGCGCGTAGTTGCGGGCGCTGAAGCGGTCGAGGTAGGTCCGGCGTTCGCGCTCGATGGCGGCCAAATTCGTCCGGCGCGTATCGGACACCTCGGCGACCTTCTCAGCCACATGCAGACCGGTGATGCGGTCGGAGAGGCGATGTACGTAGGAAGGAAGTTCCATCTCGTCGGCCAGCGTCCTCGACACCACCGAGGGGACCCCGAAGGCGGCGCAATCCGCCGCTGCTCCGCTGATGGTGAGGATGGGGCTCAATCGGAGTTGGACGGCGACGTCCGCAGCGAGCAGGAAGGTGTCATGGCTCGTCCAGGAGTACCGCCCGTACAGACGCAGGTACTGGCCGACCCCCAGGGAACCGGCCTGCGCCTTGAGCTGACGGAACAGCTCTTCGGACAGCGATCCGAGGACGTGGAGCCGGGCATCGATACCCCAGTTCCTCAGCCAAGCCAAGGCGTACACGCCGATGTCCACACCCTTGGTGGCGAAGTCGACGATTCCCAACGTCACGATGTCGAGTGTGTCGGGGCTCATACCACAGCGCCGACGGGCATCGGCGATGTGGTCTTCGGTGATCTCCACCACAGGCGGAAGGTTGTGGGGGACGAACGGCACCACCTTGGCATCGACACCGGTCTCGACGGCGAGGTGACGAGCCAGCGCCCGTGAATGGACTACCACGGGGCGTGCCTGGGTGGCGATGAGACCGAACCCCCGGTTGGGGATGCGGTCGAGGTGATCCAGGAATTCCGGGACGTCCTCCGCCGATACCGGATGCTGCGGGGTGGACAACAAGGCGGCCGTGGGGCCATGGCCCAGCCACCGGTCGTACACGTCCAGCATCCGGTCGTCGTGAGCCAGTGACGCGCCCCCGAAGTTCGAGAGGTACTCGAGCATGGGTACGTGGAGCTGGTTGTTGCCCAGCACGGTGAGCACCCGGTCGAAGCTCGGGTCCAGGTAGGCGTCGGCCGTCAGCGGACGGACCTCGATCGAGCAGGTCGGGCCGCCGGAGGATCCGGCCTGGTCCCTGGCCGTGGCGCCGGCTCCGGTGAACACCGTGACGTCGGCGAACTCCGTCAGCGCTTCTAACGTAAAGGCCGAGCACTCGGCCACCCCGGTGTGCTGCGGCGGCCAGGGCGTCACCACGGCGATACGGGGTCTTCGACCCCGGCGCGACACCCGATGACCGTCCGCCGCCGACGGCGGGGAACCGGCGGCCGGCTCGACTCCCTGTCTGATCCTCCGGGTCACCGCCACCGCGTCCGCCCGGTCCCCCAACGTGGCCCGCTGTCGCGAGACGACCGGGTGCGGGTCCTCGAGCACCCGCATCAGTGCCGTCCCGAGGGCCTCGGCGTCGGCGGGCGGGGCCAGCCACCAACCTGCTCCGACGAGCTCACGGTGCACGGCGATGTCGGACGCCACCACGGGCGTGGCGCAGGAGAGCGACTCGGCCACCGGCATGGAAAACCCTTCGGCGAACGACGGGACCATGGTGGCGGCCGCCTCCCGGAAGACCGTCTTGAGCTGACGGTCGCTCAGCCAAGGGAGGAACTCGACGTCGGAGGCGTGGAGCCCCATGCGCTGTGACAGCGCCACGGTCTCCTGGCGGAGGGCGGACGGCAGCGAGCCGTAGACCACGAGACGCAGGCCGGCTGCTCCCTGCATACGGGCCACGGCCAGCGCGCCCAGCGCGGCGGGGAGGTTCTTTCGGGCTTCGGCGCCCGACGGCACCACGACGTACCGCCCTGGCACGCCGAGGGCGGACGGCTCCTCCTCCACAGCCGACATGTCGGCAGCCACCCCGGTGACCGTCATAGGAATGGTGGCCGAGGCGAGCTGGCGGACGGCCCCGGCCGAGGCCTCGGAAATGGGCAGCACGTGGTCGTAGCCGCTGAGCACGAGGGTGTCGGCCAGGTACTGGATCCGGTCCAATCTCGACGAGAGGTACTGCTGCTGGTACTGCAAGGGGATCAGGTCGTATACGACGGCACAACGGTGCACGGACGGATCGACGAGCACCGGCAGCAAGCACGTGGAGTCGACGGTCATGGGGGACAACTGCACAAAGGTGCCGATCCGCTGCAGCTGTCGAACCTCGTGCTTGGCAATCACCACCCGGTCGGCGGTGCGCATTTCGGCGGGCAGCGGCGGAAACTCGGGATCGGTGAGCAGGTAGGTCGTCCCGCGCCCCCTGCCGGCAGTGACGGCCTCGACCACCATCCGGGCGTGTCGGCCTATCCCGCGTCCAGCATGGTGGGGGTCCTGGAGACACCGGGCGTCGACCAGAACTCCGTCGCCGCCGGACGGCGGCCGGGAGAGCGTTCGGTCCTGTCGGCGCTCCTGGTCGCAGAGCGCGGTTTCGACCGCTCGCAAAGCCTCACGGCGCCTTCGTGGCCACCACACGTGCTCGTCGGAGTGCAACGACAGTGCGCCGAGCTGGCGCGACAGCACCGCCAAGGGATCGGGACCGGGATCGCTCAGTGCCTCCCGCAGGGCCCGTTCGAGATCGGCGAGATCCGGCTCGTCACCCTCGTCGACCACGGCCATCGGCCGGGTGTCGAACGACCATCCTTGACCGGGACGATACGAGCGGGCCACGAGGTCGGCCGGCTTTCCCGCCGGCAGGAGCGCCCGGCTGACAGCACGCACCGTCGTGGAGGCGCGCTGCCGGGCCCCGGCCGCCCTCTGTCCTACCCGATGCGAGGACACCGACAGCGGCTGCGCCCAGTGGCGTACCCGGCCGGCCAGCTTCAACGCCCGGGACCGTCGCAGCAACGCCAGCTCCGCCAGCGCGCGATGGTGCTCCATGGTGGAGAAGAGCGCTTCGGTCTGCTGAAGCTCGAGGTCGCCGACTTGGACGTCCCGCTCGAGCAGGGCTCCGAGCCGGGCTTTCAGCGCCGCATTCTCCCGTTGGAGCGGACCGTCGCCCCGCACCCCGCCACTGCCGCGCTCGAGGCTCACCATGACCAGCTCCACGACGTCGTCCGTCGCCGCCGGGCCGGCGAACAGCGGGCCGCCCTCGGTCTCCACCGGCCGGTACCCATGGTCCGACAGCAAAAGCCTCCAGGGTTCCGCGCCGGTGCTCGGACCCTGCGTCTGCACCAGCACCACAGCAGGAGGATTGGTGCCGAGGCCGGCCGAGGAGAGGACCTCCAATTCGGTTCCCGGGCTGAAGAGGCGCAAGAAGTCCACCGGCCGACGAGTTGCATGGCGTTCGAGCAAGTCTTGGAGCCGGGCCTGGGGGCGGATCTCGATGGAATCTTCGGGGCCTGCCACCCTGGTGCTGCCCGAGACGGTCCCCAACTGGACACAGACGGATACGTCACGTCGTCGAGCCGACTGCAGCCGATCGACCACCGACGCCCAGCTGCTCACATTCAGACCGGACCAGCCGACCTCGTAGAGAAACTCCGTGGCGGAGCCCAACGCAGCGTCGTGCGATCCGACGTCGACGTAGAAGCCCGACGGGGCCGGCTGCTCCGGCAGTGCCACCTGCTTGTCCGACTGGCGCCCGTCAGCCTGCGACGGACGCGGCGCCCCGAGCTCCATCACTGCCTCGGCGACGGCCGCCTTGCCCGATGGCGCGCGCTGGCAGAGTACCTACGGCGCAGACCCACGGCCGGTAGTGTAACGCTCGACCAGTGCCACCCGGCGGCGCCGGTGGCCCAGGACCCCCGGGACCGAGCGGTAGCGCAACACGACCTTGTCGACCACCATGCCCCCGAGCGTCAGGCCCGCGCCGAGCCGGACGCGCCCCATGACACCCGCCGACACCCGCCGGCGTGCCCATCCCCTCACGACGGCCGGCATGGTGGTGGTGGTCTGTCTGGGGGTGGGCCTTCGGCTCTGGGTGCTCGGCCGGGCGCCCGTCACTTCCGACGAGGCGGTCGTGGGGTTGATGGCCGCCAACATCCTCCACGGTCATTTCACGGCGTTCTATTGGGGCCAGAGTTACGGGGGCGTCGAGCCCGACGTGACCGCCCTGGTGTTCCTGCTC